>Ga0315279_10000922_pt1 | contig 52549 bp, 51 predicted proteins | sample YL17G06_20_MG_FD_203694 | JGI IMG/M metagenome (GOLD analysis project Ga0315279, IMG submission 203694) | Sediment microbial communities from Yellowstone Lake, YNP, Wyoming, USA - YL17G06_20 | ecosystem: Environmental > Aquatic > Freshwater > Lake > Sediment | place: USA: Wyoming | collected... | reverse complement strand
CAGCGGGGAGGCAGGGATTCGAACCCTGGGAGGAGGTTTTAGCCCCCTCAACCGCTTAGCAGGCGGCTCCGTTCGTCCACTCCGGCACCTCCCCGGAGAGCGGAGGGAGAGGGATTCGAACCCCCGGTGAGGTGACCCCCACAATGGTTTTCAAGACCATCGCCATAGTCCACTCGGCCATCCCTCCGGGATCGAGAGACTTCCTCACGCGCGCGAGAGTATACCACGCAGGTTATGAACTGTCAAACAATTTTGGCCTGCTTCTGTCTTGTCCAATCTGATGTTATACTTGATGGCACAGGTAGGCGGCAGAGGAAAACCACCCCTCCCTGCACGCTCTTAGGCTAATCTAACAAACCTATGCTATCATGGTGCTCTGGCACATTCTACTTGACGGAGGCAAATCCCATGTCACCAGAAATCCCAGCGCAATCTTTCGAGTTCCGCGCCGAAATTCAGCAGTTGCTGAGCATCCTCGTTCATTCGCTTTACCGCGACCACGAGATATTCCTGCGCGAGCTGATCTCCAACGCCTCGGACGCGCTCCATCGCATGCAGTTCGAGATGCTGACCGACCGCAACGTGCTTGACCCGGATGCCGAGTTAGCCATCCGCATCACCTTCGACGACAAGGCCAAAACCATCACCCTCAGCGATACCGGCAACGGCATGACGCACGATGAATTGATCGAAAACCTCGGCACCATTGCACACTCCGGCGCGATAGAATTCCTCAAGAAGCTGCAAGCCACCGACCAGCCCATCAGCACTGACTTGATCGGCCAATTCGGCGTGGGCTTTTACAGCGTGTTCATGGTGGCGAACCAAGTCACCGTGACTTCGCGTTCGTATCGGCCTGAGGCGGAGGCGTGCTCTTGGACCTCGCGTGGCGACAACACCTACACGCTCGGCCCGGCGGAAAAAGCCACCCGCGGCACTACCCTCGTCGTCACACTCAAACCCGATGACGCCGAGTTCGCTTCGGCCTGGCGGCTGGAGCAAATCGTCAAGAAACATTCGGACTTTGTCGCCTTTCCGATTTACGTGGGAGACAACACGCAAGCGGCCAATCGCCAAACGGCGCTCTGGCGGCAATCGCCGCGCGAGCTGACCGCCGAGCAATACGACGAGTTCTACAAACACCTGACACTCGACCTGGACAAGCCGCTCGCGCGCGTTCATGTGGTGACCGATGCGCCGGTGCAGATGTACGCCGTGCTGTACGTGCCGGCTCAACGCGAGCGCGGCGCACTTCGCGTGAGCCTGCGCACCGAGCATGGCCTCAAGTTGTATTCGCGCAAAATCTTGATTCAAGACTATTGCAAAGACCTGCTGCCCAACTATTTTCGCTTTGTGGAAGGCGTGGTAGATAGCGAAGACTTGCCATTGAACATCTCGCGCGAAACGATCCAGGCCACACGCTTGATGGAAAAGATAAAAAGTAGCCTGACCCGCAGATTGATAGACGAGCTGGATCGCCTATCGAAGGAGGAGCCGGAAGCCTATCAAAAATTCTGGGAGCAATTCGGCGTATTCGTCAAGGAGGGCGTGGCGACCGATGCAGCCGGGCGTGAGGCGCTGCTCAAGCTGCTGCGCTTCCGCACGTCCAAGTCGGATGGCAAGTGGACTGCGCTTTCGGATTACGTCGGGCGCATGAAGGACGATCAGAAAGCGATCTATTACATCTTGGGCGAAGACGCCAAATCGGTGGCGCATAGCCCGCACCTGGATTACTTTCGCGCGCACGACATCGAAGTGCTGTACCTCACGGAGACGGTGGACAGCTTTATGATCTTGGGCTTGCGCGAGTTTCTGGGCAAACCGGTGCGGAACGTGGACGACGCTGGATTGGACCTGCCTCAAGCCGAGACACCCACTTCGATCGATCAACTGCCCGCCGACCAATTCGACGCGCTGACCGAGCGGTTCCGCACGGTTTTGGGCGACCGCATCACCGGCGTGCGCGAGTCCAGGCTGCTCACCGATAGCCCCTGCCGGTTGGTCTCGCCCGAAAACGCGACCGACCGTGACATGGCGCGCGTGCGGCGGCTGCTCGACCAAACGTTTGACGTGCCCAAGAAACTGCTGGAGATCAATCGCGGCCACGCGCTGATCAAGAACCTGGCCCACTTGGTGACCGACCGGCCCGCCGAGACGATCATTGACCTATCTATCGAGCAGTTGTACGAAAACGCGTTGCTAGTGGAAGGGATTCACCCCAACCCGGCGGACATGGTCGGGCGCATCCAGGCTTTGATGGTCGCGGCAGTGGGGAAAATGGTAAGCTAAGGTTGCGCTTCACTTCCCTTTCTGCCGGATATATGCTACACTTTTGGTGCAGCCAAGCTGCGGAGCTTTTATGCAAGCCAAAAGCGCAAGACCCTTCTTCCAATCGCCGCAGCCAAGCTCGCCAAGGAGATGGTGATCGGCCACCTGAAGTAGGAACTGTCTGCTCCAATCGCCGCTCTGTTGCCGCACGTTCTATAACCAAAAGAAAGGAGACAGAAATGCAAAATGCCATGATTGGACTTGTTGCTTTGATCGTCGGTTTCATCTTGGGCTGGCTGCTCACCTGGACCTATTGGCGAGGGCGAGTCAGGCAACACGAGGATCACGCGCGCAGCTTACGAGCCGACCTCAGCAAGAAAGGACTGGCGTTAGCAGACATGCGGGTAAAGTCGGACGAGCACAAAGCTAATGCAGAGCGTCTTAGCGGTCAGGCGCACCAAGATGAAGAGACCATTGGCAACCTCAAGGCCCAACTTCAGGATCGCCAACAGGCCGTCAGTCGCATGGAACAGACGATGAAGGAGAGGGATGGTCAACTGGCGGTTCTACAGGCCAAGCTCTCCGAAACCGAAACCAAAGCCAAAGGGTTAGAAGCTGCGCTGCAAGGCAAGGAGAACGATCTCACCGCCCTGCGGGCTGAAGCCGGCCAGCGAGCCAGCACCATCCAACAGTTGCAGGCAGCGGCGAAGGAGCGGGATGGTCAGTTGACAGCAGTGCAAACCCGGCTCTCGGACGCCGAGGCGAAAGCCAAAGGGTTAGAAGCTGCGCTGCAAGGCAAGGAGAACGATCTCACCGCCCTGCGGGCTGAAGCCGGCCAGCGAGCCAGTACCATCCAACAGTTGCAGGCAGCGGTGAAGGAGCGGGATGTTCAGTTGACAGCAGCGCAAACCCGGCTCTCGGACGCCGAGGCGAAAACCCACGAGCTGGAAACCAGGCTGCAGAGCAAAGAACAGACAGTGACCGCCCTGCAGGCTGAGGCCGACAAGAAAACCGGCACGATCCAACAGTTGGAAGCAACCCGGAAGGAGCACGAAAGTCACGTACGGAGCCTGCAAGCCAGCCTCGATGGGAAAGAGCAAGCGTTGGCGGCGCTGCAAGCGCAGCTGGGCGAGCACGCGGCGAACGCAGGACGGCTTCGCAGCCAGGTAGACCAGCACGAAAGAACAGTCCGCGACTTGGATGCTCGGCTTCAAGATCGCCACCAGGCTGCCAGCCAACTGGAACAGACCGTGAGCGAGCGAGACGGTCAGATCGCGGCGCTCAAGACACAGCTCTCAGAAACCGAAGCGCACATCAAACAGTTGGAAGCTTCGCTGCAAAGCAGAGAGCAGGCGATGACCGCCCTGCGGGTTGAGGCCGATGAGCGGGCCGGCATGATCCAACAGTTGGAAGTGGCCGTGAAGGAGCACGAAGCAAAGCATCAGGCTCTGTCAGGTCAGTTGGACGAGGCCAGAGCGCGCCTCCATGAATTCGAGGAGAAAGCCGCACAAATCAAACCGCCGCCTGGATGACCTGACCATCATCAATGGCATTGGCCCGGTCTACCAGGAGCAACTGCGCCAAGGGGGGCTGTCTTCCTTCAGGCTATTGGCTGACGCGACGCCGGAGCAAGTCCGGGCCACTCTCAAGGTCCCCGAGTGGCGCAAGATCGAGCCAGAGTCGTGGATTGAACAAGCTAAACGGCTGGCGAATGAGTAGTAAGGCGATCCTCGCGCAGCGGGTCGCCCACGTCACGGCAGGCCGCTACGCGTGGCCTGCCCCTACGGTGTTGCCCGACTGATTTGGGTCACACCCGAATCAAATGCAGCCAAGGTGTGTTTACCCTATGCTGAACACGCGAAAACGCAGACGGGCCCTTACCTGAGCGAGTCTGTGGAGAGGAGGCGTCAGGAAGACATTCCTTCGCAGGGCCATTCACCCCAATTGAGGGGCCATCTGGGCGATGTGCCAACATCGCCCCAAACCCAAGAAAGGGAAAAACCATGGACGAGTTAGTCAAGTTGGTAGCAAAGAAAACCAAACTTCCTGAAGCCCAAGCCAGGGTGGCCGTTGAAACAGTCATTGGCTTTCTCAAAAGCAAACTCCCGGCTCCAGTCGCCAGTCAAATTGACGGTCTGTTGAGCGGCAATCCGGTGGGGGATGTAGCCAAAGGACTGGGCGGGCTGTTGGGCAAAAAGTAGCTCGTTCGCATTCATAAACTCGCAAACTCGCAGAAAGGAGATCACAATGTCTGTCGCCGTTGGTAAACTCAAAGTCATGGCGCCCGAGCCACGGGCCAAGCTGCTGGAGCGTGGAATCCGCAACAGCGATCAGCTCCTTGAGGCAGCCCGGACACCCGACGGGCGCAAGGTCCTGGCCGAGCAGACCGGGATCGCGCCCGAGGCCATTTTGGAACTCGCCAACCGGGCGGATCTGGCGCGCATCAGAGGGGTTGGACAGGTTTACGCTGACCTGCTTGAACAGTCTGGCGTTGATACCGTCAAAGAGCTGGCCGTGCGCGTTCCAGCCAATTTGCATGCCAAGCTATTGGAAGTGAACGCCGAAAAGAAGCTGGCGGGGCGAGCGCCCACCCTGCCTGAGGTCAAAAAGTGGGTGACCCAAGCGAAAAGGCTGCGCAAGTTGCTAGAATATTGATGGACGGCTCAAACTCTTAGAAAGGATAAAACAAAATGCTCAAGGAATTCAGAGTTTGCTGTGAAAGGGAATGTCATTGATCTGGCGGTCGGCATCATTCTGGGCATTGCCTTTGGCGCCATCGTCAGCTCACTGGTCAATGACATCATCATGCCGCCCATCGGGCTGCTGTTCGGCAAGATCAACTTTTCCGATCTGTTCATCAACCTGTCGGGCACCGCCTATACCTCTGTGAAAGCGGCCAAAGATGCAGGCGCTGCGACGATCAACTATGGCGTTTTTCTCAACACCGTGATCAACTTTGTCATCGTGGCGTTTGTCATGTTCCTGCTGGTCAAGCAAATCAACCGCATGAAAAAGGAACCGGCGCCCGCCGAGCCGAACACCAAAGAGTGCCCGTACTGCCTGTCAGCCATTCCCATCAAAGCCACGCGCTGCCCGCACTGTACGTCGCAATTGTAAGCCATCCGCCAACCATGCGCGTCCCGCCCCCGATGCAAATTGGGGGCGTTTCTGTTTTGATTTGACTCCGATTGAAAGTATAATGGTGGCAAATAACTGATGAACGAGCTTTCTCTCAACATCTCAGTCGGCTTGATCGTGGCATTGCGCGCGACCTGGCCCAACCCGTGAGAGGCTGACATGCTTCCTGAATCGTCCGTCCTCATCGCCGTGATGAATCACGCGCGCGACCTGGAGCGAGCGCGCGACGAGCACTGGTATCGCATTCCGGTGCGGTCCGCGCCCAAGTTCTTTCCGCCGGATTACGTTGCGTTCTACTTGACCAAGCCGTTCAGCGCGGACGCGTTCAGTGTTCGGTGGTATGCCCAGGTGCGCGGCCACGAACTGGTCACGCGGCGCGACCTCCTGCCCGACGAACCCGATCACCCGCGCGCCGATCAGCGCTATTACAAATTGCAACTGGGCAAGCTCGTCGAACTCCCCCACCCTATCCCCAGCCGCAGTCTGCGGAGAATCACCTTCATCCTTACGAATGGGAAACGGTTGAACGAGGCGTGGGAGATCAATGACTTGTTCCTCGGCTCGCGCGAGCACGACATCTTGTGGCGCGCGCTCAAAGAGGCGCATCTGCACGCCGAACGGAACTATGTCATACGGGATGCCGATTCAACCCGTGCGTACAGCGTGGACTTTTGCGTGATTTGTCGCGAGGGGACACTGGGTGTAATCTGTGGCGAAACATCTGGCACGTTGCCGCGCGCCATCCGCGAGCGGCTATTGTACTTTACCAGCGCGCAGATTGACGCCTCGCCGAAAAAGTGCGTCGAAGCGATTGCGGCAGCCGCTGCTCAACTCGGCGGCCCCGTCGAATCCAATGCCCCTACTTGATCACCCCAGACTGCTGCAGGCGATTCCAAAATAGCTCTCTGTGTTTATCTGCGCGCTTCGCGTCTGCGTCCTAATAGATATTATCGAGGTAGGATCGCTCCTGCTTGCGCCGTGGCCTATAATTAATCTGCAAGCATCCTGAAATCAAATTGCAAGATTGATTGCATCCATAGCGCAGCCTCCCGCCGCAACCCAATTTAACCGCCAAGACGCAAAGGACGCCAAGAATTTCTTTTTTGCGCCTGGCTAATCCACGACAAGCTGCTGCGAAAACATTAAAACCTTTGCGATCTTGGCGTCTTCGCGGTTCAAAAAATCTCGCGGACCGCGCAATTGTTGCAGAACAATTCTATAGTAGTGTACACTTTAAGAGGCGCTTTGCCAAAGCGCCGGGCCTGTTCCGCGTTTTGTAACGGCCCCGCCGAAGACACCCCTGTGACTATCGCCGTGCTCAATGGCGACACGGACCCGGACGGCGACCCGTTGGGCGTGATCGCCGTGGGCGCGGCGGCGCACGGCAGGACCAGCCTGGACGGGCAAACGGCGGTCTATCGGCCCGCGCAGGATTTTGTCGGCGCGGACACGTTTACCTACACCGTGAGCGACGGCGTCCTGACAGCGGTGGGCCAGGTTACGCTCACCATCACGCCCGTCAACGATCCGCCCACCGCTGTCGCGGATCATGTGTACACCATGCACGATACGCCGATTGTGATTGACGTGCTGGCGAACGACACGGACGTGGACAGCGACCGGGTGAACGTGAGCGCCGTCATCACGGCGACCCAGCAGGGCGGCACGGCCAGTCTGTTCATCAGTCCGGCGCCGGGCGAACTGCGCAAGGTTGTCTATACGCCCACGACGGGCTTTTGGGGCAGTGACGTGCTCACCTACACGCTCACCAACGGGGCGCTCACGAGCACGGGCCGTGTCACCGTCACGGTCAACACGGCGGCGCTCAACCTGACCAAGACCGTGAGCACGGCGGGGCTTTCTCATAAAAATTGCCAGGCGGTTGAAACCGCTTCTTGAGGGCGCAACCGCGCCGGTCATCCGCCTGCGCGGACGATGACCGCGTAGGCGGTCGCCCGGCACGCAGTGTCCCGCAGATGCGATTTCAATCGCTTTTATGAGAAAGCCGTGGCGGCGTAAGCGACTTGCCAACAATGTGCTGGCTGCACCTTACTGTTCCACGATTTGGTCGGCAAAGATGCTCCAATCTGCGCCCGATTCACCGCTCGACTCGGTATAGATGAGAGCGTAGAAACTCCGGCGAGGGTTCGGCTCGAAGATGAAATCGGTGACCATATAACCGCGCGCAAACGCCTGCTCAAAAACCTCGCGGGTCTGCATCCGCCATGCCAATGCCAGCGTCTGGTCGGCATGTCGGATCGCTTGGAAATCGGCGGGGATTTCAACCAAGGCCAGGTCGGTTGAGAGCGTGGCGGCAGTCTCGGACGGACGCGGCAGCGCCGCGTCGAGCCTCGCCGGATTGAGGAGCACTGCTCCGGCGCTGGCGTAATGCTTGCGCCCCAAACGCGCGCGGCGGCTCGTCAATCGCGTGGCGACTCGATTGCTGGCGATGTACCAGTCCACCTGGAACCGATCGCTGGGCAGGCCCACGTTCAGCTCGTCGCGCATCTCCCCATAGTAATCACAGTAATACGTGCTGCACACCGCGCCGAGCTTGGCGATGTTGAGCAGCGCGTTGCGGCTCTCCAACGGGTCATACGTCCACGTCATCAGCCGCAGCGCCTGCGCGCGAGCCGCCTCGCGTTGCGCCAGCTTGAGCGCATATCCCACGCCGGCATCACGCCATTCCGGCAGCACGGCCAGCATGTGCGAATGATGCTTCAGCTTGACGGTCGCGGGCGCTTCGGGGCCGAATCGCGCGCTCGTGCCCAGAAACCCGAATGCAAAGCCGATCAGATCATTGCCGGCGAACGCCCCCAATGCGATGCCGCCATTGCGCGTCACGGCGGCGAGCATGTTCAACGGCACGACTTCTGCCTCGCTCGGCCCCCATACCTGGCGCTGGATCTCTTCGCAGGCGATGAAATCCTGAATGGATGCCAGAGGGCGAATCACAAAATCGGTTGGCATAGGTTGCCTCTCGCCGGACGCCGGTCACTGACGGCCAAAGAGCGTTCCCCAGAAGCGACGCCGCCACGGTTGATCGCGCAGATAGTCAAGTGTCTCGGCAAACCGCGCCGGCTCGAACCCAAAGCTCCTCATCACCGAGCTGATATCGGTGGTCGCGTCCACCCCAAGCAAATCCACCATCGTCGTAGTCAAGAGCGGCTGCGGCATCATGCGTTCCATCGTCTCCGCCACGGTGCGGGCGAGCGGCACGCGCATGTGCACCTTGCGCCGGTGGACCTTGAGCGCCTTGGCGATAATGTCCAGTACGTCGTTGAGGGTGAGGTACCCCGGCCCTCCTAGAGTATAAGTCTGCCCGACGGTTTTCTGATTTTCAAGGCACTGCTCGACGCAGGTCGCCAAGTCTTCCACCCACAGCGGTTGGAGGCGCGCCTGCCCGTCTCCCACGACAGGGAACACGAACGGCGCCGACTTGAGCACCATTGCCAGGCGCGTCGTCCAGGCATCGCCCGGACCATACACCCAGGAGGGACGCAAGATGGTAAAACGCAAGCCGGACGACTTGACGGCTTCTTCCGCCAAGCCTTTGCTACGCAAGAAAGCATACGCGCTGTTGCCGTCGGCGGACGGATAGCTCAACAAGATGATGCGACTCGCGCCGACTTCATGTGCTGCTTCGATGAGATTGAGTGTGCCTTGATGATTGACCCAATCAAAAGTGCGGGGACCGCGTTCTCGCCAGATGGTAGCCAAGTGAACGATCGTCTCCACACACTGCAACGCCACCCGCAGCGCCGGCGGGTCATCCAGGCCGCCGGCCACCATGTGGACGCGAACGCCCGGCGGCAAGCGCCGCTCCTTGTAGGCCGGGCGCACCAGGCAGCGCACCTCATAGCCGGAAGCTGCCAGCCGCGCCACCACACGCTGCCCCACAAATCCGGTCGCTCCAGTGACGAGAATCATTGTCCTCCGTTGGTCAAGGGATTAGTAAAATCGCTCGACCGGCCATCCCCGGCGGCGCGCCAATCGTCCCAGGCGCGGGTCCGGGTTGACCGCCACAGGATACCCGACCCGCTCCATCAACGCCAAGTCGCTGTAGCTATCCGTATAGAAATAAGCGTGATCCAAATCCGTCCCATGCTCGGTCGCGAACTTGTTTGCCCAATAGACTTTATTCGCGCCAAAGCACGAGGGTTCGACGACGCGCCCCGTGAACTGTCCATCTTTCACCTCCAAATAGGTGCAAAGAAAGTTATCGCCCAGTCCCAAGTGTTCAGCCAACAGCTTGACGGCGTAGACGGTAGAGGCCGAAAGAATCACGACGATGTGGCCCTCGCGCCGATGTTTCTCCATGCGCTGAACCGCCGCTTCCGTCACACAGGGCGCAACCATCTCCACGAACCACTCGTGGCACATCGTCCATACTTCGGACTCGCCCTGCCCGGCGATCGTCGGCATCAATCGGCCTGTCACGCGCGCATAGTCCATCACCGAGAGACGATACTGAAGCCCCAGCCATAAGATGTAGAGTACGCGCCGCCATGTGATCTGGCCCATGCGGCGCAGATAGTGCATCAGCAATAGCCCTGAGCTTTCGCTCAGGATCGTCTTGTCCATGTCAAAGAAGGCGACAATCGGCATAATCATCCCCTGCGGAAGGATTGTACCACAAGCCCATCAAACGAAAAAGGACACCGCAACGGCTCGCCTTTGCGAAGGGTTACTCGAAATTCAAAGTCGGCGACAACCCTCGCAAAGGTGAGCAGGACGACTTAAAACAAATCCGTCGGGTTGGGTCCCCGACGGTGTTCCGATAAATTCGTCCCCGCCGTGCCGTGCGTCGCGAAGTTTTGAACCTGCTTACGCAGGTGGGAGCCTAACCTATTGGTTCAGCCTTGCCAGTTCACGGCTACCGCATCCCCTCTAGAGAACCGGCTCCCCTTACTTTGGGTGTTGGCTCAAAACGTGTGTGCGACATCACGCGCACAGCAGGGTTGAAGATATAGTAGCATACTTTGACGAAACCTGCAAATCGCGCGGCTGGCCGTTGTTAATTTTTTCACCGTCACTCTGCGATGCGCAGGTGCAGCTCGTCGAGTTGTTTCTGGTCCACTGCCGACGGCGCATCCGTCATCAGGTCGGTGGCGCTGGCCGTTTTGGGGAACGCGATCACTTCGCGGATGCTCTGTTCATCGGCGAGCAGCATCACCAACCGGTCAATGCCCGGCGCCATCCCGCCATGCGGCGGCGCGCCGTACTCGAACGCATCCAACATGTGACCGAACCGCGCTTGAATTTCGGCGTCGGGATAATTGAGGACGCGAAAGATGCGGCGTTGAATCTCTCGGTCGTGAATCCGGATGCTGCCCGAGGCCAGCTCGTAACCGTTGCAGACCAAGTCATAGGCATCGGAGAGAATCGAGGCTGGGTCAGTCTCCAATCGGTCAAGGTGTTCGCGCTTGGGCATGGTGAACGGATGGTGCGCCGCGTCCCAACGGTTCGCCTCGGCGTTCCACTCAAACATCGGAAAGTCCACCACCCAACCGAACGCCATCAAATCCGACGAGGCCAGGTTCAAGCGATCCCGGAATGTCAACCGCAGTGCAGACAGCGACTTATTCACGACGCCGGCTTGATCCGCGACGATGCACGCCAGGTCACCCTCTTGCGCTTCGACGCGGCGCTTGATCTCGTTCAGCTCGCCTTCCCTCAAGAACTTGACTGCCGGGCCTTTGACGCCGTCCGCCGCAAACGCCAACGTCGCCAGCCCCTTGGCCCCCTGCCCTTTTGCAATCGCTGCAAGCTCATCCAACTCACGGCGCGTATAAGATGCGCAGCCCGGCGCGCGCACAGCCTTGATCTTGCCGCCGGACTCGGCCACGGCGCGGAACACCTGAAAATCGGATTGTTTCAGTGTGTCCGTCAGGTCAACCAATTCCAGGCCAAAGCGCAGGTCGGGTTTATCGGAGCCAAACCGTTCCATCGCCTCCGTGTAGCTCATGCACGGAAACGGCGTGAGGATGCGCTTGCGCGAAGCGACGGCAGGCATCATCTCGGTGAACAGCTCCTCGACAAGCGCCAACACATCGTCACGTTCGACGAACGACATTTCCAAATCCAACTGCGTGAACTCGGGCTGACGGTCGCCACGCAGGTCTTCGTCGCGGAAGCAGCGCGCGATCTGGAAATAACGCTCGTATCCGGCCACCATCAGCAGTTGCTTGAGCTGCTGCGGGCTTTGGGGCAGCGCGTAAAACTTGCCCGGATGGACGCGGCTGGGCACCACATAGTCCCGCGCACCTTCCGGCGTGGACTTGATCATCACCGGGGTTTCGATTTCTAAAAAGCCACGCGCGCTCAAGTAATCCCGCATGAATTTGACGACAGTGTGGCGCAAGATCAAGTTGCGCTGCATCCGCTCGCGGCGCAAATCCAGGTAACGGTACTTTAATCGCATGTCTTCCGAGATGCTGCGCCCATCGCCATCCACGGGGATCGCGGGCGGCTTGGCGGCATTGAGCACCTCCACCGATTCGGCCATGACCTCGACCTCGCCGCTGGGCAGGTTCGGATTCGCTAGCCCTTCCGGGCGAAGGCGCACCACTCCGCGCACAGCCAGCACGTATTCACTGCGCGCGGCGTCGGCGGCCTTGTAAGCATCGCCCGCGTCAGGATTCACGACGATCTGCGCCAGTCCGCTGCGGTCGCGCAAGTCGAGAAAGATCAACCCACCGTGATCGCGCCGCTTGTGGAGCCAACCCGCCAGCACCACCTTTTGCCCGGCGTCCTTTGCCCGCAAGTCTCCGCAGTTGTGAGTTTTAAGCACGGTTCGTCTCCCAGCATAAAGTATGAATACAGTACGACGGGATTATACCATAACGCCTTGCGCGCTGCGTCAGGCCAAGAAACGATCAGCGATGTGCGATGAGGATTCCTGTTTGACACCAGCAGCAAGTCGGGTTATACTTGGTGTATAAACTACACTATTGGAGGCAGCCATGGCACACAAATACCATTATCCGGCCATCACGGTAGACGACGTGATTTTCACTCTGCGCGACGACGACCTGCAAGTGCTGCTCATCCAGCGCAAGACACCTCCGTTCGAAGGGCGCTGGGCCATCCCCGGCGGGTTCGTCGAGGCCGGCGAGTCGCTGGAAGTGGCTGCGCGCCGCGAGCTGCAGGAAGAAACCGGCGTGCGCGACGTGTATCTGGAACAGCTCTACACCTTCGGCGATCCGAAGCGCGACCCGCGTGGGCGCGTGGTGACCGTGGCCTACCTGGCGCTGGTGCCTGCGCCGCTGGCCGTGCAGGCCGGCAGCGACGCCCGCGACGCGCGCTGGTGGTCCGTCGCCAAGCTGCCCAAGCTGGCGTTCGATCACACCCAGATTCTTCAATACGCGCTGCAGCGGCTGCGCTACAAGCTGGAATATAGCGCGGTCGGATTCCAACTCTTGCCGCCCGCCTTCACGCTGACCGAAATTCAAAAAGCCTACGAGACGGTCTTGGGCGAGCCGCTGGACAAGCGCAACTTTCGGCGCAGGATTCTGGAGGCGGACATCCTGGAGGAAGCCGGGGTCGCCAGCGAAAGCCGGGGCCGTCCGGCCAAGCTTTATCGCTTCCGCGACGATGCCGTGGCCGAGGTCAAGACGCGACGATTGTTCCCGTGATTCGGCCTCGGTCAGGTTAGTTGGTATTTCTTCGTGCCCTGCGTGGATTTCCCTTGACAAAGACGGCGAAGCGATTATAATTAGTGTGAAATTCACACTAACAGGGGCGGCCTACCCGCCCTTCTTTTCAAGCGCGGATTAGTGTAGAAAATACACCAGAAAGGAGTGGCGACGTGGAACCCCGGACACTGATAGAGCGGGTTGAGTCTTTCCTTGACTACTTAGCCGACTGGCACGCCAGGCTGCCCACGCTCGACCTGGCCGCCGAACTCAAGGAACCGCAGCGCGCGGCGGTGATTTCGGTAGACCTCACTCAAGGCTTTTGCACGGTTGGGCCATTGGCCTCACCCCGCGTGCAGGCTATCGTCGCGCCGACCGTGCGGTTGTTCGAGCGAGCGCACGCGTTGGGCGTGCAGCACTTTGTGTTGCCCCAAGATACGCACGAGCCGGACGCCGTCGAGTTTGGCAGCTTTGCACCGCACTGCGTGCGCGGCACCGAGGAAGCGGAGACTGCGCCGGAACTGGCCGCCCTACCCTTCGCGAGCCAGTTCACCCTCATTCCCAAGAACTCGATCAACTCCACGCTGGCTCCAGGCTGGCAAGCCTGGCAGGCCGAACACGCCGATGTGCGCACGTTCATCGTCGTGGGCGACTGCACCGACTTTTGTGTTTACCAGTTGGCGATGGCCCTTCGCGTGAGCGCCAACTCGAGCCAGGCGCGCGATGCCCGCGTTATCGTCCCCGCCGACTGTGTGGACACGTACGACGTGCCGATAGACGTAGCCCGGTCGCTCGGCATCCTGCCACATCCCGGCGACTTGATCCATCTGTTCTTCCTGTACCACATGGCGCTCAACGGCGTCGAGGTCGTCGCACATGTCAAGTGATTCGCTGCCGCCAGAAATCATCGCCTGCACCCAGCGCGCGCTCGAAGAAGACATCGGCCCGGGCGATGCGACGACTGCGTAGGGGTAGGCCTTGTGCCTACCCACGAGTGTGCAACCGCAAGGGTTGCCCCTACGTCACAACCAGATTGGGTCACACCCGATTGATTTGGATGGGGGATGAGCGATGAAGCCTTCTCAACCCGAGCCATTGGCACAAAAGATTGACTGCGTGCGGCTCTACGTGTCAGACCTCGACTCTGGCCTCGCGTTCTATCGCGACCAACTGGGACATGAACTCATTTGGCGTACTGAGCGTGCGGTAGGTCTGCGCATGCCTGAAACCGATGCAGAGATCGTCCTGCAAATAGAAGACAAGGGACAGGAGATTGACTTGAAGGTAGAGTCGGCAGAAACCGCAGCCAGGCGCTTCAAAGAGGCTGGAGGCAAGATCATTGTGCCGCCATTTGACATCCAGATCGGACGAGCTGTGATGGTAGAAGACCCGTGGGGCAACCCGTTCGTCCTCTTGGACGCCAGCAAAGGCTTGCTGGCCACCGATGCCGATGGCAACGTCATCGGCAATGCCCCCATACACGGAAAGGGAACGGAAGCAGAATGATACCAGGCGGAGCGACTCTGAGCAACACTGCGCTTCTGGTGATTGATGTCATCAACTCCTGTGCAGACGAAAAGTATGAAGATGAGGAGCGAGACATCCACTATCGCAAGATACGGCAGATGGTTTCGTCGCTGTCCTCGTTCATCACTTCTTACAAGCAGCTTGGGGGGACTGTCATCCTCGTAACCACCGTGCCTTGGCAGGAGCAATACCTGCCAGACAATATCAACGAACTGTACAGGAACGATGAAAGGGCGCGGTATTGGCCAAGGGATACTGGCGGACACGGGGAACGGTTTTACGAGATACCGACTGACGGGGCGATGATATTTACCAAGAATAGCTATGACGCCTTTACATCTAATGACCTTGTCAGCACCTTGGAGAAAAAGCACATCCGGTACATCATCGTGACAGGAGCCTTCAGCGACGGCTGCGTGCTGGCGACCATTTGCGGTGGATTCTCCATGGGCTATCACTTTATCATAGCCAAAGACCTCATCGAGACCACGGATGACAAAGACAGACAAGTGATGCAACAGCATCTAAAAGGAACCCTGTGGCCGCTGATGTATGGAACAACAGTCGAGTCCAGCGTCATATTGTCGGCATTTTCGGCAAGAAGTAGAGACCCTTCGGTTCGCTCACGCCGTGCCCGCCGCGTTACAGCGGCGCGCCAAGCGGGGTAACTCGGCAGTTTAATCTCTACAGTTCAAGAGACGAGGTTCGCATGAGTATCTTTGATGGAAAGCGACTCACCAACGAAACGTTCAAGCTCGACATCGAGCGGATGCGGCGCGCCTGGTACAGCGACAAGTATTTCGACAACATCACCGCAATGCTGGCCGCGTGCACCGCGAGCGGCTACCGATACACCGGTAGTTTTCCCAATCTGCGCAACGTGGACTTGAGCGACGTAGACGTGGGCAACCTGGAAGTGGAGATGCAGTGGTTCACGCGCCGGCCCGGCGTAACCGTCGTCGTGGGCGTGGACAAGGCGCTGGCGATGATTCGCGGCTGCGCGGGCTATTTTGAGGGCGAGCGGTTCGTCGAGACATGGGACAGGCTGGAGGTCGAGGCAGTTCACGATGGCGCGACGGTGACGTATAACGGCGACCCGACACACATCCTGCCTGTGCTGCGCGTGCGCGGGCGTTACCGCGACATTGCGTTGCTAGAGACGCCGACGCTGGGCATCCTCACACGTGCCTCGCGCGTGGCGACCAATGTTTATCACACCTTCGTCGCTGCTCGCGGCAAGCCGGTGCTGTTTTTCCCGGCGCGCTTTGACGCGCACGAAGTTCAGGCCGCCGACGGCTATGCCTATAACATCGCCGTGCAACGCTTCAACGCCGACTTTGGCGGCAAGATCGGACCGTTCGTCTCGACAGACGCGCAAGGCGACTGGTGGGGCGGCGCGGGCGGAGGCACCGTAGCGCACGCCGCCATCGCCTGCTTCTTTGGCGATACCGCCGCTGCCATGCTGGCCTTCGCCGCGACGCGACCGCCTTCCATCCCGCGCATCGCGCTGGTGGACTTTAACAACGACAGCGTGACAGACAGTCTGCGGACGCTCGAAGCGATGTTTGCCAGATACCGTGAGCTAACGGATCGAGGTGAAGAAGCTGAGGCAGTCAAGTATCGGCTGTATGGCGTGCGGCTGGACACGTCAGGCAGCGTGCGCGATGTTTCCGTGCCGCCGTTAGGCGACCCGGCGCTCGACCTGGGCGTGACGCCGCGCCTGGTGTTCAACGTCCGCAGCGCGCTCGACCATGCGTGGGAAGCGTGGAACCTACCCGCCGATTGGTGCGAGCGCGCACGCGATTTCTGTCGCCGCGTCAGGATCGTCGTGAGTGGTGGATTCACGCCGGACAAGATCAAGCGCTTTGAAAAGCTTGGCGTCCCCGCCGACATTTACGCCGTCGGCTCGTGGCTGTTCAACAACAGCGAGCATGACGGCACGGTGACGGACTTTACCGCGGACGTGGTGCGAATACAAGTCCACGGCGAATGGGTGGACATGGTCAAGGTCGGGCGGCAACGCTGCGACAACCCCGACTTGCAGCGGGTGTGGTAGCCCTCGCCTCTCCCCCTGCCCCCTCCCCTCTCCCGCAGTAACGGGAGAGGGGAGGGGGTGAGGGGGTGGGGAGGGGCTACGACCTGGCAAACCAATTCTGAAAACTCATGACCAGCGCCATGTCGCCTGTCACTCTGATTTTGCCGGCCATAAAGGCGCTGACGGCGTTCAATTGGCCCAGCCCTACCGCCAGGTAATCGGCCGCTCCTGCGGTGATCGTGGCTTTGGGCGATGTCGCCGTTCCCTCGCTCACCTGGCATTTGCCATCGGCCACATCCACGATCCAGTTTCCCCCACCCTCGCCGGTCAGGTTGACCTGTATCACGGACTTGGTGGCGCCAGCTTTTTCTGGCAGAAACGCTGTCGGCAATTGTCGCATCATTTCCGCAGCCGTCGTCGGCTTTTCCATGTGTGACCTCCTTGTGATGCGGGTATGGGATACCCGCCTACGGTTTCTCAGGTGAGTATAGGCGATTCGGCGGGCGCTGTCAATTCTGCTATAATTAGCCTGTAGGAAGGAGCCAAGTGAACAGACGCGGCGGGTGGATCTGGATCGGATTGGCGGCGCTGGGCGTGACGTTGGCCTGTGCTTGCACGGCAATGGGCATTGCCGGCGTATGGTGGCTGGCCCATCGCAGCGATTCAGCGTCGTTGCCGCAGCGACAGAGCCAGGTCGGCGGGCGCATTGCCTACATCGGCGCGGACGGGGACATTTACACAATTGCGCCGGATGGGAGTGACCCGCAAACCGTGGCACGCGATCTTTTCGCCAATGGGACACAGTACGTGGCACTGGCCTGGTCACCCGATGGGCGATTGGCATTCTCGTCCCACACTGACGAGGCCAGCGCCTTGTTCACGTCGGAACCGGACGGCAGCGACCGTACTCAAGTCTACTCGGGTGGGCCGGATGTTGCGCCGTTTTATCTGTACTGGTCGCCCGATAGTCAATGGATCACATTCCTCACCTCATCACAGTCAGGAATAGATCTGCGCATGGCAGATAGTCACACGGGCGATTCGACCCGGATCGTCGCGCAAGGCTCGCCGTCATACTTTTCGTGGTCGCCTGATAGCCAATCGCTCCTGCTGCACACCGGCGGCGCACGGCGCGATTCGTCCGAGGCCAGCCTGGCGATCTTTCAGCCCGCTTCATCGGCGCTCGCCAAGTTGCCCGATGTGCCAGGCATCTTTCAAGCCCCAGCCTGGTCGCCCGATGGACGGCAATTCCTGTTTGCCCGCGAGACCGAGACCAAGACTGATGAACTCGTGCTGGCTGAAGGCGACGATCGGCGCGTGCTGGCCTCATCCCGCACAGGCCTGGCCTTTGTCTGGTCCCCCCGTGGCGACCGCATCGCGTTTGCCATTCCAAATTCGCAGAACGACTTTTTGTATGATTCAGTCGTCGTCACGGACCTGGAAGGTCAAAACCGGCGCGTGGTAGCACAGAACACCATTGCAGCGTTTTTCTGGTCGCCGGACGGAGAACAAATCGCCGTGCTCAGTTTCGACTCTACCCAGCTCAATCCGCAAGGCCGGCTGGTTCCAGCCCGAAGGTCGGTCGTGCCCGTTCCGCAATCGGCCAACGTGAAACTGATCTGGAGCGTGACGAACGTCGCCGATGGCACTTTTGTGGCTTTTCCATCCTTTGCCCCAACCGATTCATTCTTGCAGCTAGTCCCGTATTTTGACCAGTACGCGCAATCATTGTCGCTCTGGTCGCCGGATGGGCGTTATCTTTTGTTCGCAGACGTGGACGAGTTCGATCGGCCTGCCATCCGCGTGCTGGACACAATCCAGCCCCTATTGCCCGCGCGGCGATTGGCCGATGGAACACTGGCCGTTTGGTCGTGGCACTAACCCCCACCCTTCCCTCCCCCGTTTCACGAGAGAGGGTTATGGAGACGCCGTGATTGACAACCGCAAACGCACCAGTCGAGCGCCAGCTATCTTTGTCCTTCTCGTCATCGCCGTCATCGCCTTCATCGTCTGGCAATTCTCCTCATTCCAGTACGCGCTGGCGCGAATGCCGCGCGGCTGGACAGTCGCCGGCGCTTCCGCCTCGGAACAGACGCCGCAACAAGCCATCCTCAAGCTGCAGGCGGCGTTCAGCCAGACCGTGACGCTCCACTATCGCAGCGAGACACTGTCGCTTTCACCCGACGAAGTAGACTTTTCGCTGAATGAGCCGGCCACCCTTAAAGCCCTCAACGACGCTCGCGTGGAAGTGGCCGGAGGAACGCAGGGGTTCCTGCATTATCTCACGCGGCGCAGCGTGCCACCCCGCGATATTCTCCCTACGACGGCGTACTCGGAAGAAAAGTTGCGCGCCTTCCTCACCCGCGTGAGCGAACGCTATGACCAAACCCCCACGCCACCCACACCGCTGGTGGACGAATTGCGTTTTGTGCAAGGACAGCCTGGCAACGAGCTGGACATCTCGGCTTCGGTGCCGGATATCGCCGCAGCGCTTCGCTCGACTCAGCGGCGCGAGGCCGCGCTCGTCGTCAAGACCATCCCGCCGGTGACGCCGCGCCTGAAGCAGTTGCAGGACCTGCTCAACGCCTATCTCAAGCGCAAGTTTACCACGGGTCAGGCCGGCGTCTTTATCAAAGACCTGCAGACCGGAGAAGAAATCGGTCTCAATGAAAACGTGGCCTTTTCCGGGTTGGGGTTGCTCAAGCTCCCTATCCTCACGGAAACGTACCGGCGTCTGAACGGAATGCCCGACGACGCCACGCTTCAACTCATCACGCAGACGGCGGCGAATGAGACGGGCAACGCCGCCGCCAACACGCTCCTGCAACGGCTCGGCGATGGCGACGTTTACGCCGGGGCCGACCGCATCTACGCCTCCATGCGTTACCTGGGCTTGCTCAACACTTTTATCGCCGTGCCCTACGACCAGAACGCCACACCGGCAGCCGTCGTCACGCCGGCCAACTCGCGCTCCGACGTTTTCACGAACCCCGACCCGCGCATGCAGACGACGCCGCAAGATACCGGCTTGCTGATGGAGATGATCTATCTCTGCGCGCGCGGCGGCGGGACACTGTCCGTGGCATACCCCGGCGCTTTCACGCCGCAGAAATGCACTCAGTTGCTCGACCTGCTGAGCCAGGCCACGCTCACCGATCCGAACGGCGGCGCGCAAATGTTCATCCGCGCCGGGCTGCCGGCTGGCACGCGCGTGGCGAACAAGTGGGGCTGGGATAAAGAGACGCGCGCCAATGCAGGGATTGTCTTTACGTCCAACGGGGATTTCGTGCTGGTGATTTTGCTGCAGCAGGCAAACTGGGGCGACTGGCAAAGGGCCAGCCCGACCATGGCGGATGTTACAAAGGCGACGTACAACTATTTTGCGCTGCCTCGATGAACTGAACCGCCGGACACTGATTCCGCATAAAACCCCTCAGCGGGGACTAGAATAATCCCAGATATCCAATTGTTAGCCGCATACATTGCCAACACATTTGTCCGAAAGGAGAAGAACATGAAAATCCCATTTGCATCCCTGTTCTCTGCCCTCATAGCCATGGGGCTTGTAATAATCAGTGCAAGCCACAACTCACAAGCAACGCTCCGCATACAATCGTCACAACGCGTATTGACCTTCTACAGTCCATTGCAACACCCACACGCCAACGCGGCTCAAAAGAAGGACGTTGGCACTGCATGGGGAGTGGAGGGACGGATTACCTGGACCAACCCTGACTTGAGAGGAGGAACGGGTAGTGCACATCGTGTCGCTGTTGTGCAACAAAATCCATGGCGATATACGGAGGTAGGCTGGGCAAAGCTTACCAATGGGCTATATACCTTTGTCACGTATGAAAATGGTACCGGCCCCATAACTCAATATTTCTCGAACCTCACGCCGGCAGAGCACCAGTACACTGCACAATATGACCCCAACACGGCGAAACATTGGTACTATGTGGATGGGGTGTCCTTCTTCAGTCAGCCAGTGAATTTCTCTTGGGGAGACAGAGTAATAGGCGGTGGCGAAGTCATTGATGGTATTGAAGGCATGGGAAACACACTCCTGTTTGACCTCCGCTATTTGGTCAATCAGGGAGGCAGCTTTCTCTACGTGCCGTGGGATGGCTACGAACGATACGTCGAAGACCGTCCGTATTGCAACGTCCCTAACGGCCTTAATTCATTCTATGACACTGAGTGTTGGGTATACCTCCCAATACTCATCAAAGGAGGGTAACGATGGTGAACACGAGCAGACTGGGGCGAGTGCAAACTCGTCTCATCATCGGCGCGATAATCGCGGTAGTGATAGGGCTCCTCGTGTGGGTGCAACCCATGGGTACTCCTACTGCATCCTCTGCCACGACGTTGGATGAGCAAACGTTAGAAGCAAAAGCGCTCGATTGGGCACGAGCCCACGGATTACAAGGAATTCCCCTAGCCAAGCGAGCTGTCCGCATGACGCTTGGTCAGTGGTTGGCATTCAGCGGCGGACAATTGGGGCCAGGTTCAACACAGTTCGGGGTGGACCAAAATACAGCCGTGTTTGTCCTTGCCATCCACGGCAGCGTTGCGTGGCACAAGTTAGGTGCTGGACTTCAAGGGCAGAACACCCCAGAGCAGTTCAACAACATCACGATTGTTGTTGACGCGCGCAACGGCAATCTTGTCTCAGCAGCAGCCGCGCGCAACCCAACTACGATGCCCATTCAGGTTCCGCTGAATACATTAACGCCGGCGGCTCCCATCAACTTTGCCCCAACCCAACGACCGCAGACGCCGCCTACTCGGGCTCCAACCAGAACGCCATTACCGAGCGTCCTTGCTACACCGACGTTGCCTGCATTGCAGTCATATCCATGAAGTTGAGGCGGCTGCTCCCTGTCATGCCCTTGCAATCCAAGTTCGGTTACCCAATTGCAAGGAGGTAAGTCAATATGCGCCAAGTGCTAATCATTTTCACGGTCGTTTTTCTTGTAGGCTGCTCAGCAAACAGCAATGCACTACAAACAGTAACACCTTCGCCTTTTATTAGTGAACAACAAGCAATTGAGATTGCCATCAAAGATGCATCAATGGGGCACCCAGAATTGAGCAGGGCAAAAACACCGCCCAAGAATGCTCAAGCAGAAGTAATGACTCTTGCTGCTGCGGAGAAACGTCTAACAGGACATGATAGTGTTCCCGTTGGGTATGACCCGAATATGATGGTTTGGTTTGTCTCAATGGAAGGAATCTGGACAGATGAATTTCCACGTCCAACAGACCTCCCAAGCCCAGAACCTTATCATCATTTTTCCATAATTCTCAACGCCAAAACGGGAGAGACAATGGCACATGGAGCGCGTCCATAGCAAAACAACGATGCACGAACGGGGAACACACGTCTGCCGGCTGGCACACACGTGGCGAACAAGTGGGGCTGGGATAACGAGACCCGCGCCAATGCAGGGATTGTCTTTACGTCCAACGGGGATTTCGTGCTGGTGATTTTTCTGCAGCAGGCAAACTGGGGCGACTGGCAAAGAGCCAGCCCGACCATGGCGGACGTCACAAAGGCGACGTACAACTATTTTGCGCTGCCTCGATGAACTGAACCGCCGGACACTGATTCCGCATAAAACCCCTCAGCGGGGACGGGCATAATCCCAGATATCCAATCGTTGAACCGGCCTCGCAACATTCCGCCACTTGCTCTCGCCGGCCTTTTGAGAGTACAATATCCTTCAGCCGCACCACGCACGGAATAACGTGTCGCTCGTTGCGACGCGGGCGGGTGGACTAACCCGCGCCGCATCAATCCTTAATCGTTAGGCGTAGCTAAATACGTTGAGTCACATCATGCAGGAAAAGATAATAAACCAACTTGCCGCAGAACAACGGCTTCAACAGTTACCAACCCTAGCCAGCTTGTTGGGAAACAACTGGATTGCTCAGGAGTACAAAAAGCCTATAGAGCAGCGGAGCCTTGTTACTGGGTGGATTAGCCAAGAGGAAATAGACTTGTGGTATTGGCTCGAAGATTTAGACAGCGCATTGGCTTTTTTGAAAACGCAAGTACACCCTAATTCGTGGCAAACACTTTCGAAAAAGGTTAGCTCTCACTCTACAAGTTCAAACTTCAAAGGGACTTTATCTGAAGTAGCGATGTGCATGTTTTTAGCTCGTAATAACATTGCATTCGAACTTGAGGCAATACTTGCTTCTGGCAGCGACAAGAACGTTGATGTCAAGGCACTTGCCGAGACCCCGATTTATATTGAAGTGCAATGGTTATCTCCGTCAGACATTTCAGAGCGAGGAGCGGATATCGCATCTGCCTATGACGAAGCATACGAAATAGATTTCGATGCAGAAAAACTGCGGATAAAACGCAAGGTACGCGACAAGACTCCCAAATTCACCATAGAGGACATCACTTTAGTTGCGCTTGACTGCACCACTGCCCCGCAGTTGGGAGGGGCTCGCAGGTTCAGCACCATAAAGGCAGCAATTACAGAGGCCTATACAGGCCGAAATTGGCAAGGAGAGGAAACGCCTTACGCACAATCAGAAATTGACAAAGCCATTCGACAGTGCGTAAATGGTGTCATCTGGTTTGAAATAGAGCCAAGACACGAACTTGTACCTGCAAAACGCGATTTCTGCCTTAATCCCACACTGCCTACAGACAGAAAGGCACTTTTCAACTTTATCAAACTGTGGAAGTCCACAGGCTAAATTGGAGTGGACCCAGCACCTCGTTGCACCCAACACGCTTCGAGCGCCGCAATTGTGACGTTACTTGCTTGTTCGTCATTTCGGTTAACGTGGTGCGCCTTGCTGTGACCGCGCGCGGCTGAAAGCGCCTGCCGATAAGTCGCACAAGCAATGTGAGGATTATCGAACCATGCTATCTATTGATGAAGCACGCAATGCTCTGCAAAACAGTGATAGACTAAAAGCTCGAACCATCCTAGCAAGCATTGTCTCGCAAGAGCCACAAAATGCTTCTGCCTGGCTATTGCTGGCTGAAGTTCTGGATGACCCACAACAAATCGCTTTCTGTCGTCAGCGTGCGCAGTCCGTTGCACCAGTAATACGCACATTTCCATCCCAAGTGGACAAGTCTTTGTCGCCAGTTCCAGTTCATGGGCCAAGTCTCAAATTTAAGAAATGCCCATACTGCGCCGAAGAAATCCAAGATGAAGCCATCGTGTGCCGTTATTGCAGACGAGACTTGACAGGACAACCTACTGAAACAAATGCGAGGCGGATACAAATCGAAAAGTCTATCGCAGAGACCGAGTTGGCCATCAATCGAGCAGAGACAGACCTCAAGCTGGTCGAGCAACAAGGTAGAAAGATACCTTTTCAAGCTCTTGCCCTGGGTATCTTCATGCTGTTAGGTGGCGCGTATGGCGGAGTCTATGCACGAACTAACTCTTTTTTCGCTTGTACCAGCACGGGCATGTATATTCTTGCGGCAGTATCCGTGGTGGTATTCTTCGCTGCCTTATTTGGGCCGAACGCGCCACAGAAAAACAAACTAGCCGAACTTGACGTACTGCGACAAAAGCTAGCAAACCTGAAGAGTGAATTGGCCTCACTGTGAGACACACTATTGAGTAGCCACATCACGCGTACAGGTGTAAAAATAACTCACAAGGAGACAACTACAAATGAAGAAATGCCCTTTTTGTGCCGAAGAGATTCAAGACGAAGCAGTAGTCTGTCGGTATTGTGGACGAGATTTGGGCATGGTTCAGAACCCTGGGAAGTTAGATTGACACTTGACAATTGATCGAAAAGTTATTTTTTACTGTGGAAGGCCGCAAACCGCCATTTTGAGTTCAAAAGATACTGTTGGCGAATCCCCTTTGGTGGGGGAGTCCCCAACTTGTTGGGGCAATTCTCGCACCGCAGTGGGGCTTACCCAACAAGTTGGGAAGTCCAGTGGGGCGCTGTCCCTGTGATTTCGAGTTCGCCAACAGTATCTTCAAAAAGCCGCCGTTCCTGTCCTTTGTGGCAAGTACCGTGAATCATTGCTTGGCGGAAGTGTCAACCTGACTTGAACCATGCCGCTGGCGGAGTGGTTGCAGCACGTGAGCCTACTCGACGTACAGGCAAACCGGCGTTTGAGATAGACCTCGAGCCGCTATTTGAAAGAAATGGTTTGAAACCAATACACGTAGAACCGACACTTGAGTGTGGTCAAAATACAGAGTATCTTTACCTCAAGGATAATGCGGCCTAAACGAGAGAAAGGCCACAACGGTATAGGAGAATGGGATGAATGGCTGATCAACTACAGGATGCTATCGCGGCTATAAAAGCAGGAGACAAGGGAAAAGGCAAACGCCTACTGTCCATTCTCGTCCAAGCCGAGCCTCAAAATGCTGAGGCTTGGTCATTATTAGCCAAAGTATTGGATGACCCACAACAAATCTTGTTTTGCCGCAAACGCGCACAATCCATTGCCTCGACTAAACTTTCACCTCCCATAAAACCAAGCGAACCTGCATCATCTGTTGCCAGTCAGCCACCTGCCCCCAGGTTGAAAAAGTGCCTCTATTGTGCTGAGGAGATTCAAGATGAAGCAGTAGTTTGTCGGTATTGTGGACGAGATTTGCGGCCAAGTTCTGTTCCAATAGCGCCCCAATCGCAAATGGTTGTGGCACAACCTCCGCCCAAGAAATGGTACAGAGAGACATGGGTAAAAATATTGACCTTTCTTTTCCTCACACCTATTTGGTCAATTATAGTATTGGGTGACCCTGAATCATCTACAGCCGTTAAGGTTATTGCGGGCATTTTCCTTCTTGTGTATATTGTGTTTGTCTGCCTGCCATTGGCTAGCGGGCTTGCTTCGGGGCGTTACTAAACTGCGATTACTATACATTTGCGAAAGCGGCCTAGTTCCGGTCGGCGGGGCAGTCGCCTGCCCCGCCGCCGGTACACCTTCGGCCGTGCGTGAGACTTTCGCCTCACACGGCTCCTCAGTAGACGAGCCATTGCCATGAGCGCTGACGCCCAGGCCGTTAGCCCTCGGCCATCTGCAAGTACGGCTCGCACAGCAGCAAAGCCAACGCGCTCTTGCAATCCTTGATCTGACCGCTGTGCGCCATCTCCAGCGCCTCCGCAATCGGCACCGGGTGCACCTCGATAATCTCACCCGGCTCGCAGTGCGACGCGCCGTTGAGTTGCACGCCGCGCGCCAAAAAGACCACGCACTGCCCGGTGTTGATGCTCACTGCGCCATAGAACCAGCCTACGTTTTGCAGTGACCGGCACGTCGCGCCGACCTCTTCGCTCAACTCGCGCCGGGCCAGTTCTTCATCCGAGCCGGTGTGGTCATGCTTGCCGCCCGCCGGAACTTCCCACGTCCAATCGTCCACGGCGTAGCGGTATTGCTTGATGAGCACGATCTGCCCGTCGTCGGTGACCGGCACAATCCACACGGCGCCCTTCGACTCCATGTAAGCGTAATCCGTCTCCAAGCCGGACGGCAAACGCACCCGGTCGCGCCGGATGCGATACATGTGATAGGTAAATGGATAATCCGTGTCCAGGCAAAGCCAACCGATGCGTTGGCCTTGCGGTTTGTCGCTTTGCATGTCTTGTCCCCCAACCCTCCCATAGCGCGGCCTCTGGCCGCAACCCAATTGTTTCTCCGCGAATAACGCGAATGAACGCGAATTCCTAAAAGATTAGCGCAGATTCGCGTAATTCGCGGAAGAAAAAGTGCGACAAAAATCTCGCGGACAGCGCAATTGTTGTAGAGCAATACTATAGAGTTCTCACCCTTGCGAAGGGTTACTCGGAATTCGGCGTTGCTGCAACGCGCAACATCGGCGAGAACCTTCGCAAGGTTGGCAGTTACCCCGCAGGTTTCGCCTAGCGCGCGGTAAGGTCGCGTGGAATCTGCGCAAGGGGCTGCCGGCTCTCCTCGCGCGCCGTGAGATAACGTCGCCGATAAAATAACATTCCCAGCAACAACCCGAATTGAATCAACGCCGGAAGAATGGCCGCGAACTGGTCAAAGTAAAACACCAGCAAATCAACTGCCGTCAGCGAAAGCAAGAGACCCAGATAACCCAGGCGAATGCCCTGCCGCTCCCGACCCGCCACCAAAAGGCCCGCCGCGAACAGCAGCAACAGGCCCACCGATCCCTGCAGCGCCACATGCGCTAAGAACCAACCCAGCCCGCTGGCGGCCGCAATCCGGCTCTCGGCGATCAGGTTGGCCAGCACACGCTGCAAAACCTCCGGCGAACGGACGGCCCACAGCAACCGGGCCAGATCGGCCAACGCGAGCGCGCCCAGCGAGCCAAGTCCACCCACCAGGATAGCCTTGAGGCGGCGCTGCCTCACCCAGCGCGTCTGTAATGCCCACAGCCTTCCCATCCAACGTTCCCATGGACTGGGAACATGTGGAACCAGGTAGAGCGAATCCGCCATGAGGAAATGCAATAGTTCATTCGCCAGCCGCCCCAGGTCGGGGCTTTCGGCCTGGCTGGCAATGTTGCGGAGCCGCTCTTCCATGTCGGCGCGTTCCTGCGGATCCAGGTCACGGTCAATCACCTCTTGCAAGTCATCAAAGACGCGATATAACTCTGTCCGGGCATCTGTCGAGGGCGGGCGGCGGACTTGCAAGTACAGCAAGACGGTGAGCAGAAAAAAGACATAGATGATGGGCGCAGCCGCCGGGAAAAAGTAGTCGTTGCTCCGAGTGATAAACTTGCCCACCTCGTCAATGAACAGCCCTACGCCGGCCCCGGTCAGCAACGCGCTCAGCGTGTACGCCCAACGGTTAGCCAAGATCAACGGCACCAGAGCCGCGATGAACAACAGCAAGCCGCCCCACAACACATGGGCGATGTGCAGCTCGCCGCCTCCCACTTGAGGAAAGCCGGTGGCCCAGAGGAACAAACGAGTGAGCGACACCGAAGCGGCGAAACTCAACAACGTAAACAACAGGTAACGTTCTGCCGCCTCACGCTTGACGGGCCGGCGGACACGACTGAAGGAGCGGTTTATCATGCGATCTCCCACATAACCGATGTCTCCACAAAGGTAACTGTTCAGCAGGGTTGTTCAGTTGTTCAGCCTCGCCCTCTCGCCGCCGAAACCGGAAACGCGCTAAAGCGCGTTGAGGCGGGCTAACCCGCTTCAATGGGTTTTATAGTATTGCTCTACAACAATTGCGCTGTCCGCGAGATTTTTAACGCAAAGACGCCAGGGCGCAAAGGTTTTTAACTTTTTCTTTGCGTCTTTGCGCCTTTGCGTTAAAACCGTTGGGTTGCGGCGCGAAGCGTGCCGCGCTATGTGTCAGCCATCGAATTCATTCGATGGCTAACTAACGGGCACTAAGAATTCTTTGTGCTCCCTCGCCTCGTGAGCGGATAGAAACGCGGGCCTTGCGGCGTATCCTGGATTTCATAGCCCAGGTCGGCGATTTGGCGACGCAGTGCGTCGGCGCTCGGCCAGTCCCGCGCCTTGCGCGCTCGCTCACGTTGCTCGATCAATTCAGCCACGTGCGGCGGCAATTCGACTGGCGCCGAGGACGGCGGCGTGGCCTGCTCGCGTGGCGGCGTAGATGCAGCGCGCCATTCCGATCCAAGCTCCGAGAAGGGGAACGATCCGCCGGCGGCGTAGACGCACTCTTCGTCGCGAGACCAGGTCGTGACCCTGCCTTTGCCCTGGACAAGGCAGCAGGCCTGCTCAAAGTCAAAGGTCACAGCCGTATGTTCGTCAATGCCCAGTATCCGCGTCGAAGAGGGCAATTGCTGCCGCAACGCTTCCATGCGCGCCTGCCCCATAAAACACCGGCTGGTATCCAGCTCATCGCCGCCTTCGGTGTTGTTCCAGTGCGGGACGACGGCAAGCTCCATCCCATACGGCCCCAGCAAGTCCAGGCCGTCCACCCAGTGTGGGTCGTCGCCGACCTTGAACACTTCATAGACCGGGATCACTTTCGCGCTGATCGCCAACGCGGCAGCGCTGGCCATGCACAGAAATGCGCCCTGCCGATGCTGTTGAACCAGGTAACGCCATGCCAATGTTCCAGCCAGTTGGCGGACGAGGTAAGTGGGGCTGCCCGGCCCCATGAAAATATAATCGCTCTCCAGAATAGGCGCGACAATCGCCGGGTCGTCGGGGCTGAAGGCCGTTCCCTTTTTGCGCGCCGGAATCATGCGCACCTGAGGAGAAAAGTTCTGGAGTCTCTGCTCCATGAACTCGCCCACCTTGCGCGCGACCAGCTCCGAGTTCGGCTGAAAGCCTGCCGGCGTTTCCAAGATCGCAATGCGGACCGGCGATTTCAACTCACGCAGCAAGCGTTCGTGAATCGGCTGGCCGCTGGGCGAAGTCTCGCCGGATCCAAAAAGAACGAGTTTGCCGGGAGGCGATTCAATTGGCGGCATAGTCCCTGCCTCATTTCTGATCTTGGATTGCTGATAGCTGATGCGAGGATTGGCTGGGGAGGATTATAACACACAGCCCAGCTTCCCGCCGAAAGCCGATTAACAAAAGCGCCCTTCGCAAGGGTGCCTCAGAGTACTATTTGCCCCTGGGCCAACCTTGGAGTACAATCTATTCCAGCGATGCAACTTCTGCCGCTTGAGCGCATCCAAAGAACAAGGATAGGAGGTCAACATGCCGCTTCTGAGCACCAAGATTCAAGCCGATGTGCGCAAGGCGCTGGAAGAGATGGCCGGGCCGGTCAAGCTGGTCATGTTCACCCAGGCGGCCCAGGCGCTCGAGTGCGAGATGTGCGCCGAGACGCGCGCGCTCGTCGAGGAAATCGCCGCGCTCGCCCCGGCGGGCAAACTCAACGTCGAGGTGAAAGATTTCGTCGCCGACACTGCCGCCGTCGAAGCATACCAGGTGGACAAGATCCCGGCGATTGCCCTCGTCGGCGCGAAGGACTATGGCATCCGCTTTTACGGCATTCCGGCCGGCTATGAATTCAGCAGCCTCATGGACGACATCGTGACGGTATCGAAAGGTGAATCGGTGCTTGCTCCAGCCACCAAAGCCGCCGTCGCCAAGCTCAACCAGCCGGTCCACATCCAGGTATACACCACCCCCACCTGACCGTACTGCCCGCGAGCCGTGGTGCTCGCTCACCGGCTGGCGATGGAAAGCGACTGGATTCGCGCCGACATGGTCGAAGCGACCGAGTTCCCGCACCTGGCGAACAAGTACCAAGTTTTCGGCGTGCCGCGCACCATCATCAACGAAACGATCCAAATCGAAGGCGCCGTGCCAGAACCGATGCTCGTCAATGAACTCTTGAAGGTCCTTGACGGGCAAGCCTAGCGCAGCCTCCCGCCGCAACCCAATTTAACCGCCAAGACGCAAAGGACGCCAAGAATTTCTTTTTTGCGCCTGGCTAATCCGCGACCAGCTGCTGCGAAAACATAAAACCTTTGCGCTCTTGGCGTCTTCGCGGTTCAAAAATCTCGCGGCGACCGAAGGAAGGGCGCAATGGTTGCAGACCAATTCTATAGGGCGCACCCGATTCAATCGGCGCGATACGCCATTTGCGCACACTGCGGAAGCGTATTAGAATTGTATTCGCCATGACCTCTCAGCCTCGCCCCAAAAACGTCACACAAGGAGTAGCCCGATGTCTCGATCACGCATCCTCTTGATAGCACTTATCGCATTGACCGTCGCCGGCCTGGCTTGTTCGGCTGCCCAGAGGACGCCAACGCCGGCGCCGACGCCCATACCGACGGCGACCGAGCCGCCCGAGGCAACGGCCACATCCGCGCCTACACCCAAGCCGGTCGCCACCAGCACCCGTGCGGCCGCGGCCGCCACCAGCACCCGCGCGGCCGCGGCAGTCCCAACCACCGCGCCTTCTTCGGAAGGGGTGTTGTTCAACGACGACTTTAGCTCGCAAACGGCGTCCGAAGACAACGGTTGGGAGCTCGATAGCACCGATAACGTAGACCGAGCTTGGTCAGCCAACAAGTACACGCTCTCGGTCAAAAAGAAGAATTACCTCGGCTATGGCACCCCGAACGGAGAGTATAACGACTTTGGCGCCGAAATTGAAGCACAGGCAAACAGCGCCTATGCCAAATACGGCATCCGCTTTCGCAGTCAAGGCAACTCGGATAACCCCAGCTACTATGTTTTCGTCGTGACCACCGATGGCAAATACTATGTGGACAAGCTCCTCAACGACGAATGGGCCGACCCCTCTCCTGTGCCGACTACAGCCTCGCAACAAATCAACAAAGGCAAAGCCAAGAACACGCTGGGCGTGCTGGCTGAAGGCAGCACGATCTCACTTTACATCAACCGCCACCTGGTCAAAACTTTTACGGACGATTCGATTGATAGTGGCTTGATTGGGGTGCTCGCGGGGCCTGGCGACAACGACTCTGCTGAAGTCGCGTTCAGCCGGTTGACCGTCCTCACCGCCGAAAAAGCCAAGGCCGATTGGGCCGCCGTGCCCGCCACTGTGCAGCCCGCCGCGACGGCCACCAAAACCAGCGGGGGAGGATCGGGCAATGGAACGATCACCGTCAGGAACACTTTTGACGGGGCATGCCAGATCAACGTGTGGGGACCCAAGCAAGCCGTGATCCGGGCTGAGGGCAACAGCTCGAAATCTCTTTCGCTTCCGCCCGGAAAATACGGCGTGCATGCGGCCACGGACGTTGGAGAAGTTGACCTCAGCAACTTGATCAATCTGCCGCCGGGTGGGTATTGCGTCATCACTTGCAATAAGGCCACCAAGTCGGTTGGCTCCAGTTGCGGGCAATAAAGGGGCCTATCACTCTTGCCGGGCGATCTCAACAGTAACACAACTCGCCGTTAACCATCACCTGTGCTCAGGCCCGACGCCGTGCCGGGCCTGACGTTTTTCTCATTGACAAGTTTGGCAAAACACCGTATGCTCTTGACGAGGAGTATGATATGGCAACCAAACTGACCCGCGAACAAGTTCTGGAAATGTGCACGGCGCACGACGCCGATGCGATGGCCGAGCTTTGGTTGAATCAGGCCGACTTGAGTGGCATTGACCTGGCGGATTGCGACCTGCGCCGCGCGCGCCTGCGCGGCGCCAATCTGTCCGGCACCAATCTCCAGCGAGCCACCCTCAGCCAGGCCGATTTGCAGGGCGCGAATCTGACGCTGGCCGACCTCCGCAACGCGCAGCTCTACGAAGCGACATTGGCCGGCGCGGACCTGAGCGACGCCAATCTCACGTTCGCCTACCTGGGCCGCGCCGATCTCACCGGGGCCAAGCTAGTGGGCGCGAACATGACGATGGTGGATGCGCGCAAAGTGAAATTGACCCTGGCGGACCTGCGCCGCGCCAACTTGCGCGAAGCGAAACTGAACGGCGCGGAGATGGAAGTGGCCGACCTCACCGGAGCCAAGCTCGATGCGGCTAACTTGACCGCGGTCAATGCGCGCAAGGCGAACTTCTCCCATGCCAGCCTGCGCAATGCCGATCTCACCAAGGCTCAACTGACCGGCGCCAACCTCGACCAGGCTGACTTGAACGGCGCTACTCTCACCGGCGCGACCTTGCCAGAGACCAAACGCGCGTGAAATGTGATACGTGATTGTCACGCATCACGTTTCACGAGCCAGCCATCAGGCAAGTTGAAGAAAGCCCAGGCCGATGAACAACCTCGACGTAGCTCAAGTCTTTGCCACGCTCGCCGATATGCTGGAAATCCAGGGCGAGGTGATCTACAAAATTCTGGCCTATCGCCGCGCGGCGGAAAACATTGCCAACTTGAGCCGCGACATCAACGTGCTACAGCGTGAGGGCCAACTGCGCTCGATCCCCGGCGTGGGCGAGGCCATCGCCGAAAAGCTCGACGCGCTCCTCACCACCGGCCATTTTGATTTGCTCGACCGCGCCCGCGCCGAGGTGCCTGAAGGCGTCGTCGAGCTGCTGCGCGTGCAGGACGTCGGCCCGCGCAAGGCGCGGTTGTTCTGGAAAGAACTCGGCATCACGAGCATCGCCCAATTGGAAGCCGCCGCGCGCGAAGGCAAGCTGCGCAACCTGCCGGGCATGGGGGCCAAATCCGAAGCGAAAATCCTCGCCAACATCGAGGCGTTCAAGCGCCGTGCCTCCGAGACGCGCATGCCGCTGGGCGTAGCCTATCCGCTGTCGCACGTTATCCTGGAAGAGTTGATGCAGGTCCCCAGCGTCTTGCGTGCCGCCTCCGCCGGCAGCCTGCGCCGGATGCGAGAAACCATCGGCGACCTGGATTTCCTCGTCGCCGCCGATGATCCCCAGCCCGTGATGGATCACTTCGTCGCGCTGCCGGTGGTAGCTGAGGTCATCCTGCGCGGGCCGACCAAGGCGAGCGTGCGCCTTTCCAACGGGGCGCAGGCCGACCTGCGCGTGCTCGAACCGGCGCGCTGGGGAACGGCGCTGCAATACTTTACCGGCTCGCAAGCCCACAACGTCCGCCTGCGCGAGATCGCGCAGAAGCAAGGACTCAGCCTGAACGAGTACGCCATCACGCGCGAAAAAGGTGGCGCGCCAACACGTGGCGCGGAAATTTTGTGCGCGGAAGAAGCACAGGTTTACGCCAGGCTCGGCGTGCCATTCATCCCGCCGGAGCTGCGCGAAGATCGCGGCGAATTTGACCACGAGATCCCTCGCCTGATCGAGCAAAAAGACATCCTGGGCGATTTGCAAATGCACACGACGTGGAGCGACGGCAAGGCGACGGTCGAAGAGATGGCGCGCGAGGCAAAGGCGCTCGGCTACCGCTACATCCTCATCACCGATCACACCCAATCGCTCGGCGTGGCGAGCGGACTGACGCCGGCGCGGCTCAAGCAGCAACGCCAGGAGATTGACGCCGTGAACGCCCGTCTCAAAGGCATCCGCGTGCTGCAAGGAGCCGAAGTCGAAATCCACGCCGATGGCACGCTCGACTTTCCCGACGACGTGCTCGCTTCGCTGGACATTGTGCTCGCCTCACTCCACACCAGCTTGCGGCAAGAGCGAGACAAGGTCACTGCGCGGCTGCTGGCTGCGATCCACAACCCGCATGTGGACATCATCGCGCATCCATCCGGGCGCTTGATCGGCGAACGCGACGGCGCTGATCTCGACTGGGAAGCCGTCTTTCACGCCGCCGCCGAGACGTGCACGATTTTGGAGATCAACGCGCATCCGTGGCGGCTGGACCTGAACGACCTCAACGCACGGCGGGCGCTCGAATTGGGCTGCAAGCTCTCGCTCGGCACCGACGCGCACGACCCCGACGGGTTCAATGTGATGTTTTACGGCGTGGCCGTCGCGCGCCGCGCCTGGGCCACGGCGGAGGATGTAGTGAATACCTGGCCGCTGGAGCGGCTGCTGTGGTACGTGGAGCGGGGAGAGTAAACCGATGAGCGATAAGCGATACACGATACACGACAGGCGATATGCAATCCTCGCTGCATGTGTGATCCCAACGTTGGCGCTCGCGCTCGTGCTGGCCTCGGCGCACGCGATGGCTGCTCCTCCACCTCCACCTCCGACCTCCCGCCCTTCGGGCGTCCGACTTCCGACTTCCGACATTCCACTGTGCTTTTACCGCGACCACGCCCTGGCCTGTGTGAATCGTGTCGGCATGCAGCGAGCCACCCAAGCCGGCGACGAGGCCCGCGTGTTGATTCAGGCGCTCGTGGATGGGCCGACGTCCGCAGAGCGTGCGACCGGTATTCACAGCGCATTGCCCGACGGCGCGCAACTCGCCGATGTGAGCGTGGCGGGCGATACCGTGACCATCAAGCTCGTGCTGCCAGAATCGTTTCTGTACGGCGGCCTCGATCCACTGGGGTCCGACGAAATCACCGAGCAGGTCGTCAAGACACTGTACCCGCTCGACCAGCTTCGCAAGTTCACAGTGCTGGCGCAAGATCCGCGCGACTCTGCGGGCGCGTTCAAATCCCTCTCCTACTTTTTGTTCGAACTGCCACCAGTTCGCAAAAGCGACCAGGCCGCTAACTCCAGCCCAAGCCGGATGGCGGCTCCTCAAACAGCCGGCATGCTATCCGGCAAGGGCGTGTACCTGAGCGCCGGGCACGGCTGGTATTGGGACGGCTATTGGAACGAGTGGCGAACTCAACGATACGCCGACAGCGGCCAGCAGCTCATCGAGGACATGAACAACGCCGAGGTCGTCAACCAGTATCTCGTCCAATATCTGCGGAACGCCGGAGCCGACGTGTGGCCGGTGCGCGAGCACGACATGAACACTCAAGAGATGATCGTCGTGCACGGCCAGCCCGCCTACTCCAAAGTCGGCAGTTGGTACACCAGCACACAGACCGGCTACAAGGGTCAGCCTTATCAATACGCCAATAGCGTCACCTCGATGGCAACAGCCACAGCCACCTGGACGTTCACGCCGACGGTCACCGGACGTTATGCTGTGTATGTCTGGTATCGGGTTTTCGATTTCAGCGGAAATACTCATGCGCCGGACGTGCAATACTTTGTCGCCCACGACGGTGGCACGACCGAGGTTCACGTGAACCAGGGCATGCACGGCAACACGTGGCGCTACATCGGCACCTTTCCGTTCGCGGCCTATGTGCCAGGCGCAGTGATGCTCACCAATCACTCGACGGTAAGCAATTTGCTGGTGACGGCAGATGCCGTGCGAGTGGGTGGCGGGATGGGAACAGAAACCGGCGACGGTCCACCTGCCAGCCCCGGCACGAGTGGCAAGCCGCGCTGGGAAGAAGCCGCACGCTATTGGGCTGAGTACCAGGGTGCTCCGTCCGACATTTATGCGCCGTCGTACTGTCACAACTATTACAAACCCGGACAGGACGAGCTTTGCCAGGATGTCACCGTGCGCCCACGTTACGCCGAATGGGAACGCGAATCATCCCAGGATTCAGTCTATTTCTCGTGGCACTCAAACGCCTATAACGGCGGCGCGCGTGGAACGGAAAGCTATGTCTATGACGGCGGCTTTACGCCCGGCAGCGACCAACTTCAGTCCTGGATCCATTCCACCCTTGTCGGCGACATTCGCGCCGGGTGGGACTCGAGCTGGACCAATCGCGGGATGAAGCAGGCCAACTTTGGCGAAATGCGATTGCTTTCGACGATGCCCGGCACGCTGGTCGAGATCGCGTTCCACGATCAACAAGACGACGCGAACGCGCTCAAAGACCCACGCTTTGCGCAGTTGACCGCGCGGGCGATCTATAAAGGCATCGCGCGGTATTTCGCCGAAAAAGATTTCACGACGCCCATCATCCTGCCGGAGCCGCCGCAAAACCTGGCCGTCCGCAACAGCGGGCCAGGACAGGTGACGGTTTCCTGGCGGCCCTCCCCCACGGACACGATCGGCTTGCTCGGCGACGCAGCGACCGGCTACCGCGTCTACACGAGCACCGACGGCCTGGGCTGGAGCGACGGCGTGCCTGTCCCCACTAGAGTGTTTACGCTCACCCATCTTTCGCAAGGCGTCGTGTTCGTCCGAGTCACGGCGACGAACGCTGGCGGTGAGTCGTTCCCCACGCCGATCGCCGCCGCGCGAGTGGCCGCTGGTGGCCCTGCGCCCGTGCTGATTGTCAACGGCTATGAGCGGATTGACCGGTGGATGGATGTGATGCGTTGTGACACCCCCGCAGCAAACTGCCCCAACGCGCGCATCTGGCCGGGGCAGATGAACGACCAGAGCTATGTCGTCCAGCACGGGATCGCCATCTCGCTGCCGTTCGATAGCGCCGTGCGCGGAGCCGTAGACAGCGGCGACGTTACGCTCGACGCTTACGACATCGTGGACTGGATCGCCGGGCAGGAGCAGGTCCCCGCGTCGGTTCCCAAAGGGACGAGCGAGGTCGCGCTGACGCAAGCCGAGCGCGACGCGCTTGCCGCCTACCTCAACGGCGGGCACGCGCTATTCATCAGCGGGGCCGAGGTCGCGTACGACCTGGCGACGAATACGCACAGCCAGTCATTTCTCACCGGCACGCTGCACGCTCAATTCGCGGGCGACGACGCGAATGCGTTTGCCGTGACGCCCGCCGTCGGCGGCATTTTTGAAGGCGTCGGGCAATTCAGTTTTGACGACGGCACTCGCGGGAGCTATGCCGTCAACTATCCCGATTTCATCACGCCAACCAACGGCTCCACTGCGACGCTGAATTATGTGGCGAGCACCGGCAAGACGGCCGCTGTCGAGTACGCCAACGGATGCCAACGACTGGCTTACTTTGGCTTCCCCTTCGAGACGATCTATCCGGCGACGACACGCCAGACCGTCATGACGCGAGTGATGAATTTCCTCGGCGCGTGCCAGCACCGTCCGCCCATCGTTGCGATTGCGTCGCCAGCCAACGGCGGGTTCTACAACAATCTCTCCAGCGTCAACGGTCTCGCAGGCGACTGGGCGCAGGTGGATCACGTGGACGTGGCGATGGTCCAGATCACGGCAGTGTATGGTCTCAGTGGCACGGTCTGGGTTCCACTCACGCCGACGCTGCGATTTCTGAGCGGCACGGCCTGGGTGTCGAGCGAGACATGGCTTTCGGCCACCGGCAGCACGACGTGGTCATTCACGCCGACGATCACACTCACCGACGGGCCGTACGCCGTCTGGGCGCGCGCGTGGAACAGCGCCGGGTTTTCCAGCACCCAAATCGCCGTCATCAGCTTTACGATAGACACTCTCGCGCCGACCACGCCCATGCCCATCACGCCGACGGGCGGCATCACGCTATCCAGCCCCAGCGTGATGCTCGTCTTTTCGCCCGCCATTGACTTGAACGGCGTAGCCGGTTACAATGTGCGGGTGGACGGCGCTCTCTACACGACTACGGCGACTGCGTTGTCAACGCCTGGCCTATCCGTCGGATCACACACCTGGGATGTGCGTGCATTCGACGCGGCAGGCAATGCGTCCAGCTGGTCGCAGCCAGCGACGTTTGCCACCAATCCTTTCCTGGTGTATCTGCCGCTCATCATGCGTGACTATACACCACCTGCGCCGCCTGCTCCGCAGTGCCGGGAGGTAGCGACCAACGGCGGGTTCGAGACGCAGGCTGCCTGGTACAGCGTAGCCAGCGTCCAGCCAACCTACGTTCATCCGCCGGATATTGTTCACGGCGGGATCGCCAGTCTGCTCATCGGCTACACAACGACCGTGAATGTGTCAACGTACACCGTCTATTCGTCTATCCAGCAAACTATCACCATCCCCTTCACGGCAACCCAGACGACGTTGACCTTCTGGCGGTATCCAATGTCCAGCGACAGCCGCGATTATCAATACGTCTCCGTCGGCCCAACGCCGATCAGCGCCACGACGATAGTATGGTCGCGCGCGTCGAACGAACAGGAGTGGACGCAGACGAAAGTTGATCTCTCCACTTATTCCGGCACACTCACGCTTCGCTTTGGCGTGGTGAACAAAGGCGGCGATGGTGTGACGGCCATGTATCTCGACGACGTTTCGGTGCAATCATGCAGCCCGTAACTCCACCGGCTCAACCGGACTCTCCGGACGAGACGCAACCTTCCTATCAGGTGCGGCGAATACACGCCAAAGGGACATGGCCGTGGTGGTCTAGCGCCAGCCTCGTGCTGTTGGTGATAGTTGGGCTCGCGTGCATTGGCGGGACGGTGGCCTTCGCCACCCGGACGCCACCGGCAACGACATGGCCTACCGCCGTTTTCATCACTGTCACGCCACGGCCCGGCCCGACGTATGTCGTCGTGACGAGTGCTGCGCCCACGCCGGCGGCCGGGCCAAACGCCACACGCGCCGTTCGCGTCGCCGGCACGCAGGGCTTGAGCCTGCGCATCCGTGCCGCGCCCAGCGTCCAGGCCGAGACGATCAAGCTGGTGCCGGACGGGACGCAATTGCTGGTCACCGGCGAAGGCAAGGAGGCCGAAGGAGCAGTGTGGTGGCCCGTGCGCGACCCGAGCGACAATAAGGAGGGCTGGGCAGTCAGCACCTATTTGATTCCGTAACACACCCTGAACATGACGGAAGGCTGAATGATGGAAGAGTGAAAGCCCACAGCAGAATTGAAGCTGTTTCCTCTTTCCTCCTTCACCGCTTATCCCTCCAGCATCCCCCCATGCAGGAGAAAGGTAATGAAAGAGAGAGGCTGCAAAGTATTGGTGATAGACGATGTGCCCGAGATGGAAGAGATGATCAGGCTCTTGCTGACCTACGAGCGCAACGACCAGGTGCGGTTTGCCTCGAGCGGGAACGTGGGGCTGGCTGTTGCCAAGCAAGATCCGCCGGACTTGATCATCCTGGATGTGATGATGCCCCAAATCAACGGGTACGAAGTTTGCCGGCAACTTAAAGACACGCCGGCGTTGCGCGATATTCCGATTCTGTTTCTGACGGTCGTCCCACCGCGGATGGGCTACGAGGAAACACAGCGCCTGGGCGGAGCGGGATACCTGTGCAAACCTTACAAGATCAATGAAATACTCGAGGCGCGCGACGCCGTGCTGCGAGGTGAAACCTACTACCCCGACTCGTTACGGACGGTCAGCCGCTTTTGATGGGGCAAGCGACATGAGTGAAACCACAGGCCGCCGGGTGTTGGTCATAGACGATGAGCCAGAATGGATAGACCTGATCAAGCTCATGTTGGCCCGCTCCCGAAACGACCAGGTCATCGCTGCTTGTGGTGGGCAAGAGGGGCTGATGAAAGCTGAGCAGGACCCACCCGACCTCATCATCCTCGATATCATGATGCCTGAGCTTGATGGCTGGGAAGTCTATGCACGACTCAAAGTGATACCCTCCCTTGCGAGTATTCCCGTTCTGTTTTAAGCTGCAATGGCTTCATCTCATGCCTATCCGCTAATGATGCAGGCAGGCGCACAAGGGTACCTTTGCCTACCATACAGGCCGCAAGACCTGCTCGCCGCGCGGGATGCGGCGCTCAAAGGTGAGACATACTACCCGCCTCTGGCAGATTCGTAGTCGTGCGTGACTTGACCGATACGCCGAGTCGGGTTAGAATCCGCTCGTCCCAAAGCATCTCTGTAGAACGGCATCCCTATGCCGCTCCCGAGGCATCATGAGCGAACAACGATCCGGATTCAAAGTCACACCCACTCCTCGGCCCGGCGAAGCCGAACTGGCCTGGTACGAATGGCTGTTGCTCTTCACCGTCATCGCCGCCGCCGTGCTGTTTTGCGCGTTCGGCGGACGGGCCATGCTCAAAGCGCGGCCCGGCAGCTCCGCCATCATCATTGCCACGCCGACCGTCCCACCGCCGCCTGCCACGCGCACGCCGCTGCCGCCAACGCCGACCAACACCCCCACCCCGCAGCCCACTGCCACGCCCACGCCGCCCGGCGTGATGGCGATTGGCGCTTTTGTCAAAGTGAACGCGGCCGGTCCGCAGGGCTTGAGCTTGCGCAAAGACCCCGGCCTACAAGGCCAGCGGCTGAAATACCTTCCCGATGGCACGGTGATGCGCATCGTGGACGGGCCGAAGGATGTGGACGCCCTCAAATGGTGGAAGCTGCAAAGCCGGACCGATCAGAATGATGTCGGTTGGGCCGCGGCAGATTATCTTGTCTTGACAACGCCCTGAGCCGACGACGAAGGACCACTCCACGTAACGAAAGACGCATTGCCAACGGGTCGTTCGTCCTTCGTCATTTTAGGGGGGTGAACGATGGCCGATGTACAAACCCGCATTGCCGAACTGCGCCGGCAACTCAATCTCCACAACTATCGCTACCATGTCCTCGACTCGCCGCTGATCAGCGACGCCGAGTACGACAAGTTGATGGTCGAGCTGCGCCGGTTGGAAGCGGAGCACCCGGAACTGGTCACGCCCGATAGTCCCACACAGCGCGTGGGTGGGCAGCCTTCGGACAAGTTCGTCAAGGTTCGACACCCGCGCCCCATCCTCAGCCTGGGCAACGCCTTCGATGCCGACGGCGTGCGCGCGTGGTGGGAGCGCATCCGCAAGCTCTTGCCCGATGGCGCTCCCATCGCGTTCGTCGTCGAGCCCAAGATTGACGGGCTGACGGTCGTGCTGCACTATCGCGACGGCGTGCTCGTCCAGGGCGCGACGCGCGGCGACGGCGAAGTGGGCGAAGATATTACGCCGAACTTGCGCACCATTCGGGCAATTCCATTGCGGATTCCCGTGCCCGCAGAACGTGGAGCGAAAAGTGTGGAGCGACGCGTTCCCCCCGCTATGCTGGTCGTGCGGGGTGAGGCATATCTGCCGATTGCGGCGTTCGAAAAGCTGAACGAGGAATTGGCCGCCGCGGGCGAAAAGATGTTCGCCAATCCGCGCAATGCGGCGGCAGGCGGCCTGCGCCAGCTCGATCCCAGGATCACCGCCAGCCGCCCGCTTTCGATCTTGTGCTACCAGATTGTAGAATTTAGCCCCCACCCCCCACCCCCCTCCCCCGTCCCTTCGGGACAGGAGAGGGGGATGCCGCGCACGCAATGGGAAACGCTAGAGTATCTCAAGGCGATGGGTTTCCCCACTGCGCACGAGGTCAACCGCCACTTCGACTCGCTCGACAAAGCCATCGCGTATTGCGAAACGTGGGTTGACAAGCGCGACAGCCTGCCCTACGAAGCCGACGGCATGGTCATCAAGATTGACGATCTGGGCGTGCAAGAGGCGCTGGGCGTGGTGGGGCGCGACCCACGCGGGATGCTGGCGCTCAAATTCCCCGCGCGTGAGGCGACGACCCGGCTCAACTCGGTCACCTTCAACATCGGGCGTACCGGCACGATCAACCCGGTGGCGCTACTGGAACCGGTCGAGATCGGCGGCGTCATCGTCGAGCGGGCGACGCTGCACAACTTTGACGACATCGCACGCAAGGACATTCGCGTGGGCGACACGGTGACGGTCGTCCGGCGCGGCGATGTGATCCCGTATGTTGTCGGGCCAGTGACAGATTTGCGCACGGGCAAGGAGCAAAAGATCCACGCGCCAGACAAGTGCCCGTTCTGCGATACGCCCGTCACGCGCGAGGAAGGCGTCGTCGCCCTCTGTTGCCCCAACCGCGATTGTCCCGGTCGAGTTGACCGCCAGGTGACACATTTCGTCTACGCCATGGACATGGAGGGGCTGGGAGAAAAAATCGTCAACCAACTGATTGACGAGGGTCTGGTGCGTGACGTGGCCGACCTTTATTCGATCACGCGTGAACAGTTGCTCAAGCTGGAAGGCTTTGCGGACAAGAAGGCGACGAATCTGCTGAACACGATTGCCGCGAGCAAGTCTCGGCCGCTTGTGCGCATCATCATGGCGCTGGGCATCCCCGGCGTTGGCTCGACGGTGGCGGAATTGCTCACGCAGCACTTTTCCTCGCTGGATGATTTAGCCGCCGCCGATGTGGACCGATTGCAGACGATTGAAGGTATCGGCCCGGTGACGGCGCAGAGCATCGTCGAGTGGTTCGCGCACAAGCCCAACCGCGCGCTCGTCGCCAAGCTGGAAAAAGCCGGTGTGCGCGTGCGAGAAGCGAAAAAGAAAACCGCGCCTGCAGCAGGCGGCGCGCTGGCAGGCGGCCCGTTTACGGGCAAGACGTTCGTCGTCACCGGCACATTGCCGACGATGAGCCGCGAAGAAGCGGCGACATTCATCAAAGCGCGCGGCGGCAAGGTGACAGATAGCGTCAGCAAAAAGACGAGCTACCTCGTCGTGGGCGCAGACCCTGGCGGAACGAAGTACAGCAAGGCGCAAGAGCTCGGCGTGCCGATGATTGACGAGACAGCGTTGAGAAAACTGGCGGGCGAGTGACAAAAAGCCCCGGCATACAGGCCAGGCTTATCTTTTCCGCCGACTTGCCGTATAATGTCGGCAAGCTTCAATTTGCAGATCACGAACGCCGACAATGCCAACGTGAGGACATCTGATGCCTGGCCCAAGCTGGCTGGGGGATCATGAACGGCGACTAGAAAGGATCAAGCGATGGCCCTGTATGATCTTAGGATAGAAGTCAAGGAACTACGCGACGGCGGGGATTACGGCTATATTGCGACTAGCCCGGACTTGCCGAATCTAATTGTCGTCGGAGATACGACCGAAGAGGTGTTGACCTTGGCCCCTCAGGTTGCGTCGGCCTTGATCACTTCGATGAAAGCCGCTGGCGACGCACTGCCGGCGACACTACAAGAGATTCCTTCTCTGCCATTCACCTCACACGTGACAGTGCCTGCATGAAATACGCTGAACTCACGCGAAAGCTGAGACGGTTGGGCTGCTATTTTACTCGTTACGGAGCCGGCAGCCATTAGATGTGGCGCAATCCGGCCACAGGGAAACAAGTACCCATCCCTTATCACCATTCGAAAGAGATTGGACCAGAGTTGTTATCGCGCATTTTGCGCCAGTTGGGTATTGACCGCGAGGATTTTGATCAAGCGTGAGACAAGTCGCGCGACCTACATGCCGATGATTGACGAGGCGCGACTGCGCAAATTGGCGGGAGAATGACCGCTTTGTGGGACGAATGACTAGCCGGCCATTCGACTCAGCACCTCTTGCGCATCCACCTTGCCCCAGTAATACCCCATCGCCTCGCTCATTTGGAGGGCGCGTTCGGCTTCCGCCCGCGCCTGCGCTACTCCCTCCCCTGTCACCGACGGGGGAGGGTGGGGGTGGGGGTTCAAATGCGCCCACGCCAGCGCGATGCGAATGTCAACCTCATAGATGCGATACCCGCCCGCCACCGCATAGCCCAACACTTCGTTGAGGTCGTCGAAGGCTGAACCTAACCCTTGCGAAGGTGGGCGACCTTCGGTCGCCTGAACCTTTGCAAGGTTGGCCTGCCGCGCAAAAAAGCGCCCCCGCGCCAGCAGCGCCTCGATGAGCGATGGACGATGCGAGATGCCCCGCGCAATTTTGAGCGCCTCGTCGTAATGCCCGCGAGCACTGGCGAGTTGACCGGCGTCCGCGTCCAGGTCGCCCAGAACGCGGTGGCACATGCTGATGAGAAATTCCCAGTGATTACGCCGGCAAATCTCAAGATTCGCATCGGTGACACGGCGGGCATAGTCGGCCTGACCGGTGCGCCGCAGGTGGTCGGCGTGAACGATACCGCGAACGCTAAACAGATAGCGAATGTTCATGCTAGAGTAAATGTCTCGCTCCAACACCTCGGCCTGCGCAAAGGCCACGCTTGCCGCCTCCAACTCGCCGCGCAGGTGAGCGGCCCACGTCTGGTAGGCCAGCGAATTGCGTTCGTCCTGCTTGTTCTCCGCGCGGCGGGCCAGGTCGAGCGCCTGTTGGGCCACTTGCGCACTCTTGGCCAACTCGCCCAGGTAGGCATAGAGTTCCGCCAGGTTTATGTAGCCGAGGCTGGCGTTGTGCCAGTCTTGCTCTGCAACTGCACGTTCAGCACCTTGTCTTTGGAACGGCGGCGCTTCGCTCAAGCGCCCCAAGTACATCAGGCACAGGCCGATTTCGTTCAGAATCCAACGCTTGCTGAACGGCTTGCTCATCTGCGGGTCTTGCGAGGTGTCGCCGTTCGGAAAGAATTCAAACATCAGCGCCAAGGCGGTTTCCCACGCGCCAAGCTGATTCACCAAAACTCGCCCAGGCCATCCCTGGTAAATCCGATCTTGAAGAACTCGATACGCCTCATCATACGCGCCGGCGCGGCAGGCGTGGTGTACCACTTCAATCAGCGGGCGCAGGTCGTCCAGCGTGGGGTATTGCGGCGTGTCTCCCGCCATTTCAAGGTAATAGTCCTTGATGCGCTCGTGCGCGGCCTGCGTTTGGGAAGGGTCGCCTTGGGTCAGCAGGGCAAAATAGTGCGCGCGGATGAGCGGGTGGGTGGTGTATTCGTGCGTGGCCGCGTCGTGGCGCAGGATGCGGTATTTCACCAAGCGGGCAACCATCGCGTTGAACGCGGCGTCATCGCCCTCTCCCCCAACCCCTCTCCCGATTTCGGGAGAGGGAAGCATCGGGCGAAACACTTTGTCAAACGCCGATTCGTGAACCGGCGTGCGAAAGGCGGAAAACAGCGTCAGGAACGCGCGCTCGGATTCGGTGAGGTGCTCGTCGTAGCGGCGCAGGACGCGGTGGACGCGCTCGTAACGCGGCTCGCCCGCCACGGGCACAGGCAGGTCGGCCACGTGCGCCACGTCGCCACCGTACTGCTCAACCAGCAGGCCGCCCAACAGCGAAAGCGTCAGCGCGTGCCCGTCCCAATCGGCCACCAGCTTGTCCAGTTGCGCGTCCGCTTGCGCATCCGCGCACCGGACACCCACCTTGCGCAACAGGTCGCGCCCGTCCGCCGCGCTCAGGCGGTCCACATCGCGGTGAGTGTAGGTGGTGTATTCCATCAGGTCGAGCAGCGGCGCGCGGCTGGTGACCAGGCAAAACGAGGCGTGGCCCGGCGCGGTAAAATAGCTCAGGAACTCGCGCAGGTCGGCGCTTTTGAGCAGGCCGTACGGGTCGCCCTCCTGGTGCTGCATCACTTCCAGGCCGTCCAGGACAAAGAGGTAACGGCCGGTGGCAAGCATCGCCGCGATGAAATGCGCCTTGGCGTCGGCGGAAGGCAGCGTGCGCGGGTCAATCCGGTCGCCGCTCATGTACTTGAGCGCGGCCTCGAAAAATTCGTCCACGCTCGGCTTTTCGTAAAAGCCCCACCAGAACACGCCCCCCACCCCCGCCCCCTCCCCCGTCGAGTACGACGGGAGAGGGGAGAGAAGATCATCAACCCATTTGCGGGCGAGGCTGCTTTTGCCTTCGCCGCCAAAGCCGATGAGGCCGGTCACGCGGCGATTGGGGTTGGCCCAGTCGCGGGTGACAGAACGGAGCAGGTCATCGCGCCCGACCCATTCTTTGAGCGACGGTGGCGCATTGTTCCACGCAATGCGTTCCCTTGGCCCGACGGCGGCGTGGACTGCGGCAGGGTCGGCCCTGGGTTGTGGCGCAGCGCCCAGCGGGTATGGCTCGTCTTGCACCGGCAGATTGAGTGGATCAAACGTCAGCACGTGCGCGTCAACAGCCCAGCCGGTGTCCCGGTCTTTGCCGAGTTGATCCGTGTACCACGTTTCCGAGATGACACCGACGACCAGGTTACGCTCAATATCCAAGACCGGCGAGCCGCTCATGCCTGGAGCAATGTGCTGCGATTCGAGTTGCACCGGGTCGGCCTGCAAAGCCAGGTCTTCGGGACACTCGACGCAGCCGAGGATTCTGCCGTATGCATATCCGGCTTCATACTTGCCCAATGACCGATAGCCATACGAACGGAACGGATGGCCGTTCGAGGCTTGCGCTTTGCCGAGCCTGACCACTTGCTCCGGCGCGAGTGGCGAGGGGCCGCCGGTCAGTTGAAGCAGCACCACGTCGTCATCGTGCTGAGGGAAGCACGCGGCCACCGTCGCGCGCCGCGCTTTGGTCTCGCCGCCGCGCGCCTGCGGAAAGTACACGCCGACCTCTGCGCCGTTCGCCTGGCGCGGATGAACACCCAGCGCGCCCTCGACGACATGGGCGCACGTGACGATTTTGCCATCCATCGAAACGGCTACGCCCGTGCCAATGAGGTCGCCTTCGGCGGCATCATCTACAACGCGGCGAATTTGCACGGTAAAGTCGCGCAGGTTTTGGAGCCGGACGTTTTGGCTCATGGCGCGCCTCCATGTCAGAAAGCGTAAAGTGACTGGCAGCGTGGAGTATTATATACCGATTGGCCTTTCTCCAAAATCAGCCAGCTTTCCCTGCCACTCCCGCTTCCCCGAACGTCGCCATTTCGTCGAGGATTTTGCACGCGGCCTGGCAAAGTGAAATCCCCAGCGCCGCGCCGGTGCCTTCGCCCAGCCGCAAGTCCAGGTCAAAGAGTGGCTTGAGCTTCAGATGCTCCAGCATCACGCGATGCCCAATCTCGACCGACCGGTGCGCCGCGATCATGTACGGCTGCGTCGAGGGCGCGAGATGGTATGCGATCAACGCCGCCGCGCCGGAGATGAAACCGTCAATCACCACCGGAACGCGCCGCGCCGCCGCGCCGATGATGACGCCCGCCAGCCCGCCGATCTCGAACCCACCGACTTTGCTCAACACGTCCAATGCGTCTGATGGGTCAGGGCGATTGACTTGCAGCGCATGCTCGATAACGGCGACTTTGCGCGCCAGCCCCGCGTCGTCCACGCCCGTGCCGCGTCCTGTCACCTCGGCCACCGGACGGCCCGTGAACGTCGCGACAATGGCGCTGGAGGGCGTCGTGTTGCCGATGCCCATGTCGCCGGTGCCAATCATGTCTGCACCCCGGTCCATCTCGCGTGTGGCGACCTCGATGCCGGCTTCCACCGCGCGCTGCGCTTCGTCGCGCGTCATCGCCGGACCTTGCGAAAAATCGCGCGTGCCGAAGGCGATCTTTTTGACAATCAGATCGGCGTCAGGCGGCAAGTCAGTCGCCACGCCCATGTCCACCACGACCACACGCGCGCCGGCGTGCCGAGCGAGGACATTGATCGCCGCGCCGCCGCGCAAAAAGTTGAGCACCATCTGCGGCGTGACCTCGCGCGGGTACGCGCTCACGCCTTGCAGCGCCACACCGTGATCGCCCGCCATTGTGATTATCACCGGCCGCGTGATGCGCGGATGCTCCCGCCCACTGATGCCGGCCAGTTGAATCGAGATTTCTTCCAAGCGGCCCAGGCTGCCTTGTGGCTTGGTGAGTTGATTCTGCCGCTCACGCGCGGCCTGCATCGCGCGTTCATCCAACGGTCGAATCTTGGCAATCGTTTCGGAGACAAGGGACATTCTGGTTCCTTTCGAGAGTTTTCAAGACCTTCGAGGTCTTGGACCTCGAAGGTCTATTTGACCTTCATCGGGATGCCTGCCACCATGAACAATACCTCGTCTGCTTCGGCGGCCAGGCGTTGATTGGCGCGGCCCAACGCATCGCGGTACGCGCGGCCCACCGGGTACGGCGGCACCAGGCCCAACCCCACTTCGTTCGAGATGACGATCCAACTGGCCATCCCGCGCCGATATGCAGCGATCAGGTCTTCGACATCGGCCAACGCCGCCGTCTCTGCCTCTGCCACACTGGCCGATTCAGGGAGTACAAGCACTGCGTTGCTCACCAACAGCGTGAGGCAATCCACAAGGACAACACCACACGACCCGGCTTGCGAGATCGCCTCCCCAACATGACGCGGCGCTTCGAGCGTGCGCCACGCGGCGGGCCGGCCGGCACGATGCGCGGCGATGCGTGCCCCCATCTCGTCGTCGAGCGCCTGTGCCGTGGCGACGAACAGTACGTCGTCGCCGCCGCGTTCCCCCGCAAGCTGCTGCGCGTGCGAACTCTTGCCGCTGCGTGCGCCACCCAAAATCAAGGTCAATGTTTTGCTCATTGCCAATCTTTTCTATCCGCGAATTACGCGATGCAAGCATCGCCGAATCCCCGCTAATTCCAATACCCGTGAACGAATCATTTTTAACGCCAAGTCGCAAGGGCGCAAAGGCCTGATTGTTAGCTTTGCGTCTTGGCGTCCTTGCGCCTTTGCGTTAATCAGCGAGCCATGACGGCAGTTCATTCACGGGTATTGCCGCTAATTCCTTTTCCTTATTCGTGTTTATTCGCGTAATTCGCGGATCTCAAACATCGCTCCGCCGCCGCTTCGAAAGCCTGTTTGGATGAAAAGAAATCGTCCACGCCAAACACTTCCAACGTCACCACGCCCCGCATGTTTTCCACCAGATACGCTACGACCGGATCGAGCGCCTCCGGTGGCACGAGCGCCAGCGACTTGTGATCGCGTTCGCCGATGCCATGCAGATGGACAACGCGCGTGCGATTTTGCCACTGCCTCAGATACGGGAGTGGGTCACGTCCTTGCAGCCAAAAATGTCCTACGTCCACACATCGGCTGGCCGGGACAGCATCCAGCACCTGGACGAACACGGTCGGGTCATAGTTCTCCAGGTTCTCGACGCATACCCGGCTCGCATCGCCGGCCCAGCCCGCAACCTGCTCCAGCGACCGCGCCGCCTGCGACTGCCAGCGCGCCAGTTGACCCTCATCCCCGGCCCTTTTTCCTGGCAGGGAGAAGGGAGTGTTCGCTCCCTTGCCATCGAGGTGAACCACGTACGCAAAAGGCTCAAGCATCCGGGTCCGCTCGATCACACGTCGCGCTTTTTCCAGCGATGGATGACGCGTCGAATCGTCATCGGCCAATCGCAAATCCAGCGGCAGGTGGACGGTGTACGTGAGGTCGTGCGCCTGGGCTAACTGCCGCAACTCGGTGATGACGGCTTCGCTCGGCAGGTTGCTGCCGTACTCGTCGGACTCGAACAGCACCAGCTCCACGTCGTCCACCAGCGGCGCAAGCTGCACAACGTTCGGCAAGATGTCATCAGGCCAGATGTAGGAAGTCGTACCCAGTCGAAAGGGCAAGTTGCTGAAGCGAGTATTCAAACAAGAATCTCCCTGTCAAACAGACGCAGGACGAAGGTGCTCTTTGTCGTTCGTCAGAATAGAAAGCAAGCCAGGACAAGCACGACCGCCTCAACCAACTCGCATGTTGCACCATAGACATCGCCTGTCACGCCGCCCAGGCGCGAGGTGGCCCAGCGGCCCATCAATGCCGCAGTGAGAACCGTGGCGACAAATGCTAATAGACCACCCCACCCTGCTGCTCCACACACCAACGCCGCCGTCAACGTTACCCATGTCAATTCGCGGCGGGCAAGCCCCGCGCGAAAGTATGCGGCCATCCCATCGGGTCGAGCCAAGGGAAAGGCGGCTGCCACGTTGACGATGGCCCAGCGCCCCAATGTGGGCGCGAGGATAAGCGCCGCACTCGCCTGCGGCAGCGATGCGACTGCGGCGAACTTTAGCATCAGCAAAAGCACCAACCCGATGCCGCCAAAGCTACCCAGGCGCGGGTCTTTGAGAATCTCTAACCGGCGCTCTCGCGTGACGGTCGCGGGCAGCGCGTCGCAGCAATCAGCCCAGCCGTCGAGGTGCAGCCCGCCTGTCAAGACTGCCCACGTCACCACGATCAACGCGGCGACGACAAGCGGCGGCAAGATAGCTTGAAATACCCAGTCTGCCAGCATTAGCAGTGCGCCCAGGACGAGGCCCACGAATGGATAGGCCGCCATCGCGCGAGCGGGTGTGCGCTTGGCATCGAGCCAGCCAAACGGAATCGGCAGAATAGTCAGCAAGGAAAACGCACACAAAATGTCTTGAATCAAGTAAAGGCCCCCACCCTCGGCCCCTCCCCCGTCAAAGTTTGACGGGAGAGGGAAGTCATCTTTCATCACTCGAAATTCGTCATTCGAAATTGAGTCTGCGCTTGAAGCGTTGCAGCGTCTTGACCAGCGCCGGGCCGAGAGCGGCGATCAACACAGCGTTGCCCACCGCGCGCGCCGCGTCGTACCACAGCGACGTGACCACGTAAAACGCCGCGTATCGCTTGAGAATCTCACCGACGCCCAGGCCAAGCTGGTAATATTGATCCGGTCCGCCGGCGACGAACGGCCAAAAGTACAAATTCATCACCGCACCAAACACCATCCCCCACACCAACCCGAACGTCGCCACTACTATCATTTGATATTTGGCATTTCGCGTACTCGCGGGCTGTGCCGATATTTGAATTTTTCCCAGCCATCCCGCCGTCATCCCTACCCACGCGGAAGCAATCATCTGGAACGGCAGCCACGGTCCCACACCGCCCGTGATGAGGGCCGAGGCCAGGAGAGAAAAAGTCCCCATGAGGAACCCCATCCGCGCGCCAAAGACATAGCCGACGAGAATGATGAGCACAAACACCAGCGAAAACCCGCCGGGCATGGGGAAAAAGTTAGAGACCAGGCGCAGCGCGGCGTTGATGGCGCACAATACACCCAACAACGCCACACTCTTGGAATTGAGCATCTGCGTGCGGTCGGCCAGCGCGACGATGACACACAGGCCCACGACGAGCGCCGTCACGAGCGGGGCGTCTTGCGCGTGGGATGCAACGTCGGCCTGGCCCTGCGTCATCGGCGACCAGAACGGCCAGAGGAAAGCGACGAGGCCCACCAGGCTCGTCAGCGCCACCGGCAATCCGCGCATCAGTCGCCCGACCATTGCCTCACCGAGCCTTGCGTCTCTGCATCACCAGCCATGCGCCCAGCCCCAGCACGATGACGCCAAAGACCGCATACGAAGCCACTGGCGATGTGGTCTCGGCGTTTTGCGGTGACGCGACGACAGTCGGCGCAGGAGGCCGAGTAGATGAAGGTGGAAGCGTGGGTTGCGGCGTCGGCGAGTCCGTTGGTGGAACAGTCGCCGAAGGCGTCACCGCCGTCGGAACGGTGGCTGCCGAGGTTACCGAAACCGCCGGAAGCGTGACTGGCGCAGCCGTCGGTAAAGCGGTCGGCATCGCGGGACGCGGCGTGGCCGTAGGAGCACTTGGAGCGCGAGTCGGTGTCGGAGACACATTGACCGGCGCTGGCGCGGCGGCGCAGATTTGGTCGAACGACATCACCGGAGGCGCGACATTGTTTCCCCACGCCCATCCCTCAACCGCGCCATCAGAGGCCTGGTACACTCCGGCGCCAAGGTTCGAATACTTCCACGCGCCGCTTTGCAAGTGAAAGTACTGCCAGTAAGCACACGTGCTGCCCTCACATTGGCAAAAGCAAGACTTGCCCCGGTCGCAGCCTTGATTTCCGATCTTGCACACGCTTGCACCAATGGACGAATTCAAATCGAGCACAACCGACAAACCGGTGCGCATCAATAGTTCCGCGCCGCTGATGCTCGGCTCGCTGAACGACACGCAGCGCGTGACGACACTCCCATCGCCAAAGCGCAACACCAAGCCGGCACGCTGTTGCCTCGCTTGAGCATTGACACTGTCCGGCACACTGCTCGCCAGCATGACGAGCGCCAAAAATAAAAATGTCCCACCTCGCTCGAGTCGCGTGGTGAGACGCATCTTGACATCACCCATCGCTCCACTCCTCTTTCCGCGAAGGAATTTCGGGAGCATCGGCGCGGGCGGGTTTCCTGGCTTGGTTTATGGCTAAACCCTACAGTTGCGGGACAGCGCCGGACTGGCCTAACGGCTCACCGGCTTCTCCACGCACACGTCTGCATGTGCGCGCCCGTGGCATCCGGGCCACGGGCACCTGCGCCGAAGCACGATTGATTTATGGGCAGAGTATACCATACCTGACCACCACACGCAAAACAGCAGCGTGGTTCACATTCTGCTGTGTATTGCGTACTGCGTGCTGCGTCCTCCATCACGCGTCAAGCATCACCTGATTTTGCGTCTCCCACATCCGACGGTATACACCGTTTGCCTCAAGCAACTCGCGGTGACGGCCTCGCTCGACCACGCGCCCAGCGCGCAGCACCAGGATTTCGTCGGCGGCATCCAAGCCCACTAAGCGATGCGTGACGATGAGCGTGGTGCGGCCCTGCATCAATTCATGGATGGACTGCATCACCTCGCGCTCGGTCACGGGATCGAGATTGGCCGTCGGCTCGTCCAGGATCAAGATCGGCGCATCCTTGAGCAGCGCACGCGCAATCGCCAGTCGTTGGCGCTCGCCACCACTCAGGCGCAGCCCTTGCTCACCGATCCAAGTATCATGGCCCTGCGGCAGAGATTGGATGAAAGCCTCAAGCTGCGCCTGCCGAATGGCTTGCTCCAATTCGGCGTGCGTGGCATCCGGTTTGGCGATGAGCAAGTTATCGCGCAGCGTGCCATTAAAGAGATGCGTGCTTTGCGGGACTATGCCCATCATGCAACGCACGTCATCCGCCTGGTATTCGCGCAAATCATGCCCACCCAAAGTGATGGAGCCTTCCTCATAATCCCAGAACCGCAGCAACAAGTTGACCAGCGTGGACTTGCCCGCCCCGCTCGGCCCGACAATCGCCAAGCATCCACTCTTCGGCAAGTCGAAGCTGATCCCTTCCAGCACCCATGGCTCTTCGGGAGCGTAGCGGAAGCGCAGGTTCTCAAGATGCAAGAGGCAAGAG
>Ga0315279_10000921_pt1 | contig 52551 bp, 41 predicted proteins | sample YL17G06_20_MG_FD_203694 | JGI IMG/M metagenome (GOLD analysis project Ga0315279, IMG submission 203694) | Sediment microbial communities from Yellowstone Lake, YNP, Wyoming, USA - YL17G06_20 | ecosystem: Environmental > Aquatic > Freshwater > Lake > Sediment | place: USA: Wyoming | collected... | reverse complement strand
TATCAATGTGAGGGCTTCGCAAAACGGTGTATCTTTCAATCCGCGTAGGCAAGGGCACGGGGCCGCTGACACGGGCATTGGTCTTTCGAGCGTGCTCCACTATTTCCTTAGCAGACGCATCAAGGGCACGGTGGTCGTATGCCTCCATTCTTATTCTTATTCTTTCGCTCTCACCAGCCATAACTTTCCCCTGCACTATCTCTTTCGCACGCCTCGGTTCAACCTACGAAAGAGAGGCGAGGCACGAGTTTTTTACCTGGTTTCACACCTGTAAACCCATAACGTCTTGCAATATATCGACTTATACGCCAAAAATAAAATGAAAAAATCCACCCTCTGTATATTCTTCGACCGCTATTGGCTAAGCAATCTCGTTTGATTTTGGCAGGAGAGGCCGTTTACTTGCCCTTGATTGCTGGCTCTTGCCTATGTTCACAGCTTAAAAATTCCAGCAATCAACGACCAATTTCGCCTTCCTTAAGGTCCGGGTTGTGGCCCTTTACAGGCCCTCCAAAGGCCCTTTTATGGGCTTTTGGTACACCCCTAATTTCTAAAGATTACTAATAAACCATCCCTGACCAACAAAACCGCAGATATGTAACAGCCTAACTAATTTACGCAAAGTCCTCCCTGACAATGCTCGCTACGGCTGAAAACAAGTCAGTCTATCCTACAATTATGCCAGTGTCAAACAAAATTTCGACAAAAATTTTAATAAAAATATAAAAAATAGCACAATCTTTAAAGAATAATCTCTTTGGCAACCTGCTCCGGAACTTTCTCGTAGCTCAACGGCTCAAGAGTAAAGGTTCCCCTACCGCCTGTGGCGCTTCTAATTTCGCTGGAGTACCCGAACATCTCCGCCAGCGGCACCTTTGCATCAATCACCTGCATATTCCCGTGCACCCGATAACCTGTGATTAGGCCCCTTTTTCCAAGCAACTGGCCCTGGACTACCCCAAAAGAGGCTTGTGGGACTATTACTTGAAGCCGCATTACAGGCTCGAGCAGAACCGGTCTTGCATTTTTGACCGCCTTTCCCACCGCGATTATGGCTGCCTGCTCAAAAGCTATACCGGACGAATCCACAGGATGGAACGAGCCGCCGATTAACGTAACTCTAACTCCCACAACAGGATAGCCCGCCAACACCCCGCTGCCTAACGCATCTTTGCAGCCCCTTTCCACATCAGAGATATATGGTCTCGGCACCATATCGCCAGGTGCCTCGTTCACAAATTGAATATCGCGGCTCAAATGTCCCTCATCTGTCAAAAGCGGCTCAATCGTTAAGACGACATGGCCATACTGGCCATGACCACCTGTCTGACGTATAAATTTACCCTCTGCCTCGGCGAATTTTGTAATGGCTTCCTTGTAAGCAACCCTCGGCTTACCAACCCTGACATCAAGGCCTTTTTCCTTTATCAGTTTATGCTGGAGTATCTCTAAGTGCAGCTCTCCCATCCCACTGATGATTGTTTGGCCTGTCTCGCTGTCTATTTTGCACTCGAAGGTCGGGTCTTCACGTTTCAAAGCGGCCAGCGCACCTGCCAATTTTGCTTTTTCTGCCGAGGTTCTGGGCTCTATGGACATATTGATAACCGTCTGTGGAAACGTAATACTCGGCAGGGAGATAGGTTTTTTAGGGTCGCAAATGGTATCGCCTGTAAGTGTTTCCTTTAGTCCTATAACTGCGACAATATCGCCGGCACTGGCAGAATCCAGGATTTTTCGCTCATTGGCGTGCATCTCAAAGAGTCTGGTAATGTTTTCCCGTTTGTTGCGATTAACATTCAAGACTCTGCTGCTGGGTTTCAGCGTGCCTCGATAAATCCTCAGAAAGGTCAAGTCGCCATGGGCATCGGTAGTAATCTTAAACGCAAGGGCAACTAAACTGCCGTCTCGGTCGCATTTAATTGGTATTTCCTTGCCTTTATCGGACGGCTTATGACCCATTATAACAGGCTTATCTAAAGGCGAAGGCAAATATAGTGTGACGCCGTCGAGCAGCTTTTGGATGCCAATATACTTTAACGCAGAGCCGGCAAATACCGGCTGAAGCTTCCCGCTTATAGTCCCTTTTCTAATCGCCCTGTAAATCATTTCACTATCTACAGGTTTATCGTGGAGATAGTTGTTCATAAGTTCTTCATCGTATTCGGCTGCAAGTTCGATCATCCGGCTTCTTCGCTGCTGTGCAATTTGTCGGAATTCAGATGGAATCTCGGTTTCTTCAAAAACGGCACCCAGCCTTTCGACGCTGTAGAAAACCGCCTGCATCCTGACCAGGTCTATTATCCCGGCAAAAGTGTCTTCGGCGCCCATAGGAATCTGCACCAGAATCGGGGTGGCGAGCAGCTTTGTGCGAATGTCTTCCACCGTCATCTCGAAATCGGCAGCGGTTTTGTCCATCTTGTTCACAAAGCATAGATAAGGCAGGTTGTATTTCTGTCCCTGCCTCCAGACGGTCTCGCTTTGGGCCTGCACCCCTTCGCTGCTGTCGAATACAACTACGGCACCATCGAGGACACGCAGCGACCTTTCAACCTCAGCAGTGAAATCAATATGCCCTGGGGTATCGATAAGGTTGATTTCAAAACCCTTCCAGGGGCATTTCGTGGCGGCTGAAGTAATGGTAATACCTCTTTTTTGCTCCTCTTCCAGATAGTCCATAACGGCGGTGCCATCGTGGACCTCTCCCATCTTGTAGGTTTTGCCCGTATAATAAAGTATGCGCTCGGTTACTGTGGTCTTGCCCGCATCAATATGGGCTATGATTCCGATATTGCGTAACTTTTCCAAATCGCTCGGCACCGGTTAAACCTCATTCGTAGCACGGGATTCCAACCCGTGAAGACACGGTCAAGATGACCGTGCCACAATAAAAAAACTGCCACGGTCATTATTTACCCCGTTAGAAATTAGCCCCATTAGGCATGCAATTTCTAACGAGGTCAGTGAAACTTCTAAAGGAACTCGCTTTTCTAACGGCGTGAATAAAAATACCGCAGCAGCTACAAACCATCCGCCAATGGCGGGCGGCCGAAGGCCGCCTTGATCAAACCCGCCTCCAGCGGGTTACCCCGTGAGATAAAGCTGTTTCCATCTATCTAACAGGGTTACCATGCAAAATGGGCAAACGCCTTGTTTGCCTCAGCCATTTTGTGAATATTTTCCCGCGTTGTCATTGCACCGCCGTGTTTGTTGTAAGCATCTATCAATTCAGAAGCCAATCGTTCGCTCATCGGCTTGCCTTTCTTGGCCCTGGCTGCCTCTATTATCCAACGAAGAGCCAGCGACTGCTGGCGCTTTGGGTTTACCTGCATCGGCACCTGGTAGCTGGCTCCACCAATACGTTTGCTGCGAACCTCAATCAGCGGTTTTACGTTATTAACCGCTGTCTCGATAATCTCGAGAGGTGGGGGCTCTTTGAGTTTTTTGGCTACAATGTCTATGGCGTCGGAAAAAACCTTCTGCGCAACACTTTTCTTGCCCCCCCACATCAGACAGTTTATAAACTTCGAAACTAACTTGCTATTGTATTTGGGGTCGGGCTTTAATTGCTCGTCTGAAGCGGTAGGTTTCTTTTTAGCCATTATTTTTCCTCATCAGAGATTATTATTGTGGCACGGGCTTCCAGCCCGTGAAGACACGGTCAAGATGACCGTGCCACAATCAAAGATTTAGGGTTCTATTTCCCCATCTTTGCACCATATTTACTTCTGCCCCGTTTACGGTTAGCAACGCCGGCACAGTCGAGGACGCCGCGAATGATATGATACCGCACGCCGGGCAAATCGCGAACGCGACCCCCGCGAATCAGGACTGTGCTGTGCTCCTGGAGATTGTGGTCGACGCCAGGTATGTAAGCTGTGATTTCTTTGCCGTTTGTAAGTCTGACGCGGGCGATTTTTCGCAAGGCGGAGTTCGGCTTCTTCGGCGTCATAGTCCTTACGATAAGGCACACGCCTCTTCTCTGCGGGCTTCCGCTAATATCGGATATTCGTTTGTGCCCTTTTGATTTTGCTCTCGGGCCTCTGACCAGCTGATTCATAGTAGGCATAATTGTTACCTCTTAAAAATCAAAAATTAAAATGCAAAAATCAAAATTAAGGAGTTCCACAATTTCGATATTTGCATTACTTATGGATTTATTCCCAAAGCTTCCTTAATGGCCGCATCTTCCTTAGCTTGAGCATCTTTAGCTTCTGCCACTTCTTTAACTTGAAATTCTTTAGGTAACGGAGCTTCCACAAGTCTCTTGACTCGCATTTGCAGATATGGCTTAAAAGCCGTCCCAGCCGGTATAAGATGGCCAAGTATCACGTTTTCTTTCAAGCCGTGAAGCTCATCTACTTTACCAGCTAACGAAGCCTCTGTCAAGACTTTCGTGGTTTCCTGGAAGCTGGCAGCCGCAATAAAGCTCTCTGACCACAGTGAAGCTTTGGTGATTCCCAGCAGCAGTGTCTTCGCGGTTGCAGGTTTTGTTTTTCTGGACTTTGCGGGAGTTCCGCCTAACATTTCAACCTTTTCGTTGATGTTTGCAAGTTCCTTCTTACTGATAACCTGACCTTCCTTTAAGTCGGTTGCATCTCCGGCGCTAATAATCTTGACGCTATTGGTGAGTCTGTCGTTTTCATTTCTGAATACGAATTTATCAGTGACCTCGCCCGGCAAAAATGAGCTGTCGCCGACAGACTCGATTTCAACCTTCCGCATCATCTGAGAGCATACAATTTCGATATGTTTGTCGTTGATATTAACGTTTTGCGAGCGGTAAACGTTCTGAATTTCCGCGATAAGGTATCTCTGGAGCGCCTCCTCGCCTTTGATACGTAGGATGTCGTGAGGAACCAGAGGACCGTCGGTCAATGCGTCGCCTGCTTCGACTATATCGCCGCTGTGAACATTAAGGTGCCTATCTCGCGCGACGTGGTGTTCCTTTTCCATACCGGACTCTGAGCGAATAATAATGGTCATTTTGCCTTTGCGTTTATCGCTTCGCAGCTCAACCCTGCCGCTAATCTCAGCCATTGCAGCAGGGTCTTTGGGCTTACGTGCTTCAAAGACCTCAGTAACTCGGGGCAGCCCTCCTGTGATATCCTGCGTGCCGCCGGTGGCTCTGGGCTGATGAGCAAGCAGCTGGCCTGCCTGGACAAGATGTCCCTCCTCAACCTCGATTCTGGCCCCCGCAGGCAGATAGTGGACGTCGAGTATTTTGCCGCTGGCGTCTTCTACTATGATTTGCGGGTGCTTATCACCTTTATGCTCTATTACGACCGGCCGTTTGGCCTGACCCTTTCGCTCCTCTTCGATACCGATGGTCTCACCTTCGATGATGTCCACGAGTCGTATGATGCCGGGCACTTCCGCTAATATAGGCGTGCGGTGTGGGTCCCATGTAAACAACACTGTTGCAGCCTTAACCTTGGTCTTGTCCTCAATCAAAACAGTGGCACCATAAGGGACTTTGAACCTGTCAAGCTCTCGGTCCTTGGCATCGAGAACAGCTATTTCGCCATTGCGTTTTAGTGCGATTACGTCAGTTGTGCCGTCATCTCTCGAAAGTGTAACCGCATTTATATCTCGATAGTGAACCGTTCCAGCCTGTGGTGCCCTTTGTTCGCGTTCAAGAATAGCTCTGGAAGCAATGCCGCCGGTATGGAATGTCCGTAGCGTCAACTGGGTGCCTGGCTCGCCGATGGATTGTGCCGCAACGATGCCAACTGCCATGCCTTCTTCGACTAACAGGCTGGTGCTCAGATCCCAGCCGTAACACTTTGCGCAGATGCCGAACGGGCTATCACAGGTCAGGGAGCTTCTGACTCTTATGGCATCAAGACCCAGTGCTTCTATCTTTGCTGCCGCCTCCGGCGTTATGACCTCGTTCTCTCGCACAATCATTTCGTCGGTAATCGGGTTACGAATATTGTCTCTTGCGGTTCTGCCGATAATAAGCTGAGAAAGCGGGATATCAATTTGCTCTCCTCTACTGACTGTGCTCTTGGTAATTCCCTGCAATGTCTGGCAATCGCGCTCGAGAACAACCGCATTTTGGGACACATCGATGAGCTTGCGAGTAAGATAGCCGGAATTGGCCGTCTTCAAGGCGGTATCAGCCAAGCCCTTACGAGCTCCGTGCGTAGAGCTGAAATACTCGAGGACCGTCAAGCCCTCACGGAAGTTCGACTTGATGGGCGTTTCGATAATCTCTCCGCTTGGTTTAGCCATTAGGGCCCGCATACCCGCAAGCTGCTGAATCTGGTCCACGCTTCCTCTGGCTCCGGAATCGGTCATAAGGTATATTGGGTTTAAGTATGGCCAGCCCTTCTCGTCTGTATCTTCCTTCAGTCCGCGTATCATTTCATTCGTCACTGCCACCCGTGCATTAGTCCAGGCATCGATAACCTGATTATACCTTTCGCGGTCGGTGAGGATGCCGTCGTGGTAGTTTTTGTTGATTTTGCCGACCTTCTTTTCCGTCTCCTCAATAATCTGGTGTTTCTTTGGCGGTATCTTCAAATCCATAAGGCCAAAGCTCAAGCCCGCAAGCGTGGCATATTTGAAGCCCTGGTCCTTTATTCTATCAAGTAAATCCACCGTTTCTGCGGAACCTGAGAACTCGAAGCAGTCACTGATGACCTGGCTCAACTTCTTCTGACTCATCGTAGCATTGTAGAACGGCATCCCTCCGGGAAGTATATCACTGAATATACATCTACCAACTGTTGTCGCGATTGTTTCGTATTCACCTGCGATAGGAGATTGCACATATGCCTTTGGCCTGCCAGAGACGGGGAGAACTTTCTTTGATTCTTTCTCGGTGCGTTTTTCCCCATTTGCGGTTGATGACCCGCGCTTGGTAGGAATACGCACCTTAATCCTTGAGTGCAGACCGACCTTTCCCATCTCGTATGCCATCATCGCTTCGTGGGTGTCTCTGAAGATCATAACTTTACCGCTTTTTTCGCTTTCCGACCACTTCCGGGGGTCCGCATAAGTAAGATAGTAATTGCCCATCACCATATCCTGAGATGGTCCAACCACTGGAGAGCCGTTGGCAGGTGAAAAAATGTTGGAGGTAGTCATCATCAGGATATGAGTCTCCGCCTGCGCTTCAATACTCAGCGGCAAATGCACAGCCATCTGGTCGCCGTCAAAGTCGGCGTTGAAACCCCTGCAAGATAGCGGATGCAGCATAATGGCGTTGCCTTCGACAAGCACTGGCTCAAAGGCCTGAATGCCCATTCGATGCAGGGTGGGGGCACGGTTGAGCAAGACAGGGTGCTGACGAATAACTTCTTCAAGAATATCCCAGACCCTCTCATCTCGCCGCTCAATCATCCTCTTGGCGCTTTTTATCGTATCGGCAAGCCCGTGCTGTTTGAGCTTGCGAATAATGAAAGGCTGATACAGTTCCATCGCAATTTTCTTTGGCAGGCCGCACTGATATAGTTTCAGATGAGGTCCTACTACAATCACCGACCGTGCCGAGTAATCTACGCGTTTTCCGAGCAGGTTCTCACGGAATCGGCCTTGCTTGCCTTTTATCATATCGGCAAGAGACTTAAGCGGACGATTATTACTACCCAAAACCGGCCTTCTGCATCGGCCATTGTCAAACAACGAATCCACCGCCTGCTGGAGCATACGTTTTTCGTTTCGAATGATGACTTCGGGAGCGTTGAGGTCTATGAGCTTTTTTAAGCGGTTGTTACGATTGATAATTCGCCGATAAAGGTCATTTAGGTCGCTGGTAGCGAAATTGTCCCTTTCAAGCAGCACCAGCGGCCGCAAATCCGGCGGGATAACAGGAATAACATCAAGCACCATCCACTCGGGCTTATTCCTGCTGTTTCTCAAGTCGTTAATCGTCTTAAGACGTTTTGTCAGGTCCTTGACCTTCTGCTTGCTGCTGGTCTTTGCTATAGCCTGCCGAATCTCTATGTTGACCGCTTCCATGTCGAGATGTGCCAACAATGCCTTAATTGCTTCTGCACCCATTGACGCCTTAAACGCATTGCTGTATTTGCTCATTGCGTCGCGGAACTCTTCTTCAGTAAGTAGCAGACCTGCCTTTAATGGGGTCTGACCTGGATCGGTGACAACATAATCCTGAAAATAGATTATTTTCTCAAGGTCGATTGTTTTCATGTCCAGAAGAGTGCCAAGCCGGCTTGGGATGGACTTGAAAAACCATATATGCACGACCGGCGCTGCAAGATTGATATGTCCCATTCGTTTGCGGCGAACACGGCTATGAGTAACTTTAACACCGCAGCGGTCGCAGATAATACCCTTAAACTTGGTGCCTTTATATTTTCCGCATGCGCATTCCCAGTCTTTTTCCGGACCGAAGATTCGCTCACAGAACAAGCCGTCTTTCTCCGGCCGATAAGTGCGATAGTTGATAGTCTCGGGTTTGCGCACTTCGCCGAAAGACCAGCTTCGAATATCGTTGGGACTGGCCAATGAAATCTTGACTGACCCATAGTCATTAATACGGTCGTAAATGTTTCCTAACATTTAGAGCCCTCTACAATTGCAATTGATAATTTGGTCATCAATAAAATCAATAATCATCTTTATAGAAGGTGCTTCCGAGGCGTTTCTTTTCAAGCTGGATGTTTAGCCCCAGCCCTCTTATTTCGTGGCACAACACGTCAAAAGACAGCGGTGTGCCGGCTTCGAGGGTGTTTTGCCCCTTAACCATTGATTCATAGATTTTTGTCCGCCCCTCAACATCATCACTTTTCACTGTCAGCATCTCCTGCAGGGTGAAAGCAGCCCCGTAACCTTCCAGAGCCCAGACTTCCATTTCACCGAATCTTTGCCCTCCGGTCCTTGCCTTGCCTCCTAACGGCTGCTGTGTAATCAGACTATAGGGTCCTGTTGACCTGGCGTGTATCTTGTCATCAACAAGGTGATGCAGCTTCATTATATAGATATATCCGATGGTCGCCGTCTGGTCGAATGGCTCGCCTGTCCTGCCATCATACAGTTGCGTTTTCAACTGTTTAGGCACATTCACGAAAAACTCATCGGCTGGCGGAGGCGCCTTTTTCTCTTCGAGTTCGGCTTTCCGTTTGGTCATAAGCTCGTTTGCTTCGGCGGTTAGATTCCGGATGTCATCTTCGGTAGCGCCGTCAAAGACAGGGGTAATGGCCTGGAAACCCAGCACTTTTGCCACCCAGCCAAGATGTGTCTCAAGAATCTGCCCAACGTTCATTCGGCTCGGCACCCCCAGAGGATTCAGCAGTATGTCAATGCTGGTTCCGTCTTCGAGAAACGGCATATCTTCTTCTGGAACAATCTTTGCAATGACGCCCTTGTTGCCGTGCCGTCCGGCGATTTTATCGCCGATCGATAACGCCCTTTTAATTGCCACGTAAACCTTTACCATTTCCATCACGCCGCTGGGTAGCTCGTCGCCATGTTTTAAGCGCTCAATTCCTCGCTTCTTTTCATCCTGAATTTCAGCAATCTTGGTCCAGAATTTGTCCACGATTTTCTTAACATCATCACGGACCGAGGCTGGCTTGACCCACTTGATATTAAAGTTTTCTATCTGCTCAAAAATAACTTCATCATCGGTGCTGACCCCGACTTTCTGACGCGTGGACGGGTCTATGATATCCACATCTGATTTCTTACGGATAGCTTCGACCATTTGTCTGAACACTATACACTCTTTGGCCCTCATCTGGTCTTCGTATTCTTTTATCTCTACTGTCAGTGCCTTTTTCAGTTCGTCGGTGGCAGCGCCGCGCCTGATGAAGCGTTCCGTTTTTATTACCACTCCCTCATATCCGCTGGGCAGTTCCAGCGAATCGTTTTTGACATCCTCGCCGGCCCTGCCGAATATGGCGTGCAGCAGCTTTTCCTCAGGTGTCAGTTCGGTCTTGCTCTTTGGTACCACCTTGCCTACCAGAATATCACCCGGACAGACCCTGGTCCCTTCGCGGACGACTCCATACTCATCAAGGTTTCGCAAAGCCTTTTCACTGACATTAGGAATATCCCGCGTAAATTCTTCCTTGCCGAGACGGGTCTCACGGACCTCGGCGGTGAATTCATCGATGTGGATGCTCGTGAAGCTGTCGTCCTTACAGAGCTTTTCACTGACGACGATGGCATCCTCAAAGTTGAAACCGTCAAACGAGACAAATCCTACGAGGACGTTTCTGCCCAGTGCCAGGACGCCGTTGGATGTGCCGCCGCCATCTGCTATGACCTGGCCTTTCTGAACCTTGTCACCGAGTTTGACGATTGGTTTTTGATTAAGACAGGTTCTTTCATTCAATCCGGCAAATTTTGAGAGCTCGTATTCATCGGTGTGGTTAATGACTATCCTGATTGTATCCACGGCCGTAACGACACCGCTGGCTTCGGCACGCACAACCATACTTGAATTCCGGCCAACTACTTCTTCCAGACCCGTGCCGACCAAAGGCGGCTCCGCTTTCAGCAGCGGCACTGCCTGTCGCTGCATATTCGAGCCCATCAAGGCCCTATTTGCATCATCGTGCTCCAGAAACGGGATAAGCGCCGCTGACACGCCGACAGTCTGCTTGGGTGAGATATCAACGTAGTCAACTTCATCTCTTGAGACGTGGGCAAGCTCGCCATTTTTTCTGGCCAATACCATCTCAGACTTAATGCGGTCCCGTCTCTGTTGGCCCTCCAACCAGCTCTTAACCGATACACGCAGAGCGTCATCTGGATGAAAATCAGAATAGTGACTCTCCACCATTCGACCACATATCCCTTTCTCTTGGCGCTCCCTTGCAATTCCTATGTACCCGTGATTTACCAAACCAGTTTTTTTGTCACGGAAAAAATAAAGTCCGGGCTCCTTGAACGCCGGGTCATCAACATCCGCGGGACGTGAATACCAGGGTGTCTTATCTTTTATTTTCTTTATACATGCGTCGAGGATTTTGACCTGTTCTGGGATGGCTTCCTTATCCCACCCACTTCGGAACTGTTCAATTCTTTCCGGGTCACGGGCATCGTTGTTTTTCTTGTTGAACCTCGGTAAATGTCGCCTCTTCTCATCAGCCTTCTCGGCATCCGGGTACTCGAGCATAAGCCTGTTTTCGATAAATTCCAAAAGTCGTTTCAGCTTTGTGTCGTCTTTAAGGTCTGGAGTTGGAACATACTTAAACTCCAATTCGTTAATGAGGTATTCCGTCACCTCTTTCTGGCTAACTCTGCTGAACAACGCACTTGGCGGCGCAAATACCGCCTTCATTTCCTCATCGGCACGCAAATAGGCTACTTCATCGGTGACCTTACCTTTTTTAACTTTGCGATATGGCGTAAGCAGAAACCCATACTCGTCAATCTTCGCAAATATTGCTAAGGAGGCAATCAAGCCGATATTCGTTCCTTCCGGAGTTTCAATGGGGCAGATTCTGCCGTAGTGGCTGATATGAACATCGCGAACTTCAAAGCCCGCCCGCCTCCTGTTCAGACCGCCAGGTCCGAGAGCAGATAGACGCCTTTCGTGAGTGAGCTGGCTTAAGGCATTGGTCTGGTCAACAACCTGACTTAACTCGCCTCGCCCAAAGAAATAGTTAATGCTGCTCGATACACTCTTGGAATTTATCAGGTCTGCGACTCGCAGCGGCTCCTCAGAGTCTCTTTTAAAGCTCATCCGCTCCTGAACGGTTTTGCGGAGCTTCAACAGGCCTTTTCTGACTTCATCGGCAGCAAGCTCTTCAATTGTCCGTAGCCTCCTGTTTCCCAGGTGGTCGATATCATCAAGCTCACCTTGATTGTTACGCAAAGCGATTATGTATTTCATTGTGTTGAGAAAGTCTTCAGGCCGAAGCGTCATCTCATTTTCGTCCACCGTCTGGCTGAACTTACGATTCAGTCGGAATCTGCCGACCTTTCCCAGGCGATAGCGGTTCGGGTCAAAGAACTTCTCTGCAAAGAAAGCCTTTGCCTTCTCTTCATTAGGCGGATTGCCGGGTCTTAACCTCAGATAGAACTTCAAAAGCGCCTGCTCGTGGCTCGGACAATCGTCCTCAGCGAGGGTATTTAGGATAATGGTATCTCGCACATCGTCGATGATTTCGACCTCGGTGTCGATTGATGAGTGTTTGTGTTTTTTGCTTTTACCTTGCTCGCCGGCGCCTGCGGCCTGGTCTTTTGTAAATGATGCCTGTATTAAAGAGATTCTATCACCGATTTGCGTGCCGGTTTTCACTATGACTTCCCCGGTTTCTGGGTCGGCGATAGGCGTTACCGCCCACATAGCCGGTGCCAGTTTAGCTATGGGAACAGTCCTTGTCGCATAAAACAGCCGCAGGATTTTCTCGGTAGTGCCGTAGTCCGGCCCCATCGCTCGCAGAAAAACGGTCGCCGGTATCTTGCTGGACTGGTCAATTTTAACGACCAGAATATCTTTGTGCGTAACAGATATCTCTATCCAGCTTCCACGTTCCGGTATGATTCTACCGCCGTGCAGCACTCTATCACCCTCTTTGCTCTCGATAAGAAAATCGACGCCAGGACTTCGGTGCAGTTGGCTTACTATGACCCGCACGGCACCATTGATGATAAACTCCCCGCCGCCAATCATAATCGGCATTTCACCCAGATACATTGCCTGTTCGGGTAAATCTTGGTCTTTTTTCGTTCGCAGTCTGCACCAGATTTTCAGCGGGTATCCGTAGGTTAGCCGTAACTGTCGGCACGCAGTAGTGTTGTAATGTGGTTTTTCCAGCTCGTAGTAGAGATATTCCAATCGCATAGTCTTGTCATAGCTTTCGATAGGGAATATCTCCCGAAACAGAGCTTCCAATCCGGTGCATTTTCTTCTGGTTGGTGCCACGTCTTTTTGCAGAAACTGCTCGTAACCTGTTCTCTGTACCGCTACGAGGTCCGGGATATCAACGGCGTCCCCGACTTTGCCAAAAGTATGGACCCTTTGAGCAAGCATCTGGTTCTCCTATATTTAATTTGTTACCGCCCGCGATTGAGCAAGTGGAAGTTGATACACTCTGGTTTTGCCCCTTATTTCTTATACAACTTCGACTACCGCACCTGCGGATTCAAGCTGCTTTTTTGCAGCTTCAGCCTCATCCTTTGAGACGCCTTTTTTGACCGGCTTGGGAACGCCGTCAACGAGGTCTTTGGCCTCTTTCAGCCCCAGCGATGTCAAGGCCCTAACCTCCTTAATGACCTGAATTTTCTTATCGCCGAACTCTTTGAGGATTACATCGAAGGTGGTTTTCTCCTCCTCCTGTTCAGCCGGCCCCTGTGCGGCAGGTCCTGCCACCATAACAGCGCCGGCAGCTGGCTCGATGCCATACTCGCCCTTGAGATAGTCGGCAAGCTCTTTGGCCTGCATCAGCGTCAGCCCGACTATCTTGTCGCCAAGCTTCTTAATGTCATCGCTCCACTTTTTTGCCTCTTTGGCCACTGGGGTTTCTTTTGTTTCCTTAGTCTCTTTTGCCTGTTCTTCTGCCATTTCTATGAGCTCCTTTTATTCTTGCGCCTGGCGGTAGCCGAAACTCCACCGTCTCGTTTAACCCATTACAGGGGCAGCCACGCAGGCAATCTACAATTCTTAACAAGGCCCTCCAATTCGGGGGCTCATGCTGCTTGTTTCTCCGGTTTTTCTGTGATAGTCTTTATACAGCCCGCGATAATGCCCGCAGGGCTAGTAATGGCGGCAGCCAATCTTGCCGCAACCGACTGTGTCAGAGCAACAATTCCGCCAAGCAGCTCTGCTCGCGTCGGCATCTTCGAGATTTCCCCTGCTCCTTTGGCGTCTAAAGCCGAGCCGTCAAGAAAGGCGCCCTTAATCGCTATCACGGGGACCTTCTTTGCCCACTCGACTATGAATTTTGCGACGTCAACGATGCTATCGCCGCCGTATGCAATAGCGCAAGGGCCGCTGAATAGCGATGCCGCCGGTTCCATCCGGCAATTGCATAACGCTCTCTTAAACAGCGAATTCTTCACCACCACCAATCTGATGCCTTTTTCTTTAAGCTGGCCGCGAATCACGTTGTTGTCAACTCCGCCGACACCTATGGTGCTGACAACTAAAAATTCCTTGATATTCTCGCCGGCGATTTTCTTTTCCAGCTCCGATTGCAACAACTTTTTTACGTACTTGCTCATCCTAATCACCCACTAATGGCAGCAGGACGCCGCGCCGGACTACATACAATCTCTAAATACTGACTGTAATGCTCGGGCTCATTGCTGCAGATATACACATCTTTTTGATATACGCGCCTTTCGCTGCTACCGGTTTAATCTTCTTTATACGCGAGACAAACGCCTCGATATTTTCTATCAGTTTTTGGGGTTCGAAGCTCTGCCTGCCGACCACAACCTGGACATTGCCGCCGGCATCGTTCTTGAACTCAACTTTGCCTGCGGCAAATTCCGCTACCGCCGTCGCAACATCGTCCGTAACGGTGCCGTTTTTGGGGGAAGGCATCTTTCCCTGTGGCCCGAGAATTCGTCCGAGCTTTCCGACTTTGCTCATTACCTTTGGGGATGCAATAGCCACGTCGAAATCCATCCATCCGTCTGTGACTTTTTTTATCAGTTCCTCACAGCCGGCTTCAATGGCACCTGCCTTTTTAGCTGCTTCGACGCCTGATTCCTCGCAGAAAGCAACAACCTTTTTCTGTTTGCCCACTCCGTGAGGTAAAGATATTGAGCCTCTGACTATCTGGTCGGCCTGCTTGGTGTCGATACCCAGATGTAACACACACTCTACGGTCTGGTCAAATTTTACAGACTTAAAGGATTTGATTTTTTCAACCGCCTCGGCCAGACTGAGCGGGTCTTTACTTATCTGCTCAGCCTCTTTTTTGTATCTCTTGCTTCTAACACTCATAACGACATTCCACAATTCCGTCTTTTGCCAAACTCCGTATTGCGAAAGACTACTCTATCCTTCTATTTCTATACCCATACTTCGGGCTGTGCCTCTGATAATTTTCTCGGCCTGCTCCAGACTATACGCGTTCAAATCTTTGAACTTAGTCTCGGCAATTTTGCGCACCTGCTCGCTACTAACTTTTCCGACTTTCTCTTTATTTGGAACGCCGCTGCCTTTTGCAATTTGCGCAGCCTGCTTGAGCAGGACCGCCGCCGGCGGACTTTTGACCTCAAAGCTGAAACTCTTGTCTATGAAGACAGTTATCACAACCGGCACAATTGTTCCATTAAGGGTCTTGGTTCGCTCATTGAACTGCGAAACGAACTGGCCAATATTAACGCCGTGCTGACCCAGCGCAGGCCCTATCGGCGGAGCTGGCGTTGCCTGCCCGCCCGGTGCCTGTAATTTAATCTTTAACGCTATTTCTTTTTCTCTTTTGGCCATTGCTTACCTTTTAATTCTCGGCTTGTGGTTTTATGAAGCGATTTACCGCCGCCGGATTATAACTTTTCGATTTGCCAGTATTCTATGTCCAGCGGCGTACTGCGGCCGAATATCGTAACAATTACACTGACAATCCCACGTTCGCCATCAATTGAATCGACCACACCCTCAAAGTTCTCGAAGGCACCTTCTCGAATCTTAATCATGTCACCCTTTTTGAACTCGACTTTGATGCTCGGGGCCTCCTCAGGCTTTTCCGCCTCCAAAAGCATCTTTGCCACATCCGTATCACGCATTGGGGTGGGGAATCCTTCTGTGCCGATGAAATCTCCGACACCGGATGTCCCCTTAATCATAAACCACGCCTTCTCCGGAACGCGCCCGTCACTGGTCGCCTCCATCTCCATAAAAACATAGCCGGGATACAGCTTTCTCTTATGAATGGTCTGTTTGTTACCGCGGATACGCTTAATCTGCTCAACAGGGACCTCTATTCTGCCGATAACATCGGCCAAGCCCTCTCTTTCTACCTTCTGCGTAAGGGCTTCTTTGACCTGCGCTTCTTTATTTGCCGCAACCCGTAAAACGTACCACTGCATACTTTTTATCATCTTGTCTCTTAACTTGCTTACGTTAGCCGGTTTAAGACAAAGCTCCGCGACCGACCGGAACAAAGTCAGCCTAATAGCCACCTGAAGAAAAATAGGAAGCCTAAATCCGTTATCCCCAGGAGGGCAGACATAAGAAATACAACCAAAATAACGATGAACGTGGAAACTGCTATTTCCTTTCTGCTTGACCAGCTCACCTTTTTCATTTCGCCCTCGGCGGGGATCAGAAAGTCTGCGACCGCCGGTCTGTTTGACAGCCAAAAAATCAAAAGTCCCAACACTCCAAATAAGCCGGCAGGCACCATAGTCTCGACCCACAACCCCAGGTCGTTGGCCTGCAATTTCCTGTAAAGTGCAAAACAGCCCAACACTGCAACTATCGCTGCACCAAAGGCACTACCTAACCTTGAGTATTTACCCTGGCCGCGCTTATAAATATCAAAAATCATACAGTAGAGTCTTTTGCCTTTCCGTTGCCGACTTTTATCGAAACTCGGCTCCATCCGAAGCAGGCCAGGCAGGAATCGAACCCGCAACCTTCGGTTTTGGAGACCGACGCTCTGCCAATTGAGCTACTGGCCTATCTGTTCCTTCCATTGCCACCGCAGGATAGGGTTGGTTCTATTTACGCCGCACCTTATGAACAGTATGTTTGCGCTGCTTCCTGCAAAACTTCTTCAGTTCTAACTTCGGTGCGCCCTCTGCCGCACTAACACTTGTCCGGTAGTTTCTCTGGCTGCACTCACTACACTCAAGCCAGACGTCCTCTCTTTTGCCTTTCTTTTTCGCCATAAGAATCTGTCCCCACCAAGCGGTCTTGCTTATCCAGTTAGAGATAAAGCTAAATCTCTAACGGGACTTACTCACCAAACATCTGCCTACTATGAGGGTCCGCCCCCGGCGGATCCGGCAAATCCTTTGTGTCGGACCGGATGCGGGCGCCTTCATTTTGGCACTCGCGGCCTCATCAGTTGTGCAAAGGTAGTTAGGCAAGAATCTTGGTTACTACACCCGCGCCTACGGTCCGTCCACCCTCGCGAATAGCGAAGCGAAGCTGTGCTTCCATAGCGATTGGGGCAATAATCTCAACCTCCATAGCTATGTTATCGCCCGGCATACACATCTCTGCGATTTTGCCCTCCCTGCTCTTTATCGCAAGAACCGAACCGGTGACATCAGTTGTCCGGAAATAAAATTGTGGCTTGTAGCCGGCGAAGAACGACGTATGACGACCGCCTTCTTCCTTGCTTAAGACATAGACTTCCGCCTCAAACTTGGTATGCGGCGTAATGCTGCCGGGTGCGGCGATAACCTGGCCGCGTTCCAGCTCTTTCTTTTCCACGCCTCGCAGGAGCACACCGATGTTATCACCGGCCATGCCTTCATTGAGTGTTTTGTTAAACATCTCTACGCCGGTAACGATCGTCTTACGAGTTTCTTTTGAAAGCCCCACGATTTCAATCTCATCGCCGACATGGACTTTACCGCGGTCAACCCTTCCTGTGCCGACCGTGCCGCGCCCCTTAATACTGAAAACGTCTTCAACCGGCATAAGGAATGGTTTGTCCACCTCACGCTGCGGAACAGGGATGTACTCGTCCATTACCTTCAGCAGTTCGATAATTGGCTTGCATTCGGGGTCATCAATGCTCTGTGCCCTCATCGCTTTGAGGGCGCAGCCGCGGATAATCGGTGTCTTATCGCCAGGAAATTCGTATTTGTTCAGCAGGTCTCTAATCTCCAACTCGACCAAGTCCACCAGCTCGGGGTCGTCAACCATATCCACCTTGTTAAGGAACACTACTATCATGGGCACGTTGACCTGGCGGGCAAGAAGGATGTGCTCACGAGTTTGAGGCATCGGGCCATCGGCCGCACTAACTACGAGGATTGCGCCATCCATCTGGGCCGCACCTGTAATCATGTTCTTCACGTAGTCGGCATGACCGGGGCAATCGACATGGGCATAATGCCGGTTCTCCGTCACGTATTCGACGTGCGCAGTGGCAATCGTCAGAATCTTTGTCTCATCTCGCCGGCCCTGAGACTCTGATGCCTTTGCGATTTCATCATAGCTTTTGAATTTTGACAGTCCCTTGAACTCCATCACCTTTGTCATTGCGGATGTCAGTGTCGTCTTCCCGTGGTCCACGTGACCGATAGTTCCAACATTGACATGTGGTTTCGTCCGTTCAAATACAGCTTTAGCCATTTTAATGTAAACCTCCAATGTGCCGGGTTATTGTTATCTGATTCTCTAAAATTGCCTTCAACCTTTTATAATCAACTCAAAACCAAGACCACAGATGTCCCAAGGGCTGGGACAAGCTATCTCGGCTTGACCCGCTTACATTTAGCTGCTGATGGGGCTTGGACCCATGACCTCGTCCTTACCAAGGACGCGCTCTACCACTGAGCTACAGCAGCAATACCCCACTTACCGCATAGCACTCCAGCGGTGGCTAAATGATAAGTCAAGACCTTCCCTAATCCGGCAAGCCGGAAAAAACGCACCTTACCGTCTTGTTTTCGCCATCAGTAAGTCTATACAGGGACAGTAGAGAAGCGTAATTTACGCCCACATTTTAGTATAAACCACAAAGACTACAACAATAAACGCAAGAATGCAACCACAAAAATCCAAAAAACGAAAAAATCTTAAAAAAAGCAAAAATCTTCAGTTTTTTTAATCTTCTCTGCAAAAATTCTTATCCCACTAACTATCCACGTCAAGCCGCCATCAGATTAACAGGTAAGCACTTTCATCAATCACGGCAAAAGAGTTAACTACTCCCTTTTTCCGGCTTGTCCGCATCTTTGGCCTTACCGAGACGATTGGCCCACATCTTCAGCCGCTGCTGCCACATCGTCCGGCCCTTAGGGATTTTTATCCGAGTCAGCGCCTCCAACACTATGTTGGGGTCGGCTCCGGCAGGTGGATTGCTCATATAATTGTCAATTGATTGCACAACGACATTATCGGGCCCTAAGTCTCTCTCCAACAAGCAGTTTTCTACCAGTCCAACTGCAAGCTGCACGTTGGGCCACCTCAAATACACATCCAGTAGGTCCGGTAAAATCGCCCCTTTCTCCCCGGCAGTTTGAGCAGCTTCATACAATTTGCCCAAGTAGCCTGCTGCCCGTTCGAACTCGCCGCTTTTGCTGTGAAGGCGAGCCAGCCTCCATCTGGCGTCTCTAAGCATTTCTGGCTTGTTTTCAGTGGTGGCCTTTTGCTGTGCTACCTCCAGAAAAGAACTCTTTTGCTCGTTCGATAACTTGATTTGGCTATCTTCTGAACTGCATTTGTCCATCCATTCGCTTAGAATAGTAGCATCGGAGCCATTAAATATTTTGAGCATCGCCTGCCAGGCAAGCTCGCTTTCAGCGTTTGAACCCATCTTTTCTGCCAGCCAAACTAAATCTTCTTTACCACCCACTTCGCCGGCGAGGCCTATCAGTTTCTTCCTAACGACGATACTGAGGTCGTTGACAAAATCCTTTCTAAGTCTGTTTAGTGCTCTTGCTTTGTCGATATAAACCAGTCCCTCTACCGCTGCTTCCCGGACCAAATCTGTGCTGTCGTAAAGAGCTTCTTCAAATAAGGGGCCAAAAAGCTTGGCTGCCTTGACCCTGCAGGCACTGGTCTGTGCACATAACCCCGCCATTGCATTGAGCAGCTCTCCGGACAAGGCCCCATCGGTTTTATTCTTCTGCTGGCTATATTTTTCTGCAAGAAAACCAAGATACTTATCGACCTCAGCGGGCGATAATCCATCCTGCTCGAGGAGCTTTTTCATAACTTCGGCGCCTTTTTGTGCCTTCTTTGGCTCCTGCTCAAGAAGATATTTTACGGCCCATTCTATGGTTTGCTGTCGTGTTTCCGGAGGAATTTTAATGGGCGAATCGGGCAAAGAAGCATAGTAACAAGCTCCGCCGAGTGCAACGAGCAATTCTGTTCTGACATCATCATCCTGCTCTGTTTCGAGCTGGGTCAGAAGGGGTTGAGCTGAATTTATCTCCCCAATTAAGGATAGCAGCTTGGCCGTCTTCAGCCGAACATCTCTGTTTTGGTCCGAAATCAACTTGACCAAAGTAGATTTAAATTCAACCGGCAACCTTGAACCAGGTCTTACCCGCCATTGGTAGGCCTTCTCTAATACCCATAATTTCACTACCGATTCCGAACTGCCAAGGTGTTCAGCTAAAAACTTGCCTTTGGCTGCCTCATCACTGATGCCATCGTATATCTTGCTCAGCGCAGCTAAATAAAGCCCTTGCCACAGGTTCAGCTCGATTGTCATCCCCCGCATCCGGGCCTCTTGGCGAATCAACAGATTCCGCAGAAATGCCTCAGAACCCTGGCGTTCAAGTTCTGCGACGGTTCGCCTGCGAGATTCAGCATCTTTGCCTGCCTGTATCCCCAGATAATACAGGGCCTCCTCTGCTGCGGCAGCCACCTGTTTTTCGGGGTCATCGAGCAGCATTATGAGTTTAACTGCCACCCTCATATCCGGATGAAGTTCCAGCGCATATACCGCATTCAGTCTTGCTCTGACTGACAGAGAGGTATCTGTTACAATTCCTTCAAGCTGCTCTGAAATCTGGTCATACTCGAAAACCAAAGTGGCTTCCGCTGCCAGTTTGGCGATGACAGAATCTTCCGTCGTAGTCAGGGTGTCAAGCAACGGCTGGATAAAATCTTCCTTCTTCTTTACAGCCTTCCACATCCCTCTTATCTGGCTCAACGCCTTACACACAGCCGCTCTCGCATCGCCATTTTCAGTTTGCTTTAGCGCATCGAGCAGGATTTTCCTGGCTGCCGGCTCTTCTCTAAACAACATTACAGTCGCTGCATCTATGCGTATTTGCTCAGTTTTGCCCTCAAACAAAGTGCTTTTGTAGATGTTCAGTTCCTTATCAGTCTCGGCAAGGCCGGGCCTTGACGCATCAACCTCGGCTTCTGCAGGTGCTTGGCTGACAGGAGAAGCCGGTTCATCCTGACCCCCGAATATCTCTGTCGGGGGCTGGCCAATGCTGGACTGTTGGCATCCCATTATCAAAAACAGCGTTAATAGATACAGCCATTTTGTTCTCATTCGGCTGCCCTTAAGTTCCTATTGCCGATTTTCCCGGCATGACGTCTTGCCGGCTATTTGCCGGTCCGAATTGTAAATCGTAAATCGTAAATCGTAAATCGAAAATTCATGGCCTCGGGTGGAATTTTTTGTGGATACTTCGCAGCCTTTCGTGGTCAACGTGCGTATAAATCTGGGTAGTGGCTATGTCAACGTGACCGAGCATTTCCTGAACGCTTCGCAAATCGGCCCCGCCGGCCAACAAATGCGTGGCAAAGCAATGTCTCAATGTGTGGACAGTTAAATTTCTTGGCATACCTGCACGAGCCGCATATCTTTTTACCAATCTCCAGATGTCAATACGGCCCAATGGCCGGCCTGTTCGCGACAGCAGCAGAAAATCGCCGCTTTCCGGGTTTGCCAATTTGGGCCGCAGGTCCATTATGTATTCGGTTATTGCTGCTATAGCGGCTTTGCCGACCGGTATTACCCGCTCTTTATTTCCCTTGCCCACGCAGCGCAGGTAGCCGATATTAAGGTTCACACTTGAGGTCTTTAGTCCTGCCAGCTCGCTGGCACGTATTCCGGTGGCATAAAGCAATTCAAGCATTGCCTTGTCCCGAAGGTAAAAAGGCTCGGAGGGCTGTGGGGTATTGATGAGATTAAAGACCTGTTGTTTGCTGCAAATAGCAGGCAGTTTCTGCCAGAGCTTCGGCCCTTCGAGGATTGCGGTGAAGTCATCTTCGACCAGCCCGGTAAGCCGGGCAAACCGCAGCAACATCCTTATAGCAACCAAAGAGCGCTTAACCGAACTTTCGTCTTTATTGCTTCGGGCAAGAGTTCGTAAATAGCTCTGGATAAGCGCCGGCGTTATTTGCCGCAACTCGCTGATTTTGCCGGATTCGCAATATTTCAGGAAGCTTATCAAATCCCTGCCATAAGCCAGGACGGTGTTTTTGGCCAGACCCGCCTCAACCGCGAGATAGTTGAGAAAGTCCTTAACGTGCTCTCCTAAAGGCAAGGAGAGCAACCTTTCTTTAACAGATTGTGTCTGCGTTGCGGGCATCTGCTACTTGAATAAACTATCCGCACTACTGCTTCGTCACATATGATTTGAGGGGTTGTCATGCTGAACAGACCTGTCCTGAGCGAAGCCGAAGGAGTGAAGCATCTGGCCTTATCAAAGGGAGATTCTTCGGCTTCGCCTCAGACCTGTCCTCGAGCAAAGCGAAGGAATGACACCCATCATTTGACATGTGACGGACCACTACCTATATGCTCTAATATATCGATATCGGCCTTAAAACAAATTATCCTTTAAGTTTTAAGCCCGGCAGCTAAAAAAACGACAAAAATAGTAACTCAAGATGCTTTCCTGGCTGAATCGGGGCTGCACTTATGGCAAAATTCAAGTCTGAGGAAAAAAATCTGAGGAAAATTTACTTGACAGATGGGTTAGTCTGTGTTAGGATTGCACATAGTAGGCAGGTTTGAAAAGTATTATTATCATAATTTAATGAATTGTCATCATATTCTTTCTCACCTATCATATCCCAAACCTTCCTGCCGAAGAGAAAGTTTTTGCGATTAGCTCTTATACGTCCTCTTGGTCGAATTTATGTCGTCTTTAAAAAGCACGAAAATTTTCTGGAGGATGTTCAAATGAAAAAAGTAATTATATCCCTTATCATCATTTTGGCAGCCGCCCACCTCGGGTGGACCAATCCCATTCCAATACCTCCGCCGGCAAATATGCCTTTGGAAGAAATGCGTGTGGTTATTTCCGCTGATTCCACCGGCGGACTCGAAGCCGCCTTCTCAGGCGACTTTACCTTTACACACATCCCGCAGGATGTCAATTCGATGCTGTTTCCGGTGCCGCCTGATGCCAACAATATCCGCGTCTGGCAGGATAATGTGGAGCTGCCCTGGAACTGGAGCAATGGACTATACCCAACGGTCCTGCCGGAGTGGCCGATGATTCCTATGTTCGGCTGGCAGGGGCCGTTTCCCGTCAACGGCGCCGTGTTTCGGGTCGAATACAAACATAACCTTATCAAACGGCCGCAAGAATCCATCTTCTTCTACGCAGTAGGGACGGGCAAGTATTTCCCGACTTATGAGAAAACAACCACCGCTTACTTCGACATCGCACTTCCCGATGGCTTTACGGTATCAGGCGTCTGGCTGGACAAAATCCCGCACGACTACAAAGTAATCGGCTCACACCTTTTCGTTACCGTCCAGTCCTATTTTGGTCCAATCAAAAATGACCTTATAGTTTCACTTGTCCCCCCTTCCAGGAAGGTAAACTTTGCCGACTTTGCGGGACTCGCCTCCCGCTGGCTTGATGCAGGCTGCGGCTGGCCGGATTGGTGCGATGGCGCTGATAGAAGTAGAAATGGAGCTGTGGAGCCAAATGACCTCGGGCAGTTCGCTGACAGTTGGCTAAAATCCCAGGAAGATGAGCCTTACAAACCCGGTTTAGCTGGCTACTACCAGCCGTATAGCAACGATATTACCCCGAATGCGCCGGGTTATACGCTACCCATCCACATAGGGAACGTAGGAAACTATCCCGCAATGAATTCACGGTTCGGCTTGAGCGGCGCTGTTGACTTGCTCGAACAGAATGGCTTTGCCGTCATTGAGTTCGTTTTTAGTGCGCCGGACTGCAATCGCGACGACATCGTCAAGCCCTACGAATGTCTGTATCGAATGGATGTGCCTCTATTTATTACCTCCGATACGCTGCTGCATTTGTATCACATTCAGTTCGATGAGACATTAAAAGAGATAGAAGAGCGCGAATTCTACGGTGACATCCGTGAGCTGACGGCGGTTTTGCTGGATAACGCCCTGGCTGCGTATGACCAATACTCAGGCGACCTGAAAGAGGCAGCGAAACGCAACGTGGCGTATCTTGCAGTGGCGCGAAAGCTAATCGACCCAAATACTCAGGTTCCGCCTCTGGTGGCTGGCCTTGTCGCCGGCGAGCTTGCCAAGATCGATGCGCACACCGGCTTTGCAACCAGTGACATCTTCATCTACCAGGAAGACTACTCGCAGTATGTCCCCAGAGGCCACTACACCCGAAGTGAGCTTCTCAAGAAATATTTTAAGACGCTTATGTGGTATGGGCGAATGGCGTTTATTCTGAAGGGCCACGAAATTTGGGGGCCGACAGGTCTGGCTCTTATAAGTCCCTACGATGCAAAGATTCAGACCATGCAGGCGGTCCTGCTGGCAGAGTCCATAGAGCAAGTGCAGTTAGAGGGACGCCGCGGACGCAAAATCTGGGACAGAATATATGCTGTTACCGCCTTCTATGTGGGGTTGGCCGATGACCTTACGCCCTACGAGTATCTCGGGGCCATCTCTAAAGTCTTCGGCAGCAGCTTCAAGCCGACTGACCTTGAGGATGAAAATAGCTTCTTTGCACTGAAGGCTGAGCTTACCCTTCTGCGGTCGCCAAAAATCAACGGCGGCACCGGCAATGCCTGGGTTACTTTGCCCATTACGCCCAACTCCCTCAATGAAGTGCTCGATAAAACCAAAGGTATGCGGTTTATGGGCCAGCGCTTCATTCCAGACTCGTATATGTTCCAGCAGTTGGTAACTCCGCAGGTCCGTGACTACATCGGCGATGGAAATCCTATACCGTTCACATACGGAACCACACCGATAGGCCCACATCGCTGCTATCCGCGGGGGCTGGACGTTATGGCAATCCTCGGCTCGCAGCGTGCCAAAACACTTTTGATTGAAGAGGGCGACACGGATTTTGTCGATTACTCCAAGCAATTTGACAAACTTAAAGCTGAGTTTGATGCGTTCGGCATCGCCGACTGGAACCAGAACCTCTACTGGGCCTGGCTGTATTCGCTGCGGTCTCTTTTAGAAGGATTCCCACAGGGCTACCCGAACTTTATGCGAACGCAGGCGTGGCAGAAAAAGGAGCTTAACGCCGCTCTTGCATCCTGGACGCAACTTCGGCATGACACCATCCTCTACGCTAAGCAAAGCTACGCACCTCCGCCCACCGGCTATCCTCCGCCGCCTCCGCCCGGTTACGTCGAGCCTGTGCCTGAATTCTATGGCCGGCTGCTTGCCCTAACCCAGATGACAAGAGAAGGCCTCAGCGATTTTAATGCCCTCTCAACCCAGGCAGCAACACGGCTGACAAATCTTGAAAATATACTGAGCCGGTTAATAGAGCTTTCCAACAAAGAGCTGACGGGGCAGCCGCTATCAGAAAGCGACTACCAGTATATAAAATCCTTCGGAAAAACGCTGGAAACAGCCATTATCGGCGTGGACGAGACTGGCGCTAAAACATCGCTTGTGGCCGATGTCCACACATACGGTTACGAGAAACTGGTCGTTGAGGAAGGCGTTGGCTACGTTGACTTAATTATCGTCGCCTGCCCCGGCCCCGGCGGATCAATTTACCTGTCGGCTGGACCCGTCTTTTCATACTATGAATTTAAGCAGCCGATGTCCGACCGGCTCACTGATGAGGCCTGGCGCCAGATGCTCGCTTCGCCGCAACGGCCCGCACGACCAACGTGGTTCCAATCCCTTATACATTAAGGCCGGGAGCAAAATAATAAGGCAAAATTCAAAAATCAAACAGCACGAATTCCGCATTTTAACCGAGCTAATGGCCGTAATATTGTGACTGCCCCGCTGCAGGCAGAACCAGCCGACAGACATACCCTCTTGCAAAGAGACCGGAAATTTGGTAGTATAGAACCCATAGAGGCAATTAAACGCAGTTTGTATTACGGTAGATTGAAGAACCCGATGGGTTATCCTGGGTTCTATGGAGGACTTTTTTATGAAGCTCGTTAATGTCAGGGTTGTGCTCATTTCCATTATTGGGCTGGTGCTCATTCCATCGGCGAACCTCATCGCCGGAGAGCTAACTGAGGATACCACATGGTCCGGAACGGTCGTTCTTGACAGTAATGTTGTCGTTCCGGCTGGTATAGTTTTGACCATTGAGCCGGGGACAACGGTGTCAATGAATAAGGGCGTTACGATAAATATTTATGGACAACTCCTGGCCGACGGCAACGAAGCCCAGCCGATTCGTTTCAAGAGCACAAACAGTGGCGTCATAAGGTGGAGGCAGATTATGTTCATTAAGGCCGCCGACAGCCGTCTTGTGAACTGTATTATTGAAGATGCCAATAGCTCGGGTGAGCACCAGGAGTATTATGTGTGGAAGCCGAAGAGGCAGCATTACCATGAAGCAGTCACGGTCCTGGCCTCACACGTTGATTTTGAGGGGTGCCTCTTTCGGAACCTCTATGGTCCAGGAACTACAAGTACCAGCAAGGAAGGAGATGCCATAGCCATTATTTCAGATGACCCATGCTACCCGGGAAATGCGTCAGCGAATATCACTCACTGCCAGTTCTGGGACATCGGACAAGGTGTTCACACGCGATACGCTTACGTGCTGGTAGAGTATTGCTATTTTGTGCACAAGAACGGTGACAATGACGACGTTGACCTGTGGGGAGAGAGCACGCCGCCGCCGGTCATCCGGTATAATCTGTTTGACGAGCCGGAGCATGACGACCGTATCAACCCGACAAGATGTTCGGCAATCATCATCGGTAACGTCATCAGAAAAAGCGACGACCATGGCATTGTGCTGCGCGACAAGTGCTCTCCGATTGTGATGAACAACGTCATCGCCAACTGTTCGAGCGGCGGGATTGCGGTGGAAAACTCGTGCACGGCCCTGCTGGTGAACAACACGATTATCAATTGCCCGAAGGGCGTTAAGTGTTTTGACCTGGGCCGGTGGAACCCTCCGTACAGCCTGCATCCCGGGGGCGGAACGGCCACGGTGATTAACTGCACCATCTGGGATTGTTCGCCATCGATATATCTCGAAGACAGTTCAAACACAGGAATCCCAGACCGCGGCTCGCACGTAACAGTTCGTTACTGCGATGTTAAAGGCGGCAGGGCCAGCGTAACCGTGTCCGGGACTTATTCGACATATACGTGGGGAGAGGGAAATATCAATTTGGACCCGCTGTTCGCCAATCCCACCGACCCCAATCTCAGAAAGCGAGACTATCATCTCAAGTCCCTGGCGGGAAGGTGGAACCCAACCACTCAGACCTGGGTTAGGGACCTTGTGCACAGCCCCTGTATCGACACAGGCGATCCTAATGACCCTAATTATTCAGATTGGACCGCAGAACTATGGCCGCACGGCAAACGCATAAATATGGGCGCTTATGGCGGCACACCACAAGCCAGTATGTCATTATCAGATGTAGGCAATATCGCAGACTTGAACAACGATGGCTTTGTAAATTATATGGATTTGTTGTTGTTTACCAACCAGTGGAGTGCCGAGCAGTTCTTGCTGTCCGAAGACCTCAACAGAAATGGATTTGTCGATTTCAGCGACTTTGCCATCTTCAGCCAGCAGTGGTCAGATACACTTGCTGCCGAGCCGAGCATGACTTTTCGGATAGATGACTGCAACCAAGAGTTATCCGGCGTGTTCGTAGCAGGAGAGTCCAGCGAGACACGGTTCTCGGTATGGGTGGAAGGCCGCTATATTCATTTTGAGGACCTAATGTACGCCAATTGCTGCCCTAATGAGCTTGGCTTGGAAAAGGAGATAAACGGCAGCCAAATCACCCTCTATGAGATTGGCTACGGAGGCTTGTGCGATTGCATGTGCTATTTCCCCATAACGGCGACACTGGGACCATTTGAAGATGGAACTTACACCGTAGAGGTCTTTGATAACTATGGGAAGTCACTTGGTGTTGTCGAGGTCACAATCGGCGAGACAATTGAGCCGAGCATAACTTATCAAATAGAGGACTGTAACCAAGAGGCGTCTGGGTTATTCGCAGCCGAACAGTCCAGCCAGACACGATTCACTGTTACGGTTAAGGGGAATAATATTTATTTCAAAGATATGATGGTTGCCAATTGCTGCCCTGATGAACTTGGGCTGGAGATGATGGTGGAGGATAACCTCATTGCGATACATGAATTCGAGCATCTTACATGGCCCTGCTTCTGCATATGTAATTACCCGATAACGGCAACGCTTGGTCCGTTTGAGCCGGGCGCTTACACTCTCGAAGTTTATGAGGATTACGGCGGGTTCATTGGAAGCATAGTCGTTACTATAGGCGCGGCCCAGTAACAACACGATAAAAATTTCAAAGCCATTTTTCAGAAAATCAATTCGCTCTTGAGCTAAAAGCACACCACGGATATAATTCACCCTGATTTAGGGCGGTAGGGTGGGCTTCAGCCCACCAATTCCCTGATGATGGACAGAAACGAAATGATTATAAAAGCAAGACTCAAGACACAAGACACAACGACTCTGCCAATTTCGGATTTCGGTTCCGCCAGACGGACGGCGGACAAGTTTTGGATTTCGGATTTTGCTGCATTCTGTCTCCTGTCTTCCGCATTCTGTGTTCTGCTTCTGGCTGGTTGTGCTAAACAGCAACAATACAAAGCGGCCACTGAGCCGCTTTGTGTAACAGGTCTGGGAAAACCAGCAGTGATGAAGGCATCTGAGGATGTTCTGGCTGAAATGCACTTTACCATCGAAAAAGCGGATGCTGACAGCGGCCTTATACGGACCGGTCCCTTGTCAGGCGCGCAATTCTTCGAACTCTGGCGCAGCGACAATGTCGGGGCCTTCAATTCCGCCGAGTCAAACCTGCACACTATCCGAAGAACTGTAGAACTAAACATTACCCCGCAGGACAAAAAACTGTGTCTGGGCTGCAATGTAAAAGTCGAAAGATTATCCTTGCCTGAGCGCGAGGTCAGCAGCTCACACACATACAAGATGTTTTCGAAAAGCACCGCATCACTTCAGAAGTTAACGCTTGACCCCCAGCAGAAAGCAGGTATGGCCTGGGTCGATTTAGGCCAAGATAGTCACCTTGCAGCAGAAATACTCAAGCGGATTGAGAACCAACTTGCTACAAAAGACTCAAAACCCAAATGACCTCGAAAATCGAAAATACCAGAGTTCTTGTCTGCGGCGGAGCAGGATATATCGGCAGTAATATGACCCGCCATTTGGCGGGCCAGGGACATCAATCAGTAGTCTTTGACAATCTCAGTACAGGTCATCTGTCCGCTGTGCAGGGGTGTGAATTTGTCGAGGGCGACTTAGCCGATTACGAGTTTCTTGTCAAAACGCTCACCAAATACAAAATCGAAGCTGTCCTGCACTTTGCTGCCTTCATCGAAGTCGAGGAATCGGTTCGGCTGCCGCTCAAATACTATCGCAATAATCTTTCAAACGCCCAGATTCTGCTGTCGGCGATGGAGGCAGCCGGCGTGGAGAAATTTGTCTTTAGCAGCAGCGCCGCAGTCTATGGCATTCCCAAGCAGGTGCCAATTACCGAAGATTCACCAAAAGTGCCGATTAACCCTTACGGCGAAACCAAATGGGCGATTGAAAGGATGTGTCACTACCAAAGCCGGACAGGGAAACTGCGATATGCGGCCCTTCGATATTTCAACGCCTGCGGCGCAGGAAAAAACTCTCAGTTTGGAGAAGACCACCGGCCGGAATCGCATCTGATTCCGCTAACTATCCAGGCGGCAATGGGCAAACGCAAAGAAGTTAAAATCTTCGGAACCGATTATGATACGCCGGATGGAACCTGCATTCGCGATTACATCCATATCGACGATTTATGCATGGCACATTTATTGGCGCTAAAGAAGCTGGACGAAAGAAATGAGCTTGTCTATAACTTAGGCAATGGCAAGGGCTGCTCTGTCCGCGAAGTAGTTGATACAGTTAAAAAAGTGTCCGGCAGGAACTTCAAAGTTGTTGAAACAGACCGTCGGCCGGGTGACCCGCCCGTGTTAACATCAGATGCTACAAAGGTAAGAAATGAGCTGGGATGGAAGCCGGAGTTGTCCGGGTTGGAAGAAATGGTCTCTACTGCCTGGCTCTGGCATATCGAGCACCCTGACGGCTATCCGGATTGAGAAGGTAAACTAATGATGGCATTATAGGAGGCCCTCTTATGGACATAGAAAAAATACGAAAGAACGTTACCCACTTCCTGAAGAAAAACGCAATGGCTCCTGAAGACATCGACATTGACAAGTATTGCACCCTCTTCGTCGATGAGATGCAAAAAGGTTTGGCAGGACAGGGTAGCTCATTAGAAATGATACCTACCTACATAGAAATCGACAAAGAGGTGCCGATAAACCAGCCGGTTATCGTAATAGATGCCGGAGGCGCTAACTTTCGTGTCGCTACCGTCTATTTTGATGGCCAGAAAAAACCGGTCGTAGAAAACTTCAAGAAGTGTCCGATGCCAGGCACAAAAGGGAAAGTCACCAGCCAGGAGTTTTTCAATATGATGGCCGGCTATCTAAAAGAAGTTATCGAAAAAAGCACCAGCATCGGCTTCTGTTTTTCCTATGCCATCGAAATGTTTCCGAACAAAGATGGAAAAGTGATTCGCCTCGCCAAAGAAGTGGATGTAGAGGGGGTGAAGGGACAAATGATAGGCGAAAACCTGGTCAAGGCCATCAAAACATCAGGTCATAAAGGTAGCAAACGCGTAGTCGTTCTTAATGACACTGTTACCGCTCTTTTGGCCGGCATTTCTTCCTTCCCCGACAGAACCTTCGACAGCTACGTGGGCTTCATATTGGGCGCCGGCACAAATTGCTGCTATGTCGAGCAGAATAAAAATATCAAAAAAACCAAAGGCCTCAACCCCACAAAAAGCCAGATAATAAACACCGAATCTGGTGCATTCGATAAAGGCCCGATGGGCAAAATCGACCTGGAGTTTGACAAATCGACTATCAACCCAGGCCAGGGCACCTTTGAAAAAATGATATCGGGCGCTTATTTTGGCCCGCTTTGTTTGAAAACCATTCATACAGCGGCAGACGATGGCCTGTTCTCCGGTCCTGTTGCGGGAAAACTAAAAAAAATAACAAAAATAGCTACAAAAGACGTAAATGACTTTATGTATTATCCTATTGGAAAAACCAATCCTCTCTCATCGGTATTCGATAGCAATGACCAGCAGGATATGGTCACACTATACTATCTGGTTGACGGCCTGGTCGAACGCGCCGCAAAGCTGGTGGCCATAAAGCTGTCCTCGGCAGCAATCAAGAGCGGCAAAGGCCGCAGCCCCTGCCGGCCCGTCTGCATCGTTGCTGAAGGCACCGTTTTCTACCAGCTAAAATCATTAAAGCAAAGAGTTGAGTGCTGCCTTAAGAAATATCTCGAGGACGAAAAGAGCATATACTACGAAATCGTGAGTGTTGAAAACGCTACATTGATAGGCGCTGCAATTGCAGGTCTGACAAATTGAAACTCAAATTGCCGTGCCTCTGGAAACCGTGGGTGAATATATGCAACAAGAACAATTTGAATTTGTGCGTCTCGTGGGGAACGAGCGGCGGGTCGGCCCAACGCTCGCCACTGTGTCGCGGCACTGGCAGGGCGAAAAGGAGTGTTTTTTAATGATAAGCCCGCACGATGACGATGCGGCTTTAGGAGCGGGCCTGCTCATCCAGCTATCCAAACGTGAAAATGTGCCCGTCCATATACTAATCGTTACCGACGGCAGTATGGGCTACTGCAGCACCGCAGAAAAAGATGCTATCGCTCAAATCAGACGCAAGGAAAGTTTTGAATGTTACCAGAGTTTGGGCGTGCCTAAGGAAAATATTATCTGGCTTGGCTTTCCGGATTGCCGACTGAGTATCTACCGAGGCAGAAGCTGCGCTTCGCCGAACGACCCTGTGGCAATCAGCGGTTTCGCGGGACTGCAAAATACCTTCACCTATTATCTGCGAAACATAAAGCCGACGCAGTGCTTCCTGCCTACGCACAACGATTTGCACCCAGACCACCGCATCATTTACGAAGAATTTCTCATTAGTCTCTTCCACGCAGCCGGCAATATCTGGCCGGAGATGGGTAAGCCCATAAGCAAGGTGCCGTATATTCACACATTTGCGGTATATTGTGATTTTGCCACACCGCCGACACTGCGAATGCGCGCGCCGCTTGTCTATCTTGAGAATAAGCTCAAGGCAATCGCAGCATTTCGCTCACAAAAGCAGATATCCTCGCTGATTGAAAATGTCCGCCATTGCGGCCCAGAAGAATACATACAGGCGATAGATTTCAAGCTGTATCATCCTGCAAGCTACCGCGATATGTTCGAGGAAAAGAAGGCACTGGGAATGATACGTTGAAAAGACGAAGCTGTTTACTTTAATCGGTCCGAAATTATGGAGGAACCATACTGTGCCGGAATACACAAAGAGTCAAAATAGAATTGGTCGGCGCCAGTTTATCGGCGCGGCGTTAGGCGGCGCGGTGGCTGCTGGTGGTTTATTGTCAGCAGTTAAAGCAGATGAGGCCGCCACAGGCGTTTATCGCGAAGAGATTCAGACGCCGATTGTTGGCCATTACCAGGTGATAATTGCCGGCGGCGGACCCGGCGGCTTCATAGCAGCCCTCGCCGCAGCTCGCAGCGGGGCAGATACGCTGCTAATCGAGCGATACCCTTTTCTGGGCGGTAACGGCACAGCAGGACTAATGACCTGCTACAATGGTTTCCGCAACCAGCGGCCGCCAGAGGCACTGCAGACCGTCAAGGGCATTGCGGCTGAATACATCGCCGAGCTCGTGCGACTCGGCGGCCTGGCCGATGCAGATAATTATACCAAAATAGTCCAGCACGATATCACCAAAGGGGACATACCCTACTGCGTCGGTTTTGACCCGGAGGCTGCCAAAATCGCAATGCTAAATATGATAAATAAAGAAGGCGTCAAACTGCGTCTGCACAGTTTGGTCGCCGGTCCTATGCTCGATGGCTCGCGGGTGATAGGCGTGATTGTGGAATCCAAATCCGGCAGGCAGGCCATCGCCGCCGATGTCGTCATCGATGCCACCGGCGATGGTGACATCGCAGCCCGCGCCGGTGCGCCGTTTATGAGTCCCGCCAAGACGGGCGACCGTATGGATATGAGTCTTATGTTCCGCCTCGGCGGATTGCCTCACATCATCACAGGTTCATACGGCGGAATCCGTATCGGCGATAGGGTTGTGAAGTGGGGTCCGGTCTTCGGCGGCGACGGGCTGGATGTCGAGAATCTGACCCACGCCGAGGTGGAAACACGCCTGAAGCTGTGGGAGCAAATCCAGCAGTTGCGGAAGGAGCCTGGAAAGGAGTCGGTTCACCTGCTGCAGACGGCGACAGGTATCGGCGTCCGCGAGACCCGACGCATACTCGGCGAATATGTCGTTACCGAACAGGATGCTATAAACGGCACACATTTCCCTGACGTTATCGCCATCAGCTCCAACCCAATGCCAAGCTACCACGGCAAGCGATTCTTCTTTAACCACGAGGGTTTTGACGTCCCTTACCGTTCGCTGATTCCGAAGAAGGCAGAGGGTCTTATCCTGACGGGACGCTGTATTTCCTGCGAGCAGGCCCCGTTTCAGTCTGCCCGCTCGATGGCGCCGGCGATGGCCATCGGACACGCTTCCGGCTGTGCAGCAGCAGTGGCAGCCAAGAGCAGCACGCCGCCGCGCAAACTTGACGTTAAGGCGTTACAGAAACTATTGCTCAGCCAGAACGCCGAGCTGCGCATATAGCAGCTTACAGTTTCCAGGATATTTAGCCCCCGGTTTTACAGGGGGTTGCCCCTGCGGGCAGACGAATCCGGGCGGTGACGGGAAAGTGGTCGGAGGGATAATGTCCATCGTATTGGGTGTGGATTATTTCTGATTCAAGGACCTGAACGCCGGGCGGGACAAAAATGTAATCAATCTTTTCGCCCTTGCGATTTCCCGCAAATGAGTGGAAGGTCCCAACCTCTGCGGCATCAGGATGCAGCACGCGAAAAGTATCGACGACAGCAATTGCATTTTCAGATTTACTTTCGGTTGTGCCGCCAGGGGGCGTCTTGCCTTTTAGATATGTTATAGCCGGGTTGCTTTCGCCGGCGTTGAAATCGCCTGTCACTATAAATGGGTCCGGGTATTTTCTATCCAGGATGCGTTGACCCAACAGGACCACACTTTTCTCACGGGAGGGTTGCGAGACATGGTCCAGGTGAAGGTTATAGTGATAGAAAGCCCTGCCCGATTTCTTTTCGACAAGTCTTGCCCACGTGCAGATGCGAATGTTAGCGTTGCCCCAGTGGCTTGAGCCGGGGACATCCGGCGTGTCGGAAAACCAGAATGTCCCTGATTCATCCACATTGAAGCGGTCGAGGCGGCACAAAATTGCACAATACTCGCCTTTTGTCTTTCCATCGTCGCGGGCGACACCAAGCCGGCTGTATTCCGCAAGCCCTTCGTGAAGCTGGACGAGCTGGAAGTCTAAGGCCTCCTGCAGGCCTACAACATCAGGGCTATTATCACGCAGTATGTTTAATACCAGCCGCCGCCGGTTCTCCCACCGGTTCTCGCCATCATTTGCGGCCCCGTAGCGGATGTTAAAAGTCATCACCCGCAGCTCAAGATTGTCTTTTGCGGTCCTGTCAGATGTGATGCGCACCGCATCGCGGCAGGAGCATAAGCCCAGAAGCGATGAAAGACCGAAAAGAATACTTAATGAAAAGACCGCCCTGACCGCTGCGGAATTTCTTATACGAGACATAGTTCGCTCCTCCGCCTTCGGCTGGTTCATTGACTATTGGCGCTTGCCAATTGACGGTTCCAAATCGGAAATCCTAAATCAAAAAAAGACCCAAGACATAGCAACAATCGTAATTCGGAAATCTAAAATCGTAAATATGAAATTGAAAATTCCTCACCTTTCCCGACTTATTTTCTCTTCTTTCGCGGCTTTTGTGTGGCCAGCCTGTACATCAGCAGAGGTAGATTAACAAGTGCATTCGTCAGGTCACGCCCCCCGACAAGCCCAATCCGCCGGGCTTTTCTGACGATATGGATTATCTGCGACAGGTCGTAGAACTTCGACCGGATCCGGTTGCGGATTTGCTTGAGCTCCTTGTGCCCGTAACGGTCCGAATACACGGGACCGCCGATATGTCCGTAGTGGTAGCCCGGCGTTGCCTCAACCACCTCCTTTAGAGGCGAAAACTTCTCGATGCGCAGCTTCTGGAAAGTGATGGAATCCAGTTTGATCTCCTTCGCAAACTTAGGGATGTAGAGCATCTCTTCTTCCGTCTCGCCGATGTTGCCGTAGATGAAGTACCCGTGCAGATAGAAGTCATATTGCGTAAGGACCGCAAACGCCTCCCGGACCTGCTTCTGGGTAATGCCCTTCTGAAGCTGCTCCAATATCCGGTCGTGCGGCGACTCGACCCCAATCAGAAAGACCTTAAATCCCGCCTTCTGGGCCTTATCGAGGACCCCACGATGCCTCGCCACGTCAACTCGGGCCTGGACAACAAAGGTCTTCTTGATATTGTTTTCGATAATCAGGTCGCAAAGCTGTTCGCTCCTCTGCGGGTTCGTGAAGAAGTTGTCATCGCTGAAGAGCACGATATCGGCCGTGACCGTCTTCAATTCTTCAATGACCGATTCGACCGGCCGTTCCGTATAGCTCCTCTTCTGCCCGAGCGGATTCATACTGAATGTGCAGAACTTGCATTTAAATGGACACCCTCGCGTTGTCAGCACCGTATCGAACGTCTGACCGCTGAGTCGAACACCATCCTGAACACAGTAATAATCGTGCTTTCGCAGCGACCGGTCGGGAAACGCAATACGTGTGATGTCAGGCAAAGGATGGTTTTCATTGTGGATGACTTCTCCGTTGGCCCGATAGGAAAGTCCGCGGATATCTTTGTTCGGGACCCCCGTAACGATTTCTTTGATGATTTCTTCGCCCTCACCCCGGACGACCATGTCGATATTCGGACAACGCTCAAGCAGGTACTCGACTTCCTGCATTGCTTTGTAGCCTCCGACGACCGTGCAGACCTCATCAGGCAGTTGGGAGATGAAATCACAGACGTTCTTGAACTTGGATTGCCATTGGATGCTGATGCACAGAAGGTCTATCTCTTTCCTGATGAGCTCGCTCAGCGCCTTCAGGTCCTGGTAGGCCGTTTCATATCGAAGGTCGAGAAGCGTTACCTTATCGACCAGGCCCTTCATGCTCGTGGCGATATACTCAAGACCGGTCGGCGGAAAAACTCCCCTCGTCACGGTCGAATCGCCGAAATACGGATACAGCGCGAGAGCGTGCTTGTATTTTGCCATATCGGGATTATAGCGGGAAAAGCCACATACACAAGCAAATAGAAACAAATATTTAGCCCCCCGTTTCACGCCGGGTTGCCTGCCCTTCGTAGCGTTAGCGAAGTAGGGTCATTCCCGCAAAAAATGTAGGGTGGGCTTTAGCCCACCAATTTCCTGATTTCCTGATAATCTGCTTCCCTGCCCCCTGATTCCCTGGTTTCCCGATAACCGGAACGTAGGCCGAAGCAATCTCAATTCCGTCATATTTTGACCTTAGAATGTTGTTGACTCTAAGTTTAGAATAACTATAATTCGTAGTTTAATTAACTAAGCGGACCGATATCCTGGAAAAAATTGAAAGGGACATAAAATGAAGCGATTTACAAATCTTATTACCGTTACTTTAGTTCTGACAACTATCTTTGCCCTGTTATTTACCCCCGCCTGCTCGAAAAAAGAATCGAATGTTATAAAAATTGGAGCTACCTTACCGTTGAGCGGCGATGCCGCTGTATGGGGAAATAACACAAGAGAGGGAGTCGACCTATCTATTGAGCAGGTTAATTCTGGAGGAGGTATATTGGGTAGAAGGATAGCGATTGTCTACGAAGATACAGAAGCTCTTCCGCAAAAAGGAGTGAACGCATACCAGAAACTGGTTCAAGTGGACAAAGTTACTGCAATCATTGATGATAGTGTAAGTAGCGTGACATTGTCGATGGCCCCACTTGCCCAAAAGGATCATATTGTTATTCTCGCCACTGGTGCCACTGCTCCAAAAATATCGGAAGCAGGCGAATATATCTTCCGGATTTGGAACTCAGATGCTTATGAAGGACAGGTTGCAGCCGAATATGCATTCAATGCTTTGGGACTTCGAGATGTTGCTATTTTTTACATAAATAATGATTATGGTAAAGGTCTGGATGGTGTGTTCAGTACTCAATTTAGGAAGCTTGGCGGGAAAATTGTCTCGTCACAAAGCTTTGAGCAGAACTCTGCCGATATGCGGAGCCAATTAACAAAAATACAAGCAAGTAATCCGGACGGACTTTACCTTGTTGGTTATCCGAAGGAGATTCCTGTAGCGCTTGTACAAGCAAAGGAATTAGGTATAAAAGTTAAACTTATCGGCACGGTGGCAATGCAAGACCCTAAGCTTATAGAGAATGCTCGCGAAGCAGCGGATGGATTGATGTTCCCATATCCCAAAGATCCAAATGGAAAGGAAGCAGAAGCATTTAAGGCATCTTTCAAAAAGAAATATGGAAAAGACCCCGGAATCACATCTGATGTAGGATATGATGCAGTCAAGATGATAGTCAAGGCCATTGAGCTATCGGGAGGGAATTCTGGAGAGGACATCAGGAAAGGATTGAATATGCTAAAGGACTATCCTGGTGCTTCGGGCGTAATGACTTTCGATGAAAACGGTGATGTGCATAAGCCCATAGGAATAAAGGTCGTTAAAAACGGTCAGTTTGTCTGGGTTCAATGAATTATCTTAAGTATAGGAAGCACTTTTTTGTCAAAACAAGTCACAACCTCAAGAATACAGCGAATAACTGCCAGAATGAGTCTCCTATTGAGGAAAATTCTGTTTGTATTGCCTCTGCACAGAAGATTTATAGACCTTATTTTCCCTGTGGTGTTTACCGGGATTGGTGCTATTTTAACGTTATATCTGACAAATGACCTGAAATTGACTACGCTTCTATCGATCCTGCTTTTATTCATTGTTCTGTGGTACCAAAATTTACTTTATAGAATATTCTATACTTATAGTCTCGACACGTTTTTCTTGGCAGTCAGACAGACTCATCCTGTTACACAGAAATTCGCAGCAAATCTATTGATTCAATTCCTGATGGATCGTGAATTCTCCAAAATATCACGGTCTTTGTTCTGCCTTGGAGGACCTAGAAATCTTCAATCGTTAGTTCAAATGCTTGAAACAAATGGCGTATCATTGGCGCCCGAAATGTATACTGTTCTCCTAACAAAAGCTGGCGAGTTATTTCCCACGAACTTAGTAGCTACATGGGATACTATCGCAATCCCCTTAGGTATTGATCCCTATAGAGATTATTTTACAATTCTCCGAAGGATATATTCATATCTACCAATTCGCAAAAAAATTAGAATTTTCATATTCGAAAATTTACCTGATTTTCAGAGTAAGACAGTTAATAATTCCGTATGGCAAGAGGTGCTTTCGTACCACAAAGATGTATTTAACTTTGATCGTGTCTATTATGCGTTTAGAGATCAATTTAACGGAATTCGGGGTGGGACACCTGAGGCTGATAGAAATATAGATGACTTCGTTTCTTTCCAAACACAAATATTATTAATAAAGCACCGTTGGGTTATTGGCAAAGAACGCAAACGGTACGGAATTAAAGACAAAACATTTGTGATTGCAGATCCAAGAGTTGTCATCGGTACAGAGAAATTTGTTGCTGAGTTAATTAAGGAATTGGACAGGGTAAAACAAGTCATCTACTTATGACTAAAGAATATGAAGGGCCATAAAAATCTAAAAATGAGTACCCGAATACCTCAAAATATGTATCGTATAGATTTATGCAATCAGCTTGTGATTTGCCTAATATTCTCTTCATAACTATTGTGTCTTTGGGGAAATTATTGTGAAAGCCAGTCACATTATTAACAGAAACTCGATTGAATCAATTCTCGTTACAGGCCGAATAGTAGAGCAGTTCTTAAGCGAATACTGTCATAATAAATCATCTAAGATCAACGTGCCACCAAACATTCTCGACGACTGCTTGTCAGACATAGGATTACGATTGCGACCTTTCTTATTACGTATTTCCTACGAATCAGACATTCGTTCCTTTAATGAAATACTTCCGGTCGCTGCTGGGATAGAGTTGATACAATTGTCAACACTTATGATAGATGATATTCTTGATGATAGTTTAATACGAAATGGGAAACCGTCTATTTTCAGAAAATGTGGGACAAAAAAAGCCCTTATCTATGGAACAATTATGGCGTCGATGGGTATATCTCTTGTTACTGAAACCCTCATAAAGAACAATACCCTAAAGAACAGACTGGTTGTGCTTAAATTACTCACGGACACACATATTAATATTTATAGCGGCCAATCAATGGATCTGGACCTTGAGGGAGATGTAAATATCTCTGAACAGCAGTATTATGAAATTATTTCGAAGACAACTGCATGCTTTATACTTGCTCCGTTAGTAGCGGGGGCAATGCTGTGGGATGCTCCATCTGTTTTAGTCTCACAACTAGAAAGTGTTGGGTATAGTTTGGGGATGGCATATCAGATTAGAGATGATGTAGTAGACTTACTTGGGGACCCTGAATTGACAGGAAAACCTAAGGCACTCGACTTACACGAACGAAAGATGCGATTGCCAGTAATACATGCATTAAGGTGCTTGAGTTCGAAGGAAAGAAACCGCATAGTAGAACTGCTCGAAAGACATGGGGACCTGACCGTGACAGAAGTTGAAGAAGAGACTATGTTGCTTGAACAGGCCGGATCAATTGAATATGCGATCAATAAGGCCAAGGAGTATTGCTTAAAAGCGGATGAGGTTGTGGATACGCTTGCCTCCGAGTTCGAACATTTGAAGGGTCATTTGCGTAGCGTCTCAAAATTGATTTCATGTTTTGGCGACGAATGGGACTAAGGAGAGTTTTCCTTATGGGACAATTCATTATTAATTTTTCGAAGAAAATTCAGAAAAAAGGTAGAGACATCCAAATTGTAGATTCAACCCAGAAACAAGACACGGATGTCATTCAAACACAAGATGGGAAACGTATGAAGTCTCCAATTCCAGAGAAAGAACCCATTACTATTCCTACGAGATCATGAGATAACAAGGATGCTTCAACAACTATTATTAAATGGTCTTATTTCAAGCGGTATTTATACCCTTATCGCTCTTGGTTTTACTATTATTTACCGCACAGTAAAATTCTTTCATTTTGCCCACGGCGTGGTTTATGCGGCTGGGGCGTATTTAGCATATACCTTTGCAATTTCACTTGGAATTAATATCGTCATCTCTTTTTTTTTAGCTGCCATTTTAGCGGGGATAATTGGCATTATAATTGACCGCTTGGTTTATAAGCCCTTACGCAAACGTAAAGCGCCTAATTTAGTTTTTCTAATCGCCTCGTTCGGCGTATTTATCTTTATCCAGAATCTTTTGCAGTTAATCTATGGCGCACAGATTTTAACTATCCGGACCGGGCCGGTAAAAGAAGGCCGTCATTTCTTAGGTGCGATAATCACAGACATACAGATAATGATTTTGATTGTCTCAGTGTCCCTCTGTGTTACACTGTGGCTGTTCATCCAGAAAACCAAACTCGGCAAGGCAATGCGGGCTGTGGCGGATGACCAAATGGCAGCAAGTATCGTCGGCATAAATCCAGAGCGGATTATCTTGGCTGCTTTCGCAATTGGTTCCGCCTTGGCCGGGGCTGCTGGAATCCTTATTTCACTTGAAACTAATATCGAGCCGACAATGGGAATGAACGCAATACTCAAAGGCATTATCGCCTCAATCATCGGCGGCATCGGCAGTATCCCCGGTGCGATGTTCGGCGGATTGTTTCTCGGCATCGCCGAAAATCTTGGTATTTGGAAAATTTCAGCCAGCTGGAAAGACTGCATTGCCTTTGTGATTTTGATTGTATTTTTATTGCTCCGCCCCGGCGGAATTATGGGCGTAAAAACAGAGGGTGAGAAACTGTAATGGAATATTTGCTGCATATTCTGGTTATAACCGGCATTTACATTATTCTGACGCTCAGTTTGAATCTGCTTGTCGGCTATACCGGCTTGGCAGCACTTGGGCACGCAGCGTTTTCCTGCGTTGGAGCATACACTTCAGCGCTTCTTGCATTAAACTACGGTATTTCGCCGTGGCTCGGCTTACTTATCGGTGCTGTTGCCGCAGCCATTTTGGGTGCTTTCATAGGTGTTCCATCTTTACGCCTGAAAGGCGATTACTTGGCTCTTGCAACCTTCGGTTTCGGTGTGATTGTATATTCCGTTGCCAAAAACTGGGTGGCAGTTACTCGCGGCCCGATGGGCCTGCCCGGAATACCGGCCTTTTCAGTCTTTGGCATTCAGCTATCAGAGGTCTGGCAGTATCTGGTTCTTGTCGCTGTTTTTGTCTTTATAACATATTTTATAATAAACCGAATTGTAAAATCGCCTTTTGGCAGAGTACTGAGAGGCATCCGTGAAGATGAAATAGCGGCTCTTGCTATGGGCAAGAACATAAACAAGTATAAGATTATAGTTTTCATCGTTGGTGCTTTTTTCGCAGGCATCGCAGGAAGTCTTTACGCCCATTACATCACGTTTATTGACCCATCGAGTTTTACCGTAATGGAATCGATAACAATTCTTTTAATGGTTGTCTTTGGCGGGATGGGCAGTCTGTCCGGCTCTTTTGTCGGTGCTGCGGTTCTTGTTATATTTCCGGAGATGCTGCGGTTTCTGGGTATGCCCAGTTCCGTAGCGGCGCCGCTGCGGCAAATGATTTATGGTTTATTGCTAATTCTCCTGATGCTGAAAAGACCACAGGGTATTCTTGGAACATATCGGTGGAAGTGAGAAATGCCTGACAACACGAACATATTTTCCGCTGCCGGTATGAGCAAAGAATTTGACGGCGTCAAAGCCCTCGATAATGTTTCTTTCGAATTGAAAAAAGGCGGTATCACCGCCTTAATAGGCCCTAACGGTGCCGGAAAAACAACTTTGTTTAACGTCGTTACAGGTTTTCTCCGGCCTGATGGCGGCAAATTCTTCTTTGATGGAAGCGACATCACTTCTCTTAGTCCCTGGAAAATCGCACAGCTTGGAATCGGCAGGACTTTTCAGAACATCCGGCTCTTTCCTCAAATGACGGTCCTGGAAAATGTTATGCTTGCGTTGAAATACAATAAGGGTGAGAGTTTAGCAGGTGCTTTGCTGCAAAGCAAAGCATTGAAAAAAGAAGACAGCCAAAACACTGAGCACGCCCTTGAACATTTAAGAGAAGTCGGCCTGCTTGAAAAAAAAGATGAATTGGCTGAAAATCTTTCACACGGCCAAAGAAAGCTCCTTGAGATAGCGCGGGCTTTGGCTTTGGAGCCGCAGCTTTTGCTTTTGGATGAGCCGACAGCCGGCCTTTTCCCGGGTATGGTCCCGAAAATGAAACAAATCATCCGTCAGCTTGGAAAAACAGGCAAAACCATTCTCTTTATCGAACATAATATGAAGACGGTTATGGACCTTGCTGAGAGGATTATCGTTCTAAACTACGGCAGCAAAATCGCCGAGGGCACACCCGAACAGATTCAACAGAACGAGGCAGTAGTCACGGCCTACTTGGGCAGGAGAAGAAAGATTGCTACTTGAGGCAAAAAATCTGACGGTTCGATATGGCACTGTAGTGGCCTTGAAAGAAGTCTCCTTTACAGTTAGTGCTGGAGAAATCGTTGCAATGATAGGCCCCAACGGCGCCGGAAAATCAACTGCTCTCAAGGCGGTCAGCGGAGTGCTCCAGACAATTGGTGGAAGAATTGACGGCGGCGAGATTTTATTTGAAGGCAGGGACATTAAAGGTCTCAGGACTGATGAGCTGGTTGCCGAGGGAATATCCTTAGTTCCGGAAGGCAGACGTGTTTTCCCCACAATGACGGTGCTGGAAAACATCCAAATGGGAGCTTTTCAGCGCAGAGACAAAGCATTAATTAATAAAGATATTGATATGGTTTTTTCACTTTTCCCTCAGCTTAAAGAAAGAGTCAGGCAAAAGGCTGGCACCCTTTCCACCGGCGAACAGCAGATGTTAGCTATAGGTAGGTCACTAATGTTAAAGCCAAAGTTATTGCTTGCTGATGAACCTTCTCTTGGTCTCTCTCCGAATTTTGCAGAATTGATTTTTGATAAACTTGTGGAAATAAATAAAAAGGGTACAAGCGTATTATTGGTGGAGCAAAATGCTGTAGAAGCTTTGCGGATATCTCACAGGGCTTATGTGTTCAGTATCGGCGAGATTGTAATACAAGATACCTGTCAAAACTTGTTACATAACACAGAGGTCAAGAAAGCTTTTTTAGGTGGTTAATGTTTCTTTGTGTCTCGGTGTCTTTGTGGCTTAAAAAATCGGTGTTAATATAGGTAACCTGTGGCTGATAAAAAAAATCCACCATCCGGCGGTTCCTCCAACTAACGACTAACGACCATTCACGGCCCCACTCATCTCCTCCCAAAGTCAAGAAGTGCAAAAAAATGGTCCAAAAAGTGTGCATTTTGGTACATTTTTGCTCAAAACACGTTCATTTTTGCAAAAAAAACGCAAAAAAGTGCAAAAAAACACTCATTTTTACCCTCATTTTTTACCTAAAAACACATAAGTCCTATAAAAACACGCATTTTACTATCACCAACCACCCCATTTTTCAAAATTTCTCTCAAAAACCCTTATTTCCACCTATTTTCCGACTATTTTTATCTTCTTTCACCTCCCTTTTTACTTGTTGTGTTTTTGCTTTTCCTCGTCCGACAATTGCTCATTCAGTGCCCCGCTGCGGAAGCCCTGCAGGTCAACGGCTACGAACTTAAAGCCAAGCAACTTGAGTTTTTTGGCTATTTTTGAGCGGTTCGGCTCTGTCGTTATCTTTTCAATATCCTGCGGCCTAACTTCGATTCGAGCGATGGTATCGTGATGACGAACGCGAAACTCCACCAAGCCGAGCGTCCTCAGGAAATCCTCGGCCTGTTCGATTTGTTTAAGCCGGCTCTCTGTGATTTCCAGGCCGTAGCTTATCCTCGAAGCCAAACACGGCGAAGCAGGAAGGTCGGCTGTCGATAAACCCATTCGCCTGCTCAGCCGACGGATGTCGTTTTTGGTAAGGCCAGCTTCCGCGAGTGGCGAGCGAGCGGCGAAGAGTTTTATTGCACGGCTGCCGGGACGGAAATCGTCTTTGTCATCGAAGTTGTTGCCGCATACGACACAGTTAAACTTTTCCTTTCTGGCTATGCCGGATAGTATCCGCAGCAGGTGCGATTTGCAGTGGAAACATCGGTCGGCCTTGTTGGAGGCGAATTTTGGGTCGGCCATTTCGTTGAGCTTTATAGTGCGAAGCGTAGCGCCTATATCTTTTGCGTTTTTGACCGCCTGCTTATACTGTGATTTAGCTAAAGACGGGCTTACCCCTATAACCGCCAGGACATTTTCCGTCCCCAGCGTATCGACAGCGACTTTGAGAAGAAACGTGCTATCCACCCCGCCCGAATATGCAACGACAACCCTGTCCAGATCTTTCAGGATTCTCTTAAGCAACTCGAATTTTTTATTAAGCGTGTCAGCCATAAACACTTTTCGAAGATTTGTCATTGCGAGGAGTCACGACGTATCGGGACGACGCGGCAATCTCGTAATGTAGCACGGCCATCTTGGCCGTGTTTTTCACGGGCTGGAAGCCCGTGCTACGTGAGATTGCTTCGCTTCCCCGCCTACGGCGGGTAAAGCTCGCAATGACCGACAAAAGTCAGCCAAGCATCTCTTCCAGAATCTCCGCTGCTGATTTTACAAAATCAGGACACACCTGTTTAAACAAGTCTTTCTTTTTCGCCTCTTCAAAACCTTCCAGAGTGCTGACGTTACAGCCTATAAGTGATGTGCAGTTGATAGACCCGTGACGCGCCTTGAACTTTTTAGCAAATTCCACCACTACTTCGAGTGTTTTAATCCTGGCCTCGACATCATCAGCCCTGGTCCTGCCGTATTTTAATCCGATGACCATAAGCGCCCCTGTTACCGCTCCGCAGGTTTGGTCTAAGTGCATACCGCCGCCGAAGCCGCTGCTGATTTTATATGCCGTTTTCTTATCTATGCCGAATCGTTCGCAATACGCCCCTAAAACCGCCTGCGAACACGACAAACCCTCCTTAAAGACCTCAACCGCTTTTTCTGCATTGCTCATGTTTTGCCTCATTAGTATAGCGTCTGAAAATTTGCTCAAACGAAATGTGTCCAGTTTAAAAAACCCACAAAGCCGATGGTGGGAATCGGACCCACAACCCCGGCTTTACGAAAGCCGTGCTCTACCGTTGAGCTACATCGGCCTATATGCCGGATATAATACTGAACATTGATTAGTTTGTAAAGAAACCTCATAAAACAGAAGACAGAGGTCAGGGAATCAGTTTATCAGGACATCAGGGCGCAGGGAATCAGGTAAACAGAAAATCAGGAAATTAGTTGATTGGTGAATTAGTTAATTGGTGAGTGGTGAGTGGATACCTTACGGCACAGAACCCTCTGCGATCTTTGCGTTCTCCGCGGTGAGAAATACAGGTCAGGCCGTTGCTTAATGGTATCTCTTTCATGATTCTATCTTACCAATGGGTGTCTGTCCCCGGTTTTCCTAATATCAGAGTGCTAGAATTCTGGGTCAGGATTTACCTCTACACGGATCTCCTCCTTCCAAGCGAATCTCTTAAAGAGTTTCTCTGGTGCTGGATTCGCCATGTACTTGTCGTTGTTGAATTCATAGTACCGTTCGAGAGTACCTCGCGGAACTATGACGTAGTGGAGGGCGTGCGTTATGCCAGCAAGTCCCATAGGGAGCTTGTGTTTTGGGAAGTAAGTAACGAGCAACTCTTCTTGTGCGACCATTTCAGCTAACTGTGGAACGTCATATACCGACGCTGCTAAAGTAAAGTCATCTCGATGAGTGATTGGTAAGTGCGCCTTAACATTCAGAATTGGCGATTCAACAAGGAGGTATCCATACGGTTTAGTTCGAACTGTAGCCTTGACAGTGCCGTCTGCAAGAACGATAGTATCGGCTCGGTCGAATTCAAGAACACGAAAAACTTGGCGAACGATATCAGTCCATTTTATATCTTGGCCGACTTCAGGGATTATGGCGAAAGGGTCGATACCTGTCGCTTCTTTAAATTTCGTCCGTTGTTGTTCCTGCGCAGTAGCAATTCGTTGTACAGCCGATTCTTGATTACCTTTTCGTAAATCTTCCTGAACCGAAGAACCTTCTTCAGGGGTTAGTCCAGCATCCTTAACAATCTTATTTATTTTATTTTCATATTTTGCCATTGTCCAAAGAAGTATTATTGCATAGAAAAATGCAAGGAAATGGATTATTTTGGTAACATTTAATAGAATAATGATTGCACTACCGTATTCGGGTAAAGTGACTTCCTGAATTACACTTAATACGAAAAGAATAATTGCTGAAGATGCAAGTATTATTGATACGTATCTCGCTATTTTCCATAAGCGGACTGTTGCCAAAATGGTAAATATTATTTTTACTATTTGCGATATCGCAATTAAAGCAATTGGATAAACAAAATTTCCTTCCAGATCCGTAGCCGATGTTATAACAGATGATATATATGATCCTACACCGATGATTGCGATTATTTTATTTTTCATATTATTTTATTAACCCCTCAATCGAAACAACAAGGCTTTTAGCATTTTTTGACATAGTTTGAACTCTTGGCTTATTAACAACACCTCCTACGACCTGTAAATCGGACTACGGCGGATAAACCCACCAGACGAATAGCGGGTAAAGATCAAAGGCGAAAAGTCCGCAGCTTCGCGTATTATAGCAGAGATTGTCAGGAAAAGCAAAAAAAAGTCCCGACAACGGCTAAGCCTTTCGACGAGAATAATGGTGGGGCAGGCCCCACCCTACCCATCTGGATTCCCGCCTGCGCGGGAATGACAAAGGGGGTCAATCAAACCATTCATCTTTGGGGTCGAAGGCGGGGATAACGACGTTAACGATTCGCATCCTGCCAATAGCGCGATGGCGGCAGAGGGGCTTGATAAGAACCGCTATGAATGGCTTTATGGGCAGCTTTTTACCATCAAGCTCAATATGGCCGGTGCCTTCGAGGATAAAATAAATCTCAGTAAGCTTTTTGTGATAATGAGCGCATGCACCTTCTTCAACGTCAACTATGTGCATAGTCGCCACCGGATTATCGGGGCCGACGAAGGCCCGCCGTGAGAAGCCGCACGGGCATTTTATAGCTCCGATTTGGCCAAAATCTGCAATCATATAATTAGCCATTTGTTTGCTCCAAAAAGAGTTATGAGTTCATAGTTCTTGGTTCGTAGTCACCAAACTATTGGTCTGTCACAGTTACCTGATACGTGTCATTCCTGCGAAACTTGTCCCCGCGAAAGCGGGGAGCAGGAATCCACCGCGCCTTAAGTTCTGGATTCCGCATCAAGTGCGGAATGACAACCCTATAAAATACGGCAGCGACCAAAAAGTATTGAAATCTGCGAGCGTCTATTATATATTCTGGCGAAAACGGGTGATTTAATCAAGACTTCAGAAAAGTTGGTATGGAGCAACTAAAATGAGTTCAAAACCTAATGCGATAGTGGCACAGTCCGGCGGGCCAACGGCGGTGATTAACTCAAGCGCATGCGGCGTCGTCCAGGAAGCAGCCAAATCCGGCAAAATCGGTATGGTAATCGCTGCTGTCAACGGCATATTGGGCGTATTAAAAGAAGAGCTGTTCGATGTCTCGGCTGAAAAGCCGGAGGCAATCGAGGCATTAAAACGCACGCCGGCAGCGGCGATGGGCTCGTGCAGACACAAACTCAAATCGCTTAAAGAATCCAGAGCCGATTTCGACAGGGTGCTCGATGTCTTCAAGGCCCACAATATCCACTACTTTTTCTACGCCGGCGGAAACGACTCGATGGACACCGCCGACAAGGTCAACAAACTCGCAGCGGATGCACACTATGAGCTGGTCTGCATCGGTATCCCGAAGACAATAGACAACGACCTTGCTTTCACAGACCATTGCCCGGGCTACCCAAGTGTGGCAAAATATGTCGCCACCTGTGCGATGGAGGCGGGCCGGGACACCGAAGCCCTCTATACTGCGGATACCTGCACCATTTTGGAGGTGATGGGAAGAAATGCCGGCTGGATAGCAGCAGCGACGGGTCTCGCTGCCAGGTCGCCTGAGGATGCGCCGCACCTTATATATATGCCTGAAGCGGCCTTTTCCTTCGATAAATTTGTCCGTGATGTCCAGGAAGTGCTCAAAGCATTTGGCAGGGTATTTATCGTTGCAGGCGAAGGATTGAAAGACCAAAACGGCCAGTACATAACGGCAGATGCAGGGACATTCGGCAAAGATAGTTTCGGCCACGTCCAGCTCGGCGGGGTCGCAGAGATGCTCAAGGCCGTAATTGAAAAAGAGGTCAAGATAAAGGCCCGCTTCAATAAGTTAGGCACCAATCAGCGAAGCGCTATGCACTTTGCATCGCTGACCGATGTCAACGAGGCCTATATGTGCGGGCAAATGGCTGTAAGGTATGCGCTGGATGGCGTCAACGGCAAAATGGTAACATTAGTCCGCCAGACGTATGGCGGACAAGTCCGCGAAAAGGGCGCCAAATACAAATGCACAACAGGACTGGCAGAGCTGAGGGATGTAGCCAACGGCGAAAAGAAGGTGCCGCGCGAGTTTATAAATGATAAGGGCAACCACATCACCGATGCTATGCGTGACTACGTTCGGCCTTTAGTTCAGGGCGAAGCCCCCATAACTATCGACAAAGATGGACTGCCGGTGTTTACCAGATTCGAACGCAAGCCATTAGAGAAGAAACTTCCAAAATATCTCTAACCAGGAAGGATAGTAATTGCCACAAAGGCACAAAGTCACAAAGAAATTATAAATTAAAAGAAACTTGGTGTCTTGGCGGCGAAAAAATTCAGAAGGATAGCCAATGAAAGACCTATTTGACATTAAAGGTAAAGTTATCGTAATTACCGGCGCCGGCGGTGTCCTTTGCGGCACAATGGCCAGGGCGCTTGCCAAAGCCGGCGCGAAGGTCGCTGCGCTGGATTTGGTCGAAAGTGCGGCACAAAAAGTCGCCGGCGAAATCAAGGCAGACAAAGGTTTGGCTATTGCGGTCAAATGTGATGTGCTGGATAAAAAAAGTCTGGAATCTGCTAAAGAAAAAATCAATCGCGAGCTTGGCAAGATTGACATTCTTGTTAACGGCGCCGGCGGAAACAAAAAGGAAGCCACCACTTCTGCAGACCTATCCTTTTTCGACCTGCCCAGTGATGCTATCCGGTTTGTTTTCGATTTAAATTTCCTCGGCACGCTGCTGCCGACGCAGGTTTTCGGCAAAGATATGGCTGAAGTGGGTGCCGGTGTGATACTAAACATCTCCAGTATGAATGCCTTCCGCCCCCTGACGCGAATCCCGGCATACTCGGCAGCCAAGGCAGCCGTGAGCAATTTTACGCAATGGCTTGCGGTGCATATATGCCAGAACTATTCCAAAGACATCCGCGTCAATGCTATTGCGCCGGGGTTTTTTCTGACTGAGCAAAACCGATTCCTTTTAACCGACCAGAAAACCGGCGAACTTACCGCAAGAGGCAAAACGATTATAGACCATACGCCGATGGGAAGATTTGGCCAGCCGAATGACCTAATCGGAACGGTTCTGTGGCTATTAAGCGATGCTGCGAAATTTGTTACAGGGGTCGTTGTGCCTGTTGATGGAGGTTTCTCGGCTTTCAGCGGCGTCTAAGAAATTGATTAATGATAATTGATTATTGCTTATTGAACGGGAGAAGAAAATGGCTGATGCTGACCCGGCAAAGCCGCTACGAGGATTCAAACCGAAAAGGGAGTTCTTCATCGGCATCGATTCTGACGGCTGTGCCTTCGATACAATGGGGATTAAGCAGCGAGAGTGTTTCTGTCCCTGGATGATTGGCTATTTTGGCCTCCAGCCCGTGGCCCAGGCGGCACGCGAATGCAAGGATTTTGCCGACCTATTTTCCAAAACACGCGGGGCCAACCGGCATAAAACACTCAAGCTGATACTGGCGGACCTGTTGCCTTCTCACCCAATGGTCAGGAGTCGGAACTTCAAGGTCCCGCAATTTCCGCACTACTTTGCCTGGGTCGATAACCCAAAGAGTGTGCTCAGCAACGAAGGGCTTAAAAAGGCCATCGCCGAGACCACCAACCCTGATGCTAAGCGGGAACTGGAGCTTGCGATTGCGTGGAGCGAAAGGGTCAACTGGGCCATAGGGGAAATTGTTAAAGCGATGCCGCCATTTCCTTATGTGCGGGAAAGTCTGGAGAAAATCAGGTCCCTGGCTGACGTTATAGTCGTCTCGGCCACGCCCGGCGAGGCACTTGTGCGTGAGTGGGAGGAACACGACATCGCCAAATACGTAGATATTATAGCAGGCCAGGAAATGGGCACTAAAGCACAGCATCTCGAATACGCCGCAAAGGGCAAATACGAGAAAAATCACATCCTGATGGTTGGCGATGCACCGGGGGATATGAAGGCCGCCAGAGCCAACGATGCCCTGTTTTACCCCGTCAATCCCGGTAACGAGGTCGAATCGTGGAAGAGATTCCACAACGAGGCATCCGATAGGTTTATCAAAGGTAAATACGCAGGCAGTTACGAGGAAAAACTTATCAGTGAATTTGATAGGTGCCTGCCTGAAAAGCCACCCTGGCAGCAACGATAGGGATTGGTAATGAGATTTACGATTTTCGATTTTTGATTTTTGCCCGTCTCGGGCGGGAACAATGGACTGTGAAATACGATATACGCAATACCTACGACGAAATACCAACTACTAATGACTAAACAATGGTAATTGAGTGCCAAAACAAAGACCTTTTCGTTTCAGAGCAGCAGGCCCGCGAAGCGGTCAGCGAGTTCTTCTCGCAAAATAACTACGCCGACAAACGAATCCTGTTAATCATCCCCGACAATACCCGTTCAGGACCCGTAGGCGAAATTTTCAAAATTATTTACGATTTTTTAGGCGGAAAGGCAAAGGCCATTCACGTTCTCGTTGCGCTCGGGACTCACCAGCCGCTTACCGAAGAGCAAATCTGCACCAGACTCGGCATCACGGCGATTGAGCGCCATAGTAAATACGCATCGGTGAGATTTTTTAATCACAGATGGGAAAGGCCGGACACATTTACTTTTGTCGGTCGAATCCGTGATGAGGAAATCGAGCATATTACCGGCGGACTATTCCGTGAAGAAGTCAATGTGGCTATCAACAAGCTGATTTTTGAATACGATGAACTTTTTATCATCGGTCCTGTATTTCCGCACGAGGTTGTGGGGTTTTCCGGCGGACACAAATACATATTTCCCGGAATCGCCGGCAGCGAAATCATAAACTTCTTCCACTGGCTAAGTGCGGTGATAACGATTCCTGCCATAATCGGCAATAAATGGACGCCGACTCGGGAGGTGGTCGAGAAGGCAGCATCGCTGCTAAAAATGCCCCGGAAATTATTTGCGATAGTTTCCCTCGACAACAAACTCAAAGGCCTGTTTATCGGCGATTGCAAAGAGGCCTGGGAAAAGGCGGCTGACTTGTCTAAGGATGTCCACATTATCTATAAGGCCAGGCCCTATCACACCATTTTAGGCGAGGCGCCGAAGATGTATGAGGATATATGGACAGCCGCCAAGGCAGCATACAAGCTCGACCCGATACTTGCGGACGGCGGCACATTGATTATCTACGCACCGCACATCACCGAAATTTCATACACCCACGGCAAGGTCCTCGATGAAATCGGCTACCATACGCGCGACTATTTTCTAAAACAGTTGGATAAGTTCGCCGGCATCCCGCGGGCAGCGATGGCACACTCCACGCACGTTAAAGGAGTCGGCACCTACATAAACGGAGTTGAAAAGCCGCGGGCCAATGTGGTCCTCGCTACCGGCATCAGCAAAGAGCGCTGCGAAAAGGTAAATCTGGAATATATGAACCCCGCCGATATAAATATAACTGACTATGAGAATAGAGAAAATGAAGGGATTTTAGTCGTCCGCCACGCAGGTGAAGTGCTGCACCGTTTGTCGAGCGGACATGAGCCGTCTGCGGGCAATCTATAGTCAATAATAAATAGCAAATAATAGATTGAAAATGGAGTAACACAAAATGGCAAAAGCGGATTCGATAAACTCACCGCAGGCGGATTCGATAAACTCACCGCAGGCGGATTCGATAAACTCACCGCAGGCGGATTCGATAAACTCACCGCAGGCGGATTCGATAAACACACCGCAGGCGGATTCGATAAACTCACCGCAGGCGGATTCGATAAACTCACCGCAGGCGGATTCGATAAACTCACCGCAGGCGGATTCG
>Ga0315279_10000920_pt1 | contig 52572 bp, 56 predicted proteins | sample YL17G06_20_MG_FD_203694 | JGI IMG/M metagenome (GOLD analysis project Ga0315279, IMG submission 203694) | Sediment microbial communities from Yellowstone Lake, YNP, Wyoming, USA - YL17G06_20 | ecosystem: Environmental > Aquatic > Freshwater > Lake > Sediment | place: USA: Wyoming | collected... | reverse complement strand
ATGAATACCACCACACGCAAGCTGTATCCCTGCCGCCAGTTCATCCGTCGCTTATACAGGAAAACAGGATAGCGGGAGACAAGTTACGCCCAAATGATTTAAAGTTTCTTATTAAAGAATTAGAACAAAATCCATCTCCATACGATTCAAATTATATGAGAGTGGCAGCTAAATCTTTTTCGGGGAAATACGGTATACCTGTATCTATTGTTTGTGCTTCTAGAAAAGAAAGATCAATCCTTTATGAAGAGGGCAATCGTGAAGTGGTTGCCTCTGCTTTATCCGACCTTGAAATTGTTGATGAAAGAAAATTAACATGGCAACAGGTAATTGAATTCAGGAAAGATGAGAGAAGCTTACAAAAATACAGACGACTACTCCATTGGTTAGACAAAGAGATGATTGGAAAATCACTTGAATATATCGAGGATGATGTTTCCCAAAAACTTGAAGATTATGAATCGTCTTTGAAAAAACACGGTATTAAGACAATTATTGGAACAATTGAAGAAGTGTTAGATGGTAAATATCTATTCGGCACATCTAGTGTAATAGGAATTTTTTCGATTGCTGGTTATCCTGGATTAGGAATATTAGCCGGCGCCGGATTGATGGTTGGGAAGATGGCAGTGAAACTCAGCAAAACTTGCCTTGATTTCGATGATACCGAGCGTGGGGCCAATTCAGAAATATCTTGGGTGTATGAAGTTAAGGAAAAGTTGAAAAAATAATTTATGCCCGACAGAAACCTTCCTACATTGAAATTACGAAGGGCAGGCGCGGCGCGAAATGCGAGGCGCTTCGCGGGAAAGTAGAGAGTGGAACAGGAAATCTGAAATCTGGAGATACCATACTCATTTCAATCTTTTCCTAGATTTTCGACCGTCTTTGCTTGTCCGTTGCAACCGGCATTATTGTTGTTATTGTCTGAAAAGGGAAGAAGAAAGTAAATCAGTGCATAATGGGACAAGAGTCCACCTAACGGTGGATAAACTCCAGTGCACAAGACGTAAAGGCCAGATGGTTTCCGCCGATTAGCCCCAGCACCCGTGGCTGGGGCACAGAAGAGAGATAACAGAAGACGGACAAACCAGGCTACAAAAAAATTTTGCCGAGGAAAACAAGAGACCATTCTTCGCAAAAGTTATGAAGGGCATACGAAAAATCCTTGTAGCTGGTCATTATCAAATTTCACTGAGCATACGCTTGACGGCGTCGAGGAGCTTGGGCATATCCCGGCGACAAATTTTGAAAATCTGCTCGGCGTCGATATCGAAGTAGTCGTGAGCAAGGACGTTTCGAAGCCCGATGACGCCGTGCCAGTCGATTTCGGGGTATTTGATAAGCCATTCTCCGTCAGTTTCGAAGTCGATTTTCTTGAAACTTTCCCCCACGGCGATTAGCATCATAGCAATTGCGTCGAGCTTATCGAGGTTATCTTCATTGGCAGTAAAATCTTCCGGCGACCGAATACTCGAAGAGCGTCTGGCAATGCGATTGAGAGATTCCTCAATCTGCAGCAGCTTTTCACGGATGAGCGACATATCAGGCATAGTGGGCCTCCCTGTCGATGCGGGCTTTAAGGTAACGATTCATCGAATTGCGATAGCGGATGACATCGACCGGACGCTGAAAATCCTTTTCGAGAGTTTCTTTGATGTGCACCAGATAAAATAAATCCGGTTCCCGCATCTCGACAACGATATCAATATCGCTGTTTTTGCGCAGGTCGTCACGGGCCACAGAGCCGAAAACTCCTATTTTTGTAACTCCATAAAGGCGCTCAAATTCAGCCCCATAGTTTCGCAATTGACGTAACACTGCCTCACGGCTTAATTTGCTTTCGTTCATAAGGCCACCTAGAAGACTTTTATCGTATCGTAGATTAGGTGTCAAGCAAATCAATTGACAGTAATCGCGAATCAGGTACGTCGTGGCGAATGTCTTCCTGCCCGGCTAAGGCTCCTATTGGTGTGAACGACCTTTTTTTGCGGAGAGCATTTCGTTGTTGGGGCACCCTCAAAACATCCGCCGGGCCTTTCGCTTCTTATCTTTGGCGGAACAAAAAAAACCCCCAGGATAAACCTTATGACCCGTTCATAGGCTCACTTCTGAAACGAGATAATTGCTCAATTCGTCAAATTCCTCTTTGTGTTTGTTATGAAAAGGCAACAGCCGTTGGTATTTTCTCACCTTTTCTGTGTCCTTTATTTCGGCAACTTGAATACCTTTGGGCAGCTTTTCTTTGATCTTGTGAACAGCCCCAATGAAAACAATTCCCGTCTCTCCGGTTCCAAGCGTCTGGTTTATTCTTTCGGCAATGAAAATGTCTCGTTCACGCAGAAGCCTGCTTTTTGCCAACTTATATTTTATTAGTGCTACTATCTTCCGTACGGTTGACTCCGCCCGTGTTATGGCAAGCAACTTATTATATTCTTCTTTAACCAGCTCAAAGTCTTCCGTCTTAACCAAGACGGCTCCCCTTTCGAGAAGCCTCGATATGAGCTGGTAATTCTTACTGCCGGCTTTGGACATTTCTGTAACTATTTTGTTTCCTATGTCACCCTCGGCAACCATTCCATCTTGGTATATTTTGGTGTTCCTTGCGTCGATAGAATCAAAATAGCGCGATATGGCATCCCAGAACCGATCAACTGTAGTACGGTGCTCTGTCCAGATTTCCTCTCCTAAAGTTGCAATACCTCTCTTAGTGACATCCTTTGCTATTGAACCAAGATCGGCACCGGTATGTATGATGGGAACGTAAATCAAAGTTCTCATTGGCCATGCTCTTTAAGTAGCCTTCGCCTCGGCACGCTCCAATCGCCTTTTGATTTCTTGGTTGCGCTCCAATTTCTTTTTTAGTTGATCGTTTTCTGCTTCAATGTCTGCTTTTTTTGCGTGCGAAGACAAATAAGAATCGTGTTGCCACCAATCTATGCCCATCTCCATAGCCTTGTCCACGGAGGCAACCAAAAGCCGTATTCTGATGGTGAGAAGATCAATATCGGCAATCTGAATCTTAATGTCTCCTGCGATCACGATCCCTTTATCCAGAACTCTTTCGAGGATATCGGCAAGATTCGTGGCCTCGGTGGCATGCGTTAATTTTTGTTCCGACATGGGTTATCCCGGTTCCTATTAGGCCAATTTTTTTGCTTTCATGATCAGACCGGCAGTTCTATCACGCAAAATAGCAATGAAGCGACAGTTCCTACAATCCAAACTGCTCTGATCGTAGTCCGCACACGAAAGAAGCCCATCTACTTCTTTTTGGAGTTCCGCAGCAAATACCGCTTTTTCTTCCACACATTCGGCTCTGTTAATCTTGGCGGTAATATCGTCAATAGCACTTTCCTGATTTCGAAATGCCGCGCAATCTATCTTTGCCTGGTCTTCTTTCATAGCTGAACTTTTACAAAATTGAGATTAGGCACACTTTGAAAAGGAAAAATTTGTTGTCTTGTTTTTCCTTTTCAAACATTAACTACTTGATGGATAATTGCTTACCTCTATTATTTAAGGAAATCAAGAAACGGATTTCCTTAAATAATATGTGCCTAATCTCAATTTTGCAAAACTCCTTTCATTACATCAAATTCCCCAGCGGACCTAAATCCAAATTTAGTTCTTCATCCTCGATCCCAAAAACAGCCTGTATCTCTTGTATCTTTTTCTTTACCGCCTTCAGGCTCAGTCCCAATTTTTCGATGTCCGCTGGGGAAAGCGTTCCTTTTTTTACCCTTCTATAGACTTGCTTCTCGAGAAGTTTTCTTATAAGTTCAACCAAGGTCAGGACTAATTTAGCCAGACCCTGCTCGGCTTTTTTCGGGCTGCCCAGATCGATAAGTTTAGGGATGTTTTCTTGAGCCTTTCTAATCTCCTTTTGTAATCTGTTTATGTACTCTACATCTTCGGGCGTAAGTTCCTTATCAGGATCACTGAAACTTCTGCCTGATGCTTCCTCTGCTTTGGAGACCGAAGTAAGGATAAGTCTTAAACCCAGGAAAACAAGGTCCACATCTGCTACGGTTATTACTAAGTCACCATTGATAACGGCCCCTTTTTCTAAAACTGTATCCAAAGCATCTACTAATGTAACATTTTCACTTCTATTAGCCGTAGTGCTTAATAGGGTAGCCATAGTTTTAATAGGACGTGAAATTAAAAGCAGGCCAGGGCCCACTATACTCAAGACAGAGACCTTTTGCGTGCATTTCGTATTTTAGGTCTTCAATCCCTTTTTTGAAATTCTCCACCTTTTCTTCAGCGACTAAATAGGCCGCATTAAGAACCATAGGTTCACATTTACCTGTTAACTCCCTTCCCAAAACCTTATTTTTGACTGAATCCACCGATTGTTTCTTTAGTCTTTCAAAAAGAACTTCCACGGTAGTGTTCAATTCTTTCTCCACTTCTTCGGCAATAGTCTGCCTTAGTTCCTCTTCTATAAAAAAGGCCATACCCTCTGGCAAGGCGGCTATTTCCTTTTCCTTCTGCCTAATAGTATTACTCTGTGCCCTTGCTGCTTCTTCAAGTGTTTTTCTGTCTTCTAAGTATATTTTTACGCTCCACTCCTGTTTGCCTCGAATTTTTTCGAGCACCCCTGTGATCCTCGGATAATTTTCATTTAAGCTGTTCTCTAAGGCATTTCTATCCTTAAAAATGATGCCAAACCTCATAGGTAAAACGGCTACAACTGTGCCGTTTCCTATCATTGCTTTTTCTATAACGCTCTCGTGGGCAACGCTCTTTTCTTTAATCCAGTTAAGGTCCTCGCGGGCTTTTCTCTGAATCTGCTCAGAGCCAAATTCATCTAAATAAACGTTGCTTACCACCGCTTCCAGCCCACGATGGCGAATGACAAAAACCTCTGACTTTTCGTCAACTCCTTTTATTGAAATAGCAGTGGAACCATCGCTGTTTTCTCTAACGGCATACAGGTATAATCCATCCATTCCTGTCCATTACTCCTTCATTTTTGGTGTCGTGCTTTGGCCAAAGAACAGCTTGGAGAATCGCTCCTGGCCGGTTTTCATCCACATCTGTTGTGCTGATTACTGGGAGACCATGGAGTGCTCTTGTTGGCGTTCATAGGACTTGACCTGCAAGTCATCGTCCAGCCTGACAGTATAAACGTTCCTGTCCTGCACCCTAGTTGGAAGTCCGAGCGACTTTAAGAAAGAGTTTTCCTCGTAGACCTCAGCCTCGGCATCCCAGCCACTGTCGATCTTTCTTACCCCAATTACTCGAACCTCATCTATGTTCAGAGTTTTTCTTAGAAATTCCACAACCGTATCTCGAGCTTGTTGTATATTAGCCATCTTTACGGCTCCTTCTCTCTGGCTTTTATGAGAGTGTCTAACCTTGCCAGGAGCTCTTGCTCTTTCTGGTTATATTCCTGTTCACTTATCTGGTCCAACTCAAATTGCAGTTGTAGAGCCATAAGCTCTTCTTTTATGCGCCCTTCATCGGTCAGTTCCTTTTCAGCCACCTCGTCAAGCTTCTCACACAGCCATACAAGTCCTTTTACTGGAGCAAGCAATATATCATCGAGGATGAACATCTTTAATAGTTTTCGGTATCGATCACAAGATTAACAAAGTTGAACGGTGGCACTGTACCGACATAGTTGAATCTTGCTTTCTCGCCGTATCGGTCGCAGAGCTTTTGCACGTGCAGGTCAAACTCACCCTCTTTGTTCCGCTCAACCAAAAAGGCGGCATTGATAATCATAAGCTCACCGTAAGTGTCGTTGGTCCTGACCTCTACTGCCAAAGGTGAAAGGCAATTCAGAATATCTTGCCTGACAGATTCCCTCTCCTTTTCCAAGGCCTGCTCAACCATTCTGCCTATTTCTACACGCTGATAGTGCGCCCTCTGCAGGTCGCACGCTGCAACTTTTTCTTTTAACAGCCTTATATGCTCGTATCTCTGCAGAATGTCCTTGTAGATAACGTCTTCTTTGAATATTGCTTTAAGACCCAGCTCTTTTCTTGTCCTGATCTGATTTAGAAGATCTCTGAAACGGTCATGCTCTTTCTCCAATATTCTCTTGACCTTATTCTCGTCCTGGGCAACTGTGGCAAATCTCACAGGTAGAACAGGGTGCTCGGCCATCACCTTTTCAATTGCCTTTTCGTGGGCAAGTGTATTTTCCCGCGAAAGAGTATATCTTTTTATCGGAGCATCGCTGACCACAGCCGCTATGTCACCAACGCACACGGCATACAATTGGCTACCCGGCGAGCCAATTACCGATGGACCGAATGATTGTGGTTGTTCTAACTCCGTTATACAATATATATACTTACCTTGCTTTAGATCAGCCCCCATTTACTTTTCCCACTCAGCAGGATAGATAAGGATGTTCACGAAATTAAACACAGGCAATGGTCCTGCATACATAAACTCGACCGTATCTTTATATTCACTATCCAGATCATCCATGATATTGTCAAATTCTTTTTCCCTGCCCCTGTCTACCAGAAAGGCAGCGTTCATGAACATCTCGTCTCCGATGGCTTTGTTGAGCTTACATCCAAAAGATGTCCTTCTGAGCCTGTCTGCGATCTCTTCAGCTTGTCTTTCTTTTCTTTTATCCAGCTCTTTTTTAACCAGTTGTCCAATCTGAGTTCTCCCCTGGATGTTGTGACTATCCTTTTCTATCAAGTGCTCCCTTAGACTCTTTATCACCTTGTTTTCTTCTACGATATGGTCAAAAATCGTGCCCATATCTTTCCACATTCCCTTAACACCTAATTCCACTTTATGGTCCATATCCCTCAAGGCGTTCTTGAACTCTTTCCGTCTTCTGTCCAGCAGACTCCTAATTTCATCAGCATTGGACGCAATAGTGCCAAATCGAACAGGAAGGACACTGGCAAATTCCTGCATCACCTCTTCAATCACCCTTTCATGGCCCACCATATTTTCTCGGGTTCCGGCAACTTCAGCCAGAGGATGGCTACTTACCACCATACTTAGATCGTCATAGCCGATAGTCAGGACTTCGTCGCCCCTACCACCGATACCAAGAGGACCAAAGTTCCGGTCCTGCCTGGTGCCAATAATGCAATAGATATATTTGCCCTCTTTTTCCATATCAGTCCATCGTCGTAACCAACAACGCGTCTTTTTCGAACGATTCCTCACCGAAGTGGCAACCGTTTGTCTGTCCTGTCGGATTAGAAGCCCGGTAATAATCAAGAAGAATCTTGTAAGCCTTAGTCATATCATCAAACTTCTTTTCTATGCCTGCCGTCTGAGGATTCTTATCCGGGTGACAGGCCAACGATACTCTGCGATGAGCCTTTTTAATATCATTCGCGGTAATGAAATCATGCGTAAGACCTAATTTTTTCCGTGCCCAGTCAACTTCTTCGTACCGCGTTTTTTTGACCTCCAGCGTAAAAAAACTATAGGGCGGAAGTGGACCGACACATCTAAAATCTAGCCTGTTCTTGAATTCTCTATTGAGCTCATCGACTTTCTGCTCGAAGTCACTTTGCCTGTTCTGCTCGATAAGAAAGGCTGTGTTTAGAACCATTTTATCATCCATAAGGTCGTGAGCCTTAAAACTCTGAGCAAGCTCGCCTAAGGTCGATTGTATCTGGTCAGCATACTTTGCCCTGTTTTTGTCCAAATGTTGCTTGACTAAAATACCGACCTTCATCTGATCATCTACTGTAACAGCCTCTTGTTTCTTTAAGAGCGATTGTTTAAGCTGTTTTATGTCCATTTCCTCTGAAATCTCCCTGAGCAAGGAATCAAGATCATTCCACGTTGCTGCAACATCAATCTCGATGGTATTCTTTGCCCTCTCAAACACGTCTTTAATCGTTCTATAGCCTTTGGCCAGAATCTCCATGATTTCTTGATTGCTACCTGCAAAAGTTCCAAACTTCATAGGGATAATGGTATGCTCAGCCATAATCTTTTCGATTACCTGCTGATGTCTGAGCAGATGCCTGACCAAAATGTCTTTGGGCATACGACTATAGTCGGTCGTCTCTGCATCGCTGACAACTACCGATATATCGTTGAAGGAAATGCTATAAACTTTAAATCCCGCGTTAGAACACGGAGCGAAATGTTTAGCCCCGCAACTTATCGGGGGATCTGTTCCGGTTGTTCGCAGACTCTTAGCTGGACAAATGCTGTCGGGAGGCACAATTTGATCCAGAGCGAAGAATTGTTCTTGACCGGAATTTATTACGCCATAAATATACTTGCCCATCTGACTCATAAGAAATCCTTCTACCTGATACTTTGAGCTTGCATAAGCGCAACAGCCTGTTCGAAGTGTCGCCGTGAAATCTTGAGCTCCGGCGCGGTGCTTTTGGTCTTTTCGAAGCGCTTGTATTCAATATATTCTCTTATCGCGAACATAGAGGCCTTTCGAGATACGAATTCGATATCCGAGCCTGCCATGCCATTGGTCTTGTTGGCCAAATCCTTCAAATCAACATCCTTGGCAAGAGGTTTGTCCTTAGTGTGTATCCTGAATATCTCTTCTCTGGTACTTTCATCCGGCAGCGGCAGCTCGAATAGCAGGTCAAACCTGCCGCTTCGCAGTATTGCAGGGTCCACTAAATCTAATCTATTTGTAGCAGCTAACACTACAACTCCTTTAAGCTCCTCGATTCCGTCCATCTCGGTTAGGAATTGACTTATTACTCGCTCAGTTACGTGAGCATCCGTAGAACTTGAGCCTCTTCGGGGTACAAGACTATCCACTTCGTCAAGAAACAGTATTGTTGGCGCAGCCTGCTTTGCCTTTCTAAATATCTCTCTGACGCCGCGTTCGGATTCTCCCACGTAACGGTTGATAAGCTGAGGCCCTTTGATCGAGATGAAGTTGACGCCGCTTTCGTTAGCTACTGCCTTAGCCAGAAGGGTCTTTCCAGTCCCAGGCTTGCCGTAGAGTAAGATGCCCTTAGCGGGATGGGTATTGCACACTCTAAAAACATCGGCATATTTGAGCGGCCATTCTATCGCTTCTTTGAGTTCCTGCTTGATATGCTCCAGGCCCCCCACATCGCTCCACCTTACGTCGGGCACTTCGACAAATACCTCTCGAATTGCAGAAGGCTCGACCTCCTTCATAGCCTCTAAGAAATTATCCATTGTTACTTCTAATCGGAGCAGAGTTTCGTAGGGAACATCCGACATCTCAAAATCAATCTTGGGCAGAATCTTTCGCAGCGCCGACATGGCTGCCTCTCTGGCCAATGCCTCTAAATCAGCTCCCACGAATCCATGAGTAATTTCCGCGAGTTTCTCCAGGCTGACATCCTCTGCTAAGGGCATGCCCCTTGTATGAATTTCCAGTATCTCCAACCGACCGTTTTTATCCGGTATAGGAATAGAGATTTCTCTGTCAAATCGGCCTGGCCTTCTTAGCGCGGAGTCTATAGTGTTGGGAATGTTTGTCGCCCCTATTACGATAACCTGTCCTCGGGACTCCAACCCATCCATCAATGCCAAAAGTTGAGATACAACGCGTCTTTCAACCTGTTTCTCACTGCCCATATCTTCGCGTTTGGGAGCAATTGCATCTATCTCATCAATAAAGATTATGGCGGGCGCGTGACTCTGGGCGTTTTCAAATACACTTCTTAGCCGGGCCTCAGACTCACCGTAAAATTTACCCATAATCTCCGGGCCGCTTATGCTGGTAAAATAAGCATCAGTTTCATTAGCAACCGCTCGGGCGATCAGAGTTTTTCCTGTTCCAGGAGGCCCGTACAAGAAAACGCCTTTAGGCGGCTCGATGCCCAGCCTTTCAAAGACCTCAGGATATTTCAGAGGCAATTCGATCATCTCTCTGATTCTTTGTATTTGGGTGCTAAGTCCGCCGATGTCCTCGTACGATACTTTAGCTTTTTCTACACCGCCTCCTTTGGCTTTTACCTTGATTGCGGTAGCTAGGCTAACTAATACTACTCCTTCAGGCGCCGCATCCTCGACCATGAAGTCGCAGGTCCTGGTGCCGAATAATCTGGCCCTGACTTTATCACCAGCGGTCAAGGGCAATCCTTCAATCAGAGAACCGATGTACTTTGCATCTTTATCTTTTTGAAGTGCCCCTGCTACGGTTAAGGGAGAGAGTGTGATTTTCTGAGCCGGTTTGTGCTCTACTTTGCGAACGGTCACCTTCTCATCGATGCCTGTCTTGGAATTCTCTCTTATGATGCCGTCTATCTGAATGATGTTTTGGCCCCTATCATGAACGTAACAAGGCATAACCTTGGCGGGAGTTTTCCTTTTGCCCTCTATTTCTACGATTTCGCCCACTTCAAGACCCAAACTGTTCATATCTTCGGGGTCTATTCGGGCGATGGCTCTACCCACATCTTTCGGCAGGGCTTCGGTTACCCTCAGGATTACTCGATCATCAGCTATCATCTTACTCATGGCTCACCAAATAGCTCCTGACTGAAGGCTCTTAATGCCTCTATTCCTTTGATTTCTCCGGCTTGCGAAGGCATAATTGTTATTGTTAAGTCGCTAAACTTGCTTCGTATCTCTTTTATATAACGCTGGTGTTCCTCCCTTTTCTTCCTGCAAAAATCGCAGCCGCTTGATTGCAGCACGTTGTTTATGACCAATTGCTTCACTCTTATCCCATATTTGCTCAAACCGCCTATCAACCTCTCTGTCTCCAGAATGACCATAGCCTCTGGGACTGCGACTGCTACAAACTCGGCTTTATCTTGGTTGCGAAGCAGGTCTTCTATCCTCTTAACTGCTTTCTTGGTGGTCAGGAGAAAATCGTCGCCTTGATCCGGAGTATATCTGCCGGTGAATGTCTCGACCACGTACCTGTACTTCCACCTAATTTTTGCCAGCACCTTAATCCAGTCGTCCAAAAGCTGGGGCGAAGCCAGGAGTCTCAAGGCGTGGCCGGTAGGTGCTGTATCTACCACGTATTTATCGAACGTCGCCTGGTCTATCAGGTCTACTATCGTCTTAAAGCCCATTACTTCATCCATACCCGGAATAGGCAAGGCAAGAACAGAGTTGATGTCATCTGCGTCCAAGCTGGTGCCGGTATCTAAAATTTTTTTTATTTGTTCGTCATGTTCGCTCTTAAATCTCGCCAGGGCTTTTTCTGCATTGATTTCAAGAGCGCTTAAGTTCGCTACTCCTTTTACTTCTGTAATTTGGCCGCCGATCTTCTGGCCCAAACTGTCGCTAAGTGAATGGGCAGGGTCGGCTGAAACGAGCACGGTCTTGAAACCCCTGTTTAACGCAGGGGTAGCCAGATAAAGGGCTGTGCCGCAAGCACAGGTTGTTTTTCCTACGCCGCCTTTTCCGCCAAATAGAATTAACCTTAGCGAAGGCTCTTTCAGCCCTTTCAAGGCCATTCACTTTTTCACCTTGATTTCCAGGATGCCGTTGTTATACGAAGAAGTCATCGTTTCGGCTTTTACCTTTGCCGGCAGCAATATCTCCTTATGATATTTCCTGTCCCCTGTCTGCGCAGATATGTCCAGGATATCCTCTTTGATTTCCATTTTTATGTCTTGTCCCCTTACACCCGGCATTTCCGCGTAGATTCGAATTTCTTTTTCTTCGTCAAAAACATCTGTTAGCGGCTCTCTTACTTGCTCAACTACAGGTCCTTCAGGAGTCTTTTTGAAGTTTCCGAATGACTCGACTACCGGCTCGCCTCCAACCGCGGTTTTCACAGAGAAGCCGAAAACGCCCTTCATACCTTCTTTGAGATGACTGAGGTCAACCTCACCTTCTCTGTTTATCTGGCCGCCAGCCTCTTTCAGCTTAGCCGCAAGGTCGATGAGGTTTTCGATGCCTTTGAATATCCCTCCGAGACTTAACCTCCCTACGCCGAGATCGATATTTAGGTCTTCTTTTTCTTCATGTCTTTTTGTTTTTTCTCTGGCCATTTTGGGTCCCTTTAATCCCCATTCGCTAATTAATAGTCTATCGCTACTTTCTTAAACGACCCCGCCGGTTGACTGTTACAGACTTTGATGGGTTGCTGATGGTCAACTTCTGCCTGCAATTTTTCAATTCGCGCGGAATTAGAGTCAAACTGCCTTTTCAAGGCGTTTTTTCTCTTATCCAGCGCGCAGATTTCCCTTTCGAGCCTGTCCTTTTCGTTTCGAAGCACATATAATTCCAGGTAAGGCGACCTTTGAACCTTCGGGATGGACCGGATGCCGATAGAATGTGCGCTTTTGATATGAGCAACGCCGGCAATTTGAGATAGCCTCTTCATTTATGACGACCTCCATATCTTTCTGGTATCAATGAGTTCTGCAAAATTGTAGGTTAGGCATATATTATTTAAGGAAATCTGTTTTTTGATTTTCTTAAATAATCGCTTAACTATTTGTCAGAGAACAGTTTACTGTTTAACAAGAAAAAACAAAAAACCATTTTTTCTTGTCAAAGTATGCCTAATCTGCAATTTTGCAAAAGCCTTTTCTGGTATCAGTCAATCTAACCGTTAACGGTACTGTTCGACCAACTCCTTAACGATTTCTTTTACCCTGTTCTGATTGGTCTTCGAACCCACGCGACTGGTTTCAGAGGCAAGCACGTCCTGGCACACTTGCATGAACATGCCGTCCCCCGTGGAAGGGGTCAGATTTTGGGTTTTAAGAGTTTTTGCAATCATAATGCAGCCACGCACGGTCGGTGCAAACTCGCACTTGCCGGATTCTCTTAGGCCCCGGACAATGTTGACTATTTCCTCAACGTGCGGTTTAGACAGTTGGGATTTTGCCTGGGTGACAGCTACTTCGGTATCGTAGTCGAAGTGGTCCAAATCTATGGTCACCATTCTATCCCTTAGCGCGTCCTGGCTTCTGTGGACGCCGGCATATTCCTCCGGGTTGGAGGTAAAAATGGCGGTAAAAGCTGGGTCAACCTTCAGATATGGTCCGTCACCATCCCGTGCCGCGGGCAAATCCATCATTTTCTCCTGCAGGATGGAAAGGAGAATGTTGTTTGCCTCGGGCCGTGAACGGGTAAATTCATCGTATACCAACGTGAATCCATATCTACAGGCGACCGTTAAGCGGTTATCAACCCAACGCTTCATCATGTCCTCTTCGGTCTTTAGAACTCTGGAGACAAAGCGGTCCACGACCTTTCTAATCCTGTAGCCATATTCACCGCCTACGAGATCGGATGTTGTGAACTCCTCGTCGCCGTGAATAATTACAACCGGCCTTCCAACCTTGCTGGCCACATGCATAGCCAGTGTCGTTTTGCCGCAGCCTGAAGGCCCTCTGAAATGGACGGGAAAGCCGGCCTTGATATAAGAAAGAGCCCTGCTGGTAATGTCCTTAATGTACCTGGTTTCCACAAAGTCCGGCAGAGGAGTCGGTTCCAATACTGTCGTCATCTCGTCAATCATTTTGCGGCACCTCCTTGCTTGCTTTTGGTGCACCGTTCATAACCGCTCTTCTTTAGTAAGCAACACGGACTGTTTCCCTGCTGCCTCTGCTGTCTTTTACAGCTTTCTTGCGGCTTTTACCCCCGGTGATTTCTGGCCCGACTTTGGTTTCCTTGCCCTTAGCTTCAAACTTAGGTGCAACGAAACCTGCTTTTCTTGCCTTGGATAATCTGGCGCTCATATCCTTCCACGCCTTTCTTGCCTGGGCCATATCGGCACCAAATTCACCGATGAACTTGTCAGCGTCGCCCAGGATTTTTTCAACCTGCCCCTGAATGTCTTTTATTTCTCTGGCAAGTTTTTCCTTGAGTTCCTTTGACATTTCACTGCGATGCCTTTCGAAGCCGCTCAGCATGGAACGCACATCCCTGGTAAGGTCATTGACAAATGCTGATAGTTCCTTTGCCTGTTCCCTGCTCATCTGCCTGTTGGTTTTATGGAACTCGGCGATCATCTGTTGCGCCTTCTTCAGCAAATTGTCCACATCCTTTGATAGCCCATTTGTAAAACCGGCCAAATCCTTGGCTTGTTCCGCGGCCATTTTCTTCCTATCTGCAGCGAACCCGTTTAAGGTCTTGCGGGTGTCTGCCACTAAATCCCCCACTGCCTTTAGCCGAACATCGCTGGAAATCATGATGTTCTCCGCAAGTTTCTTCATGTCTTCAGCAATCGCCATTACCATTTTGATTCTCCTTTAACAGTTTATTTCAAACTTTCTGAAAAACGGTTGAACCTGCATCATTGAACTTTGACGCTCCAGGATTTTCCCGGCAAATGCACATCCTGGCCTTCTCGTACTCACTGACATCGATTATGGTGCCTTCTACTGAAAGCGTCAGATCATCTTGGCCTTTCTTATCTGGCATCTGACTGGCACCTCTGCCATCTGTTTGGCGATCCATTTGCCTCAAACCAATATTCGATAAACCTACACCTAACGCGGATGAAATTCGCTGCGCATAAAAGGCTTGCCAACATGCTTCAGAACGCTACGGACGGACTTGCCGAAGCGACTTTTCAAACCTTTGCCGGTCCCCTCGAGAGCTTCGTCAAACTCTTGCAGCCTTTTCTTAGTGTAGGCTTCCACCTCTTGGAGTTTCTCGTCAAATTCAGCCTGGAAAGTCCGGTTATCAATACTTTGAAAATGGTTTGGCAACGACCGCATATTTTCTGTCAGGGTCCTAACAAAACTGACGAAACCTTTTATATTTTCTATCTCATTATCACTCATAGGCTTGTGTTCTCTTTGCTTACGCTCTATCTGAAACCAGAATCTTGTGAGCATATCACTTATCGCGGTTGTCACACTCTTGGAAAACTTATTCAACCTCTCGTCCTGCGGGCCAGCCATGTATTCTTCATACGGAGCAAACTCGTGCAGCGCTTTCTGAGTATTAGTCATCAAGATGCTCATCACAGCAGCCTGCATCTGCGAAAAATTTATGATCCTATCTATGACATCTATCATACTGCCCGATACTCCCTCTAAGTTTTCACTAGCCGACTGGCTCGATTGTGCGCTGCTTGTGCCCTTTCCTTTTTGAAATCGCTGAGCATGCTTAGCACTTGTCCCTTTCTCTCCTTCCGGCGAGCTATTCGGTTGTCCCGCTGTTGCCGGAACTCTCCAAGCATTAGTTTAAGGTCTTTCACCCTGAGGTTTCTTCCTTTATTCAAAAGATTCTGGAGCGTTTTTGTCATTTCCTGCTGCTGTCTTTGGAACTCTTTCAGCTTGGAAATAACCTCCCGCTTTCTTTTTTCCTGGGTGGCAAGAATTGATCTAATCACGGTTTGGAATTCTTTAGCTCGTTGAGATTCACCCGCTGTCAGCGCTTCGCGGAAGTTTCTCAGGTTTTCTCTCAACTGGCGAGCAAGACTTGTTTGTTCATTGAGATAGTTTTTTGACAAATCTCTTGCTTCTTGTTCCTGTCGGTCCTGCTGAGAAGAAATAGCGCTCATCATATTGTTAAAATCTTTCCTGCGTAGAGAGCCGGTTTTGGCAAGGTTCTCCCTAAGCTGATCATTTATTCCTTCGCGCTGTTGTGTCGTATCAAACACGAGATCCTGAAAGTCCCTAAAGAGTCGATGGGTAGTCTCGAGGAAGGATTCGATCCCCTGTATGCCGATCTCGTAAGAAGAAGCTATTTTGTCGACAATACTATCTGCGTTCACGGTTGAGAGCATCGCTATAATTCCATTTTCCGATGTTGAAAAGGCTTGCTTGGCGAACCATGCTTTTTGCCTTTCCGATGGCGTTATAAGGATGGCTCGACAAGAAACCTATACCGAAAATAAGCCCCCATTAAGGATAGTTACGGCTCAGCTAAAGGACCGACCTCTACGCTGCCGTCGCAGTCAGACCTATTGCCTCAGCGTACTTGAGATAGGTCTCGACCGATGCAGCGACGACCCTGGCCTCGATAGCGAGTATTTCAATACCCACCAAGGAGACTCTGACCCAGGCATCAATCACAACGCCTTTGTCCAGGATTCGGTCAATGACTTCGACCAGACTGGACGAGCCGATCGTTTTTTCTACTGCCATTTTTGTTCTCCTTTCATTCTTTTTCAAAAGCCAATAAACTGTCTAAAAACACGCATTACACAGGTATACCTGATAGTGTGAAACCCAAAGGTAGAAATGTAAAACTGTGGAATTCAATAGTTTTTCGCTTTGCGCTCTACCTTTTAAGTTCCTGCACTGGCGAAGGCAAGTATAACTTGCAACTTTACGCCCCCAATCTGTCGGGTATTATCGGTGAATCCATTGTAGAGCTTTAATCTTTACTAACATTAGTAACAAGTTTCTCCGTCACCATGACAAGGTCTAAGGCTTCTACACTCCTGTTTATATTCGCCCTGAGTTCTGTTTCAAGCGGGTTTAGTTCCACTAAACCCTCATATCAATACTGAAAATGTCGTTTGATGATGTGACCGCCATTGTAGCACCAGAGAGATTACTTCCCCTGCCTGCGCAGGGGCAGGCTTGCTGCGATGCTCGCAATAACTACATAGCAAGGGGGCCTATTCCGATGCGCCGGAATAGGCCCCGAAGTTCATAGTTGATTGTTCGTTGTTCATTGTTCATCGATGAACCGTGAACGGTGAACAATGAACGATGCGATTACGGCCACAGAATCTGCTCAAGCCATGAATCTGCTAATACGGCAAAGTCCTTGAAGTTAATCACGTTGTCCTGATGCAGATCAGCAGGTATCGACAACGGCGAAGTATAGCCGGCAAGCCAGGCAATCTCAGCCGTGGTCAACGCGCGGTTCCAGATCTTCACATCATCAACCTTGCCTGGGAAGAAGTTGACGGCCTCGCCGGTGTCACCACGCCTACCCATGTGCACCGTGTCCTCAGTGTTGAGCGCGTTAGCGCCGCTACGCTGGAAACTATTGATGTACCGGCCATCACCGTACCATCTGATCATTGTGCCATCATACGTAGCCGCGAGGTGATGCCAATCCAGATCGAGCGGCAGGATGTTATCCTCCCAGCCGTACACATGGATGCAGAACCGCAACTGTCCGCCTCGAAGCTCGATATCGAAGCTTCTCCCGCTCAGATTGGCGTCGTCAGTACCGGTAAAGCCAAAGATGTTTGTCCAGTCAGGCATCGCGGTAGAGTATGCCTTGGCCCAGCCGGAGACTGTCCTGGCGGCTGCTCCACTGATGCCAACAGAGCCAACATTGACATAGTCGTCAACACCATCCAGTTGAATCGCCTGACCTATCTTACCTGTCGTATAGGTCGGCAAACCAACGGTAGTACCATTGTGACCACCAACTGTGTCGTTGGTGTTGCCATTGAACGGATAGTACGCTACCAGACCAGTAGTGCCAGGATCAACCGGCGTAACCTGGAAGCCACTGTCGAGCCACAGATTGGCCAATACATCCACGTCAGCCTGTTCAACAATACAGTTGCCGCTCAAATCAGCGGCGGGTTTGCCAATCGAGGGAACGCATCGGGGCCTATACAACCGGATGTCGTCAATGAATATCGTGCCTGTACCGCCGACTTTTGGACTTGTCCGGCTGCCCAGGCCGATATACATCTTCTTGATCGCAGCCAGATTCACGCCGGCACCGCTGAATTGTGCCAGGTCAATGTTCCACTCTTGCCAGGCGCCTCCTTGGACTGCCTCCGGATCAGGATGGTTGACCACCTTAACGTGGGCGGCGTTGTCTTCCAATGCCACATACAGCCCCTCAGGGGCATTGGCAGGAGCGCCGTAGAAATACAACGTCAAGGCCTTAACACCTCTTCTGGTCAAATCCTGCGGCACAGCCCACTCCCGCACGGTCTCTGAGTAACGGGTCTTGCCGGTCGTTCCGGTGTTGTCGTAAGCTAACGGCATCGCCTGACTGCCGCCGTGAACAGTGCTTAGCTCTGCAAAGGGCGCTTGCGTGTAACCCACTGCTGAGCCGGTGCCGTTACCAGGATAGCCGGGCGCCGGTTCAGTGAATCCCCACCCATCCTTCCAGGTCTGGAATATCCTGCTGCCGACATCGTCGGTGTAGTCTTCAAAATCGTCGACAATGAGATAGTCAGCTATTGTGAAGCTCCAGACTTTGCCGGCGCTGGTAGTCCCGTCGGTATTGTACTCGTCGATCCGCCAGTAGTAAGGACCGCCACCCCACTGGAGAGCTTCGGCAGGAGTATAGCTGGCAGCGAGTTGCCTGCCTCGATATATGCCTGTTGAAGCCGTAGTAGCATTTGCCACAGCGGCCTGGTCGGCGCCGAAGTACACATCGTGCTGGGCGGCTTTATCGCCCGGCGTCCAGCCAAGGGGCGTAGCCTTTTCTATGTCCGGTGTTGACTTATTTGCGGGCTTGGGGCGCCAGGCAAGCAGCGGGTCGCCTCTCATAAGTTCTACAATCTGAGCCTGCCTCAGCGGCATCTTGTAGATGCGGACATCGTCCACCATGCCTCTATAAAAGTCGCTTGGGGTGCCGTCGTCCCACTCCTGGCCTATTGACCAGCGTGTTACTGTGGAGAAATCGAAGGCGGCGGTATACGTGCCTTGCTGAACTCCGTCGACGTATATAAAGCCTGTTGACCCATTCCTGACGTACGTCAACAGGTGCCACTGGCCGTCATTCATGGCAGGGGGGTACTCTACGGCGCTGCCGTCATACACATAAGGATTCCCACCATCAACGCCAAACATGAGGGGGTGATCGCTGGCACTATCATTAGCTGCAAACACGTTTCCCTCCGAGCCCTGCGTGGTTTTGACCCATGCACTGAGCGTAATATTGGTGCTTGTTATGTCATCAACTACGCCGTCAATTGCAACGTAGTCGGACCCGTCCAAATCCAGCGCAGCATCTAAGATCCCTTCTACCCACTGCGGGTCGCCACCAAGTCTGCCATCGTTGCCGTGACCAGACCAGTCATAGGCAATGCTGCCGTAACCTTCGTCAAACTTCCACCAGCCGACAAGATTAGGGTCAGAAATGGTTATATCAGGCAGGGTTTTGAAACTCCAGACGTCACCTGTATGCTTGGTAGTCTTGTCGGCCTCAACCTCATCAATCCGCCAGTAGTAAGTAGTGTCTTTTAGAAGCGTTCCAGGACTGAAGGTTTTCAACGGCTGGTTGCCCTTGAACGTGCCGCCGGTGCCATTAGTCACATCATTTTTATTGGTGCCGAAGTACACATCGTGCGTAATCGCGGTGGCACCCGGGGACCAGGCCAGCACGACATCGCTGGTCACACATTTGAAACCGTCAGGCGGGTAAGGGTCATAGGCTTTTAGCGGCGCAGCCGTGAAGCTCCAGACATCACCTGTGTGTACGGTCGTGCCGTCGGCCTCGACCTCATCGATCCGCCAATAGTACGTCGTCTTCGGAATCAGGCCGGGACCGTGAAAATACGTCGCGAACGTCTGGCGACCTCTGAACTCACCGGGACCCGGCGTCGGATTAGTCCCAAAATAGACATCATGGAAACTGGCGGTGTCTCCGGCCGTCCACTGAAACAGTGGCGTGGTTACGGCTGGAGCCCCATCCGCCGGCGTGGGTTGTGTAGCAACCAGACTGACGAATTCCACATGCAGCAGCGGCGCGGCCGTAGCCTCCCCCTCGTAAGCTTCCGCCTCTCGAAGCCCTCTGGAGGGATTATCCTTATCGTCTCTGAAGATCAGTACCACGGCATTGCCTTGTGTCCAGCCGGCCTGGTTGACTATCTCCTGGATGATAACAGAGATGTTTGGTGTGCGCCATTTGGCGTTCACGGCGGTCCAGGCGGGTATAGACCATTTCACCTTCGCTGTTGTCCGCGAGGTTCTGTCCGTAATGTTATTGGTGGCGTCCAGAAACGGCGCAGCATTCGGAGTCAGCTCGCCCTCGACAATAAGATTAACCGGGTATGCACTGGCGGCTTTGCTGATGGAATCCACCTCAAACTCCACATACGCGCTAGTGACCTGCGTGCCATTGCGAATAGGGATGTTCACAAAGCGCAGGCCAATTACTTGCTCATCCGTGGCAGGATCAGCATCATCTTCATAGGCCAACTCCAGGTCGGTGCTGGCTCCATCCATGTCGCCGTTGTTGAGGTGCTGTTCAAAATCGTCCATGTCGGCGGCGATTCTGATGTCGAAAGTGAGGCCAAAGGCCACATTTGTAGCGAGTAGGCCCAGCACTAAAACAACAGAAACTAAACAAATCATTTTTCTACACACAGGTAACCTCCTTCAAAAAAGTTACAAAGAAGCAAAGAACACAACCACCAACTATATTTTTACCAAATTACCCTCCTTAAATTCAAGAAAAAACCTTGGGGCAAGATAAGAAAACTGACCAGGCGGCGACAGGATGGACTACGGAATAACGGCCACTATCCGTAGGTTCTGCCAGCCTCGTCTACGTAGATAGCTCCTTTTGCCTGCTTTATCACTTTGACCGCCTTCGCCACATCCTCCAGTTTGGGCACTTTAAATAGCTGACCACAGGCTGGACACCGCGATCTTCTATCCGTTGCACTGGCATCCATTAGCCAATTATTACCACACTTGGGACACTGGGCGATAATCCTCATCAGTGGCCTCCTATTGTGACCTGAGTACTACCACCTTAGGCTATTCGGGCAAAGAAACCTGCACACAATATTGTAGCCGTCGAAGCAACAAATATCCATCTGCAAACAGGGCCTGATTTGGCGTGGCAGCGATTATTTGGTAAAATTTCAATATAATTGGGTGGTGAAGCAATGAAAAAAGTGCCATGCAAGATTCTTAAGACCGCCCCATTTATTGAACGCAGGGTTCAGGATCGCCCAGCCCATAACAAGTACCGCAGGGATAGCGATATCCCCCCTGCCAACATCCTGGACGGCGAGGCCATCAATACAGCCAGCTACCAGGCTTCCTCGGGCAGGGTCAGAACATCTCAAAACGGAACTCCAAAGGGTCGGATTATTGACCAGTACGCTTGACATCAAGCGCGCCAATTCGCGGCCAGTCCGACTGCCGGAGGATACCGGTCAGCGTTTTTTCCCCTGATATGCAGGCCCAGATGGATACCTAAAAGCGGCGAGGTATGAGTACCCGTGGGGGTGCCAAGTGTACACACCTCCTCGCCGCATCCGTAAAACTCCCGACTTAGCGAAGTATTCGGACCATCCTGGTGGGCCTTGCCTATTAGCCCTCCGCACAGGTCCGGGGGTTAATCATGCCCGGAAGTCTTTATACCCCGAATTTTACGATGTTTTCCGCGGCGGCTCGGACGTTTTCCGGACTTTCGAGCTGACCGGACCGTAAGAGCTCGCTGGCGTGCTGGACGACCTCCGCCTCGGTTTGCGGGGTCAGCATCGCCCTGTCGACCAAAGAGGCATAATCAATCTGCAGCGATACATCGACGCCACCATTTGCAAGAGCCTTGGCGGAGCTCGCTTGCTGCGATGTCGATCTTGCCAAAACATCTTGAATCTGATGTGCATCTATCTTATTTATCATTATGTCCTTTTCTCCCGAGTCTCCAATCTACAATCGTTTTCGCACGTTTTCTAAAAAACTTAATGCCTTTTGTCGAATTCTCATTATCTTAAAGGTCCTTTCACCGCCGAGAACGCAGAGGTCGCCGAGCTTTTCTCTCTGCATTTTGGCTCTGCGTGCTCAGCAATCTCTGCGGTTAATCTCCGTTGAAGGTCTCGGCCACCTCATAGGCTATGAATCCGACAAACTTGAGCGAGCTGACGGCAACCAACTGTTCGCGTAAGGCAGCGGAACCCGACCGCATTTGACGCTCAAAGTACTTTTTTATTCGGCCTTCAGTTGCCTTGTCGGAGGCGTCCCAAACCTGTTCAAGTGCCCATAACAGCTCTCCACTGCCTACGTCTATCAGTTTCATTCGAAGCCCAAGTGTAAGATGAGGATAAGGCCGGTATTCGGTAATAGTCCCTACCAATATCGCATCGCACTTTAACGTCCGGCGGATTGCCGATAGCTGGTCGAGAGTATAGGCTGAGTCCAAATCCAACTGCAAACTACGCCACGCCGGGTCTTGTCGGCCTACGACGGTTAAGCCGAAGACTTGCTTCTTCTGCAGTGCCAGGAAAAGAGCCTCGGTTACGTCGGCGGAGATTTCCGGATAGCTCGAATCGTTATCCAATTCAACAATAGCCCCCCTACCGACGGTAGACAAATCCCGGTCTGGATTCAGATAAAAGCCGTCCGCTTTGCCTGCGCAGACAATATCACGCTGGCAGCCGGCCAGCCCCAGAAAACAGAGGACAGAGAACAGAAGACAGACCTTCTGACCTCTGACGTGTGACCTCTGTCCTGTGACCATCGACGAACAACGAACAATGAGCACACTTACTGAATTATCCATTGTTCTCTCCTGGAGTCGGAGCTTTCTGGACTTTGGCCCCGCCGGCCCCACTCGCGTCGGGAGACGCGGGGGCGAGCTGGCCCGGCTGCCGTGGCGATGCGCTGGTCGCAGTTGTATCCTCGGTATCCTGGCTTTTCACTAACTCGGCAGTGACCTCTCCGCCCAAAACCTTAAGAATCTTAAGCAAGGATTCCAGTTGTGCCATTTCTGCTTGCCGCATCTCATCCCGAAAGCCCAAGATGCTGCTCTTCCAGTTGTTCAGCTCTATACGCATCTGGACAAGAAGGTCATTTGCCTCAGTCAATTCTTTCTGCGCCTGCTTCGATTCGGTTTCCAGAGACGTAACCTGTGTTTTGAGCCGGCTATTCTCGGCAATAAGGTCCTGATTCGCTTTCTCCAGCTCGGCGGCTTGTTTGGAAAGTTCGGTGTGTTTTTCTATTAATTCCATGGCAGACTCCACGGCAGTCCGGCTTTGTGGGGCAGCATCTTGGAATCTCTTGGCAATAGAACTGCCCTGCGGATCAATAGATCCACCTGAACTGCCGCGGAGCAAATTCTGTTGCTGAGGGTTCCCGATTCGCGGGGGCCCAATAACGCCAGCCTGCTGCTGAGTCGAACAGCCCGACAGCAGCAACAGTGGCACAGTCAAAAACAAACCCATTTTCTTACCAACCTGCATTGCATTTTCTCCTTTCGATCTGAACTTTTGCAAAATGGAGATTAGGCACTTGGTTGCTCACTCACCTGCCCGCCGGCCCTTTGGCTCTGGCCCGCTGCGAGATCAGCGTACTGACACTTAACATACGTTCTCGCGCCGCAGCAGCAGATAACTTCGATGACCGCGAATTCAGGATGGCTCTCGAGGATACGCACCTCCGGCTGCGGCCCGACCGAGTCGGGGCCACCACCCCCGCCTTGGCGGGGATAACCTCGTGCCTGCGCAGACAGGCAGCGGGGATCAAGCCTAATTTGGCCTTCGAGCCTAACCTCACTACTTTTCAGAATGTGCCCCGCTGCCTTTTGCATCTGTCACTTTCGAGTCATGCACAATAGTCTATGGGATGGCGGACGTTTTCCACCTCGCTACGTTCTTGCCCGCGTTTCTGCTGGTCCACCAAGTCGTTAGGCTGTTGTTTAGCATTTTCCTCTTGTTTGCCGTGGGAGTTTTGCCGGCGTTTTCTTCGTTCGCGTTCTTTTGCCGCAGTTATACCTGGGATATTGTGCAAGCCGTCCACCGGCTTTATTACGTTGTAGTCGTTATCTGCCATCTTTCCACTCCCTTAATTCCACAGATAATTGGAACAGTGCACCGGAGTGCAACTGACTGACTCTCGATTCGGTAATTTTAAGGAGGACGCCTATCTGCTTCATCGTCAGGTGCTGCTGGTAGTAGAGCAAGATGACCTGCCGTCGCTTCTGGTCGAGCTTTTGTATGGCCTCGGTCAGCTTATCTATAAGCTCAGCCCGTTCGAGCTGCTGGTCAGGAGCAGCCGTATGGGCTTCAGTCAAAAATTCGCAGAACGCAGGCTGCTCGTCGCCGGAGCCATCTATTGAGACAAAATGCTGGGCGCGGGCGTTTTCAAACAGCTCGTAAACCTCGTCGGTACTTATTCCAAGTTTCTCGGCCAGCTCGTCGTCAGTGGGTGCAGTACCGGTCTGCTCGGTGATTTTCCGGCTGAGCTCCAGCGCGCTGCGAATCTGCTTACTGAGGTTTGCAGGCAGCAAAGATGCACTTCTTAGCTCGTCAAGGATTGCTCCTTTTACCCTGATATAGGCATAGGTTGTGAACTCTGCGTGGTGAGAAGAATCGAAATCGCGGGCGGCTTTGACTAATCCGACAGTCCCCGCCGAGACCAGGTCCTCAAAAGATAATGGCGGCTTAATGTATGTCACTGCCCGATAAGCAATCTTGTGAACCATAGGCAGAAACTGTTCGATCCGCTCATCGTCGAGCGTCCGAGATTTCTGTCCGGAGTACGTCCGCACGGCAAGGGCCTTCAGGTGCTCGGCACTATCCTGGATCGTGCTGTTCTGAGTTCCTTGTTCGTTGTTCGTCGATGAACTATGAACAATGCACAATGAACCGCCTTTTTCAGTCTTTACTGCCACCGCGTTTCTCCTCTTGCTCGGAACTTATGTTAGACAAAGCCCGACCCTTCTGGCTTGTAATCATTGCACTAATCAAAATAGCGTTAATTGCCTTCACGACTAAGCTGGCAGCCACGTAGGCGACTGCCGCTCCGATCACAGCCCGCTTACAACAGATAAATGGCGAAAGACCGCTAATCCAACTGATGAAGCTCAGGCAAAAGAAGCATATCACCGCGACGGCGACCCCTATGTATCGGGCGTTTAACGGCATAATTTATCTTCCCGCACCTGCCAAAGCAGGAGTAAGCTGCGGCATCCACGCGGAGCGAATTTCTTGTTGCTGCTCTTGCGGCACAGCGGATTCGGCCTGCTGGACGGTTATGGTCTCTATCGGCTCTATGTCTGTGCCGAGCACAATCTCGTCATAAGCCAAAACCGGCAGCGGTGGCACAGTCCGCGACAGTATGGCCGCCAACGGCGAGCGCAGCCTGGAATCGCACAGCAGAACAACCTTATCCTTGCCCTTATCCATCGCCGCTTTCCAGGCCTGAGCAATTTTTCTACTGGTCTCGATCACCACCTCAGCGGGCAAAGCCAGCGTTATCTCCGCGCCTTCCTGTCGCAAAGTGGATACCATCTGATGCTCGAAAGCAGGCTCCAGCGCTATGGCCGAAATCTTGCCGGCCTCCTCTTTGTACTGCTCGGTGATTGTTCTACTCAATGATCTGCGAACCAATTCCGTCAGGGCAGTGGCATTTTTTGTCTTGGATGCGTTTTCACTCAGTGACTCAAGTATGGTTGTTAGCTCGCGAATCGGTATTCCATCTCTGAGCAGATTTCTGAGCACGCGATGAAGCAATCCAATAGATACCTGCCCATCGGCGCCGACAATCTCACCCACTAGAGCAGGCTGGTTTTTGCGAAGTCGGTCGATAAGAAGCTGCACGTCCTCGCGAGTCAGCAGTTCGTCCGCGTGCCTTTTAAGCGTTTCGGACAAATGCGTAATAAAGACCGACTCTGGGTCGATCACGGTGTAGCCGGCTAGTTCTGCCTTCTCCTTGTTCTCCGCTGTGATCCACAAAGCGGGCAGGCCATAAACAGGCTCGGCAGTTGCTATCCCCATGACTTTTTCCTGCACGGTGCCGGGGTCCATAGCAAGATACCTGCTGGGTTCTAATCGGCCTTTTGCCACGGGCTGATCCGAAAGCCTGATCTCGTAGGCATTGGGTTCGAGAACAATGTTGTCTCGCACGCGAACAAGCGGGATAACGATGCCCAGTTGCTGGGCGAATCCTCGCCGTAGAGCCCCGATCCGCTCAAAAATTGTGTTGTGTTTGCGGGGGTCAACCATGCTAATCAGCCGCACGCCCACGTGCACCGAAATCCTATCTACATCCAGCAGCTCTTCAACCGGTTCTTTTTCGGGCTTGCCTTGCGGAGTTTTGGGCAGCTTCTGCCGCTGCTTCTCGGATTGAGCGGTCAGCCGGCCCAGCACGGCGGTGCCCGCCGCCAACAGCACAAAAGGTATCTTCGGCAAACCTGGCACCAACGCCATCGCGCCGATTATAGAAGCAGCTATCATCAACGGCTGGCTGCTGGCCAGAAACTGCCGAGAAAGGTCCTGGCTAACACTCCGACTCGAAGAAATCTTGGTCACCAAAAAGCCCGAACTCATGGCAATTATTACCGAGGGTATTTGGCTGACCAACCCATCGCCGATCGAAAGAATCGAGTACGTCTTCACCGCGGCGGTGATGCCCATACCGCGTGAATAGCCCATAGCTATACCGCCAATGATGTTGACAGCGGTAATTATAAGTCCGGCTTTGGCGTCGCCACGAATGAACTTGCTGGCGCCATCCATTGCGCCGTAGAATTCGCTTTCCTTGACAATCTTTGCCCGGCGCTCGTTGGCCTGAGTCTCTGTAATAGTCCCGGCGTTCAAGTCGGCATCGATCGCCATCTGTTTGCCGGGCATGGCATCGAGGGTAAACCGGGCGGACACTTCGCTTATCCGCTCGGCGCCCTTTGTGACTACGACGAACTGAATGACAACAAGGATTAGAAAGATAACCAGGCCGACCACCAAACTACCGCCGGCAACAAAATCACCAAACGTCTGGATGATCTTGCCCGCGTCGCCCTGCAGAAGTATGAGCCTGGTTGAGGCTACGTTAAGGGACAGACGAAATAGGGTCGTGAAAAGGAGTAATGAAGGGAAAGAAGATAGTTCCAGTGCCTCTTTCGCCGAGAGGGTAATTATTAGTATCGCCACTGCCAAAGATATGCTGCAGGCCAAAAGCACATCCATTAACGGCGTGGGTAGCGGAACCAGAAGAGTAGCCAGGATTACGACCAGGCCCACCGCCAAGATGATATTACTGCTGGGAGCCAGTGACGTGTCCGGTCCTTCTGCCGACGGATCAACTGCTCGATTCGGCAAGCTGATGCCTGGCAATCCTGATGACCTTGATTTCTTTGAAATCGCCATTGTTTTAGCCCTGCCACCTGTGGGTAGGGCAGCCCCCGCCACAGGTGCGGGGGCTAATCCTCGATGTCAGCACCGATAATTTGTCTTATTCTCACGGCAAAGCATCCGTCCACTACCACCACATCGCCGGCAGCAAACTTGGCATCCTTCAAATATAAATCCGCCGGTTCATCAATCGCCTTGTCGAGCTTCAAGACCGAGCCCGGTCCAAGTTGTAGGAGCTGGCGCACCGGTATCTCTGTCCGGCCGATAGAAACCGCCACTGGTACGCTCATATCCAGCAGGATGTCGAGCTTATTGGGTGAACCGGCAGGTCCTTTTCCGCTCGCCTCGGGAAACTCAACGGACTGCACCTGCTTTTGGTGTTCAACTGGTGGCTTAGCCACTGGTGAAACATCGCCCGCTTTTTTGTCTGCGACAGTCCCCACGACACCTTCCGGCGAAGACAAGGAGGGCTGCGATTTCTTTCCGCTAACCTTTTCTGCCGTGGCTTTGGCTGTTTTTGCCATATTTGGTTCCCTTCTGCCTGCGATCCAGGTCGGCCAGCTAAAAACTTAAATCGCAAAGCGTAAAACTGTTGAATTCCGCAGTTTTACCTTTTTAGCTTTCCGTTTTACACTTTACGTCGAGAGGCTCCTAACCCACCGATTCAGCAATTACTATGGCGTACTGGCCGGCTGACTTCGCGGGCCGACCACGAAAAAACGTTCGACCGTCAACAATCAACTCCACCGATTCATCAATTGCTTTATCAAGCAGCAATATGTCACAAGGCCGAGCAGCCATTAGCTCCTGAAAAGTCAAATACGTCCGCGCCAACTGAGCCGTAATAGAGACCGGCATTCGGTGTAGATGCTCAATTATCGCACTTTGTCTCTCACTTGCCGGCACCTCATGCTCAGCCGAGCGAGTCTTGCCTGTGACGGGCGCCAGTTCGCTGCAGGGTATTACGAGGGATACCTGGCCGCTACTGCCTGACCCGGCTTTGCCGACGGCAAAAACAATCTTGCAGAGCTCCTCAAGTTGCTGCAGCTCAACCGGCAGCTCACCTCTGACGATAGTCTTGGCCGGCTCGAACCCCTCGGCTCCGCTCGGGGCAGGGCTGTACGAGTAACACGCAGAGAGTGCCGCCACAACGGCGCCGGCGATATCCAGCAAAAGCGATTCTTCCAGTTGCGATAAGACTTTAGCGGAATCCTTTTGTGTGCCCCCACCACCGGTTCCCTCGGATTCTGTCTCACCAAGTAATTGTGTCACCCAGGCAACGGCAGTTTGCTCCGGTATTGAAACGAAGCCGCATAGATGCTTCTGGTCGGGACCGAAGGCCAAGTAATAATCGCCTGCCTTGTTGGCCGAGACCTGACCAAGAATTTCGCCGGCAAAGTGCTGTGTGGTCGAGACCGTTGTGACATCGAAATCGCTGTGGTAAAGCTTGGCAAACTTTTCGGCCACCGCCGTGGCCAGGTCTTTCGTAAAGCTGTCAAGGCTGGCCAGTTGCTCGCGGCTGAAGTAATGTGACTGGCGCCAGTCATACTCGGTGGCTTCGGTCTGCGTAGCCGCATCTGACGGCCTGGAACCTATGGCAGCTAAAAGCTGCCGGATATTTTCTCTACTTAAACTATCGGTAATTGTGCTATTCATTGTATGGCGAATTCCTTTAGGAGAACTTGCTTGATTCGTGGGGCGCCATTGGGAAAGAATTTTTCGTTGAAATTATCCAGTATTTCCGATTGGATCCGCCGCAGGTTCCTGTCGCCCCGCATATCTTCAATCGTCTGACTTGCCAGATAGATGGTGAGCAAGTTCTTCAATAGCGGCGCATTATCCTGGAGGAAAGCCGTGGTTTTCTTTTGGTCCAGCTCGTTACTTATCTCCAGCGTCAAGACTACGCGAACGTACCGTGTTGCGCCCGGCTCATTCAGATTTACCACGACGGGCTCCACGTCAAAAAACCAGCCTTTTTGCGAGTTTTTTTCCGTACCGTCAGCTTTTACCAATTGTGCCTGAGTCGACACTGCTTGGCTAGTGGAGTCCGCCGCGGGGGTAGTCCCCGAGGACGCGATCAGTCGACCGAGGCCGAAACCGAGCCCGGCAGAAACAACCGGCACCACAGCGATTATTATCCATTGCAGATGACTGCCAATGGTCCTTCCTACCCAACCGCCGGGCAGGTCCACGTTGTCTGCGCTGCGTCGTCCGTCTTCTGTGTCCGCTTCCTTACGGTCGCGGCTCTGTTCAATGTCCTCTACCATTCTCTACCTCGCGCCTCAATATGTTAATCGTGCATAGTGTATTGTGAATCGAGCCACGAATCACGACCCACGAATCACGACCCACGAATCACGACCCACGCACCTCAGCGTGCTCCGCGGTTAATCGCGGTGCGGACTGCCGATATCGGCGGACCTTATCCCGCAGCGTGCGGTCGCTTATGCCCAAGACCTTTGCGGCTTTTGTCTGGTTGCCCGCTGTCTGACGCAAAGTGTCCAGGATAGCACACCGCTCGACCTGTTCGAGCGGAATTCCGCCAATGCCGCAATCGTATTGCGTATTGCGTATTGCGTACTGCGTACTGTCTCCTTTTTCGCACGACGCACTACGCACGACGCAGGACGAATCGTTTTGCGGCAGGGGCTGCAGTTCATCAAAAAGCCACGAGACATCGGCTAATGAAAGAACCGGGCCAATTCCTAAGAGCAGCGATGTCAGCACGACATTTCGCAACTGCCGGACGTTGCCCGGCCAGTCATACCTGGCGAAGATGTCCATCATCGCAGGATCAAGCGAAGTTACACGGCGATTTGTCTGGTGTGCGTAAAGATTCACGAAATGCCATACAAGTTCCGGCAAATCCTCCGGGCGTTCCCTCAACGGCGAGACTTCTAATCTTACGCCGCTCAGCCGATAGTAAAGGTCCCGGCGAAGGCGACCCTGTCGAACCTCCTCGGGCAAATCCTTGTTGGTGGTACTTATTATCCGAACATTGACCAGGACATTTTCGTTACCGCCGACCCGCTCAAATTCCTGCTGTTCAATTAGCCGAAGTAGCTTGGCCTGAAACCTCAGAGGCGTCTCAGTGATTTCATCCAGCAGTAAGCTCCCGCCGTCGGCCATTTCAAATCGTCCCTTGCGCTGAGTATAGGCGCCGGTGAAAGCGCCTTTTTCGTGGCCGAACAGCTCGCTCTCCAGAAGCGAATCGCTCAGCGCCGCACAATTGACCTTGATATACGGCGCCAAAGCCCTTTTGCTTTTCTGATGAATAAGGAAAGAAATTAGCTCCTTGCCTGTTCCGGTCTCGCCCCTTATCAGAACTGGCACCGAGGTAGGCGCTATTCTTTCAGCAAGCCTGATGGTTTGAACCAGCTTCGGACTTTTGCCCACGATTTGGTAGAGGCAGTGACTGCCCTGCTGTGCCGAAGCCGCCGTGAAGACGCTATGGTTGGGCACAAAAGTGTCAAGCAGCATCTCTATTTTTTCGCGAGTTGCCGGCTTGATTATGAAGTCACTACAGCCTGATCGCATGGCCTTGACAGCCGTCTCAACCGCGTATTGCGTATTGCGTAGTGCGGATTGCGTACTTTCCTCGCACGACGCGCTACGCACGACGCAAGACGCCCCCGCCAGCATGATCACCGGAAACTCAGGCGACCTTTTTTTGATCGCTCCAAGCAGTTCAAACCCGTCGTTCGTGTGGTCTATGTCGGCGCTGGTGAATATCAAGTCGCAATCATTCTTATCAAAGAACTCCACAGCGGTCCTTCTGTCGTTGGCGACATTGGCACAAATCCCCTTCTGCGCCAGAATCTCCAGGATTAGCCGAACCGCCCCCCTGTCGCTGTCGACTACCAGCACACTTGCAGTTGCAGCTTGCCGAGTCCGCCGAAGCGGCTGCCAAGGCAGGGTCTGGCGGGATCGCTTGTCGTTATACGCTTCTGTCACTTGCTACGACGCTCCGTCAGTGTCAGGGGTTTATCCTTTAGATACCAATCAACAAGCTGCTCACGGGCTTTGGCTAAATCCGTCCAAGGCGAGTTGGGATGCTCTGCGATCAGTTGTCTATACGTCTTTATCGCTGTTGACGGGTCGGCATCCCGCAGGCAGTTGCCTAATTGAAATAGAATCCAGGCCCTATTTTCAGCCCATGCCGGACTATCCGGAGCCATATCATCAAGAGCTTGCTGGTAGAACACGGCTGCTTGCTTCAAATAGCCGCTCAGAAACAGGATGTCCGCCAATTCAGAAAGACTGCCCGACCCGCCCCGGCGCAGAGCAGCAGCTCGCTCAGGATTCTGCGATAGGCTATCGAGCATCTGCAGAGTCTGTTCCGAGACCGGCTCATAGGGCAACAGATTGGTGGCTTTGGGGGGCGTTTGCTTTTCTGCGGGCTCGGCTGACGTCTTTGGGGCGGATGACGTCTTATTGTCTTGGACTGTCGGTTTAGGCTTAACATATATGGCAGTCTCAAGCGATTGGCCCCTCGGCTTGAATTTAACTGAGCGGACTTGCTCGATCAGACGCGCAAGCTCATCTCTGTGCTTTTGGTCTTGTTCGCCTGTCGGGACCGCAATACTACTTTGCCACAGCCGGTGCGTAATGTCACTATCATCTAAAGATGCTGCTAAACCGGCGCAGAAGACCACATACAAAAAGTAGTGCAGAATAATCGAGTTTGCGTTCAACTCGTCCATCGTCTATCGTCCATCGTTTGTCGTCTCTTGTGGCTGGCCTAAAAGAGCCAAGACAGCTCCTTCGTAGTTTTTTTGCCGAAGCTGAGCCGTTGCCAGAATATTCATCGCTCTTTGCCTTATGGGCGCCGACGGAGCGGAATTCAGAAGCTGCTGGCAAATAGTCACGGCCTGCGAGTTCTGCCTGAGCTTCAAACAAACCTCAGCCAGTTCGCACCCGACTTCGTGCGCAAAAGGGCCGGGCTCGATTAGAACCAGAGCTCCGATTAGATTGCCGTGGGCAAGTTCCAGGTATTGTTCAGCAATGTGGCACTTGGCCAGCTCGTAGAGTACCTTCGCCTTTAGCTGTGTATCGAGCAGGTATTCGGCTCTATCTGCGAGCACCAAAATAGCTTTGCCAGAAAGCCCCATCGACCGAAGCACCTTCGCCTTGAGCAGCAACATTTCGACAGATTCTTCCTGCGAGAACTGCCAGGGGTGCGTCTTCTCCAACGCCTCCAGCGCCTCGACGAAATGACCTTGCCGGGTATGGGCGTCAACCAAGGCCGAGACCGCCTCGATATATTCCTGCCTGGGAAGCCGACCTACCAGAGTCCCGGCTCTATGAGGGTATAGCGCATACTCAAAAGCGCCCGTAGCCTGCTCGGGCTTTCCCAGAGCAAGGTAGGTCTTACCCAGCAGAAGACAAGCTAAGTTGAAGTCCGCATTTGCACCGTCCTTGGCAAGGCTGATAAATCGGGTCAGCCATTCTGCAGCGGCCGTATAGTCCTTCTGCTCGTAGAAACACCTGCCCGCTCCCAGAGCGGAGGCCATTTTTGATTCCGCTGAAAGACCAAGATTGTAGGCCTTACAGAAGAGGCGAGCCCCTTCATCAGAAAGGCCGGTTTTCATAGTAGCATCGGCAAGATACAAACAAGCTTGGTCAGAGAGCTCGCTGTCAGGATGAAGCTCAGCAAGCTGTTTTAGATCGTCGCGCGCGCCGGCATAGTCGCGCAGTATGACTTTCAGCCGGCTGGAGTGTAACAAAGCGTACGGTGCAAAAGGGCTCTGCGGAAAACGATTGGCTACCAGCTTGTACTCAGCAATAGCATCAGGTAGTTGGCCTTTCTGAGCCTTGAGAAGTCCCAGTGCAAAATGAGCATTTACAATGAGGTCGCCGCCAACGGAAGTAACCAAGAACCTTTGCCACAGTGACACTGCTTCCTGGCAGAGCATGGCTAATCGCTCCGACAACGAAGAGTAGTCGGCTGGATTGAAAATTCTGACGGTTCCTTGGTCATCCAGTTGGGATATTAAACCCACACAGCCGGCAGCAACTGTAAGGACTTGCTGCACAGTCGCGGCGGACAGATATAAATTGACCGGCCTATCTCGGACCGTGCTCTTTGTCGTTTCCGAGCCAGCTCCGCCATTGGCGGATTCACCCCCCCACTGAATATCCAGGTTAGCGTGGCTGGCAAACCTCGCCAGCAGCTCTTCAATCGGTGCCCCGCAGCAGGAAATTTCCCAGCAGGCAGTTGTACCCTGGCCTTGTAGCTGCCGAACCTGCGGCCCAAGCAGAGCTTTTCTCAGTTGTTCGCAGCCTGCGTTCAATAGCGAACGTAGTTGTGACTCACTGACATTGGTGAAAGGGTCGGCTTCCAGACCGTGGCGCCACAACTGCGGCGGAAGCTCTTTGTCGGCATCGCAGAGTGAAAGGACATTTCGGGTCAGAGATTCAGCGGCCAAAAAATGGCACTCTCGCTCCAGGGTCAAAGCCCAGTCCCTGTAGAAATCAATGGTCTCGACCAGAGCAATTGCTTGATATGCTCTGGTACGGGCCTGCAAGTACTGTTTGTTCTCAAGTTCGGTGCAAATTTGCTGATAGGCAGCCAGTGCCCTGATTGCCGGGATAGGACTCTGCAGCAGCGTCTTAAATAACTGATTGGCCTGTTGAATATTGCCCCCCTTTTGCACGCAGAAAGCCATTCTTAGCTGTACGAAATCCTTCAGCGGGTCGTCCTGTTCATTTGCCGCCATAGCCTGGCGAAGCTGGTCATAGGCAGCATAGGCCCCGTCGTAATCCTTTTGCAGATAGAACGCCTCGGCAACGGTCAATGAGAGCGACCCTTTAGGCGAAGCTACAGTTTCGGGCTTTTCTGTCTGCGGCATTTTTTCCTGTGCTTGGCGCATTGAAGATGGCGGACCAGCATCGGTAACATGTCCCGATAAAGCTGTAAACACCGCATAGACGAACAGTGCGGCAACCAACACAATGCAGAGAACGAGAATCTTCTGCAGGTTTGAGAAACGCCCAATCTCGACCGACATTGACGAGCATTCACCCGCCAGATGTACGGCGGGTAGATATTGGTCAGTCCCAGCAGCGAGAGCGGAATCTTGCCGTTCGGCAATTCCTGCTTCCGCAGCAATGACGTCACCCCCGCGCAAGCGGGGGTCAGGGCAGGCCCCAACTCCCTGAGCACTTGAACTTGCCAACGGCGCTTCATGCTGGGATACCGCCGTTGCTTCCGCAGGCGGCTGCGCCGGCCGCGGGGCATGCGCAAGCACTGATCTTGGCCAGGGCCGAAGCTTGCCGCCGTGCCGGCGGGAACGGCGACCCTTAGATGGTCCCCCGGCCAGTTTGCGGACAGGGCGACGGCGGTGCGCTACCACCTTCGAGCGGCTATCTGCGTGGGCAGTCTGTCGTTTTTTCCTTGCCATAGATTCCCAGCTATAAATTGACAACCATCTGTGTTGTAGCAACAACTGTGCCAGACCCCGGCGGGAACCTCCGCGTTACGGTTTTTCGCCCGCGCAGGCTAAAATCGAAAATCGAAAATCGAAAATTTACAGTTGGAAGGCGTCAGGATTCTATACGAGCCGATAGATTTTCTGACATAGTCTGACGGGCAGAGGCTTTTGAAATGCTCTAAAGTGCCTAAAGTGAGCTAAAGTTCAAAGTTGTAACTTTAGGCACTCTGCTTTGTGCGGCATCAGGCGGTTGCCGGCTGGAGGCGAGATAACTCTGGCACATCGCGCTGTGGCTCTTGCTGGCTGGATAAGTCCTTTTTGATATTGTACTGCTTGACCTTGGCGTAGAGGGTCGCTCGTGTTATGCCCAGAAGCGTAGCAGCCTGGGTCTTTTGCCAGCCGGTTTCCTGCAACGCTCGAGCGATCAGCTCACGCTCAGCCTTTGCCAGCGAAAAGTCCCGGACCAATTGACCGGCACCGCCAGACCCGTCTGCCCAGTTAAAAGGCGACTGCCGCAGAGAGTCCAATTGGCGCGGGACGCCAGATTGACTCTCGGCAAACTCATCACATTCACCCGGGTCGAATACAATGCTGCTCAGGCCGATTTTATCTGTCGTTTCAAATAATACCGCTCGGTCAATGACATTGCGCACCTCGCGAACGTTGCCCGGCCAGTCATGTTTTTCCAGAGCTTCCATCGCAAACTTGGTTAGGCACATTATTTTCTGGCTTTTTTCCGGACAAATGGTCGAGGCCTGGAGAAAGTATTCGGCCAAGAGTGGAATATCTTCTCTTCGATCGGGCGACCTCAGCGGGGCAATGAGAACCGGACAGATGTTCAGGCGATAATAAAGGTCGCGTCGGAAGCGGTTTGCCTTCATCTCTGCGTATAAATTGCGGTTGCTCGAAGCTATTATAGTGGCATTGCAGGAGATGTCTTTGATCCCGCCGACCTTCCGGAAGGTCTTCTCCTGCAACACACGCAGCAGCTTGGCCTGCAGATCCGACGGCATCTCACCTATTTCATCAAGCAGGATTGTTCCGCAGCCGGCCAGCTCCAATAGGCCTATCTTCTCGCGGTCGGCGCTGGTGAAAGAGCCCTTAACATGTCCAAAAAGCTCGCTTTCCAGAAGGTTGGCGGTCAGAGCCGCACAATTTACGGCTACAAACTGCCCGTCGGGACTCCTCAACGCGTGCACTGCCTTGGCCGCAAGCTCCTTGCCCGTACCAGTTTCGCCCACTATCAGAACCGGATTACAGTTGCTGGCGGCAACAAGCCTGATCATACCCAGCGTTTTGACAAACGCTCTGCTGCGGCCAACCATAGAAACAGCAGCGGCATGTTCGTCAACGAAGAAGGGACTTGGGCTGAGGCCTGTCTTGAGTTCATCGAACGGATCGGGGCCGCCAGTTTTGGGCAGGTTATTTATGCCCGCTGCGATTTGCCTGAGCTGGTTACAATCCGTGCTTTTCTGCACATAATCATACGCCCCCATCTGTATGAACTGAGCGCGTGCCCCGGCATCTCGTGCGTCACCCCAGATTACTACAACAGGCACATTTCTTGAATTCTTATCGGTCCCTTCGACTCCGCTCAGAGCTTGCCCTGAGCCTGTCGAAGGGGCAAGCTTATCGAGGAATTCCCGGATGTGACTCGGAGTGAAGCCGTCGTCAAAGACAGTCAGCTCTGGATTCACTGCCTCGACAATATCCAAAGCCTCTGCAAGGTCGTCTGCCACGAATATCTCCTGGCCGACCTGCTGAGCCAATTGTTGCAGTGCAACGTCCTTGCTTACTACAACAACCCTGCGTAGTAAACTCATCTCATCCCGAAGTCACAGGCGTTATCCCCCAATACATAACTTCCATTCATTTAGATACCGAGAAATCGACACGCGTATAGAGACAACTTTAATCTTTTATGGGACGGCTCCGTGCGATTATGTACCGCCAAGGCAGAACCAACAGCAACATTGTATCAGTTTTTATGGGACTGCGCGACATTTCAGAATAATGGAAAGAAGATGGAAACATCGGCCGAACCGCCACGACAGGTCTCGGCAGAATCTTCCGACTCACAGGAAAATTCGTCCCTTTTCAAAGCGCTGCTGTAAAGTCTTCTACGAACAGCCACAGGATTTTTCGACCGCTCTAAGCTCAGCCTTAGACGGAAGTTACATACTGTGCAACCATCACGCATGGGGAGTGCGGCACACCACTTGCTACAGCAGTTTACAGTCGCCAAGATTGTGCTTCGCATAGAACGGTCTGAAGAAGAGTTTCAAATCTTGGCTCTTGTTGGAAGGTAAGACCTATGGATTCAATATCAGCAATGGCAACGGCAAGTGACATTCAAACAAATTATATGAAACTTCTGGTGGCAGAGCTGCAAAACCAGAACCCATTAGAGCCTCTCGACAATAAGGAGATGGCCTCGCAATTGGCCCAGCTCTCGCAACTGCAGCAACTCGAGACGATGAACTCGGGCTTTGCAAGGATTCTCACCTCCGTTGAGCGGACCTATGCCAGTTCATTGGTCGGCAAGGAGATTTCATTTCTCGCAGACAGCCAGACAGGCACCAACGAAATTCAGAGGGGCGCCGTTGAGCAGGTGTACAACAACGTTGACGGAGAAATCGTTCTGATAGCAAACGGACATACGGTCATCCTGGATAATGTAATATCGGTCGGTAGCTAAGTATTAAGGAGAAACTGAAATGAGTTTCGCGTTGTCATCCGGAGTCACAGGGCTGCAGGCCCACCAAAAAATGCTCGACGTCGCCGGCAACAACCTTGCCAATGTCAACAGCACCGCTTTCAAGGCCAGCAGAATAACCTTCTCTGAGCTGCTCAGTGAGACGATAAAAAAGGCATCGCAGCCTACCGCAAACGTCGGCGGCACCAACCCACAGTATATGGGCAGCGGCGTCGCGATAAGCGGTATATCACCCATCATGTCACAAGGCAACATCGTAAGCACAGGCAACCCTCTTGATTTGGCCCTCGAAGGAGAAGGCTATTTCGTCCTCAGTGACGGCCAACAGAACATCTACAGCCGGGCTGGCGCACTTGCGGTTGACGAGAATTCCACTCTGGTCGACCCTGCGACAGGTTATCGTGTCCAGCGCCTCAGTTCAGCCGGCGAAGTAGAGGGCTTTCAAACTCCTGGTGACAGCGATATTCACGTGCCCTACGACGCAGCAATGCCGGCAAATGCCACCTCTGAAATTGTGGTGTCCGGCAATCTGAGCGCCGATGCGGCCTCGGCGGCACAAAGACAAGTGATGTCATCCAACATAGTATACACCTATAACGGCGGCACTACGGCCACGGAAGCCACAGAGATTGACCAACTAAACCAATTCAGCGGCGGTTCGGAGATAGACGGGCAACTTGGCGCCAGCCAGTCCGGAACGATCACCATTTCCGGTTGTCATCCGGACGGCACGCCGTTTAGCAACGGCCTAACCTTCACCGTTAACCCCGATACCACTGTTGGGGATTTGGTTGACCATTTGAACAACAACGTTCTATCCGGTGCAACTGCATCCTTAGTCAACGGGCATATATGTATAACGGATGAAAACGGGGGCTACAGCAAGACAGACATGAGCCTGTCATACTCCGGCGATGGTTCGCTGACTACCCCAGGGTACTTTGAGATAACAGCCGTTGGCGGAGAAGAGGTCAAGACCGTTAATATTACCGTCTACGACTCCCAGGGAACCAAACACGTTCTGACCGCTGCATTTGTCCGAACGGATAATGGCAACACCTGGGATATGGTGCTGACGACCATTACCGGCAACGTCTACCAGATAACCGCAACAGACAGGCGAATCGAAGGCATAAGATTTGACGCCCGCGATGGTTCCTTTGCCGGCATAAGTGACGCCGATAAAAGCCAGTTTGTAATGACATTTGGGCACGATACAGGGAGTCCGCAAACCATCAGATTGGCACTGGGCACGGTGGGCAAGTTTGACGGCCTGACACAGTTTGCTGGAACCTCAACTGCTGTAGCCAGAGAACAGGATGGTTACGGGGCAGGCAGGCTCGCCGCCGTGTCGGTCAATAACGAAGGCGTTGTTATCGGCGCGTTCTCCAACGGTATCAAGAAAACCGTCGCCGTCCTGCAGATAGCGTTGTTCCAGAACCCCTCTGGCCTGGAAAATATGGGGGGCGGCTATTTTATCCCCTCAGCCAACTCCGGAGAGGCAGTCGCCACACAGGCCATGACTGGCGGTGCGGGCACACTTCACGGAGGGGCACTGGAAAAATCCAATACGGATGTGGCAACCGAATTTGTGAATCTGATTGAAGCCCAAAACGGCTTTCAGGCTAACGCCCGAACTATAAAAGTCGCTAATGCTATCCTGCAAGAATTGAGCAACCTTATCAGGTAGTAGCACCCAATAACAGAGATGACGACAGAGACTATTATCATACAGGCGCTAAACAGCATTCTCGTGGCGCTAACGCCGCTTGAGCGGTGGGAAGCTACAAAGCGATTTGACACGAGTTTTCTGAGTGAGCACTTGTTCTTAATAGTGGCGATGACGGGGCTGACTCTGTTGGTCGCCCTGCTTATCTGGGTCAGTTACAATCGAGTGATGGAGGAGCGACGAATTGCCAAGCAGTTGTTTTTTGAACAGGCCGAGAAAAGAGGTCTAAGCGGTCGCGAACGCCAAATTCTCGTTGATGTCGTCGGCAAAAGTCGGCTCAAACAACGTAACGCCATCTTCACGATGCAGGACGCATTTGATCGTGGCGCCGTTGGACTGATGGAGGAAAGGCTTGCGAGCCAGCGACCACCCGAAGAAGCCGACCAGTTAAGAACTGAGCTTTCCTTCCTGCGTGAAAAGCTCGGCTTTCAGCCTGCCAGTTCTGTCGGCTCACCCAGCAATGCGAAGAGACTGAGCAGCCGGCAAATCCCGGTAGGTAAGACTGTCCATGTCACTCGCCGCAAAACCCGTATTTCGGCAAGTATCGAGTGCATCGTTCTAAAGAACACCGAACGTGAGCTTGTAGTCAGGTTAGCAATGCCTGTGCAGAGCACGCCGGGCGAATACTGGCGTGTGCGATATTATTTCGGTGCCTCGGTTCTGGAATTTGATACTTCTGTTATTAGGTGCGATGGTGACATCCTGGCTTTCAATCACAGTGAGAATGTGAGGTTCGTCAATCGCCGGCGTTTTCTGCGTGTCTCGGTGAAAAGACCCGCCTTTATCGCGCATTTTCCGTTCGCAAGGACATCGCCACAGACGATCGATCGCAATGGCAAGAACGCTTCTAAAGTGACACGGGCTTCGGCCATTGGTAGGGCAGGGGTTAGCCCACCAACAAGTGATGGTGGGGCAAGCCCCACCCTACGGTGCTGGGGAGCACCTGAATTTATACCTGCCGTCGTTACTGAATTGGCTGGGCCGGGACTATGCGTAGAGGCACCACTAAAAGCTAAGGTGGGCGATAGAGTGCTGGTGATATTCAGACTGGATGAACGGGAAAATCCAGCCGAATCTCCCTCCAAGGGACGCAAAACTGCGCCCTCAAGAATAGTGCAGGATATCGGACTGGTCAGGCACACCAAAGCCACAGGCAACGGTATGTCAATAGCAGTGGAATTGGTGGGACTGACTGACTCTGACGTTAACGAGATGATTCGCGCTACCAATGAAGCGTCACCCAAGAAAGATGCCCAGGCCAAAAGGACTCCCGCTGCCGGTGGCAGCAAGCAGATAGTGCAAGAGGAACTTATCGAATCTGCTGCTACGCAAGGACTCAAAAATGCCAGATAGCATAGAGCAAATCAGCGCCAGTGTAGATGCGTTACTACAGGACTTCGATATCATTGCGCATAATCTGGCCAACGTAAGCACGGTCGGCTATAAGCGCAGGTGCAGCGTTTTCACTGAGACTCTCAAGGCGCAGCAAGCTGGCGCCGAGCAAACTGAGGGCGCCGTAACCTCTGAAGCAGCCTTTGATTTCTCCCAAGGCCACATCGTCGAGACGGGACGCCAGTTAGACTTTGCACTTTTCGGCAAAGGATTTTTCGTCATAGAGACGCCAGAAGGGCCGCTCTATACCCGCAACGGCTCATTCCATATCAATCAGAATAGCCAGATTGTGAATTCCGACGGCAGAATCGTAGCCGGCCAAGCAGGACCAATCACCGTGCCGACTACGATCGGACCTTCACAGCTAAATGTCACTGGTGACGGAAGTATCAGCGCGGCTGGAACCGCCATAGGCAAATTCAGATTAGTAGATTTCGCAGACAACCAGAAGAAACTGGTGCCGGCAGGATCAAGCTGTTATCGGCCTGCCCTGAGCGAAGTCGAAGGGATGCCCGAAGATATACAACCGCTTGTTGCCGAAAATATCGTCGTCAAGCAAGGCTATCAGGAGGCATCCAATGTCCAGATGACCGACGAGCTTGTAAATATGATAATCGTATCCAGGCTTTACGAAGCGAATATGAAATTCATCACGGCTCAAAAAGAAACCTCCAGCAGCATACTCAGTGTAGCCACAGGTTAGCGCCTTTGCGCATGCGACCATTGCGAATCAGGAGAAAAATGGTATGTTAAGAGCATTTTCCACAGCGGCAACAGGTATGACCGCCCAGCAAATGCTGGTCGATGTGATCGCCAACAATCTGGCCAATATCAACACTACAGGTTTCAAGCGAAGCCAAATCGACTTTCAAGATTTGCTCTATGAGAAGCTCAGGGAATCCGGCACGGAAGTGGCTGCCGGCATAAATTCGCCCGGCGGCCTGGAGATAGGCAGCGGAGTCCGTGCCGCTTCGACTACAAAGGTCTTCACGCCCGGAGAGTTTCAAAATACCGGCAGAAAACTCGACGTAGCGATTAGAGGCGACGGCTTCTTTCAGGTAACGTTACCCAACGGCGACATCAGGTACAGCCGTGACGGGGCGCTGCAGATAAATGCTAACGGCCAACTGGTTACCACCACCGGATATCCGATAGAGCCGGCCATTAGCGTCCCAATAGATGCTACCTCTATCGATATCGGGAAAGACGGCGGCGTCAATGTCACTGACGCGGCTGGAACCACATCCGTGGTGGGCACTATTCAATTAGTCCGATTCCCTAATCCGTCGGGTCTGTCCAGCGAAGGAGACAATTTGCTGGCAGAGAACGCAGCCAGCGGCACAGCAACAACCGGCACGGCAGGAGAAAGTGGTTTCGGCTCGATCCAATCGGGATTCCTTGAAAAATCCAACGTCCAGATGGTAACCGAGCTTGTCAACCTCATAGCCGCTGAGCGAGCGTACGAGACAAACTCCCGTACAATAAAGGCTGGGGACGATATGCTTCGGACAGCAACCGGTATAGTAAGGTAGAAACCCATAATGAATAGAAGAACGGCTATAACCTGTGCATTTGTAACATGTTCATTGTTCTTAGTTCTCTGTTCATCGACGAACTCGCAAGAACGAACGACCAACAGCGAACATTCGGCTCTAGAAATTTACCTGCCCAGAGAGATTACCGTCACGGAAAACGATTTGAGATTAGGTCAGGTCGCCATAATGCGCGGTGATGAGTCGCTGGCAGCTAAAGCCAGCAATATTCCGTTGGGGCGGATTTCACTGCCCGGGCAAAAGGTCGTCGTAGAAAGGTCCACCATCCTGAGTAGATTAGCCTGTAACGACATCCCTGCCCAGAAAGTGACATTCACAGGTGCCCAAGCAACTGCCGTGACACTACAGCAGCAGGTTATCAAAGGCGAAAGATTTGTTGAGCTGGCAAAATCCTTCTTGAAAGATAATCGGCCCAACAGCTCGATTAGCCAATGGGAGCTGGTACGGATACCGGCGGATTTAATCTTAGCCGGCCCAACTAAGGACGTCAAATTTTCGCCGCAATCGATTGAAACGGGCCAGACAAGCCAGGCTAAGGTTCGGGTTACTGTGCTTGCTGACGGGAAAGAGTTAGCGGTGCGCGAAGTTACTTTGCGCGCCAAGTACAACTACCGCCGGGCGGTGACGCTCACTCAGTCAGCAAAGACCGCGGCTCGCATCGGACGCAACCAGAGCGTTGTCATTCGTGTTGAGATGCCGGGACTGGTCGTAACGGCCATGGGAAAGACAATGGAGGATGGTCACATTGGCGAGCACATAAAAGTGCGAAACTTGGACTCGCAACGCATAATCTTATGTAGGGTCAACGAAGACGGAACTGTAGAACCGATCCTCTGAAGGAGCAAACTATGAAGAACAAAAGAGCTTTAGTTCTGGTCTGGGCAACTCTATTACTTTGCATCTCTGCATGCTCGCAGGCTGGTTCTATCTGGGCCAAGAGAGACAAGAATATGAAAGACCTGTACGCAGACGATGTGGCCCACAGAATAGGCGACGTTCTGACAATCAAAATCACCGAGGATAGTAAGATCGATAACAAAGCAAAAAGAGATCTGAAAAAGGAGACCGACAAGTCGAGCAACTTTGACGGAGAGCTGGGAATAACGACCCCGGGGCATAATCTTTTGCCGCGCATGCCCGGTTTCACAATGGACGCCGAATCTACCAATGAGCTAAAGAGCAAAGCCGATTACAAAGATGAGCGCAGCTTTGTCGACCGCGTCACGGTAGTCGTAATGGACGTTCTGCCGAACGGCAACCTCGTGGTAATGGGAACACGCGACCGTGACATTGGCGGCGACACACAGACCATTGAAGTTAGCGGCATAGTCAGGCCGAGCGACATCGCGTTCGATAACTCCGTCAAGAGTGAGCAAGTGGCCAATTTCCACATTGCAAGCCGAAATGGCGGCGTCTCCGCCCCATACACAAAGCCGGGTTGGCTCGGACGCATATTTGATATTCTCTGGCCTTTCTAAACACGTACCTGGAGAAATCAACAATGAAGATGCAAAAATCAGGAATTTTGATATTTGGTTTTTTATGTTTAATTCTACTTCTGGCGGAATCCGGACGGTGCGAGCGAATAAAGGACATCGTTGACATCCAGGGTCTTCGCGGCAATCCGCTGCGAGGCCGGGGATTAGTCATAGGCTTGGCTGGAACCGGCGACACTACATTGCTGTCGCGGCAGATGCTGACGAATATCTTGAGAGATTCGGGACTCGTTCTTGCTCCTGATGGCTTGACCGGCGGCAACATCGCAGCCGTCATAGTCACCGCAGAGTTAGGCCCTTTCGACCATGAAGGCTCCCGAATCGACGTTGATGTATCAGCTATAGGAGACGCCAAAAGCCTTCAGGGCGGAATGCTTTTAGCGACGCCATTGAGAGGGCTTGACGGGCAGGTCTACGCTATTGCCCAGGGCGGGGTCTCGATCGGAGGCTGGGCGGCGGTCGGCGAAAAAACCTCGATCACCAAAAACCACCAGACGGTTGGACGAATCCCAGGCGGCGCGATAGTTGAAAAAGAAGAAATCGCCACATTCGTCGAACACGCCGCAGGTCAGAGATTCATTACACTTAGCCTCAGGAATAGTGACTTCTCAACCGCCGAGCGAATCAGCACTGGCATTAATAATATCCACCAAAATAGTGCAGTCGTAGTTGATGCCGGCACGATCAGAGTTAAGATTCCCGCCCAGATCACCCAGGCCGACATAGCCAGCTTTATCGACAGCATCACCAAGCCAGAAGTGCAGGTGGACGTTCCGGCAGCGGTAGTTATCAACGAGCGGACCGGCACTATCGTCGTGGGCGAAAATGTCAGCATTTCGGCGGTGGCGATCTCCCAGGGAAGTCTGGTAGTAAAGATCAGAGAAACCGCCAAAGTCTCTCAGCCCATCGCGCCTTTCTCTGACGCAGGGACCACGGAAGTGATTCCAGAAACTGTAGTTAACGTACAAGAAAAACAAGGATACTTGATTCCTATCACTCGAGCAGTCACCGTCTCGGAACTGGCAAAAGCCCTCAATGCAATAGGAGCCACACCGAGGGACCTTATAGCGATATTTAATACCCTAAAGAAAGCCGGCGCTCTTCAAGCCAAACTGGAGATAATGTAGGAGCAATCTCAATGGATAGCACCGAATTGATGTCAATACAACCCACCTCGCTGATCCCGATAGGCAGATTAAGCGGGACCACGTTGGGTGACAAGATCGAGAATCTGCGGGCGGACGAGATTGATAACGTTTCGGATGAGCAAAGGAAACAAGTAGCAAAAGATTTCGAATCCGTCCTGATCAACAAGTTATTGGAGCAAGCGGGAAGTACTATTGGACAATGGGGTTTCGACCAGGATGGCGCCTCCCAGCAAATACAAGGGATGTTTTGGCTTTACCTAGCGCGTGACGTTGCCAACGAGGGCGGCTTCGGACTGTGGAAGGACCTGTACGAGTTTATGAAACGCTACGCGTGAGGGGCCCCGCTGCGGGACCCCTGACATATCTGCACGAAATATGAAAGCTTCTGCAAACACAATAGAGAATAAGGTTGATCAGTTGTTGAGTGTCCTGGACGAGGACATTCGGTACATACACGACAGCCTGCTTCAACTGAATGAATTGCGTAGCGCCGTTATTAAGCGGGACGATGCTGCCCTATATAGACTGCTCGGTACGGCTCGGGCCAAAGCGGATTTTCACGCCGCAAATGAATCGAAACGCCAGACGCTGCGAAAAGACCTGGCAAATGCCCTGGACTGTAACGTCGAGCAGATGACCCTTACCAAGCTGGAAAATCGCCTGCCAATCGAGAAGAAATCACAGGTAGCCGGCAAAAAGAACGAGCTGAAAACACTGATAAATGAACTCAAGAAAGAACATCTCAGCACATCTATACTTCTGTCAGAGTGCGCCAGATTCAACAATCTGTTGCTCAGGAGTATATTCGACCTTGGGAAAACAGAGACAGTTACGTATCGTGCCAACGGCGCAGCGAACAGGCAAATGGACGGGACCTTTGTAAATCTCCACCTTTGAAAAGGAAGGGACACAAGAAGTGCAGGCTTACTCAATAGGAACAAGCGGTCTTGCGGCAGCCCAAAAGGGTCTTGAGGTCATCGGCAACAATGTCGCCAACGCCGCTACTGAGGGTTATCATCGCCAGCGAGTAGAGCTGTCTCCTGCATATTCCGGCCAAGTCGGTGCGACTTTATTGGGCGGCGGCGTCGATATTGCCGGTGTCACCAGAATAATAGATAGACTTCTGGAGCTGGAGATTCTCCGGCAGCAATCGTCACTGAAGCAGGTCTCAGAGGAATCCACTACGCTGCGCACGGTTGAAAGCGCATTTGGCGAGCTTTCCAGTGACGGTACTTTGAGCCAACTGATAGAGGAGTTTTTCAACACCTTGCAGGACCTTTGTGCCCATCCCTGCGAAATCATCTGGCAGAGCGAAGTCGCAACAGCCGGCCAGAATCTGGCGAACCAATTTCGGACATTAGGGGACCTGCTTACCCAGCTCGAAACTCAAATTACCTTAGAAGCTGAAGACGCGGTCGAACAGATCAACACACTAATAAACCAGATCGCTGACCTTAACGACAACATCGAAAGAATGGAAATGAGCGGTGGGCAGGCAAACAACCTACGCGACCAGAGAGACCAGCGGATAACAGAACTGGCTGAATTGATCGGCATAGAGGCCCAGAGCAGAGAGTATGGCGTGGTCGATGTCAGCATCGCCGGATTGGCTGTGGTGGCAGGTTCGGCAGCTACTGAAATACAGGCTGGCCCAACAGACAATAATCTGTTGGGCATTTGCCCTGCCGGCACCGGCAATTATGACGCAAGCGTCCAAGGCGGACGACTCGGGGCCTTGTTGTCCTTGAAGAACGAAATTGTCGCTGGAATCCACACAGACCTGGACACCTTGGCAAGCGCCATAATACAGCAGATGAACCAATATCACGTCCAGGGAGTTGGTTCGCAGGGATCGTTCTCAGAACTGACCGGCTGGAGAATGATAAGCGAGAATCTGGCAGATTTCGACCCGCCGGTTACGAACGGCAAAATATATATAAGAGTCATCAATACTTCCACGGGAGAAATAACACGACACGAAATCGACGTGGATGCGTCCACGGATTCGTTAGCGAGTATAGCCGCAAAGATTTCCGCCGTTACCGGCCTGAGCGCTTCAGCGGCATCTTCGAGGCTGCAAATTCAAGCTGAAGCAAATTACAAATTTGATTTTCTCCCCTGCGTTCTGTCGCAGCCTACAACAAGCAACCTTACAGGGACATCGCCGCCGGCCATATCCGTATCAGGCATTTACACCGGCAGCGAGAATCAGACCTTCACCGCTACAGTGGTAGGCACCGGCTCGGTAGGCAACGGTGACTTACGCCTTGAAGTAAGAGACGGCCAAGGCGAAGTTGTTGCCACGCTCAACGTGGGCAGTGGTTATGCCGCCGGCGATAAGCTCGATATAGGTAACGGCATCAAAATATCCCTCAGTCCAGGCGACTTGAATGCAGGTGACGCCTTCGCAATCGATGCCTTTGCCAACACCGACACTTCGGGATTGCTGGCAGCGGTTGGAATCAATACATTTTTCTCCGGCCGCAGCGCAATAGATATGGCGGTCTGTTCGCAGATAACCAATTCGCCAGGCCAAATAGCAACGGCGCTGGGCGCAGAGCTAACCGACAATGCCAATGCCCTGCGGCTGGTAGCCCTAAAGGACAAAGCCCTGGCCAGTTTGGGCGACATGACGCCCGGAGAGTTCTACCGTCGGTTGGCTGCCGACATAGGTCAGCAGGTCTCCGTCAAACAGATGCGCCAGGAAAACGTCGAAACTATGATTCAAAACCTCACGAACAGGCAAAGCGACATAAGCGGCGTCAACATTAACGATGAAGCTGCACAAATGTTGATTTTTGAACAGATGTTTCAAGCCATGGCCAAATTCCTTTCCACTGTTCAGTCTTCGATTTTGACCTTGATGGAAATACTCTAAACGGTCGGGCTTATTGAAGGGCGTCTAATGAGTGGAACGTTGAGCAACATCTACAATAACGCGAGCTTTGCTTTACAGTTGCACGCCAGAGAAATCGCCAGCCTGCAGGAGCAAGCCTCTACCGGAGCGCAGATAAATCGCGTCTCCGACAGCCCGTCAACTGCGTACCAGATTCTGGGACTAAACTGCCAGCAAAGGTCTCTGGAAAACTATATAGACAATCTGTCGGAAATGGTCAGTATGCTGGAGGTCACCTCAACCATCATCGAGCGTATGAGACCATTGCTTGCTGAGACGAAGACACGCTTAACTCAAATTACCAGCGGCACTTACACCGAAGACGGCCGGCAGAGAGTGGCTGATGGAATCAACGATATCCTGGAGGAGATGGTTTCATTGGCCAACACCAAACATACCAACCAATACCTGTTTGGAGGCAGTAATACCACATCGTCACCTTACATTGTGGAGCGTACGGGCGGAAAAATTACTCGCGTGATCTATCGCGGCAGCTCCGACGGTCGAAGTATAGAGGTCGCGCCCGGGCTTGAATCATCTGCTCTCTACGTAGGCGATGAAATCTTTCGTTCGAGTAATCGTAGTGCCCCCATTTTCCAGGGCGACACCGGCGCCAAAGCCGGCACCGGAACTTCCAGCGTTACCGGCGACACCTGGCTAACGGTAACTCACGACGGCAGCAACTATCGACTATCCATCGACGATGGAGCAAGTTACGTAACCGTGCCTATCGGCGGAGACCCCAATCAGGCTGTGACAGATTCCCGTACCGGGAGGGTTCTATATGTTGACAGCACTGGAATAAACAGCACCGGCACTGAAATGGTGAGCGTGCCCGGCACGTACGACATATTCGCCGTTCTGATAAGCGTCCGAGACATACTTCAAAACGAAAGAGGGTTTTCCACAACTCAATTGCAGAAGCTGGTAGACACTTCGTTAAATTCTCTGGACGAGGTAAGCAATCTGGTGGTGCAGACCGGCGTTGCTATCGGGTCAAAAATCGGATTCTTGGGCAACCTCCAAGACGGTCTTAAAAATCGAAAATACGACACCGAAGATGAGGTGACTCGTCTACAGCAAGCCGACATCGCTCAGATAGCAATAGACCTTTCTCGCCGTGAAACGCTGTACCAGATGTCGCTATCTGTAGCCGGAAAACTTATGTCCATGTCACTGTTGGATTTCATCGAATAGCACTGGAGTGCCAGAGCCAGGAACGGATAGATGGCTGTCGAGCAACACAGATGTCTGACATTTAGGAGTGAAACCGATGACGATGGATACAAATTCAGAGAGTTACCTGCGAGGTCTGGAATTGGCGGAGGCCGGCAGATATGAAGAAGCCCTTGCCTGTATTGAGCAGCACCTGCAGCGAGTTCCAGAAGATGCGCAGGCGCTGAACGACACCGGAGCAATCCTGCACTGTCTGGGCCGCTCCGATGAAGCCATTCATCATTTGATGCGGGCAAGGAACCTGCAGCGTAACTGCGCCGAGATAGCCTGGAATCTGGTTGAAGCTTATCTTGCCGATGGCAAAGCGAGCGAGGCGGCTCAGCTTTTTGGCGACATGGAGCGACTGGGCATATTGAATCCCGACGTACTTAACAGAACTGCAAACGTTTTCTTGAACCAAGATAACAAAGCAGATGCCATCGACGTGCTGTTGTACTCGCTACGGCTCTGGCCGGAACAGGAGATTCTTAAGCCCATGATCGAGGTCATCCGCAGCCAAAGGTCAAAGGTCGCTTTTTTCTGCGGACACAGTGACGATGCAAGGTCTCTGGCTGACATTTGCGAATTTACGAAAATGCGTCTTCCAACAGAGCTTTTCCAAGGCCAGAATCTCGACGAAATGTACAGACTAATGAAGTGGAGCGACATCTCCTGGTTCGAAGGGTGCACCGATATGGCAGTCGAGGCGTCAAAACTGCCGAAGGTCTGCAAGATGGTTGTCAAGGTACGCTATCATGATGCTTACGATCGATGGCCGGGTCAGGTGCAATGGGACAATATCGACGTACTGATCACAGCCGGCAACGAATTTGTCAAGGACGCTCTGGTCAAGCAAGCACCCGATATTAAGAACCATACGTGTATGGTCACAATCCCCAGCGGAATCAACCTCGATAAGTTCAAGTTCGTTAGCAGACCTCGCGGCAAAAATTTGGCCTGTGTGGGGCAACTCGATATCAATAAGAATCCCATGTTCCTTCTGCAATGTATGCAAAAACTGCATTATATTGACCCGGAATACAAGTTGTTCTTTGCGGGAAGCTTTCAAGACCTGATACTCCAGCAATATGTCAGACATATCGTGCAGGCACTGGAGCTGACGGACGTAGTTCTCTTTGAGGGCTGGCAGCAGGATGTAAATTCCTGGCTGCAGGATAAACACTATATTATCTCCGGCAGCATCGGACAAGGCCAGGGCGTGGGATTGCTGGAAGGAATGGCCTGCGGGCTCAAGCCGGTCATTCACAATTTTCCCGGAGCGAACCAGATATTTCCGCCCGAGTTTCTATTTAATATCTCCGAGCAGTTCTGTCAGCAGATTCTTTCCGATCAGTACGAGCCTGAAAGATATCGCAGGTTTGTCGAAGGAAACTGCAGTTTGGCGGAACAGCTCAAGAAAATCAATAGCATTTTGATCCAGTTATCGGCAGACATAAAGTCAAATGCCACATGCAAAATATGACATACAAGATACGCGATTTGGGCCGATGGTCAGTGTACTAATCCCGACCTTTAATCGGCGGCAATACCTGTCTGAGGCACTGGCTAGTGCCCTGCACCAGAGCTACACTAATTTGCAGGTCATCGTAGTTAATGATGGCGGGCAGGACGTAAGCGACATCGTTGAGTCGTATAATGACCCGCGGGTCGTCTTTATCAATAGAAAAGACAACCGCGGCAAGGCCTTCTCACTCAATGAAGCCCTCGCCCGGGCCAAAGGCAAATACATCGCCTATCTGGATGACGATGATCTGTACTATCCCGATCATATCGAAACGTTAGTCAACACCCTGGAAAGTCAAACCAACTGCCAGGTCGCATATACTGATCTATACAAAGCATATTGTAAGATTATGCCCGACGGCAGCCGGCAAATTCTGGGCAAAGTTGTCGAAATCAGCCGGGACTTCGACCGCTTCCTCATGCTGTACTTCAATCACGCGCTTCACGTATCCCTGATGCACCGGGCGGATCTAATAGAGAAAACCGGGCCATACAACGAGCAGCTCAACATCCTGATTGACTGGGACATGACTCGCAGATTGGCCTTTTTCTCGGATTTCTGCCACGTCCGCGAAATCACGGGCGAATTTTACAGCCCTGTCGGCCAGTCCGATAGGATATCCATCCAGCGGCGCAAAGACCAGGGCGAGTACGTGAGGAATGTTCTGGCGATACGGACCACAAGGCCCGCCAAGCCCTGGCCAAAAATTGACGATATGTCAATCATCTTCGTCTCAGATAGGCTAGATAAGCAGGCAGGCCAAACCATCGGGGCAATCTGGAGGCATACGTTCTACCCCTACAAACTGTATCTGCCCCTACATCAGGCTGACCTCGACAGGCTAAAGACCGATATGCCCAACGTGGAACTGGTGCCGCTGGGGCCGGCAGCTTCCCAGGCCCAGCAGGTAGATGCGGCGCTGCAAGTGTGTGACGGCAAGTATGTCACCATCGTACCGAGCGGCTTTGCGATACAAGAAATGTGGATAGAGAATCCACTCTATGCGCTAATTAACAGCTCCACCACACAGGAAGGCTTTGAACTGGAGGGCTCAACGGATGCCGCCTGGGCAGTGGTGGTCAAAAAAGAAGACTTACAGTGCGTCAGGAAGGCCTTTCCAAAGTTGCCTGTGCGGCAGTCTCTAGCGGCAGCCGGGATAGCATTAAGACAACCGCGTCCCGATGAATTGCCTTTCCAATTTGATGACTTGCTCCAAAAAGCCCAGTTAGCCGAAAAGGACGGAAACTGGATGGAAGCCGGAAAATTGTTTGAACACATCGCCGAGAACTACCAGAACGAGCTGTGGATGAAAACACTTGCTGCGAGGGCTTTTTACAAAGCCGGAGATCACAGCAAAGCAGCAGAATTCAGCAAGCAAGTCAATCAGCAACGCCCGACTGTGGACACGCTCTTGCTAGAGGCGAAAGTCGCCCACGAAAGAAACGATCTTAATCCGGCTATTGGACTGCTGCGAAGAGCGGAACAAATACTGCTCAGCAGCGCAGACTATTCAATTGCCGCTGAGACCAATGGATGCCCAGAACAACAAAGAAATCTTGAAAAGTGAGGATAAAGAACAGCTATGAACAGCACAGAAAGAAATAGCATCGAAGGGCCCGGCCTGGTGGGAACCCAGGAGCACAATTGTACCCAGCACTACGAAGTTTTGCAGGAATTGGGCGATTGTTACGCATCTGTCGGCAACTACGCCCAGGCCCAACAGTGCTACGAAAAGGGCGCGTCACTGGAACCGGATGAGCCGGGACCTTACGTTGGACTGGGAGTAGTAGCCCTGCAGCAGGAGCTCCTTAACGATGCCGAAATAGCGTTCAGAGTCGCTTGTCGTCTGGACCCTGCTTCCGCCAAGGGCTACGCCGGACTGGCTATGGTTGCTCAGCAGAAGAAAGAGTATCCGCAAGCGTTCGAGCTGTACATGAAATCGCTTGAGCTGGATAGCGATAACATTACGGCACTTTTAGGGCTATTTCAAACTTCTTGCCAGATGCGATCATTCGCAAAGGTCATTCACTATCTCCAAGTATATTTGAACATGCACCCGGGCGATACGTCAGTCATGTTCTCTTTGGCGGCATTGTATATGAAGGAAAGCCAGCTTGAGCAGTCGCAAGAGATTCTCCATGACATTTTGGCTTTGAATCCTGCCAACCAGGAGGCAGCCAATCTTCTGGAAGAAGTTGAGCACAGCCTGGCTCAAGCCACGCCCAAGACGATTTGATTCTATGAACCTAAAAAGTGTTGAAAATAATCTGGATGAACAGCGGCACCTCTTGAGCGACCTGCAACATCTGCTGGAAAAGCAAATAAACCTCGCCCATCAGGGTGACATCAGCGCAGTCGAGATAGCAAGCATGCAGGCCGGCGCCATGGCGAACAAGATCGCCCAGACAGAAATCCTTGAACAGGCTGCGTTCAAGGATCAGCGAGAACGGTTGCAGAGCTTATATGCAGACCTGTGCCTGGTTCTGACAACAGAGAAAGCTATATCCATCAGGAATCAAATTTCGGCGGGTTGTTCAAGTTCTTATTGGACTATAGCCGAAATATCTGGTGATGGATGGATTCAGACTGACCGCCGAAGAGATACGTTCGTTGCGGGCCTTGCATCG
>Ga0315279_10000919_pt1 | contig 52581 bp, 56 predicted proteins | sample YL17G06_20_MG_FD_203694 | JGI IMG/M metagenome (GOLD analysis project Ga0315279, IMG submission 203694) | Sediment microbial communities from Yellowstone Lake, YNP, Wyoming, USA - YL17G06_20 | ecosystem: Environmental > Aquatic > Freshwater > Lake > Sediment | place: USA: Wyoming | collected... | reverse complement strand
TCAGGGAGGATCACAACATATAACTCCGGCCCCGATATCGGCCCGGGCCGCAAGGCGCACCCAGGAAATCGCCTTAAAAGCTTTCCGGGCTCTGGGGTGTTCGGTTTACGGCCGGGTTGACCTGATGATGAAATCTGAGAAAAAACAGTATGTGCTGGAAGTGAACACCATCCCCGGCATGACCAACACTTCCCTCCTTCCGGAGGCGGCGAATTCGGCGGGAATAAATTTTGACGAGCTGGTTTTGGATATCGTTTCTCTTTCCTTAAAAGAGAGGAAAATAAAAATTTGATCAGAAGGATTGGGAAAAAAAAGGGTTCGCACCTGCTTCGCTCTTCGAGAGGTCAATTTTTTAACGGCCGAAGTTCCTCTAAGCGCCTTTCTATTGGTGGTAAAAGGCATCAGAAAATCCGGTTCCGGCACCAGTATGTCACTGCCGTATTAAAGGATGTGGGCTTCCGGTTTTGGAATTTTTTGAAGTGGTTCGTCGTCATTGGGAGTGTCGCCTGGGGCTCAATTTTTTTGGTTCATTTCTGGCAGACAAGTCCCTATTTGAGAATCCGCGGAATTAAATTTATTGGGGACATTCCTACCAAACTTCCGGAGGTCGTATCTTTCCGGCCCGGCGAAAACATTTTTTTCGTCAATACCTCCCGGGAGGAAAAGGATATCCTCCGGGAATTCCCCGAACTGAAAAGCGTTTCCCTATGGAGAACCCCGCTCCGGGAAATTGTCGTGAGCTCAGAATTCCGTATACCCGTTGCCGTGTGCGAGAAAGAGGGTGAACTGTCCGGGATTGATAGCTCCGGGTTTATTTTTCCCTTCACTAAAGAGAATCAAGCCAAGGAATTCCTGCCTTTGATTAGGGGATTCCGGAAAGGGGATCTGCCCGGTTTGATGAAAGATCTACTCCTATTAAAAAAAGAAACCCCGGATTTTTATTCTCTCATTATCCGTCTGGAAACTGATACAATGAACTCGATAAATTTTGAGCTTCGCGATCAAATTTTCATATTTTGGGGAGAGCTTGAAGAGCGGAATTTGATATTGAAGGCGAAACGAGTCGGGGAAGTTTTGGAGCGGTTTGTTCCCTTAAAAAAACCAGCTAAGTTAAGGTTTGTGACGGAAAATCGGCTCGTGATAGATTCAAGCTGGATGGCGAAGGAAAATGAAAAAATTTAAGGAAGGAGGATTTGGCTTGTGTCAAAACCCGAAATAATTGGCGGAATTGACATGGGTAGCGGGCAGGTGGTTTGCGCGGTGGGCCGCCGGGAACCCGATCAGGATCAGATTGAAGTAGTTGCGGTGGCCAGGCAGAATTGCCGCGGATTAAAAGGCGGAGTGGTCATCAATATCGACGAAACGGCGCTGGCCATTACCCGTGTGGTTGAATCCGCCGAAGAGATGTGCAAGGAAACGATCCGGGATTTGATTGTCGGCATTCGAGGTTCTCATACCCAAACTTTTAACCATCACGGCGCCATTAACATTGCCCGCACCGACAAAGAAATCACCTCGGACGACGTCGCCCAAGTCATTGAATCCACCAAAGCCGTTCCCATCTCCACGGATCGCGAAATCATTCACGTTATTCCTCAGGATTTTGTCTTAGACCGACAGCAGGGCGTGCCCAATCCCGTCGGAATGGAGGGGTCGCTCCTGGAGGTGGAAGTTCACATTGTCACCGCCGGGACCAGCCACCTGAATAACATCTGGCGGGCGATTAATAACGCCGGTTTTGGCATCCGGGAGCCGGTTTACGGGCTGCTCGGCGTCGGGGATGTTGTGGTGACCCAGGAAGAAAAAGATTTGGGTTGCCTGCTCATTGATCTGGGAGGGGCCACGACGGGCCTGGCCATTTATACCGATGGCGGCGTGAAATTCACCAAGGAGATCCCCATCGGGGCCGATTCCATCACCAATGATCTCGCCCACGGGTTAAGGACTTCCCTTTCCCAGGCCAAATTAGTGAAGGAAAAATATGGCGTGGCCGTTCGCCCGGCGAAGAAAAAAGTTTTGGTCACCTCCGTGGGTCTGGAAGAGGAAGTGGATCCGGAAGGGGAAGTAACTTACACCAGCGTCGATGGCCGGACGCAGCGCGAGGTTCAGCGAGTCACCCTTTTTGAATTTATTGCGCCTCGGGTTGAGGAGATTTTCACGCTTGTTAAAAATGAAATTGAACGGTCCGGGATGGCCGAGCAGGTGGTAGCGGGCGGAGCCGTCATCACGGGGGGTGGATCGATGATGCCAGGGTTGATTACAGCCGCTGAGAAAATTTTGGAAATTCCGGCCCGGCACGGTCTGCCCCAAAATATCACCGGAATTCCCGAGGCCCTTTCGCATCCGAGCTTTGCTACGGCGGTGGGGCTCCTCGCCTTTCAATCCTTTGGCGATTGGGGCCGGACCCATAAGTATGCGCGAAAATCCGGCAGCGGTTTATTCGGTAACGTGAAAAGATTTATCTCCGAAATTTTCTAAGGAAAGTTTATGACCCGAATTAAATTTACCGACGATTTCAAAGAGCAACCCGCCATTATCCGCGTCATTGGCCTTGGCGGCGCGGGCGGAAACGCCGTTAACCGCATGATCGAAGCCAATGTTTCCCAACTTGAATTTTTTGCCGCCAATACCGATGCCCAGGCCTTGAAGAGAAGTTTGGCGCCCGTCCGGATCCAGATGGGAGAAAAATTGACCAAAGGCTTGGGAGTGGGGGGGAATCCCGGCCTGGGCCGTCAGGCCGCGGAGGAGTCCGCCGACCGTTTGCGGGAGATTTTGGTTGGGGCGGACATGGTGTTTATCACTGCCGGAATGGGGGGCGGAACCGGCACCGGATCGGCTCCCTTTGTGGCCCAAGTTGCCAAATCTTTAAAACCGGCTCCCCTCATTGTCGCCACAGTGACCCGGCCGTTTTCTTTTGAAGGGCTTATCCGGGCCAATCAGGCGAACGCCGGAATCGAAGAGTTGAGAACATTTGTGGATACCCTCCTCATCATTCCCAACGACCGTTTGTTTTCCATCATTAACGAGAAGACCCCGACCCTCGAAGCTTACCGGGTGGCGGACGACGTTTTGCGGCAATCCATTCAGGCCATCAGCGATATCATCACCTCGCACGGTTTGGTTAACGTTGATTTTGCCGACGTGAAAACCATTATGTCCGGGGCGGGAGAAGCTCTCATGGGGGTGGGGATAGGTTTAGGACCCGATCGGGCCATGGCCGCCGCGAGGCAGGCGGTGGAATCCCCGCTTCTGGAAAATGTGTCGGTTGAAGGGGCCAAAGGGGTTCTGGTCAACATCACGGGGAATAAAAACGTCACCATGTTTGAAGTGCGGGAAGTGATGGACTATATCAGTTCCGCCACTTCGCCCCAGTCGCACGTATTTTATGGCCAGGTATTTGACGAAGCGCTTGACGATAAATTAAAGGTTACCGTCATAGCGACAGGTTTTCCCGCTAAAAGAGCAAAGTCCCTTCCTGAATCTGCCGACGCCGGGAAGAAAACCCCAGCTTTGGCCGGAGTTCCCGACGGACCCGGTGGAATCCCCGGCTATTCCGAAGAAGATTTGAAACGCCCCGCTTATTTGCGCCTGCGCAGCCGCCAGCTGAAATAAAAGAATATAGGTGCCGTTGTTCACAGTTCACACTTTACACATTTGGGGCCCACTGGATTATTAAGACAACAGGGGACGACAGAAAGTGTGAACTGTGAACAACGGCACCTATCTTTTTAAAAAATCGTTGAAAACTAAGCGTTCCGACCTTAAACTTTGTGCAGCATGGACGCATCAAATTCAAATAAACCTCAAAATAACGATAAGTCGGCAGAAGGCAACCAGGAATCAAACAAAGCAGCCCAGTCGACGGATCTATTAAACAAGCTATTGGTTGGGATGGTGGAACGCCAAGCCTCCGATCTTCATTTGCGCGCCGGAACAACTCCGATTTACCGCGTCGACGGGAATTTATTTTCCGTGGATGGAACAAAAACCAGCGTGGATTTAACCAAAGAGATGCTTTATTTAATGATATCCAAAAGGCAGCAGAAAATTTTTGAGGTGCGCAATGAAGTGGATTTTTCCTTTGCTGTTCCCAGCCTCGGCCGGTTTCGCGGGAACGCGTTCAGGCAAAGAGGGTCCGTGGCCATCGTCTTGAGACAAATTCCCACTAAGATTCCGACCTTCGACGATCTCCATTTGCCTTCCGTGCTTAAGAAATTCTGCCAGCTTTCGCGCGGCCTCATTTTGGTTTGCGGACCGACTGGTAGCGGCAAGTCAACCACCTTGGCGGCCATGATTGAATACATCAACAAGGAAAGGTCCGAACATATTGTGACCATTGAGGACCCCATTGAATTTCTGCACCGGGATATAAAATCAATTATCAGCCAGAGAGAGCTGGGGACCGACACGTTAAGCTTCGGGGAGGCCCTAAGGCACGTTCTCCGTCAGGATCCGGACGTGATTTTACTGGGTGAAATGAGAGACCTTGAAACCACTTCGACAGCCATAACCGCGGCCCAAACGGGGCATTTGGTCCTTTCGACATTGCATACCACCGATGCCGTTCAAACCATTAACCGCATCATAGATTTGTATCCCCCGCACCAGCAAAGCCAGATCAGATTCCAATTGGCTGACGTCCTGAAAGGGGTAATCTGCCAGCGTCTTATTCCCCATGCGAGCGGCAAGGGGCGGATGCCGGCCGCGGAAGTTTTGGCGGTCACCGCCCATGTGCGGAAAGCCGTTACCGATAATCAGATGCAGGACGTTCTTGATTCAATTCGCCAGGGACAATATTACGGCATGCAAACCTTTCACCAATCCCTCCTTAAACTCTATCAGGAAGGCGCCATCACTTTGGAAGAAGCGCTGGATGCCGCTTCCAATCCCGAGGAGTTGATGATGGCCATCCGCGGAATCACTCAGGGAACCGAGGGAGTTTCCTAACCCGCCTATTCCCTCCAGTTAATCTAGAGGCTTCATTCCGGCTCAATTCTATTTTTTTGCTATACTCCAAAGGTCGCTGATGAGTGGGCACGGGCTTATTCGTCGGCGATTTCTTATTTTCAGGGCGAAATATTTTCGCGCCCGTAGCTCAGTTGGTAGAGCATACGACTTTTAATCGTAGGGTCGAGAGTTCGAGTCTCTCCGGGCGCACAATTCGCATAATGAGAAGTTTTTCGCCCCCATAGACTAGAGGTTAGGTCGCAGCCCTTTCAAGGCTGAAGCAGGGGTTCGATTCCCCTTGGGGGCAAAAGTCTCCTTAGTCAAAGCAGGTGACGAAATTTAAATAATTTAGAAATTCCTGCAGGGTTTTCCCTTCTTTCACTATTTCGCTGAAAACTTCATCCCCGCCCCAGGCCACTTTCCAGGAAGTCATTTTTAGCCTCGGGTCATTCAATAGAGACTCAATAATTTTGGTTTCGTCATCGACAATCTCCCGGTTGAAGTGGCCTCCCTGGTAGCGAAAGAAATCGATCCCATCCTCCTTCAACTCGATCACATTGTAGACGCCCCGGACCCCCTTTTTATTTGGCCCGTCGTAAATCCCGGCGAGGTCATCAAAATGTTCGCGGCAAAAATAATAAATCCGGTTGAATTTTTTAAGTTCAAATTTCCGAAACATCTCGAGTGTGGTTTTCTGGATGACGTCCTGAATTAGGCGCTCTGACCCAGGTTGAAAAAGGATCTCGAGGATCCAATCCGGGTTGAATTTTCTGGCCCGCAGTTCCTGAAACCAGTTTCCCGGCTTTTCCATATATCTCGCTCCTTTCCCGGCCCGAACGGCCAATTAATACCAATCCCCATCTCTGAGCAAATAAAGAATATCATTTCGACAATCCTGTAAAGGCAATTAACCCATGATAATGCGGTTCCTAAAACTTTTTTTATTGGTGGCAATGGTTCAATGGCCTCTTTACGCCGAAACAAGCGATCATCCGATTAAAACATTCTTTCAAGATGGGGGTTACCTTGTGACTTCTCCTCTCCGCATGACTCGCGAAGACATCCCCCTTGTCGTCGGTGTCTCGGCCTCTATCGGCGGAGTTGCCCTCCTTGATCGCACAATCCGGCGTCACCTATTCCCCTGGCGAAATACAGACCCCTCGGAGGACTTGCGCCATTTCGGTGATTACGGACAGGTCGCCGGCCCCGTAATCGGGACTTTTTTTGGCATCGAAGGTTTCCTGGCCGATAATCCCAAATCGAAAGAAACCGCTTATCTGACTTATGAGACCTTTTTGTGGGCAGGGGCCCTTGAGGTCGGAATTAAATATATAGTGGGCCGGGAAAGACCTTCGGTCACGGACGATCCCTTTCATTTTAATCCTGGAAAGGGAAACTCCTCATTTCCGTCGGGTCATGCCACCGAGGTTTTTGCGGCCGCCACCGTTTTTGCCGAGCAATATCCCGAATGGTACGTCATTCTGCCCGCCTATGGGGCGGCGGGGGCGGTGGGATTTTCCAGACTTTACGCCAATCAGCATTGGGTCAGCGACGTGGTCGCCGGGGCGATATTAGGGACTGCGGTTAGCCATGCCTTGCGCGCCCGCCATCGCCATCAAAAAGATTACTCCTGGCAAATCGAAACAAACGGCATGAACATCAAGCTCGTGCATCGGTTCTAAAACAAATGCGGGAAGTAATGATATGCTTAATTTGCACGGCTTTTTCTGCGGAGGGGGCAATGATCCGTTCCCGAGGGATTTAACGGTATGGGTTTAATTGTTGTCGGCTTATCACACCAAACGGCTCCGATTGAATTGAGGGAACACCTCACTGTTCCGAGTGAACAGCTGGAGGAGGTGTTGAATGAACTCAAATCGTTTGCGGCCGTCAAGGAAGCGGTGGTTCTTTCGACTTGCAATAGGCTCGAGATATTTGCGCGGCCCCAATCCGACCGGCAGGAAACCATCGATCGTATTTTTCGATTCTTTCAAGACCTTTATCAACATCCACAGGTGGAGGCGGCGCTTTATTACCGCTCGGGTTTTGAGGCAGTCCTTCATTTATTCCGCGTGGCTTGCGGTCTTGATTCGCTCGTGATCGGCGAGACCGAGATTTTAGGCCAGGTCAAATCGGCTTATCAATTCGCCCATGGTCAAGGGACGACGGGAAAAATCACCAATGTCCTTTTTCAACGGGCCCTTTTTGCAGGCAAAATGGTCCGGATGAAAACCGAAATTTCGGACGGCGCGAGTTCCGTGGGGAACGTGGCGGTGCAACTGGCGGAGCGGATATTCGGGTCGCTACAAAATCAGCGGCTTCTCCTTCTTGGAGCCGGAAAAATGGCGGAGGTGACGGCGCGGTATTTGTTGAGACAGAAAGTCGGGCAGATTGTGATTTTAAACCGGACATTCGAAACGGCGAAGGAGTTGGCGGAATTGTTGAACGGAGAAGTCCGCCCAATGGAAACCCTCGCCGAGGAGTTGCTCAAAGCGGATATCGTCATCGCCTCCACGGCCGCCGAAAAACCGGTTGTGACCAAAGGAATGGTGCAGACCGTCATGAAAGAGCGGCGCCGGAAGCCCCTTTACTTTATCGACATCGCTGTCCCCAGAAACATCGACCCTCAGGTCCACGAGTTGGATAATGTTTATGTGTACAACATCGACGATTTGAAAGGCATTGTGGACGAAAACTTTCGGCGCCGGAAAGAGGCCCTCACGGTGGCGGAATCTTTGGCGCGGGGACTGGCGCAAGAATTGTATGATTGGGTGTCCAAAACGCTGGACGGCCAACGGACCGCCCTGCGCCACAGCTTAAGATGAGCCCCAACCTTATTGGACGACGGACGGTTAGCTCAGCGGCAGAGCACTGCCCTTACAAGGCAGGGGTCAAAGGTTCAAATCCTTTACCGTCCAGGTTTTTACCTTTCATTTTTCTTTCTCTCCCTTAATTCATGAGATCCATCGCCCGCCCCTGCGGGCTCAGGACGACTGCAAGTTCCTTGTTATTCCCAATCTGGCGGCGAAGAGCAGTCATTTTTAACAACAAACGGGTGGAATATTGAACCCGCCATAAGTATGATTAGCCCCAATGAAAACAATTCTTGTTACCGGATTGGCGGGGTTTATCGGGTCATTTGTAGGCGCGGCGCTTAAAAAGGAAGGCCATAACGTCGTCGGCGTTGACAATTTTAATGATTATTATGACGTTTCCCTGAAGCGGAACCGCCTAAAAACTTTTCACTCTGACACCAGGATTTACGAATCCGATCTGGCCAATTACGCCGCCCTGGAGAAAATTTTTCAGGAAAACCGCATTGATCAAATTTGTCACATCGGCGCCCAGGCCGGGGTGCGGTATTCCCTGCAGAATCCGTTTGTTTATGAAACCTCCAATAATTTGGGGACGTTGAATCTTTTTGAGCTCGCGCGGATACACGAAGTGAAATCCTTCGTTCTGTCTTCCTCATCATCCGTTTACGGGACAAACAAAAAAATTCCCTTTTCAGTCGAGGATAACGTGGACCATCCGATGTCTCTCTACGCCGCGACCAAAAGATACGACGAACTTTTGGCCTACACCTATCACCATCTTTTTCAGATGCGGTGCACTGTATTGCGGTTATTCACGGTTTACGGCCCGTGGGGACGGCCGGACATGGCCTATTTTAAATTCACCCGCGCCATCCTGGAGGGAGAGCCGATTAACCTGTATAACTTCGGAAAGATGAAGCGCGATTTCACTTATATCGATGACGTGGTGCCGGGAGTTCTCGCGGCGCTCGAACGGGATTACCCCTTCGAAATTTTCAACCTGGGGAATTCGAAGGCCATCGATCTGGAATATTTCGTGGAATGCTTGGAACGGGAATTGGGAAGAAAGGCGGTGAAGCATTTGGCGCCCATGCAGCCGGGAGATGTGCCGGAAACTTTTGCGGACATAGATAAGTCAAAGCGGATGCTGGGTTTTGAGCCCAAAACCCAGATTGAAGAAGGCCTCAAGAAATTCGTGGAATGGTACCGGACTTACTATCGCGCTGCCTGACGGTGGGCGTGGACGAACTGCATCGCTCGCATAATCCGTTCCAAATCAAGTATATACTTCGGCAGTTGATCGTAGGGAACTTCGCATAAGAGTATGTACCCCCTTCCCCGCCGTGTTGTAGCGAATAGGCGGATGTCCATCAGCTCTCCTTTGGGTGAGGGTCCCTGAAATTGGCCGATGTAGCCGTATCCCGCCGCGTATAATACGTTCCTGCCTGTGACGAATTGAAATCCCGAATCTTTGGCAAAGCGATAAGCCAGCTCCTCCCCGTTTGTGGTTGAGGAACTTAACTCAACTTCCATCAATTGTCCTTCCCCTTTCCCGTCTTTGGTTTCAAGGGATACGAGCGCCTGGGGGTGATAAAAGCCGAACTTCCAGTTATCCGGAACGGTTAAAACCAGTTCATTGGCCTTGTTGAGGTACTTCTGACCCTCAATAACGCCTTGGCGGGAAGCTTCCACGTGAGGCAGTAGCGCCTGGATTTTTTTAAATTCTTCCTGGTGCGACTTGGTGACATCGCGCTGGCCCTCCCCAACCATGCTTTCAATAATTTTAATTCTTTCATCCAATGGCGGATGGGTTCGGAAATACAAATCCCACCCTTGAGCTTTGTCGGGACCTTCGCCTTTCAATTTATCAAGGAACGTCAACGCGGCCCGCGGGTCGTAGCCGGCGCGCAGCATGTATTGGAGGCCGAGATAGTCGGCCTCCCTTTCATTATCCCGGCTGTATCCGAGGAGATAAAGGGAAGAGAAAAGGTCGGCGGTGTTGGCCACCATGATCATCGCTTCCGGCCCGAGAGTTATGGCGGCGCCGACGGTGCCCAGAATTGTCAGAGCGTTTTGGCCCATTTCCTTTTGAATCATTTGCACCCCGTGATAGGCGGTCACATGGCCGATTTCATGGCCGAGCACCATGGCGAGTTCCGCCTCGTCGTTTAAGCTTTCCAGGAGACCTCTGGTGATGAAAATGAACCCTCCCGGGGCGGCGAAAGCGTTGACCAGATCATTGTCCAGGATGATGAATTCATATTGGACGGTGGGACGGTCGGAAAGATAGGCGATTCGTTGGCCCACTCGATCAACATAGGCGTGGACGGCCGTGCTCGTATAGACCCTGTATTCCTTTAAAATTTCCTTTTTTGTTTCTTCGCCTATTTTCCTTTCGGATTCATAGGAAAGGAGCCGGGTCTGGACTTTTTTGGTGGCGGGATTCCGGAAGCAGCCGAAAAGGAGCAGCCCTGTCAGGGCGATGGAAATTAAAATAAAACTTTTGGAATTAATCATAATTTGGGATCAATTTTGATTTTAGAATTTATTGGCCCACCCTATTGTTTATAATTCGTGCGTGCGTTGGAAAAACCTGGCGATCGTCGGCCTCCTGGCCCTGGCAGCCTATTGGCCGAGCCTGAAAACAGGATTCATCTGGGATGATCATTTCCTTATTGAAGGGAACCCGTCCATTAAAACCTGGGAATGGAGGACTGTCCTCCAGGATTTTAGTACCGGCATTTTCCGGGATCCGGCCAGCCTCGACTTTTACCGGCCGTTATTGAGTTTTGTCAATCGAATAAATTATTCGGTCAGCGGGAACAATCCTCTAGGCTATCATGTGTTGAATTTGTTTCTGCATGCGACAAACGCCATGCTCGTCGCCTCCTTGGTGGAAGCCCTCGGTTTTTCCAGTTCAATTGCGTTTCTGGTCGCCGCCCTCTTCGCCGTACATCCCGTCATCGTTCAAAATCTCATCATGGTAGTCGGGCGGGATGAACTTATGAGTTTCGGTTTCTTATTGGGAGCCATGCTTTTTCTGGTTCGCCCCGTGCGCCCGGCGATGGTGGGCGGTTTGTTACTTTATCTCATGGCACTCCTGTCAAAAGAAAGTGCCATTGTGCTGGTCGTATTATTGCCGTTACTCTTTTGGGCCCGGCGGCAATGGACGGGGGCGGGAACGAGGATCCTTTCAGTGGCGATGATAACAACCCTTTATTTGGGATGGCATCATTATTTGATGGGCCGGATTCTTCCTCCCCTGCCTTGGAAATTAATCGGGTTATTTCTCGTGGAAGGGTTTCCCCAGGTGATTTGTCATTATATTGGTCTGGCGTTTTGGCCATGGGACCTTTATACCGATCGGATTCTCGATCCACCCGGCCCAAATTGGTTTCTATATTTGGGAGGGGTTCTATTATGGTTTGGAGCACTCCTTAGGAAACGGAATCGTCTGGCGTGGATTTTATCGTTGTGGTTTGCGATTTCACTCCTGCCGAAGATGGCCTTGACGATTTCGAACTCATATCTTCACGACCACTGGTTGTATCCGATTCTGTGGATAGTTCTAATTCCACCGGCCCTTTTCATTGGGAAGGGATGGAGTTCCGGGCATTCAACCGTGAAAATCCTCTCCCGCGTCGGATTTGTAACGATTGTTGTTTTTTGAAGCGGTCTTGTACATTCCAACATTCAACTGCGGGGAACCGACGTGAAGTTTTACTGCTGGTCATCGCGGGAAAATTCCTCCCCGATCATGAGAGGTAATTTGAGGGCGCTTTTGTTCAATAAGGGCCGTTATAATGAAGACAATTCCCACCTTGGAAGAATTCAGGGCGCAATTTCCCCAGAATAAATCAACGCGCATAGCTTTGGATAGGGCACGGGAAAAAGCTCGGCTGAAACCTTGAGGGGGGTTTACGAAGTTTTTTCACCGACAATGAGGGGCAACAATAAAGAAAAATTTATTAGAAAGCGGCTAAAGGAAGGGTTTTTTGTTGTGAGATGCCTGGTAAATCGGTAATAAAGTTTTTTTATAAGCCACCGGACATTTCCATCCCAGACGGCCCGTTTAGGGGTCATTGAATATCTTGTTGAGGGAATCGTCGAGACGTGGTGGAATCTTGCAACCCGCAGAAATTCAGGATATTCTTGATAACGATAGATGTGCTCGTTCCCTCCATAGTGGCCGACTTTTGTCGGGTTTTCAATCATCATTCGGTAAAAACATTTTTTGGTCCGATAAAACCGCAATACCGGTTCAAATAAAAGAACTTTTCCTCCCGGTCGAAGAAGATTGTAGGTGTTTTTTAAGGCGGTTATTGGATTGTCGCAGTGGTGAAGACTGGACCAAAAAATGACGAAGTCAAATTTCTTTGTTAATTGATCCATTGTTTCGGCGGTTCCGGAAACAATGGTGTTTTTCAAGCCAAGGCGCTGAAAGAAAGCCTCCATATTCCGGCAGGGAACAGGGGATGGTTCAACAGCGGTCACCCTGGAATCCTTTGATCGTCAGATATGCTGATGACAATCCCCAGCCCACACCGACATCCAAAAGTTCACCGGGAGGAGGAAACTGGGCGACCAAAGTTTTTAAATCAACAAAGTCGGGATTTGACCCCACCCAGTTAATCACATCATTTTGATGTTTGATCCCGGAGTATATTTTTAAGCCGTCATTTGTCTCCGCAAAGAACTTCAATTCCTTCTCCAGTTCAATGCTGGGTTGAAATGCCAATTGTTGAATATTCATTATTTTTTTGAGTCCGGACTGAAAGGAAGTTTAGCCGAGAGTCGGGATCGAACCGACGACCTGCACTTTAGGAATTTACCATTTCAAGGCGTTTTGAATTTCCATTTCCGGGGATATTTCTACGATAGTTTCAATTGAAATAATAATTTGATGAATCCAGAGGAGATAAAATCTTTACTGTTATCAGAAAAATTCGCAACCAGGGAATTGCTGGTTTGCGATAATATTCACAAAAGGGTTTCCAGTCATCATTAATCGGTACATTTTCGTTGAAGGTTTGAACACTCCAGCTTTTGTTAACAGCAGACATTATCTGATTGATGTTTCGTTGGTACTCCACGGAAAACTTTTCCATAAATCCCTTCTCCATTTCTGGGTTGTCCCTAATTGGTTGTTGTGAGGCCAAACCAAAAAAGTCGTATATTGCGACATGGTTAAAAACCCTTGCTAGGGTATTGGGTATAATTTTTTTCTCATCAAGCCATACCATAATTATCCCTCCTGGGCTTAAATGGCTTTTAGCAAGCTGAAAGAATTGACGTGAATATAAGTTATTGCTGTAAGCAGTTTTAGATCTTAATGGATCCATCATGACGATATTGAATTTATCTGAAGCCCTGTTTAAATATCGTCTCCCATCGTCCATGATAAGGTGGGTTCTTGGGTCCATAAGTGGCTTGTAAAGGAAATCGATTTTCTTTAAATTTTTCATGAGGGTGTGATTCAACTCTACGATTGTAACGTTTTTGACTCGTGAAGATTTGAGAATTGTTTCTGTAAGCATGCCCGTTCCATATCCAATGACTAAAATATTCTCACAATTTGTCGAAGAATTTAAAGTTTTTATAGCTTCAACGCAAAACTTATAAACGGGTCTACCGCCATGCGCCATTCCGTTGATGAAATTCGATACGGTATTCCTATCAACGTAGGTTACGACCACTCCATCTAGACCTTCCTCCACATATACGTTTTGTTTTTTAGTCGGGGTGGGGTGCATCGCAATATAAAGAGAACCTTTTGAGGGGAGATATAGCAGGGTAATAATTATCAAACCTATTACAAATGTTGTTTTTATAAAGGGTTTATAAATGGATTGATTTTTGAATCGGCATAAGAATCCAAAGAGCAAACCTAAACACACCAATAATTTCAAGGAAACTTCAGTGCCTAAAAAAGGGAGTAGAACAAATCCGGTGACCAAGCCACCAAAAATGTTGCCTAAAATAACCGAAAAATAAATATGTCCAATGGCGTCGCCTTCTTGTCCTGAATTGTCATAGCCAAGGACGGCAACTAATGGGAAAGTTGCGCCCATAAAAAATGTGGGTATAAAGATGAAAAATATTGGCCAGAATATAGAAACAAAATTGAATTTATTCAGCCACATTAACCAGTTCGGTATATAATTCGGGCGCAATCCAAAGGATAAATCGCAGATCGTGCGGATACCGAAGACACCATGCGCCCCATAGAAAAATAAAATGGTACTTATCAACACATAAGCGCCTATTAAAAATTGAGTTCCACCTAAGAAGGTCCAGAGCGATGTCGGGGATTTTACTCTACCAAGGAACAAATAGGCACTTTGGCTTCCTAGAGCGATTCCAACCAAATATACGGTTAATATGGTTGAAAATGAATATGAATCTGCCTTTAAGCCAACCTCAATCATTCGAAACCAGAGGATTTCATAAGCAATCGCAATAAATCCGGTTACCATAACAATTAAATGGACAATCGAGATTTTTTGGGGGGAATTATTAGAATCAATTCGAATTGGTTTTACTGGCTTTTTTCTCATGTATATCCGGGATAAAAAAACGCAGATGCTTAGGGAAAAATTGATTGCAGCTGCAATACGCAGTGTCACATCCAACCCAAACATTGAAATAATAATATAAGTACCAAAAGCGGATCCTATTGCCGCTCCCAAAGTGTTTATGAAATACAATCGACTGACAGTTTTTCCGTAATCTGATGCGGATTCGTTGTATATTTTGGTGAGAATGGGGAGGGTAGCCCCCATAAGAACTGTCGGGATTAAAAGAAATGCAGCCATTGAAATTAATGAAATAAAGTGCGAATTTGCCATTGTTCGAACACCAATCCAATCAAGTATTGCCAGGCTATAGACGCCAAATAAGCCAACAAGGAACTCGATCATTGCATAGAGGGATATTTTTTCTGTGGTTTTTTCAGTCAGCCATCCTCCCAATAGAGCGCCAAAACCCAATCCTGCCAAAAAGACTGTCACTATCAAGGAAATGGAGATTGCTCCTACGCCGTAATAAATTGTTAACAATCGTTGCCAAACTAGCTGGTATAAAAGAGCAGAAAATCCAGAGAAAAAAAATACAAGAGCCAATAGATTATTTCGTCGGGATGTGAAACGAAAGGATGATTTGTTATTAAAGAGTTCGTTCAATTTTTTCTACATTAACTTTTAATCAAGAAAAAGGCGGTAATCATCTGGATTTCAAATTGATTCTTGGTTTCCCGGATATTTTCGAGATTAATGGCGGATTGTACCAAAATGTAAGCCGAGGATCGGGATCGAACCGATGACCTGCCGCTTACGAAGCGGCTGCTCTACCAGCTGAGCTACCTCGGCATAAGACAAGGAGGATTTTAATTGATAATTTTCATTATCGCCATGGAGTGGAGTTGATGAGCTAAAAATTCTGGCCTGGTGACTTTGCAAATTTGAAAATCCCAAGTTGAATGAAGGCCATTCTATCTGAATTGTAGAAAGATCTTCCTGAGCGAATTAAATTTCGATTTTATTGCGGCGATTTGCGAAATTATTAGTATAAATACAAAAATTTCATGGGGGCAAGATTATTCCCATCATATGGTTAAATCGGAGAATCTTTTGGGGATATGCCTTGCTGCCGGGGCGACAAAGAATGTTTCAGTACCAGCGGCGAAAAAATATATCCGGTTGAACCTTTTTTACCTGGAGGGCATTGAGGTTCAATGGATGGATAATTCAAATTGTAAGCCTTATCATCAGCTTTATCTCCCTTTTAAACACGAGGTGACGGGTCTCGACCTAATATTTAATGAGGGGCGGAGGAGCCCATAATTTTTGAAAAGAGGTTCGGAGAATTAGGATGAAAATATCGATTGTAACAACAATGTATTATTCCGCGCCGTATTTGAGGGAGTTTTACAGGCGGGTTGTTGAATCCGTAAAAAAGATTACCGGGGATTATGAACTTGTTTTTGTCGATGACGGATCCCCCGATGGATCGTTGGCGATTGTTCAAGAATTATCTGGAAAGGATGAACACGTCACGGTTGTTGAATTATCTCGGAATTTTGGACACCACAAGGCTATGATGACAGGTCTCTCCCAATCAACCGGGGAATGGGTCTTTTTAATAGATTGTGATTTGGAGGAAAAACCGGAATGGCTGGATCTTTTCTGGGCGGTTGCGATGGAGTCAACGGAAATTGACGTGGTTTTTGGAGTTCAGAAAAAACGAAAAGGTGGGTGGTTTGAGCGAATTTCAGGAGCTTTTTTCTACGTCCTTTTCAACTTCTTTTCGGATGTGAAAATTCCCCCAAATTTGGTGACTTGCAGGCTAATGCGCAAAAACTACGTGCGCGCGCTTTTGGAATTCCGCGAGCGGGAAATTCTTATCGCGGGCCTTTGGTCGGCGGCGGGCTTTAAACAAAAAGCCATTTCGGTCGAGAAATCGGATAAAGGCTCGACGACTTATAGCCCGGCAAAAAAATTTTTTATTCTCATCGACTCGATTGTGACTTTTAGCAATCGACCATTGGTTTGGATTTTCTATATGGGTTTTTTGGTCACCTTTTTGGCATTTAGTTACAGCGGTTGGATTGTCTACAGAAAGTTCGTTTATGACATCTCAATCATGGGCTGGGCTTCATTAATCGCTTCACTTTGGCTGTTAGGAGGGTTTATTATTTTTTCCATCGGGACTGTCGGGCTATATCTTTCGAAGGTGTACGCCGAAACAAAAAATCGCCCCTACACAATCATCCGTAAAATTCACTCCTCAAAAGATTTATGAGAAAAATTTTTCCAGATATTAAAAGTTACTTTTTGGATAAGGTGAAGAGATTTGGGGCCACTCCCCGGGGCGCAGATTGGAAAAACCAAGAGGCCCAAGAAAAGCGCTTTGAACAAATTTTAAAAATAATTGATGGTTCGTCCGGACCATTTACCATCAGCGATTTGGGGTGTGGTTACGGAGCTTTGTTTGGGTTTATCAATAAAAAATGTCACCGTCGATTTGATTATCACGGGTATGATTTATTGAGGGAAATGGTTGAGTTGGGGAAAAAATTGTACGGCCGTAAGAAAAACTTCCACATTCAACGGATTCAAAATTTTGCCGCCATGAAGCAAACGGATTATACAGTGGCTAGCGGCATTTTTAATTTCCGGAACGGGTTTTCGAATAAATTCTGGAAGAAGTATATTTTAACAGTCTTGGATCAAATGAATCGGGCCAGTCTCAAAGGGTTTAGCTTTAATATTTTGAGCATATATTCCGACCGAGCCTTCCGTCGGAATGATTTGTACTACGCGGACCCGAAGTTTTTCTTTGATTATTGCAAACGCAAATTTTCTCCCCATGTTACCCTTGTTCATTCCTACGGCATGTATGAATTCACAATTCTTCTCTTTAAACAGCCGAACCGATGACAATTAAAAACCGAAGTCAACCTGAGCCGCAAAAGTTCAAGGTCCCCTTCAATCTTCCTTATCAAACCGGAGGCGAAATAAAAGCCATCCTCAAAGCCCTTCGCGGGGGCCAAATATCGGGCGACGGTTTTTTCACGGAGCAGTGTTCCCGGTGGTTGGAAAATTATCTTGGACTGCCCAAAGTTTTGCTGACCCCCTCATGCACGCACGCGCTTGAACTGGCATTCCTGTTATTGGATATAAAATCAGGCGATGAGATCATCCTCCCCTCTTTTACCTTCCCCTCCACAGCCAACGCCTTTGTTTTGCGGGGCGCCAGGCCAAGCTTTGTCGACATCCGCAGAGATACCTTGAATATGGATGAAACAGCTGTTGAGGAAAAGATCAATTCCAAAACTAGGGCGATAGCCACCGTCCATTACGGGGGGATTCCGTGTGAAATGGATTGGATTTTGCGTATTGCAAAACGACACGGGATTCCGTTGGTTGAAGACGCGGCCCAAGCCCTCGGTGCAACTTACCATGGCCAATTGTGCGGGACATTCGGGTCGTTAAATGCATTTAGTTTTCATGAGACAAAAAACATCACCTGCGGAGAAGGCGGGGCTTTGGCGATCACCGGCAAAAAACACATACAGCGGGCAGAAATTATTCGGCAAAAGGGGACGGATCGGTCGCGATTTTTCCGGGGGGAAGTGGATAAATATTCCTGGGTGGACGTGGGATCTTCCTACGTTCCCTCGGAATTGCAGGCGGCATTTTTATTCGCCCAACTTAAAAAGCAAAATTTAATCTATCGCCGGCGCCGAGCAATTTTCCAACGGTATTATGAAGCCTTGAAGCCGAGGGAGCTGAGGGGAGACATCCAGTTACCATTTATCCCTCCTCATACCAGGCCTTCTTATCATTTGTTTTATGTTATTTTTTCTTCAGGTAAATTGAGAAATAAGGTTTTGTCTGGTTTGCGGCGGAACGGGATCGATTCCGTTTTCCATTATTTTCCTCTCCACCTTTCAAAAATGGGGCGCCATTTTGGTTACCGGGCGGGAGATTTCCCCGTGACGGAGCGGGTAGCCCCGTGTTTAATTAGACTTCCCATATTCAACTCCATGACCGAGAAAGATCAATCCGTGGTCATCAAGGCGTTGCTGAAACTCTTTTGACTTTTAAAGTCTCCCTCCAATCCTTAAAAATAAAAGCCAAATAAAAGATAGAAGCAAGGGGAAGAATTGCTTTTATCATTACAGTGACAAGGTCCAGAACAAAAACTGAAAGGTTTTGAGAAACCATTAACCGCCATAACCAAATTTCGAAGCTGGGGATCAGAAGGACCAAGGAATACCCGTGACTTGCCCAAAAAAAAGGTTTCGGCGGGACCTCCCAAAGCAAGTATAAAAATAGCGTCCAGTTGAAAACGAATCCAAATTTGGCTGGGTATAAATATCGGCCCAAGGGATTTCCCAATACACCCTGGAAAAGGACAAGGGAGTTCATTAAAAAAACTATTAGGATCATATCCCGAAGGGAGTTCTTGTCATGCCAATGGCTGGCCTGATTTAACCTCCAGTAAATGAACGCCAGAATAATAACCAGATATCCCCAAAGCGAAAGACCGATCACCTTTAAACTTGACTTAAATTTGTTCAAATAAAGCCTGATGACAGCGACAGGCGATCGGGCCACAATCCGGGCATATTCCAAGTACAATAGCCAAAAGTACTTTTTCGAATAAATGATGACATCGGGATATTTTTTCCTTATGGCAATCTGGGCGTTTTTATCCGACCAATTTATGCCGAGTTGGTCGGTGCCGGAGCCAAGTCCAATATAAAGGATATGTGAAAAACCGGTGGCGCTATTGGACTCCAAACCCCTGGGAAGGGTGGAAAAATGGCATATTCGGTTCCTAACAGAGAAGATTAAATCGTTGGAGAATGGGATAAGAACCAGCGCAATTCCGAAAAGGCAGATTAAAAATATATTTTTCCGGTTTTTTTTGAGCCCCCGGAGATTAATCAAAATCACCAAAACCGATCCCACCAAGCCGATGGCACCAAGCGGTTGGCGAATTAGAAATGAGCCGATTAAAAGGAAATAAGCCGCCACAGCCGCAAATATATTTTTAAAGGAGAGTTGCAGATCTTCCCGGAAGAGTCCGTGAAAAAAAACAATCGAGGCTAGAACCCCGCAAAAAAGGCCGAAATATCCGGTTGGTTCATCAGGTCCCAGAAAAATTTTGGGGAAAACGAAAAAAAATCCCAGGTTTAATATCCCCAATGAAAACCAGCGGTGGCCCAGGAGGAATAGACTTAAAGCCAGGATCAAAATTCCCAAGTGATTGATCAAAAAATGAATATAAGTGATTTTCACGCGGTTGACGGTTGGTTTGCTGAAGATGGCTACGGCATCGGCCAGCAGGGTCATTCCCCGGTAATCGCCAGGATATTTTACTTCGATGGGAATCGGTTTGTTATCTTCACCGCAAACAGTCAGAAAGGTACCCGTTTTTTGACTGCAATCGGCGCTTTCCAGCCAATAATTGACCCGCGCGTAGGTACTGGCTTCGGCGTATTGGGACATCCGCTTAATATGATATTGCCACTGGATAATATAAGCGCACCCGGTTATGCTCAACAACGCCAAAAAAAGAGTCCTATTGCCCATACGAGAGATTCAAAATGTCAATGCCCAGGCGGGTTTACGAAATCGGGTTTTCTTTCTTCCAGAAAACGCCCGTGACATCAATGTCCACCAATTTCTCACCGATATGATGCTCGAGACGGTATTCATCAATGGCTTTTTGGCAGGATTCCCAGCTTTTGTAGTCGTCCACAATTAGATAACCGCCCAGGCTCAATTTGGGATAAAGGGCTTTAATGGCGTCCATGGTTGAATCGTAAAGGTCACCATCCAAACGCGCCACGGCGAGAGATTCGATTGGGGCATGGTGCAGAGTATCTTTAAACCACCCTTTGATAAATTTCACCTGGGAATCAAGCAGGTCGAAACGGGCAAAATTGTCTTGGACGTCCTCCAGGGAGACGGCGAGTATGTCGTGATCAGCGCTGTGATCGTTCGACCATTTCTTGTCCATTGCGGATGTCGGCGGCGGCAGTCCCGCAAATGAATCGGCCACCCAGACCTTGCGGTTGGTGACGCCGTAGGCTTTAAGAATCCCGCGCATTAAAATGCAGGCCCCCCCGCGCCAAATGCCGGTCTCAATCAAATCGCCCGGGACGTTATTTTTAAGAATATCTTCCACGCAGAAGCGGAGATTTTCCGTGCGTTTCTCGCCGATCATGGTAAGTGCGTTCATCGGCCAATCTTTCCCTTCTTGGCGGTGGCCGGGATCGGTCCGTTTGAGAAGCTCATAGCCCCGGGAGGACACGAAATTTTGGACCCAGCGTTTCCACGCGGTTTCGCGGGAAAGGATGGAGTAATCCTGGAATACTTTCCCTAAAAGGCATTTTTGCAGAAGATCGATATAAGCCTTGTCGATTGGGGATGGCTTGAGAGCGGGGCCTTTTTCAGGATTTTCAACAGTGAAAGGCGAATTCATAATTTGAGGATGGTAGCATATTTTCAAGGGAGATTTGGGAGGGAAGGAGCCCCTGTTCCGACGGTATTTGGAGGGGGGGACTTAGGCGGACGTAAAGCGCCTTAACTTTGGAACCGGGTTTGGATTATCCCGCCAAGACCGAAAAAAAGAAGGACCGCTTTTACCAGCCAACCCAAGAAGGGAAGGGAGCTGAAAATTAAAAGAATCACGATTCCCAAAAGCCCCCGCCAAAAAGGAGTTAGCTCCCAGTGAAGCCGGGTTGATATTTCGGCGCCGATTCCGAGCGATATACTGATTCCGCCCAGAAAAATAGCGGCCACAAGGATTCCAAAAAGAGCCAAAGCGATAGGGAATCCTATTATGGTAATGGTGAAAAAGATGATTATCGGAATGGAAACCAGGAATCCCAGGATTCCCAAGATAAAGGATTTGAGCGGTTCCTTCCAGATGACCAGCCGGGTTCGCTCAATTTGTTTGGGAAAAAGAAGGAGCAGCGCGGCCAGGAGCAGGATGAACCCCAGGCTTCCCAAAACGATTGTGGTTCCAATTATTCCCGCGGCCAAACCGCCGATAAGGGGGACCCCTAAGAAGAAATATTTTTCGAGGAATTTAAGTTCGGGATCAATTGATATTTCGTTCCCTTTGATTTGGCCTCCGGTCAGTTTAATCACCTTCCCGCCGATGGCGATGGCGCTTCCTTGAACTATTCCCGCATTGCCGACAACCACGTGACCCATGACTGCAACCGCGTTATCCCGAACGGTTCCGTCAACTTTCACATTGCCGTGGATAGCCAGGACGCTTTTTTTGGTGTCCTTCGGCGGAACGTAAATGTCCTCGCTGATTTTCAGAATTTCTTCGGCGCGGGCGGTAATCTGAAGGAAAGGCAGAACTAGAAAAGCTAATAAAAAGAATTTGGCTGATTTGGCCATGACGTCTCCTCAAAATTCCTTTAAGAAGATATGCCGAGGGTCAGAATCGAACTGACGACACCACGCTTTTCAGGCGTGTGCTCTACCAACTGAGCTACCTCGGCGATAATTGATTATCAGTTACTTTCGTTTGCTCTGGGGGTCGACCTTTGTCAACCGTAGCAAAATCGTAGCATTTCTCACGCGGCAAAACCTTAATTGCCCCCACCAAATGTTCTTTGGAAAGGTGACCGTAGCGCTCGGTCATGGTTGTGGCCGAGTGCCCCATGATTTTAGCCAGTTCAGCCAAGGTCCCGCCTTTGCTTAAGAAATCGCTGGCAAACGTATGCCTTAGATCGTGAAAAACAAAATCCTCAATTTTCAGGTTGTCCACCAGCTTGCTAAAGCTGGAGTGTACCACGCCCATTCGGCTAAGAGGTTTTCCATCGGGATAAGAAAAAACATATTCTCCAGATTTTTCAAGGTTTGTCAATAAATCGTACACCTGGTCGAAAATCGGGACATACCGGATGGTGGTCTTCTTCCCTTTCCAGCTGATCACCCGGATATAACCTCTCGCCAAATCCACGTCCTTCCATTTCAGATCGAGGATCTCGCCCTGCCTCATCCCGGTTTTAAGGGCAAAGAAGGTGGCTCCGTGTCGTTATTTCGACGACGCAATCCACGTCTTTGGAAAGCCGAACTTCCGGGGCGGCGGGGTCGGTTATATGGAGTCCCACGGTCGCGCCGCCAACGAAGACGACTTCTTCTTTAAGGTCGCGAAGGCCGCGTGCCACGATGGTGATCATCTCGATGTGACGTTGTCCTTTCATCAGGCGCCGATCCTTTTCTCGATTTCCTGAACGGCTATTTTCTGTTCTCGCGCCCGTCCGACTCTTAAAGTGTCGACCAGCGCCAAAAGCTCGTAGAGTTTCGGGTCCTTTCTGGCGGCCGCTGGCGCGGAGGGGTATAGCGGCTCGATGGCCTGTCCGCGGACGGGGCCTTCATCGTCGGGCCAGACGTAGGGCTCGCTGGAAACGATTTTTTCAGCCAAAGGGGGGGCGGAATGAGCGGTCACGATTCCCCTGCAAAGGCGGCCCGGTTCCGCAGGGAACGCGTATTTGATCCCGTGAACCAGAAATTCCTGGAGGGCGGATTTCATGAGTTTTCGTTTTGCGGCATCAAGAAAACTTGACCGCCGGCACCGTTCCACGTCCATCCCACCATTGCCACGGCGTTTTCTAAGCGCAGTTGCCTCGAAAAGTTTCGGATATAAATTAGGAGTTCGGCCACTCTCCATAGAGTAACCGTGAAGTCTAACACCTGTTGTCCGGCTTTCTTTGGGTATTGTCCCATATCTTCTTGATAACCGCGGAAGATTGAGAATCGGCCGGTTGGTTCAGCGCGCCAGAAATCCGAGTGTCTGGCGTCGTCCTTATCTCTGGCAAGCCAAACCTCGATCCCTCCTTCATAAGGATAGGGTGCCAGCTCCCCTTCCGGCGGAACCAAACCAATGTCCCAGCCTGTCACATCAGCTTCGGAATGCCTCAATATGTCTAGAAATTCTTTGAGACCGAGGCTCCCCGGAGACTCGGAGAGAACAAATGAGGCCTGCCAGAATCCCTTGGAGAAAGGGCTCCGTTCTATTCCTGAGAATTGTTGTTGGCACAGAAATTGGAATCTTTCGAATGCTTTTTTTGTCCATTGTTCGAGTTCGGGAAAGAGCGAGGAAGAGGCCCTATTTCTGAACGGTAGTGCTCCCCAAAAACTGGACAGTTACATAAGGTATACCTTGAAGACACTGATTCTCTGTACAGACAATGGGGAGCACCTCAATTTTTCAGGATGAATTCAAATGTTTAATATGATTAAATCATGTTTTAGGGATTTTTATAAAGGCAACTCTACAGTTTGGTATGAAAAAAAAGGCTTTTGGAACTTACGACATCGCAAAAATATGCCACGTGACGCCCGCAACAGTGGGCCGGTGGGTTGACGAGGGGAAATTGCCCTTCTTTACCACGGGAGGAGGCCATCGACGCGTTTGGGACGTTGATCTTATTTCATTTTTGAAGAGTCATAACATTCCTCTTCCCAACGAATTTAGAACGGGTGAGGCGATGCGTATTTTAATTGTTGATGATGAACGTTCTTTGCGGAGAATTATCACCCGTCTCATTAAGAAACTTTATCCTCAAGCCGTTATTGACGAAGCCATCGACGGTTACGAGGCTGGCCATAAAATTGGAAGTTTCATGCCAGCTCTTGTTCTATTGGATCTCAAATTGCCCGGAGTGGATGGTTTTAAAGTCTGTCAGATGGTTCGTCAGGACAAAAATTTAAATGATGTTAAGGTTCTGGCGATGAGCGGATACAGCATCGTTCAGTATAAGAAGAAAGCCCTCGCTGCCGGAGCGGATGATTTCATCGCCAAGCCTTTCCAACTTGATGAACTTAGCAGAAAAATAAATAAACTTCTTTCCTGAGTCGATTTCCGGGCGATTATTTCTACAGGGAAATGGTGGGAGTTGATTACGGCAATCTTTAGTTTGATTTTATCTCAGATTGCTTTTTCTCCTTGGCATAGCCCAGAAATTTCATAATAGAATTAATGCCCTCTGTGCCGGCGCTTATGATTAAGCCGGTGACCACCACATCAACCACGGCTGCTGTATCGACGCCCAACGGTTGTAAAACCCGAATCCCAGTTCCCCAAGCCAGGACGAGACCAATGACCAAAGACGCGAGCCCGAGGATCTCCTTCTTCTTTGATTTGATTTTATCCACAACGGGGGAAAGAATCTCGATTAATTGCTGAACGGCAAACCCGACGGCAAATACGGGCCCTAAGGCTGAAACAAGTTTATCCATGAAACATTCTCCTTAATTATGAGCGTTAAATTTCCAACTGCTTTCGGCCATGAGTTGCAGGCCAGTAACGCGGTATCTTACATCGCCTTCTCTTCGCGTCCCATAACCCCCAAGGACTCCGAGAATCGTTTCCCATCTCGGGGTCCATGAATGACTTAATCCTACACTGACGCCGTTCATATAAACATCGACGGCAGTGGATAGATCAACACTCCCGGCATCCAAAGCAGGACTTCCAAATGAATACCCGGCCATGAGATCTGTGTAATCAGTGAGTTTGAATTCTGACCCGAACCGGATTTTCCAAGCATTCTTCCAATGAAATGTATTTCCAGAGTCCTGGAGAAACACCCCTTGTGTATCAAAGTGTTTCGCATCGGTGAACCGGCGCCAGTAGGTCTCATTTAAATCAAGAGAGAGTATTAACCGACCATTCGGCTGATACGCGGCACCAAGGCCGGCCGTCGGGGGATGGCGCAAAGCCAGGTCTACACCACTCTTTTCATTGGGAAGGAGCAAACTTGTATTATTGACGGTCGCATGCCCTTTTAATTTGACATCACCCCCCGTCCGGTAAACGGCTCCGAGAGCGACTTTCGAATGAGGATTATATTTCAACCCGAATATCCCCTCCGGAGCAATACCATCAGCTTCCAAGTCAGTGGAAATGGTGTTGCCGGAGAAGGGGTAGCCGGTGAGGGAGTTCTTACTCACCACCCTTCCATAGAGGATATCGAGCCCGACTCCGGCGGAAAGGGTGGGCGATAATTGAAAACTGCCGGATACATTCCAAGTCAATATCCCTGCGGAACTTTTGAAATCAAGCGTGTGGGATGGTGTGATTTTAGATGAATCCTGAAATTTCGATCCTTGCAGAAGAGGCGTATAAAAACCCAGGGCCAAAGCGGCCTTCTTACCTACGGGAATGAGACAGCCCGTTGCTCCGAGCAGATAATTCGAATCCTCGGTGGTTTTGGAAAAGATGGCACCGATCCCCGGTAATCCGGAAAGTGAATTGGAATCATATGCGCTCATCCTGCCGCCGAAGAACTCAAGGCCGAATTCGGCCCCGTTTTTTTGAACAGATCCCACGATATTTCCAGGGTTCCAGTAAATGGACGTCCAGTCATCCGAACTCGCAATGGCGGCCCCTCCCCGGGAAACCTGTCTGGCGCCAATTCCCTCAAATTCATAGCCGGATCCGTAAGCGAAGGATATCATCGCCAGGTTTAAAAAGAAGAGGCACAAAAGGAAACGGAAGCTGTTCATGCAAATTTTTCGACCGCTTTTTTATTCGGCGGCGTGGCCACATCGCGACGGAAAGGAATTTGCGTTACGATGCAGGTCCCGCCATTGATTTCTCTTTGAACAGAGAGACTCCCTCCGTAACATCCGAGAATCTCTCTGGCGATGATAAGCCCGACACCGGTGCCATCTTTTTTCGTTGTCACGATTTCACTCGACAACTTTTCCAAAACACTTTTTGGAATGCCGGGCCCATTGTCTGTTACTTTTATGATCATTTGAGTTTCTGAATCCTCAACATCAACGCGTATCCGGCGATCTCCTTCCTTGTTTTCGAAGGCTTCGACAGAATTCTTCAACAAATTGAAGTAAACCTGCTGCAGTTCTTCTTTGTTGGCAAAAAACTTTCGCGCTCCCCCCTTTGGAGAAACTGTTTCAAAATTCACCTGACGTGCACCAGGAAGAAAAGAAAGAACAGAAATCACTGTTTCTAAAAGATCAACGGGACAAATCATTTCTTTTTCCGAATCGCCGGGCTTCGTGTATTTCAGCAAGCGGTTTAACAGGTGGGAAACCCTGTTCAATTCACTCAACATGATTTTGCAATCTTCCGCAGAGTTGTCACTAAGGGTGTTTTCGATTGGAAACAGCTGGATGAACCCGGAAACCGCCCCCAGCGGGCCGCGGATGTCGTGGACGATTTTGTTGACCAAAAGCCCGATTTGAGAGGGGGCTTCCAATTTCGCCAGAGCTTTAATCATATTCTGTTTTTGCCAATGTTCTTGTTCAATCTTGTCCCTTAGAAACTTCATAATGTGCTTATACACTTGACCTGAACCAGCCATATAGACAATGCTGACGATGACGACGATGGCCGCCGTCAGTTTATCGGCATAGATGTCATGGGTCGTGATCGGGAAGGGTTTGAAGATCCCCGTGAATTCGCCAATGACGACGAATAAGTAAACAATCAGGGCGACGCCTGAGGACTTCGGATATTCAATGCCATAAGAGGCTTCCATGAGGATTATCGAGAAGAAAACAAAAACAAAGGGGGATAAGATACCGCCAGAAAAATGAACGGCGAATCCAAGCAGGATCACGTCCAATATGCTCAACAAAACGAAGGCAAGTGGATAAGCGGGATAGACTTTCGTAAAAATAAGATAAAAAACAAGATGAATGATGCTGGAGGAGAGGACGATATAGTTGAAATAAGGATGAAAGGGGTGGCCTCGGTAAGAGAAGATTACAAAAACAATCGCTGTTATCAGGCTTTGGACGAGTATCTGTCGCCTCGTTAATTGCGGATGCGTGAGGAATGAATGAACTCGCTTGCTCATTATGCTCATACCCCCCTTATCAGCGATATGATTGGGAACCTCCAGTGGTCTCACGCTTTACATGGCAGATGACCGTTCTTATTCGAAGGAACTCTGCCAATAGCGAACAAAGGTGGGAGCTACCAACATCATTAGAATGTAGCCGACCAACGCTTCGTAAGGCATATGGAAAAATGGGATGGTCCCCCAATTCCATTGAAGAAGTTCATAATTGTAGTCCCATACGCCCGTTTTGACTCCGATGGTTTCAAAGGGGAGGCCGATAACCACCGCCCCGACGACATCGAACAGTAAAATCCGCTTATCGTAGGGTTGGATGGATTCTTTCCGCAAAATCCAGCAATACAGTTTTTCCGACAGGAACACAACCAAGGCAAACATAACACCCCAGGCAAAGGGAACGGAGAGGGGAATATCTTTATAAATCGTTATGCGAAAGTGATAATTCCAAAAAGGTTCGGTAATAAATTCGTTGCAGAGGCCCACAATGGTACCGGATAAGATGGCCCCTGCCACGTTTCTTTTGGCGAACTTACGAAAGGCATACCACGCCACCGGGATTTGAAGGTACGACCAAACCTCAAAAAGAATCAGCTTCATGGGCGTCCCTCAAAGGAGGCCTGCCAATATCGAACGAAGGTGGGCCCCACGAGCATGATGAGCGCATAGGCGATCACTGTTTCCCAAGGCATATGGAAAATAGGGACGTTGCCCAACGTCCAATGGATTTTCCCGAGGTTGTATTCCCATGCTCCCAGCCAGGCACCGGCCGTCTCAAGAGGAAAACCAACCAACGTACCGATTATCACATCAAACAGGAATATCCGCTTATCTTTCGGTTTGATGCATGGTTCGCGCAACACAAATCGATACGCCTTTTCGGACAGGTAAACCGTAACCGCAAACATCATTCCCCAATCAAAGGGAATAATAAGAGGCAAGTCTTTATAAATGGTGATGTGAAAATGATAAATATTGACGGGCTTCGTTGAAAATTCCAGAAACAAGCCCACGATGGCTCCGGCCAGAATATCTCCGGTTATATTCCGTTTTAAATATCGCCGGAAAATGGTCCAGACAAAAAGAACGAAAAAATACGAGAAAATTTCCAGGATTGTGTATTTCATCTGCACGGTCATGGTTTTCTTCGATCCCGGACGGCCCTGCGCACGGCGAGCATAATGGTAATAACCAAAAACGGTCCAAACCAATAATAAAGCAAAGGTTCCTCTATGGGTATTCCCCAGATTCGCCAGCCAAGAATCCTGGAATCGTTCCAAACCCAATGGCCCCGACCCAATGAAAAATGCTCCGCGAAAAGCATAACCGCTTCGAACAACAGGATTGTCGCCAAGGTAGCCCGCCCATTCATTTCATGGCGTATGGCGCGATATAGTGGAAGAACGATAAAAACAAAAGGGATGACCAAAATGATTGTGGCTGGCCACCATTTCCCTTTCCTGAAGTCAAACTGCGACGTTTCAGAATTCCCTGTGACAAGCTCCTCGTCTTTTTTATCGGTGGTCTTTTCCTCACCATCTGACTCAGGCATGAGTTGATTCCTTCTTCACGGAATTCGGCCAACAGCGGTCGAATGCCAAGTACAAAAGCATGAAAAGGGGCGATGCCCCAAACCAAAATTCAAATTCTTCAATGGGCACGCCCCAAATCCGAATCCCAATCAATGGATCGACGGATTGGGTGAATGTCCATACATCCAGCCATATATAAACATACTCCATGGCAAAGGTTAGCCCGCTCATGATAGCCACGGTGATCCAGAAAGCCTTCCGGGTCGCCTCATCCATCCCCTTCCAAAGAAACCCGGCCAAGATAAAGACGGGGATCCAGAACAGAATGATGTAAGTGATGAAATACAAAGGCATAAAACTATTTTTTTTATGTTTTAACTGTTTTGAATATATTTATTTATTTGGCTGATATCAATAATTGGCGCGATTTTTTTCCAAACGGGAATTTATAGCGATTAGATTTTATGTTATTGGCGGAATTAAAGAAGAACGTCTTTAATATTTCACAGTCGATCTCAACTATGAAATCATGTTGATGATGGTCTCTCCAAGGATTTCTGGCTGGAAAGGTTTAGAAATAAATCCAGACCCTTTTTTGAGTAACATTTGAATGCGGTCTTCCCTGTTTTCGCCGGAAATAAAAACGACCGGTAATTTCTGTGTGTCCGGATCAATCCGCATACGTTTCACCATTTCCTCGCCATTTAAACCCGGCAGATAGAGGTCAACCAAGACGAAATCAATATTCTGTTCGCTGATGATTTGCAACCCTTTTTCACCGCTGTCGGCTTCAAATACCTCTGTCAGTTGAAGCCCGCTTCGTCGGAGGGCTTTTATTATCGCTTTTCGAACGTCGTTTTCGTCTTCTACAACAAGAATATTGAAAGACATGGTCATGCCCCCGGAAGATCTTCTCTTACGACAAGTTTTTTAGTCAATTCTTTGGCCCGTTCGCAAGCCTTCACAATCTCGGCGATGTCTTCTTTGTTGAGCCCGTTTTTTGAAATGTCCATCTGGACAAAATGCGCACTGATCAACATTGTCGTAAGCAAATTATTAAGTTCGTGAGCAATTTCATTGGCAAGAGATTCAGTTTTCATAATTCGAGAAGCGAACTTATTTTTTCATTTAGGGCTTCCATGGCGAATGGTTTTCCCAGGAAGTCATCGGCTCCGCAGGAAAGGATGTTATTTCTTGTCTCGGAATTGTCTTGGCCTGAAAAAGCCAGGATTTTCGCATCTGCAATGTCGGTTTTTGATCTCATTATTTTGCAGACACTAAAGCCATTCAGGTCAGGCATAATGAGATCCAATATGACCAAATGGGGTTTAAAGGTTGCGAATTTCCGGCAAGCTTCTTCTCCATCATAGGCGGCTTCAACCAGGATGGACCGATCCATCCTTTTGATAAAGCGGGTCAATCCAAAGACGATTTGCCGATCATCATCCACTTCCAAAACTCGTTTGTGCGGAGCCGGTTGAAAATGGGAGGGAATAGGGAGGCCCTCTTTTTGGATGAATTCGAGAAAGTGAATTCGTAAAATATGCCGGTGACCAGCCGGTGTTTTGAACACCGGAAGTTTTCCCTCATCGACCCATCCCAGCACAGTTTCGATGGGCACTGAACAATGGCGGCTCACTTCATTGACGGTTAAAATCCGGCCAGACATGGATCACTCTCAAACATCGATAGGGAAAATAAAATCAATAGAAATAATAGAATAATTCATATAATTCAGTTTATACCCAATATTTTGGGGTTTCAAGGTTTTTTCTGCTTGGGGATCCGGCGGCAGCAGAGACATGACATGCTGAATCTCCAAGCAGGGAGTTATCATTAGCCAGAAAGTCATTCTTTGCGTTGAAGATGAGGAATGTATCCAAAGGTTGTTTAGGCGGCTTTTGGAGCCGCTTGGCTTTAAAATAATCTGTGCCAACGGCCTCATAGAAGGGACAGATAAAATGAATGTCCCGCAATTGGATCTTCTTGTGGTGGATTTGAAATTAACCGACGGTTCTGGGATCGACGTGATTCGCCAATTTAAAATTAAGTTTCCTCAATCAAGGATATTGATCGTCACGGGTTCACTCACTCCGGAAGATCATCTGAAGGAAGCCTCGGAACTGGGGGTGACCGATTGTATTTATAAGCCATTTAAGGTTGAGGAATTGATTGGGGTTGTTCAGTTTGTCATTAAAACTTAGGGCAATTTAAACCAATAGTCTCTCGATGGTTCTCGCCAACTCATTCTGATCAAAGGGCTTGCGTAAAAATTCCGAGGCGCCCTGACGTAACATGGTGTCTTCTATTTTGTGGGTCAGAAGCCCCGTTATGGCCAGGATCGGCATCCGGTTTAATCTCGGCCATTTCCGAACCAGTCGGCAAAGTTCGAGCCCCCCGAAACACGGCAAGTTGATATCCAAAATCATTAATTTGGGATTGCCGTCGATAAGAACATCGATGACTTTTAAGCCATCATCAAATTCCATGATGTCGTATGATGGAAAATGCTTTTCTAAAACCCGGCGAATGAAACGAAGAACGTCAGGATCGTCGTCGACAACAATCACTAAGGAATTATTGAAGCCATTGGTATTGGAGTTCATAGAGGATCACTGGAAAGGGGTGATTTTGTCGAGACACCTAGAACATCGTCTATAACTTGGAAAATATCTTTCGTGTCAAATGGTTTTTGGAAACAGGCTGTGGCTCCCAACATTTTGCTTTCTTCACTCACCAGCTCAGGCGTCGCACTGCTCGAGAGGATCACCACGGGTTGAATGGGATTTGTTTTTCTCAGGCGCCTTAAAACTTCCGGTCCGGTCATCTTTGGCATATGAACATCAAGGAAAATCAATCCATAATCATGATGTTGCGCCTTTTCCAAAGCCTCCGCACCATCGTTGGCAGTAGATACGTTATAGCCCCTCGGTTCAAGTAAATACCGGAACAGGGCCCGGAACCCCGGTTCATCATCAGCAACAAGAATTTCCAGTTTCATTTATCCCTCTCTGCAACGACCATCGATCATCTGTCATCGTACGAGCATCTAATTTTCGACAGCCATCAATCTTGTTGACGCCTCTCATCTAAGCAGCCTTCTGCGCTTCTGCCGAGTGAGTCGGTAGATAGACAGTAAACGTTGTGCCTCCACCCACTTCACTCTCTACATCAATGGTGCCATGATGCTTATGAATGATTTCATAGACCAGCGAAAGTCCAAGGCCGGTCCCCTTCCCAACCTCCTTGGTCGTGAAGAATGGATCGAAAATCTTGGAACGGATTTCCTTAGGGATCCCATTTCCCGTGTCGCTTATTTTCAAAACGATATAGTTTAATCCGTTGATATGGCTACGTGAGTCTTGTTTGGTCTGAATAGTCAGCTTTCCTTTGTCTGCCATCGCGTCCATTGCGTTGTTGCAGAGGTTAATGACAATTTGTTGGATGTGGATTTTATTGGCTGAAATTTTCGGCAGGCTGGCTTCCAGGTCTTTAACGAGTTCGATATTTGTGATCCCACTTTGGGCTGTGACCAAAGACAGGGCCTCTTCGATGGTCGCGTTGATATCGATCTCTTCCTGTTGTTCGGTCCGAGAAGCCCTTGAAAACAACAAAAGATTTTGGACCAATCCTTTGCAGCGAAGCGCCTCCTTCTCGATGAAGTCCAAAGCCACCGGGGCGGATTCGACGAACTTAACCTGAGACTTGAGGGCTTGAGCAAATCCCAAAATAATTCCCAAAGGATTGTTGATTTCATGGGCTACGCCAGCCGCCAGTTGGCCGACAGCAGAGAGTTTCTCGGATTGAAGAAGCTTTTCTACTAATTTTTTACGTTCGGTGATGTCCTCGAAGATTCCCAGCACCCCAATGACATTTCCCGCCTCGTCGCGATAGGGAACCTTGGCGGTATGGACCCACTTCTCTTGCCCGGCGACCTGATAACGTTCCTCAATATCCTTCAGTGTGTTGGAAGCCATGATCGCTTGGTCATCCGCGCGGTACATATCCGCTAGTTCCCGGGAGTAAAAGGCATAGTCGTCTTTGCCGGCGATCTCCCCTGGATCTATTCCTAAGTCACGGGCGTAGTTGGTATTGCAGGAAATGTAAACGGAGTTGCGGTCCTTCAGAAAAATCCGCTGCGGAAGGTGTTCGATGAGACTCCGATTGTACGTTTCGCTCTCGCGCAGCGACTTCTCGGCCTGCTTGCGCTCGGTGATGTCCCTAAAAATACCCATGTTGTATAGTTTGCTACTCAGTTTTAGTTTGCCGGCGCTAACATCAGCATAAAAAATACTGCCATCCTTTCTTTTTATCGGCAAATCTTCAGCAACCGCAATCTCTCCACTTAATTGTTTTCCGAACTCTTCCAAAACATGATGCAGGGCTTCTTTAGGATGGATGTCCGTAACGCTAAGGCTAGTGATTTCTTCCTGAGTATAACCCAACATCTGGCAAATCTTGTTGTTGCCGAGGAAGAATTTCGTAGTTTCCGCATCCGCAAGCAGTATTCCGTCAATCGCGCTATCAAAAATAACCTTGAATTGCTGGCGGGATTCCTCAAGCTCCTCCTCTCTCCGCTTGCGTTCGCTAATGTCCCGGATGATACCGGTGACGTATTTATTTCCCCCCATGCCCCATGTCGATAACGAAAGCTCCAGTGGGAACTCGCTTCCATCTTTACGTACTCCGACTTCTTCGATGATTTTGCCGATGTTGCTCGATTTCTCGGCGGTTGTTAACCTTACAATGTCATCTTGAAACTGGGCGTGATACCGTTGGGCCACTATCAATGACATGGGACGCCCGATGATTTCGGCTTCGGAGTAGCCGTACATTCGTTCGGCACACGGGTTCCATCCAACAATGTTTCCGGCGGTGTCGTTGGTGATGATGGCATCGTTGGCAGATTGGGTCAGTGCCCGGTTCCGATCCTCGCTTATTTGCAAGGTTTCTTGAGACTTTAAAAGATTCTGGTAGCTGGAATTTACGATCCATTGCCAGACCACAACCGCCATGCCGATCACGATCAGCAAAAGCGTCGCGATCAACCCCAGGATGAAAACTGCTCTTTGATTCCATTCCTTGAGTAGTTCCTGGATATCCATCTTGGCCACCATGAACCAAGGCGAATTTGGAATGGCTTTCAATACTGAGAGTACCGGAACACCGCGGTAATCCTTCCCATAGCAAATGCCTTCCTTACCCAGCACCATCATCACCGCGGGATTATCTGTCTGGCTTAAGGGGATCCGCAGATTGAGTGCCGTGTTTTGTCGGTGGCGTAGGTTGTTCAGAAACAACACGGCCTCTCCGTCCCTCTGAACGAGAAGGGTCTCTGCGGTTCGGCTGTTCCCGGGTTGGGATTCGACAAGAGGGAAGAGAAACTGCCGGGGATCGATTTGAAGGATGACCGCGGCAACGGGGCGGGATGCTTCACCGGCCTTTGAGAAAAAAGGTGCGACGACGATTAGATAGGGGGTCTGATCAAATTCACTTAAATGGATGTTGGAAAGAACAGATCGTCGCTCGCGAAAAGCCAGACCCAGAGCCTGTGCGCATTCATTATGAAGTTGACGGGGACCGTCGCCAAGTTTTAATCGCACCTGCCCGCGATCATCCACCAGCATGATGTTATTGTAATGGTCGTGGTCCCGCAGCGAACGGAATCGCGTTAACATTTGTTTGGCAATCTCTTCCTGCGGTGCTGCCATGATAGGCATGATGGCTCCGAGGAAAAACGGATTCTCCATAATGTCACTGGCGTCCGCCAGTCGCTCGTCTCGCCACTTTGAGATCGCGGCCACTTTTAGATTAGAAATGGTTGTGAGTTGAACGTTGGCCTGCTGATGCAAGAGTTGCTTCTCTTTCCAGTAAAACCAGGAGCCGCCGATGATAATGACCGCAATCACCAAACCAAACACGACTATCAACCAACGAGGAACTGAAGGCATATTCCTCATCGCTGCTGCTCCGTAGGGACTAAGTCGCTTCGCCTATCGATTAAATAGGCACTCCCTTTCCTCTCCGGCATGGTTTTTAAAAACCGTTTTATTTCGGAAACGATATCCACGGCTTTGCCATAGTGGCAGAGGTTTCGTTTTTCAGTGGTGGCAATGGCAATGGTCAAGGTGATCAAGGGAAACCGTCGTTCTATGCCGAGCCGGTCCTGCGTGCTGACATATCCTTTGGCCCTATCCTCCAAAGAATAATAGGAGGGAGCTTGCCGATCGAATTCGTCTTTGATTGCCATCGCCAAACTTTCTGCCGATTCCGGCCGCGTGATGAGAACGAAATCGTCCCCTCCGATGTGACCCAGAAAATCATCCGGTTGTCCCATGTTTTTAAGAACGTCCAATAGGATCGCGGCGGTTTCCTGGATGACATGGTCTCCCTTCGTGTAGCCGTACACATCGTTGTAGGCTTTGAAATTGTCGATGTCGATATAAAAAAAGGCAAAGGGTTTTTTCTCACGGATTCGGCGGGTGACATGTTCTTCAATCATGGAGTTCCCTGGCAGCCTGGTTAAGGGATTGGCGGATAAATCTCTATTGTTTCGGCGGCACATGCTTTGCACGCGGGCCCGCAACTCTTCCATTTCGAACGGCTTGGTTACATAATCGTCCGCGCCCAATTCAAACCCCACAATTTTGTCGACCAGTTCTCCGCTCCCGGTCAACATCATGATGGGAATCATTTGGGTTTTGTGATCCCTCCTCAGCTCTTTTATCGTTTCTTTTCCATCCATCGTGGGCATGAAAATATCCAGAATAATAAGGTCAGGCTTCTCGCTTTGAGCCATTGGAATAGCCTCCACCCCATTTAAAGCGCTCAGTATTTGACATGAAGGACTAGCCAGTGCGCGTTTGATAAGGCTCTGGACACATTCATCGTCATCCACAAGGAGGATTTTTCGCTCGGCCATGTTCATTTGCCTTTCAACGCCTTGCGCACGGCTGCCTCCAAAACGGAAGGTTCGAACGGTTTAAATATGAGTTCCCTAACACCCAGCCCTTTTATGTCGTGGCACCCTTCTTCCGGTGTTGGGGATCCAGTAATGATGATCACGTTCCCAATCGGCGATTTCTCCCTGAACCGACGAATGACATCGGTTCCATGTCCATCCGGAAGTTTTAAATCCGTGATGAGCAGGTCCACTGGGGTGTTTTGAATTGTTTCGAACGCTTGTTGCACGTTTTCCGCCAAGATCAATTGGTGGTCCAATTTGGACAGGATACGCCCGCACAAGCGTCGTATGACTTCCTCATCTTCAACAAGAAGAATCGTTTTTTGACTCATTGTCGTTTGGGTGATAGAGAGGCAACTCAATAACGAAAGTCGAACCTTCGCCTTCCTGGCTTTCGACGCGCAGAGTGCCTTGGTGTTCCTGAATAATCCCGTAAGAAATGGAGAGTCCGAGCCCCGTCCCTTTCCCTACGGGTTTTGTCGTAAAAAACGGGTCAAATATTTTGCCCAGATTTTCCTTGGGAATTCCGCATCCGGTGTCTTTGAAACTCAAAATAACTTTATCGCTTGTCTGCCGAAGTTGGATTGTCAACCGAGCAGGTTCTTTCTTCTCTAGCGCATGCTTGGCATTGGTGATGAGATTCAAAAACACTTGTTGAAGTTGCGAAGGGTCTCCCCAAACTGGCGATAAGTTTTCCTGAAATTCTGTGGACATATCAATTCCCGATGATGAGAATTCATATTTGACCAGTTGGAGAGTGGTCTCTAGGAGAGGAGCAATCTGGATGGGTTCTTTTTTGAATTCCCGTCTTTTGCTGAATTGGAGCAGGTTCAAGATGATGTCCCGGCATCGTTTGCTCTGAGTGAAAATTGACTCGACGTCCTCCCGCTGTTGCTTTGAAAGCCCGTCCCCTTCGAGGACCATCTGCGAAAACCCCATAATTCCGGTGAGAGGATTGTTGAGTTCATGCGCCACACCGGCGGCCAGCTGGCCGATGGCGGCCAATTTTTCCGATTGCACAAGTTGACTTTGGATCTTTTCAAGTTGCACGTACGCCTTTTGAATCTCGCCGATTTTCTTGTCGAGATCCTGGTAGAGTTTCGCATTCGTCACTGCCTGTGCGATCTGCGACCCAAAAATGGCTGCGCAGCGCAAGTCGGAGGATGTGAAGGGATCCTTCTCTTTGTTGGTTCGGTTGACGTTTAAAACGCCGATAAATTTGTTTTCGGTTTTCAAGGGGCAAACGAGAGAGGATTCAATATCGCGTAAATGGGGGATGCCCGTAAAGCGAGGATCTGATTCCAGCGCCCCTGTTATATGCACGGGTTCATTCCAACCTTCGGCCTGCCCCGCCACCCGTTCCCCAAGGGCCAGGCAGGCGTCTTTACGTTGGTCGTTTTCAAGCCCGATCGAGGCGACGACCTGAATAGACCCGTCGTCGTTGCGGAGCATGAACGATGCGTCATCCGCCTTCAGTATTTGGAGAGTGAAACGCATAATAATAGGAAGCAACGTATTCAAATTGATGGAAGAGGATATGGCTTTGCTGGCTTCATATACACCGATGATGGTCCTAAGCTCCCTTTTTTCAAGTGCCTTTTCCACCAAGGCAACAACCTCAGGTAAGTTAAACGGTTTCTGAATGAAGTCATAGGCTCCTTTTTTCATGGCGCTGACCGCCATTTCAACAGTCCCAAAACCTGTCCCCATAATTACTTCAATATCGGGGTGTTCTTTTTTAACCGTTTCCAGGAATTCAATGCCGTCCATTTTCGGCATTTTAATGTCACTTATCGCCAGTTCGAATTTCCCCTGCCTGATTTTTTCCAGCCCTTCTTCTCCATTCGTCGCCGTCATCACCTGGTATCCTATCTTGCCCAATTCTTGAGAAAGAAGGGCTCGGTATCCGGGTTCGTCGTCAATTATCAATATTCGGGACATGGGGGGTTTCTTTCTTCCGTCCGATGTCGTGGTGTTCGAGTCGTATATGTTATTGGCTGGAGCGTTCATACCAATAACCTCCTGATGCTGGCCGCCAGGTCATTGGTGTCGAAGGGTTTAAGCAAGAACTCGCTGACTCCCCGATCAAACATGACTTCATTGATTCCCGGCGCCGGGTACCCCGTGACGGCCAGAATCTTCGTGTGGGAAAGAGTGCGGTATTCCTGGATGAATTGCGAAAGCTCCAGTCCGTTGATGTGAGGCATATGCAAATCCAAGATGACCAATTGCGGACACCAGGCCATTAGTTTTTCTTTGGCCTGCAGGCCGTTGGAAGCCTGCCTGACTTGGCATTTTGGACACACATACAGCACGGTGCGGCGGATCAAACGCCGGATTTCAGGCTCGTCATCCGCCACTAACACTTTTTTCTCTGTGTGATAGTTATTCATCTTTGCACCTCCCAAAGCGATTTCGTCGCAGGATGCAGAATTCCAACCCACTACACAGGTTTCTTCAATGAGGCAAATGACAATAAATTCTTGATTCATGGGGCTTAATGACGATGTGATTGATATGTTTATCATCAAAAATATGTATATGCTGAATCACTCGTTAATTCAACCCTTTTCATTTTTGAGTCATTTTCAATGCGCGAACCGCTTGTTTTAATCGACCGTGACGCGAAAGACTTCTTCGATGGTTGTTAGGCCACTCAAAACCAGATCCAGCCCGCCCATGCGAAGGGTCTTTAAACCTTGTGAGAGAGCGATTTTTTTGAATTCTTCGGAGTCGGCGCCATTATTGATGGAATGCTTCAGTTCTTCGCTCATCTGGAGAAACTCGAATATGCCCTTCCGCATTCGATATCCAAATCCTTGACATTGGGAACACCCCGAAGCGCGGTAGAGCGTCACATTTCCGATATCTTTGCCGTCGGAAAATAGATTATTTAGGGAACGCGCGGGGGGATGGTAACCCTGTTTGCAATGGGGACAAAGAAGGCGTACCAGCCTTTGGGCCAGCACGCCGATGACGGTGGAGGCGATCATGTATGGTTCGACCCCCATGTCCTTGAGCCGTTCGAGAGTGCTGGGCGCGTCGTTGGTATGAAGAGTCGACATCACGAGATGTCCCGTCATGGCGGATTTCATCGCGATCTCGGCGGTTTCCTTGTCACGAATTTCACCCACCATGATCACATCCGGATCTTGTCTCAAGGTTGACCTCAGCGCGGCCGCGAACGTCAAACCGATTTTGGGATTCACTTGCACTTGGGTGATACCCGTGGTATCGGAACTGTTGGCGAGGAGTTCGTATTCAATGGGGTCTTCCAACGTGACGATATTTTTCATGGGAGAGCGGAGTCTTTGGATAACGGAATAAAGCGTGGTCGTCTTTCCGCTTCCGGTGGGCCCCGTGACAAGAAAAAGTCCCTGGGGCCGGTTGATAAGCGATTCAAAATGAGACTGCATATCCGGTTCAAATCCCAGATTTTCCAATCCCACGGTTGAATTTGTTTTTTCCAAAATTCGAATGACAACCTTTTCACCGTACTTGGCCGGAAGGGTCGAGATCCTCAAATCAATGTCTTTGTCCTTGTTTTGAAAGTTTATTTGGCCGTCCTGCGGGAGCCTTTTTTCAGAAATGTCCAGGTTGGCCAGAATTTTGATGCGGGAGAGAATCGATGGTTGCATATATCCTGGAAATTCATGGATGGTTTTGAGGGTTCCGTCGATGCGAAAACGGACAAAGAGGCCATCCTTCTGAGGTTCCAAATGAATATCGCTGGCCCTTTGTCCAAGAGCAAGCGCGAGAAGTTTTTCGACGCTTTTCACCGCGTTCAAATCGCCCGCGGTTGGATTATCTCCTTTGTATTTCAAAGCCACTTTAGACAATTCTTTTGAAGAAGGATGGCTGTTTTGAATGGGGGCGTTCTGTTCAAGAAATTGAGCCATGGAGTCTTTCCCCACGCTGATGGTCTCCAATTCACATCCGCTAAGAACACGCAAATGGTCCATCGAAAAGGCATCCAGCTCGATGGCCGTAGCGATCAGGAGTTTCCCATCCTTTATTTCCAGCGGCGCGATGCGGTAACGTTGCATGGTTTCATAGGGGATAAGATTCATTACCTCGGGCATGATTTTGCATGAACCGATCGTCACGTTTGGCGTCGTCATTGAAGGGGTCATTTTTGTTTCTCCTCGCCCTGAGTCCGCCGCGGCGGATCGAGGGGCTTTGTTTTTGGAAGGAGGCTGCCGATCTTTTCGAGCAAGACTTTAGGATCGCAGGGTTTCGTTAAATACTCGTTCGCGCCAGACTCCCATCCGCGAAGTTCTTCGATCTTCTGATTGCGGGCCGTCAACATAATAATAGGGATGTTTTTGGTTTGGACGTTCAATTTCAATTTTCGACAAACCTGCCAGCCATCCATTTTGGGCATCATGACGTCCAGGACAATCATGTCCGGCGTATTTTTTAGGGCCATCGCCACGCCCTCTTCCCCATTGGAGGCTTCCTGAATCTCAAAGCCAGCTTGTTCCAGCCGGAGTTTAATAATCTCCCGATTTTCCAAATCGTCATCGACAATCAGTATTTTGACCACTGCGGTCACCCCCATGACTTTCCAGGTGCGCCACTTTGACACCCCGCCAGGTATTGATTTTCTCGACCAGATCGTTGGGAACGCACGGTTTAGAAATAAAGTCGTCACAGCCAACCGTTTTGGCTTTGATGGCTTCGACTGGAAGAGCGTGGGCCGTGAAAGCCAGAATAGGGACGGTGTTCATGGCACTCATTTGCCGAAGACGTTTGGCGGTTTCCCAACCGTTCATTTTGGGCATCGAGAGATCGAGAAGGATGAGATCGGGTTTTTCTTTGCCGGCGATGTCCAATGCCTCAAGGCCATTTGTGGCCAGGAGAATCTCGTAGCCCACTTTTTCCAAGGTTTTCTTAGCGATGGTGCGGCTATCGAAATCGTCATCGGCAACCAGAATTCTTGTACTCATCGGATTCCCTCCCTGCCCGCCATAGACCCGGCGTCCGGGTTGTCCTGCTCATGGCAGGCGGGCTTGATCGTGACTATTTTTTTCTTCAATTCTTCCATGACCTCAGGCAGGCTGACGGATTCTTTCTGAGCGATCATCTCGACGCGCTTTTGTAAATATTCTTTTTCTTGCGACGTCAAACGTTGAGCAGTGATGACGATCGTAGGTATATCTTTAAGAGCGGGATCCTTTGGGAGCACTTGCAGGACGTCAAAGCCGTTAACGTGAGGCTGCATAAGATTTAGGAACAACAGGTCCGGTTTTTCTTTTGCCATCGCCGCCAGGGCCTCGGCGCCATTCTTAGCCACCCGTATCGAAATGTTCTCCTTTTTGAAGGTCTCATTGAAGAAATCCTTTACTGAAGGATCATCCTCAACAACGAGCAGGTAGTTGGAGGATTTACCATCGCTCATCTCAGCCTTATTTTTTCCAAGATGTTTGAGTTTATCGAGAAGAATTTTTCGTTCAAACGGTTTAACAATGTAATCAGTGACCCCCAACGAGAATCCCAGCGCCTTATTTTCCAAGATGGAGAGAATGATGACCGGGATTGAGGCGAGCTTCGGGTCATTTTTTATCAGTTGAAGAACGGACCAGCCATCCATGTGCGGCATCAAAATATCGAGTGTGATAACAGCCGGCTTGAGTTGTCGCGCTAAGGCGAGGCCTTCCTCTCCGCTTTGTGCGCCGGCAAACGCATAATCGGTGTCCTTTAAACTGTCTTTGAGGAGCTTGAGCACCTCAGGATCATCGTCGATAGCAAGCAAAACCTTGCTTTGAGAACCGGTTAGATTAGAAGAAATGGGAGGAATGACCTCCGCTTTGGTTTTGGAGTTTTCCAGAGGCAGCGTGACGGTAAAAGTGGAACCGACATCGGGAACGCTTTCCACTTTAATGGTTCCCCCCAAGAGCTTTACCATCGCCTTGCTGATCGCGAGGCCAAGGCCCGTCCCGCCATGTGCTCTCGTGTAGGAAGAATCCAATTGCTTAAATTCCTGGAATAAGAGAGGGAGATCTTCCGGTTTCATACCGACGCCTGTGTCTTTAACCTGAATTTGAACGAAGGGACGATCGGCAAGGCGTTCCATTTTTATGGCCACTCCTCCTTGACGAGTGAACGTAATGCCATTCCCCACCAAATTGATAAGAACCTGCTTGAGTTTGGTCTTGTCGCTCGCGACGCAAAGGTCTTCGTCGGCTTCATAACCCAACGTCAATTTCTTTTCCTGTGCCAGAATGCCCAGGGTCTCCACAACCTCTTTGGCTATATCGCGGAGGTTGCAATTCTCAATATAGACAGGCATTCTTCCAGACGTCAATTTGGACAGATCCAAGATATTATTGATCAATTGCAGAAGATTTTTGGCGTTCGCGGCCACGCGAAGAAGCGCCTTGCGAATATCGTCGGAAATTATGCCGTAGATGCCATCCACGACAAGCGCTGTGTAACCGATAATGGCGTTCATGGGGGTTCTCAATTCGTGACTCATGGTCGCCAAAAATTCCGACTTAAGGCGGTTCAGTTCCTGCAATTGATCGACGCGAAGATTCAAACGCTTTTTGTCGAGCGCCCTCTCGACCAACCGGCAGAGATCTTCAATTTGGAAGGGTTTGGTGATGTAGTCGTAGGCTCCTCTCTTCATGCATTGAACAGCGGTATCAACGGTGGCATAACCCGTGACGATGATGACCTCTATATTCGGATCGATCTCTTTGATAAAAGCCAATGCGTCCAACCCTCCCATTTGGGGCATGGTGAGATCTGAAATAACCACGTCAAACTTGCTTTTTTGGGCCTGTTGAACGCCCTCCTCGCCATTGGAGGCGGTCGTCACCTCGTATCCTTTTTTGCCCAGCGCGAAGTTCAACATTCGCCGTATTCCATTTTCATCATCAATCACCAAGATTTGAGGTTTGGCCGGATGCGGCATGGGATCCGGTACCGGTTTTTCTTCAGGTTTTTCCATCAGTTGTAGAGTTCCATTGACTGAATTCATATGGCACCCATCCTTTAATTCATCGCCCCACCGCCACGGTTCCCGTGATGGTTTTCCCTTCTGCGTCGATTCGGTAAACGTACATACCGCCTGGAACGACCGAACCATTCGAGTCGGTCCCGGCCCACACCAAAGTTGTTCCAGTTCCCTGCGTTTGAGTCGGAGCTGGAAGCGTGGCTATGGTTCGGCCCGCGAGATCGAAAATTTTGCCGGTGATAGATGAACTTCTTGGGTTTTCCAGAACGAGATAGACACGATCGTTATAGCCATCGCCGTTCGGGGTGAAGACGGGGGGAAAAACGTTCGCCTTTTCTAAGGCAAGTTCCGTGGCTTTGGCCACGGCCCTCAATTGGTAGCTCCCCAATTGTGATGAATTGACGGTGACGGTTTGTTCGCTTCGGTCGTCCGTTCCACCCAATTTGATCCAATCGACGCCGTTGCTCCAAAAGAGGCAGAGCTGTTCCGTCGATGAATCCAGGTCGGGTGATCGACCAGTCGCCTGGGCTCCCGGTGCGCCCGCAACGACAATTCCGTTAGCCACGTTATATCCGATATGCAGAGCGGCCCCTGGTGCCGCGAAAGCCAAATCCGCGAGGTCCTCTTGATTGTCGCTGCGCAGGAAATGAAAAGAGATGTCCCGAACGGTTCCTGAGATGTCGGGAATGGGATTTTCCTTCAATTTAATCGCCAGCGAGACTCCGTATTTATTGTGGCTGGGACGCAAGATGTCAACGACCTCTCCGGGAATGACGATGGATGAGACCCCATCGTTGGCGAGGATGAAGAGGTCCGCCTGGGGACTTGAGTCCACAATATAGGAGTCGGCCGATTCGCGGCCGTTTGTGTCGACGGCGCGGACGGAATAATAAAACGTTTTTCCATCCACTCGATCCGCGAACACAATAATAGGAATCAGATAATTATTAATTTTAGTGGCCACACCCCTTGGGATCGACCGACGGTAAATGTTGTATCCGGCCAAATTGGTCAATGGACTTCCATCGACTCTTTGTTTAACCGGTTCCCATAAAATTGTGAACGCTTTTCCCCGCGGGCCGTTGATCCCTTTGAGGCCGTAGGGTTGGTCGGGCAAGGCGGTGTTTGAAACAGGATGGGACGTATCCTCAACGTTGACGATTGAACTGGAAAAGACAGGCGTTGGTGCGCCGAACTGGCAGACCGTGAATGTCATCCAGAGAACCGGAGAAAGTATTTTGTATGATGTGTTTGATATCATAATTTAGGTATCCAGTTTGTTTTGGTATACCATGTAATCCATTAATTACAGGATTTACAATCTATTGTATATATCCCAAAAATGGCCATTTCAAGGGTTATGTTGAGGTCTTCGGATTTGGCTCGATAAATCAAATGCATTCCGAATGACAAAAATCACGGTGGAGGGCGATAGGGTTTGCCATCGTTCGCCATTGAGGGAGACTTTCCTTATGGAAGAAGAAATCGTTCTCCGCTTACGGCATCCTCAGGTACGATTCTGCATCTTAACCGTCAGTTTCGTTTGCCTGGTTGGAGCCTTGATTGGGGGTTTGGTTCGATTGGGATGGGGGGATTATTATCGGTTCCTCGGCGAATTGCCGGGATACCACGGGCCAATGATTGTTTGTGGTTTTGTCGGAACGTTCTTTAGCTTGGAACGGGCCGTCACGATGGGGCATTTTGGAAGTTATTTGGCTCCGCTCTTAACGGGTCTCGGAGCGCTCGCCCTTGTTGTTTGGCCCTCAACCAAATTAGGACCGGAGTTGATTGCGGTTGGGAGTTGCGCTTTTTTTCTTATCAGCCTTATTATTTTAATTCGAAAGTTCGCCCCTTTTTCTTTATTCATATGCTTGGGAAGCTTCCAGTGGCTTATGGGGAATTTGATTTGGTTGGCCCGGTGGCCGGTTTATAACGTGACGTTGTGGTGGATGAGCTTCGTGGTGCTAACCACTGCCGGGGAGCGTTTGGAAATCGCTCAAATGATGCATATAGATTTGAAGTCCAAAGTTGCCCTTTTTATCGGGCTTGGGGCGGTTTTTATCGGGCACATTCTTGCGGCCGTCGGGCATCTGGCTGCCCCCGACAATCTGATGGATGTGTTTCGAGACGCGCTCTTTGACCCGCGGATTAAATTAGGGATGATGATAGCTGGCCTGGGGATGGTGACCGCTTCAGCCTGGTTTCTTATTTACGATCCGGCGAGATCCCGTCTCAGGGAAGCGGGAATGGCGGGCTATGTGGCCGTGTGTATGGTTTCCAGTTACTTATGGCTCGCCTTCAGCGGGATTTTTTCGGTGATATTCGCGGGGCTTGCATCTGGAACGGGGTATGACTCTTTCACCCACTCTTTTTTCCTCGGGTTTTTAATGTTTATGGTGTTCGGCCATGGGCCCATCATCGTTCCCTCGATGTTGGGGCTTTTCCTTAAGATGAGAAAATATTTCTATGTCAGTCCAATCTTACTTAACGCGTCGCTCCTTCTCCGGATCTTTGGAGACATGGGGCATTCTCTGCCTCTCCGGGAATGGGGAGGAATGCTGAATGCTGTTGCGATCGCTTGTTTCATTCTCACCTTATTATTAACCATTTTGGCTGATAATCGCCCGATGCCATCACTTCAGGATGCGGCCGGGCGTTAAACACGCTACCCTTGTAAAACCGCTTGGATTCTCCGACATAAAACCTTTACATCGAAAGGTTTCGTGATGTAGTCATTGACGCCCAGCTCAAATCCGGCGACTTTATCCATCGTTTCTCCCAATCCAGTCAGCATAATGATTGGAATATTTTTGGTTTGAGGATTGTGCCTGAGGTCTTGAATGACTTGGCGCCCGTCCTTGTGAGGCATGTTGATATCCAACAGGATGAGATCGGGGGCTTCTTGGTGGGTTTTCTCCATGGTTTGCAGTCCGTCATAAGCGGAAATGAAAGTGAAGGGCTGAGTTGCCAAGCCGCGAGCGATCACCTTGTGAACGGTTTCTTCGTCGTCAGCGATGAGGATTTTTTTGTTCATCTTACCCGAGCAATTTCAGCAGTCTTTCCTTCAGATCCTTATTATCGAAAGGTTTAGGAAGATAGTCATCCGCTCCGGCTTCAATGATCCTTTTTTTCGTCTCGGCCGTGTCATGACCTGTGATGGCTAAAATTTTCGTTTGTTTAAATCTGGCGTCGCTTCGAATGCGTTTGCAAACGTTGAATCCGTTTACCCCAGGAAGGCCGATATCCAACACCACTAGTGACGGCAAAACCTCGAATGCTTTTGCCCCTGCCTCAAATCCGTCTTGAGCCTGATGGATATCCACGTTTGGGTCGATTGATTTAATCACATGGGCAACCATTCGGCGGATTTCCGGCTGATCGTCCACAATAAGGCATTTGAGGCAGGCTATTTGACTGAGAGTTGGAGGAATGGGCATCTTAAAACGTTCCAGGAATGTCAGGAGATCTTTGGGATTAATTCTTCGATGGCCACCAGGAGTTTTGAACGCCGGGAGTTTCTCTTGTTGGCACCAATCGATGACAGTTCCCATGTCCACTCCCAACAGCTTGGCGATTTCGAAAGTGGTGAAGAACTTGGGGGTCTGACTGGTTATCTCCATTTGTTTCTCCTTATTTATATAGTTCATAAATTCCAATTAATACATTATTATGTCTCCAGGTATGCGATTGTCAAGGGGTGCTTGATCATATATCCCCGTTCCGCACTTTTTTCCGACCGTAGCAAAAACGTAGCAGAATCTCCCCAAAACGGGCCAAAAAGACCTCACTCGTTCCAACTCAAACCAACCGTTTTCCGTCGGAGAATTGATTTTTCGTGGGAGAAGGAGGTGGCTTTTCAGGCGTGTGCTCTACCAACTGAGCTACCTCGGCGAAAATTTCACCTTTGGCAAAAATTCTGGCGGAGTCGGCGGGATTTGAACCCGTGATCTCTGCCTTGACAGGGCAGCGTGTTAACCAAGCTACACCACGACTCCAAAAATTTCCTTGATGCTAGCAGAAGGCCGTAAAAAAAACAATTTATTGAAACCAGGATGGACGATTGAAGGAACCGCACCTCCTCTTTACCTTACCACACAAATATTGTTTATTCTTCTTATAAATGGCTGACAAGACAGTTTCACAGGAAATATCTTCCACTCAACATCTCGTTTACATTTGCTCCCGGGTTTTGGCCTACGCCCTTCCTTTATTTTTCTTCCTGGTGGCCAACGCGTTCTACCTGAAAACCTACGACTCCGCCCAAATCAAAATCACCTTCACTCAAATTGGGGGAACGATGCTGATTTTCGTCTGGCTGACAAAGATGTTGCTGGAGGGCCGCTGGCCGTTTGAGAAAAAAGATCTGATTTTTATTGCGCCCTTCATCGCTTTCCTGGGTTCGGGTTTAATTTCTTATGTCCACACGCCGTTCAAAGCCTGGGCGCTTGAAGAAACCCTGCGGCGGGTTTTTTACATGTTTGTCGCTCTCATCACCATCGCCGAACTGAAGTCAACCGAAAGAATGGCCAGACTCTGGCGGTGGCTCGTGGCAGCGGCCTGGGTGGCCATCGGGTATGGCGTTATTCAATATATAGATTCCCGGTTTTTTCCCACTCCAATGAAAGGCATCGATCCGTTTATCTGGCGCCAGGCCTTTGCCACCCGGGTCTTTTCCACGTTCGGGAATCCGAATTTTTATGGAAATTTTCTCGTCATCATCACGCCACTTCTATTCGCCTCAATTTTAAGGCAAAAAGGGCCCCTTTTCCGCCCTTTCCTGCTCATAGTCATTACTGCCGGCAACTTTGTGTTAATCGACAAAATGACCGCCGGAATGTTCGGGGGGTTTGATCCCTCCTTCCGAATCGTTTTTGGCGCGGCCATTTCCCTGTTCCTTTTTCTCTATATATTCGCCGCTACCTGGCGGGTCCAGTCCGTCAGCGTGACCTTCTATTTGATTCTGTTCGGTCTCCTGGTCCTGAATATTTACGCCACGGAAACCAAAGGGGCGTGGCTGGGGTTTGTGGCGGCGGCGTCGGGCACCTTTTTCCTCATAATGGAATATTTCCTGAAGATGGAAGAGTTTGAGGTGGGCCGGAAAAAATATTCGGTTTTCCTTTTCCTTCTAACCACCTTGTTGTCAGCCCTTATATTCCTGTTGTTTCTGGGGTTTGTTGTGCCCTTGGTAAGGAAGGAGGTCACCCAAACCGGATTTTCCATTTTGTGGATTCCCGTCGCGGCCGCCGCGATAATTTCCGTTTTCACAATCATATGGGCCGTGAAAAAACCCTGGAACCTGAAGAAGGTGATTTACGGCGCCCTCATATTTTTTGTTTTGCTTTTGGGCGGCGGCGTTTTGGAATTCGCCAAAACGAGGCTCTTGTCGGTGAGTTTCCGGCAGTTCACCTGGATTGCGACCTGGGAGATGATCCGCACCAACCCGATTTTTGGAAACGGCGTGGGAACCTTTAAAGTGATTTATCCCGCCTTCCGCCGTCCGGAAATCATCGTTTTGGAAGCCAAATCAAACACGGAAACGGATCATTCCGAGGATGAATACCTGGAAACCTGGCAGGATGAAGGAATTGTCGGGTTCGGGATTTTGATCTGGATGGCGCTCACGGCCATTATTTGCGGGCTGAAACAACTTAAATGGTATTCCCAAATCAGGGCGCCGGACATGGGCCGCCGCCGGCGTCTCCTTGAATACCAAAGCGACCCCCGGTCCTATGAAGTCCTGGGATATCTGGGGGCCTATATCGGCGCCCTGTTCCATTGGTTTGTGGATGTGTCCATCCGTTTTGTTTCCTCGGGTGTTTTTTCAGGGCTCTTGCCGGGGGTACTGGTGTCTTACGCCCGCAATCACGGAACCGCGGTACGGGAGGAAGTGCGGCTTAATTATGATCGTTCCATCCGCTTCGGTGTGGCGGGCTTTTGGACGGCCGTTCTCCTTTGGCTTAGGGTGGAGCTGGTCCCGCAGTCCTTTATCCCGGACGGCGATACGACCCCGGGGAAAAAATGGTTTTTTACGATATTGACCGGTTTGCTTCTGTTTATTTTGATGGAATTTCTGGAGAAAGGGTTGAAACCCGAGCGTTCGGTTCCTTTTCGGGAACAATACCGAGAAGTCAACCCCCGGTTCTTTTCTTTGCGAATGGGCGGAATAATTGCGCTATTGTTCGTTGCCTTGTTCGGGATGGGAATTTTTTCCAACCATTTCCAGGCCGATGTCCACCATAATTTGGCCATTTTCTTTTCCAAACAGGCGATTTGGGCCAAAGAACCGAAATTTGACGCGCGAATAATTAGCCAGCCGCCGGATATCCGGAAGAGATATGAAGAAGTGGGAGGAGCCCTGGAAAATTATGCGGCGGTTGTGAAATTTAATCCCTTTTTCCCTATGGCGTATTATTTCACCGGCAATGTTTTTAACGACCGGGGAAGCGAAGAAATTATGCTTGCCAATCAGTTCCGTCAGCAGGGGAATATGCCTGAAGCCGAGCGTCATTTCAAAAAGGCCTATGAACTCTGGGACAAGGGTGAAAAGGCGTACGAGGCGACTAAAAAATTGGCGCCGAATTACGTCCAAACTCATCACCAGATGGGCCTGCTGAATGTTAAGAGAGCCGAGGGCGCCCTCATGGTTGGGAATACCGCCATGGCGGACAAGTACTACGATGACGCTTACAAGAATTTTAGCCTCTACAATATGATCGATCCGGTTTTTGTTCCCAACACCGATCGCATGGTTCAAATTCTTATGCGCAAAGGGAATTTCGCGGAGGCCAAGCGGCTTTATAAGCAATGCATATTCCACAACGATGTGACGAGCCGCCTCATTAGGAAAGTTCCATTCGCCGATCGGTTGGGCCCGCTTTATGTCAGCATCGCGAAGGTGTGCTTCACGGAAGCCAACCAGAAGGCACGCGATCCTTTCCATCCTGTTCTTCCTGAAGTGGAAGAGGCGCTTGGCTATTTCAAGGCGGGCTGCGACCTTGACCTGGAGAATTTAAAAACGCCGGAAGGCAAACTTCAAAATATTGACGCCTGGAAAGGGTACGGGTTTATCCTCGAAAAAATGGGCAAAGGCCAGGAAGCCCAGATAGCTTTCCGCCAGGCCTATCAAATCAACCCCAACGACCCCGAACTCCGGACGCATGGTCCGTCGCGCTAGCCTTGAATGAGTAAAAAATTCCCTAAACCGGAAGCCCCCGCGAGAAATGAAGTAATCAGCTTTCCGATTCGATCCGCGTTGTTAATATTGGGATTCACCCAAGTCGTCTGCCCGCTACTATTTTTTACCGACTTAACCCGCAATCCTTACTACACCCAAATCGCTCTCCTGAATATTTGTATCGCGATTTGCGGGATCCTTTGGGCTTGGGATGTTTGGAAAAGAAATGAATGGGAGATTCCCAAGCTTCCCTTTGCCCTGCCCCTTGGTTTGTTTCTTTTGATCGCTTTCTTTTCTTCCCTTCACTCCTGGTTTATTCACGCCTCTCTTCGTCCGGGGATCACCTTCGAATCCCTCCGGGTGTGGGTTTTTACAATCGTCAACTGCGTGATGGCGTTTTTCCTTCCTCTTGTTTTCACCAAGCCCATCGAGAAATCCCAATGGAAATCTTCCATTTGGGTGGACCTTGTTCTCGCCTCGATTTGGGGTTTGATGTGGTTCGGTTTTCATTCCATGAAAACCGCCGACCCCAGCCAGCCCGCCTGGTGGGATCCTTACGGCGCGATTTTGTGGGCTTTGGGAATCGTTTACGCCTTGTGGAGGACGCGGCACGGCGAAGCCCTGGAATTCTTTCATGTCATTTTCGCGGTGGCGACTTTGGCCAGCCTCTACGGCGTCATGCAGTACTTTGGCCGGGACGTTATTTGGGCGAGCCTCATCCAGCCTTACGGAGGTAGACCCGTATCCACTTTCGGCAACCCGAATTTTCTTTCCTCTCATCTGATGCTGGTGAGCACCCTGGCCCTTGCTTTCGCCCTCAATTCAAAAGGGAAGGAATTTTTCGGGTTTATGCTGGTCGCCTTTTTAAACGCGCTCGGCGTTCTGTCCACTTTGACCCGGTCGACATATTTGGGGCTCCTGGCCTCTTATTTGACATTGGCGATTCTCCTTTTCAAAAAAGAGCAGTTAAAGGTCGTGAAATGGGTGGCTCTCTCGGGCGGCGCGGTGATTCTTCTCATCCTCATCTTTCCCTATACGCCCGTGGGGAGGGATCAGTCGCCTCTCGCGCGGTTTACGGAAATTTTTTCAGCCATGAAAACGGGGGAAAGCTATGGCCCCTGGCACCAGCGAATTCTCATCTGGTCTTCGGCCTGGGATATGGTGAAAGAAAGGCCTCTTCTTGGAAAAGGATGGGGGGACTTTGAGCTCTTCTTTCCTTTTTATCAGGGGAAATTTTTGTTCTTCGATTTGTTCGCCAAATGGAGGACCCACGCCAATAACGCCCACAATATCCTCCTTGAAGTATGGTCCCAGGTTGGGTTTATCGGGACGGGGTTTGCCATTTGGTTGTTCACCACAATTTTCGCGGGCGGTTGGGTCATATTCAAAAAGAAAACGGAAGGGTTAAGCCGCTATGTTTGCGCGGCGGCCCTCGCGGGTTTCGCGGGTATGCTGACCGATAATTTTTTTGGCAACGTCTCCATTTTTTTCGCCGTTCCGGCCTTTATGTTTTGGTGGATTATCGGATCGCTCTATAACGAGTCGAGCGATATCTTGAAGGTTCAAAGGGTTTTGCCGGAGTGGGGGAAACCTGTGCTGATGTTGTTTGGTCTCATTTGTTTTTTAGCGGCGGGGTATTTTGTGAAACGGTGGAATCAGGAACGGTACTATTTCCAGGGGTTTAAAGCCGCCAAAATGGATATGGTTCCGGATTCAATCAAGAATTTAGAAAAAGCGTTCGGATGGTTTGAGGGAGAGGTGAATTCCAATTACGAGATGGGAAATAGTTACGCCCGCTACTCCCGGGTTATGCGCGAGAAGGGGCGGTCGAAGGAAGCCGAGGATTTCAACAGGAAAGCAAAAATGGCCTATCGGGCCGCCCTCGATGCCAATCCGGGCTATGACGAAATTTATTTCAATTTAGGGATTACGGAACTGCAGTTAAATGAGCGCGAAAATGCCATTAGAGATTTGGAAGTTTCGCTCTTTATTAACCCGCTTCTCAAAGACGTTTACTCCGCTCTGGGTAACCAATACATCGTTACTAGTTCTCAGGAAGCCGGTAAAAACGACGGGGAGTCCAAAGAGTGGATGGAAAAAGCCAGGAAAGTTTTCGAGCAAGGGGCCGCTTTGTTCCCCAAGGATAAGGATATGTGGAATAACCTCGGCTATGCCTGCTCCCAGTTAAAGCTTCATGAGCAAGCTCTGGAAGCCTACCAAAGGGCGGTGCAGATTGATCCTTCTTTCGAACAGGGGTTTAAGAATTTATATTTGGTTTCCAAAACTTTAGGGAGGGACGAGCCGCTGCTTCAGGTTCCTCAGCTGATAAAAAATATGGAAAGCGCGCTGGGACGAAACGATTACGGCCAAGCCAGGCGGTATGCCGCGCGCCTGGTGGATTTGATGCCTCAAAATCCCCACGCCCGGTTGTCTCTCGGGAATATTCTTTTCTATCTTGGGAAAAAAGAAGAAGGGGTGGCCGAATTGAAGAAGGCCCTCGAACTCAAACCCGATTTTGTCCAGGCCTATATTAATATCGGCAAGATTTACCAATCGGAGGGCCGATCGGCGGAAGCCAAGGCCATTCTCCAAAAAGCCCAGGCCTTAGATTCCGGCAACGCGGAAATAAAAACTCTTTTGAGCCAAATTCAATAGATAAGCCGTCATTCCTGCGAAAGCAGGAATCCAGCGCATTCGTCATCCCCGAAAGTCTTTATCGGGGATCCATGGACCGTGTCACGGTACCATCCAATAAAGTTAATAATGCTGGTACCGTCCCAAAAGCTTTTGATGGGACGGAACGGTCCCGTCGATAATTTTA
>Ga0315279_10000918_pt1 | contig 52604 bp, 51 predicted proteins | sample YL17G06_20_MG_FD_203694 | JGI IMG/M metagenome (GOLD analysis project Ga0315279, IMG submission 203694) | Sediment microbial communities from Yellowstone Lake, YNP, Wyoming, USA - YL17G06_20 | ecosystem: Environmental > Aquatic > Freshwater > Lake > Sediment | place: USA: Wyoming | collected... | reverse complement strand
ATTGATCCGGGACAGGTAAGTCAAGGAAAGCCTGATAATACCACCTCATAAACCTTTTGTGAACATAATCCATTATAATCCTACGTGCATTTTCAACCTTAGGATCAGAAGAAAGCGGATCATATCCCAAAAAATTTACTTTTTCAGCCTGCTTTACGGCTTCATAATAAAGCTGGCTATAGTAAATTTTTGTGCCCCTAACAATTGCATAAACATTTTTATAGCTCCAAATATAGAAAAACAACCCAGAAAAAACGATTACAAAAATTAAAACAATAATAATTGCTAAGGTTAATCTTTTACTTTTCTTTTTCTTAGCCTTTTCTTCCTTCATCTCTTTTAACTGCCCCCAGAAACAGGAGGAAGTGGCTCATTGTTTCCACCCTGATCTGGAGTAGACGGAGTTTCTGTCCCGTCAGATGGAACAGGCAAAGAAGTTGGCGTTTTACCAGTCACTTTATTCCACCATGTAACAAAACTATTAATCTGTTTTCCAAAACGATTGTTTATGAATGCTGTAAGTGACCTCCATGGATTAGTTGTTCTCACTCCGTACTGCTTCTTCAAAGTTTCGGTAAAGCTTGCCTTAATCTCTTGCTGCTTCGTATTCGTTAAGTCATCTTTTGCCTTGTTATAAGTATCTTCGTTTTCAAGTGAAGCTTTAACTGCTGCTTTCTTCTCTATTAATTGTATTACAGCGTATCCATCGCTCGTTTTAATCGGCCCTGCAATTCCTCCTACGCTTAGATTCTGTGCAGCAGCAAACAGTTCAGGTTTATCGGCTTGTAAAAAAAGACCGGTTTCTCCATCTTTAGCTTTAGTTGTTTCATCCTCTGAAAACCTTTTAACTGCATCAACGAAGCTCATGCCTTTTTTTGTTTGAATAGCAATGCTATTTGCACTCATCTTTGCATTATCTTCGCTCCCTTGATCCCCTGCTGTATATTTAAATAAAACAAGTCTGACATTCACCTTTACTGGTTCGTCATATTTTTCATTTGTATATTTCTCCCCAAGAATATGAATGATATGATACCCAAAATCTGTTTCTACGGGCCCTAAAATATCCCCAACTTTTACTTTCGAATCAAAACAAGTATCTTCAAAAGGTTTCACCATCTGCCCCTTTTCAAAATAACCGAGAGCTTCATATTTTGCGACTTCTTTTCCGGTTGTAGCCTGTTCTTTATTCAAATCTTCTGCTTTTTTCTTTGCAAAGTCAGCAAAATTAAAACTTTCTTTCTGCTTGCCCTGTTCGTCAAGGATACTTTTATAAATATCCTCTGCAAGCTTTTTTGCATCGCTTTTTTCCTTGCTCGTAGCAGTTGCAGAGACTTCGATAAGCAAATGCTCAGCATCAACTTCCCATATTGAGTCCCAGTAGTTTTTGACATCGTCATCTGTAATCTTAATTATTTTGTACTGCTCGTCGAGGGCTGCCTGCTGATAGAGCGGCCTTTCTACATAAGGTTGAAGGACTTCCTTCAGATAGTCTTTATAAGCGTCCATTGAGCCAAACCTTGCATTTACAAGGTCGTTAAATGGCTGTTCTCCGTTATCTTGAATTCCTTTATCAATAATACTTTTTATCTGCTCATCCATACTTTTATTGTATTGATCCTGATCAATTTTAAGATTATGCTCCTTAGCATACTGAACGAGCAAAGACTCTGAAACAAGACTATCAAGAATACTATCTTCAACATTCTTTTTTGTGGAAGCATACTGGGGATCATTAAGATCCATGCCGAATTGCTGATAAAGCTGGGTGTAGTAATCAAGCTGCGATTGAATATCTGTTTTCTTAATTGTCTCTTTTCCAACCTTTGCAGCAACGTCTCTTTCTACATAGTTCCAGGTACCAAGGCCAGTTAAAGTAAGAGCAAAAATCAAAATTACAAGAATCAAAATTTTAACCCATTTTGCTATCCCATGCTCTTTATTAACAGGTGCAACTAGACCTTCTTTTCGTAACTTCCTTATTTTACTCTCTTTTCCCATTATTCACCTCTTTATATTTTACAAAAATCTTCTATCTTTTAAAATTCCACTCTCTTGTGTTATATTTATTTGTATAAAGCTCATCGGCAATTATCTTTTCAAATGAAGATAGCTTTGAATCTACAAGTTTTTCCTCAAGAATTTCCGACATGCCTTCCCAGAGGGAAGTTTTAACATCATGAAAAGAAATCACCTTTCCCATCTCATCTGATAAAGACGAAATCTTAAATTTTGCCTGCTCGATGATCTTGGCTTTAAGTCTATCTTTTATCTTAAGGCAGTAGAAAATATCTTCAATACTCACATGCAAAAGAATAGAACCGTGTTGCAATAAGCCATACTTATTCCTCATTTGTGCAGAACCTACAACCTTCCTACCGTTTATAAGTATGTCAGAAAACGTAGGAGATGCAAAACAAGAAGGAGAAGAAATCTCACTGTCTTCGCGCTCTGAAAAATATGCATTCCCACCAAGTACACCAATTGCTCTTATTATACCAGTTGAAAGATAGTGAAATGAATCAAGTAAATTCATCTCAAGTATTTTATGAGGATAAGAAATTGTCACGCTGTATGTAAGCTCTTTATCATGGAGGACAGCCCTTCCACCTGTAGGTCTTCTTACATAACCAAAACCTTTATCCCTGCAATGCTCAATGTCTATCTCTTTTTCGGCACTTTGAAAATAGCCAATTGAAAGAGTAGGGGGGACAAACCTATAAACTCTTATAGCAGGAGGCAATCTCTTTTCACTCTGTGCAATGAGCAAGGCTTCATCGATTGCCATATTCATTGCACCATTATTTTCACCAGTATCAATAAATCTAAACATACAAGATACTATTTTATTATTTTATCGAAAAAAGTCAAACAAAAGATAGATTATTTATAAGTTGCTCTAATATATTTAACAAAAAATTAAAAAATTGTTAAGGCCTCTATAAATTTTTCTCCCACGGATCTCCTTGATACTAAGATTTCTTTTATCAAAGATATTTTGAAATAGACAAGCATTTTACAGTTAATTCTTTTCCCCTACATATACAAGCATCTTTGTAAAGAATTCTCGAAAAGGTGTTTTTAATAAAAATCCAACAGGCTTTTTAAGAGGAATAAGCTTGTAAAGAATTGCCTTAAACCGGCCTTGATTGCGTATAATCTCCTCAAAACGAGTAATCGTCATTTTATTGATATATGTGATTTGTTCTCTATTATCCACTATACCAAAACGAAGATTAATTCTTTTTTCAGCTGATTTCGTTTCTAAAGTAAGTTTCTTATAAGCATTGATTAAAACGGGCTCAGGAAAAAGAAGATGAACATACGGAATCCCAATAAGATCAGTGAGATGGGCCCCATATGGATGAAAATAAGGTGGAGAATTAATAAATACTTTACCATATGGTTTTAATACTCTATTTACCTCTTTTAAGACGACTTCAGGCTTTGAAACATGTTCAAAAACATCGTTCATTACACACATATCAAAAGAAGCATTCTGAAAAGGCATTTTTTCTGCATTAGCAACTATAAAATCTATGTCTTTTGCATTTTTGGAAGACGCAAAATCTCTTGCTTGAATAATGAACCTTTCTTCCGTATCTATCCCTATCAATCTTTTTGCTCCATTGAGCGCATAAAATGTGGTTTTCCCGCCACTACCAGCTCCGATATCAAGAATGGTTTTGCCCTGTATCTCTTTAAGCAAATCTATTTCAGGAAGGTAATAGTTATTTAACCTTTTTGACTGCTCAAATTCCCATTCTGCAAATGTTTTCTTCCCTTCATCTTCGAGATTAAATGGATGAATTGGTCTTTTAAAACATTTATTCAGCGCAATGAGAACTTCTACGCCTATGCTACTTTTGTATTCCATATTCATTTTATATCCATCCTTTTATTAACCAACTTTAATGTACCCATCGCAATCTCATATAACTTGTTCACATCCTAGCCTGGTTTGTATATTCTTCTAATTAAATGTCATAAATGAACTCTGTTCACATATATCTCCCCTGTCTGAATAAAATAGTTCCTCTTATTGCAAAACTCCTCTTATTATACCATTTTTATTATAACTTATTTATTATATCTTCCGTGTCTTTAATAGCGTCTCCACAAAAAATTTGATCTATTACAATACATTTTGTTAAAAGAGCTCAAATTTGATAAAATATGAGAGAATTTTAGGAGGTTTAAATTGAAAAGCATTTCAGTTTTTGGATTAGGTTTTGTTGGACTTCCACTCTCTCTTACCTACACATTCTATGGTGTAAAAGTGTACGGTGTAGATGTAAATAAAGAGTATATAGAAAGGCTGAAGAAATTTGATACACATATCCTTGAAGATTATCATAGGAAAAACATAAAAGAAATTCTTAAAGAAAGCATCGAAAATAAACTTTTTGAACCAACTGATTCCGCTGAACTTGCAATGAAAAATACAAGTGAAATAATTGTAACAGTAGGCGTTCCCGTCGAAAATAGAAAAGCAATAATGAAACCTTTTAACGCAGCGATGGAAACAATAGGAAAAAATCTTAAAAGAGGTGATCTAATCCTTATAAGGTCAACAGTTCCCCCTGGAACTACAAGAGAAGTGGCACTTCCTATACTTGAGAAAAAAAGTGAACTTAAATGTGGCAAAGATTTTTTCCTTGCTTACTCATCTGAAAGGATTGCCGAAGGACGAGCTTTTGAAGAATTTCAAACAATGCCAGTTGCTGTAGCAGGCATCAATGAAGAAAGTACTAAAAGAGGAAAAGCCCTGCTTGATCTCATAAATCCAAATGTAATTAAGGCGTCTTCTCCTGAAATTGTCGAAATTTCAAAACTCATTGAAAACAGCTCTCGAGATGTAAATATTGCCCTCGTTAATGAACTTGCATCCTTAACCGAAAAAATGGGCGTTGACACAATGGAAGTAATAAGTGTTGCGAATACCCACAAAAGAGTGAAATTACTTACGCCAGGTATAGGTGTTGGTGGCCATTGTATTCCTTATTCATCACACTATATATCTTACGAAGCCCAAAAACTTGGATTAGAGCTTCCGCTACTCAGTACCGCAAGAGAAGTAAATGAAGAGAGACCCTTACAAATTGTAAATTATTTAGAAGAAGCTCTTTCAAAAATTGGCAAGTCCCTGCAAGGAACCAAATTTGCAATTACAGGCATTGCAATGAAAGATAATTCTTCAGATATATCCGAAAGTCCTGCGATGCGTATAAAAGACATTATCATCCAGAAAGGAGGAAATGTTGTCTGGTATGACCCAAATGTCGAAGGAGATTTCAAGGAGAAGAAAGAAACAATAGAAGAAACACTAGAAGACTCAGAAGTACTAATAATTCCCATTAAGCAAGAGCTAATTAAACTCAATGCCGGTCTTCTCGGGTCTCTTATGAAAGAAAAATCAATAATTTTTGATCCAAAAGGACTGCTTGATAGGAAAGAGATTGAGAAACTGGGGTTTGTTTATATTTTAATATGAGATCCTATATTATAAATATCCCGGTTGATAACATCACACTAAAAGAAGCCGTTAAAAGAGCTGAAGACTTTACATTAGATTCAAAACCTCATTTTGCAATTGCCATTAATCCTGAAAAAATAATAAAAGCTAATACTGATACCGAGTTATTCGAAATTATTAGAAATAGTGACCTAAATTTTATAGATGGGGTTGGCATATCCTGGGCTTTTAGAATTTTTTACCATGAAAAGATAAAAGAAAGAATAACAGGAATTGATTTGTTTTCAAGTTTGCTTGAAAGCGCAGAAAAAAACAACAAAACAGTGTACTTCCTTGGTTCACAAGAGGAAACAATAAACAAAGCTGTGAAGAATATAAAAGAAAAATATCCTGAACTTAAAATCACGGGTTTCCATAACGGCTATCTTCAAACTGAAGAAGAAATAGTAAAACAAATAAAAAAGTCAAATACTGATATGCTATTTGTAGGCATGGGAAGCCCAAAGCAAGAGAAATTTATATTTAGAAACCTAAACACTCTTGGTGTACAATTTTCAGTGGGCGTTGGTGGAAGCTTCAATGTCTTTGCAGGTGAATTTAAAAGAGCTCCGTCTTTGGTGCAAAAATTAGGAATGGAATGGTTCTATAGGCTTATCCTTAACCCAAAGAGGTTACCGCGTATTATGAGCCTTCCTCGTTTTATACTATTGGTTATGAAAAAACCAAGAATTATAAAGGAGGAGGTAAATTTCTTAAACATTAACATTTCAAATAGAGATTTTAAAGATACATTAAAAGTAACGGATAGTTTTATTAAATCAAGGAGTTTTCACCTCGTAGTAACACTGAATGGAGAGATGGCTTCAAGAGCCCTTGGAGACGAGGATTTTTTTCAAATACTACAAAAAAGTGATCTCGTGATTCCAGACGGCGTGGGCATTGTTTGGGGAGCAAGGAGATTTGGAGAAAGAATTATATATAGAATTCCTGGCATTGATTTCGCCTGGGAAACACTAAGATTGGCAGAGCAAAACAATTATAGAACTTACCTTCTAGGCGCAAAAGAAAATGTAATTAACAACGCTATTAAAAAAATAAAAGGCGAGTTCCCTAAATTAAATATAGCAGGTTACCATTCTGGCTATTTTGATAAAACTGAGGAAGAAAAAATACTCAATGAAATAAAAGAGAAAAATGTGCAAATACTATTTGTGGGAATAGGTGGAGTTAAACAAGAAAAATGGATATGGGATCATAAAGATTTAAATGTACCGCTAAACATTGGAATAGGAGGTTCTTTCGATGTCTGGAGCGGGAAAATAAGAAGAGCTCCGCGCATTATAAGAAAACTCGGCTTAGAATGGCTTTATCGTACAATTGTACAGCCATCAAGAATTTTAAGGGCTGGGAATCTTTTTATTTTTGCCTTTAAGATAATGTTCAAGAGGATAGAAAAATGAGAATATTACTTTCAGGTTACTTCGGCTTCGGCAATATAGGAGATGAAATGATACATTCTGTTATTAGGCAACGGCTAAAAAATAAAGATTTAGAAATAGTTTCACTTGTCAAAAATCCCCGAAATGACGAAGAAATAGATAGGGCAAATTTAAAAGATGTTTACAAGGCGATAAAATCATCGGATGTTGTAATAAGCGGGGGAGGTGGATTGCTTCAGGACAAAACAAGTTCAAAAAGTTTTTTCTATTACCTTTCTATAATATGGCTCGCAAAAAAAATGGGAAAAAAAGCTGTTGTTTTTGCACAAGGAATAGGCCCTGTGGAGAAAAACCTTAACAAAAAACTAATGGGCAGAGTAATGAACATGGCTGATCTTGTGACGGTTAGGGATAACGACTCAAAAGAATTACTTTTGGAATGTGATGTTACAAAACAAATAAATGTAACAGCGGACATCGCGTTCCTTTATCCTTTCGAAGAAAATGAAGAAAAAAAAGAGGAATATATTTTAATTTCTTTTGGTAAACATACAACTAATCCTCCATTGGAACTACTCGGCGAAATTGTGAATTATATAAAGGAGAAAACCAGTCAACAGGTGCTTCTTTTCACATTGTTCCCAGGGAGAGATAAGGAAATCATCGAGGGAGTTGCAAGTCTAACCGATACTAAAATTGCTGAGACCTCTTCAATTGAAAAAACTATTTCAATTTTTAGTAATAGCATTTTTGCAATAGGGACAAGATACCATTCTCTTGTTGTATCAACTATGAAACAAATACCATCCCTGGGACTTTCTTATGACCCAAAAGTAAATTCTCTTGCTGAAGAAGTCTCCATTCCAGTTTTACCTTACAATAGCTCACTAAATTTAGATAAATTCAAAATGGTTTTCGACAAAGCATTCACAGATCGGGAAAACACAAAAATCAAACTTAAGAATAAATTTATTAAATTAAAAGAAAGGGCAGAGGAAAATTTTAAATTACTCCATGATACTATCCTCGATTAAGCAGACTCTAATTGATTTCATTTTTCCACCACATTGCCTTGTATGTGGCAAAGAGACAGAAAGCGAAAACATCTGCGAAGATTGCAAAAGAAAAATCAAATTTATGGAATACCCCCTTATTGAACATGATGGTAGAAAATTCTTTTATTCAATTACATATTATGAAGGCGTGATGGAAAAAATAATTAAAAAAATGAAATTCTACAGGTTAAAATCTCTTTCAAAAGACCTATCAAATATGATCTCAAATTTTATTTACAAAGAAAATATTTCTTTTGATGCTATAGGGTATGTACCTATGACAAGAAAAGAACTCCTTGAGAGAAAGTTTAACCAGACATATCTTATTGCAAAAGAAATTTCCAACCTGTACAACAAACCCTTGATTAAGGGCCTTAAAAAAATAAAAACCACAAGAAAACAAGTTGGACTTTCCAAAAAAGAAAGGGAAGAAAATTTAAAAAATGTGTTCACAATAGAAGAAAAAATCAAAGGAAACATACTTCTGATAGACGATGTTTATACAACTGGCAGCACTGCAAGAGAATTGGTAAAATCTGTATATAAAAAAACTGAAGGAAACATAATTTTTATAGCAGTCTCAAGAAAGATGAATTAGACGATTATCCTTTAACATGGAACTCTCGAAAATATTATAAAAATAATGTGGCAACTCTTGAAGGGTAAAACTAATATTATTTAACAATAAACCTGCTATATTTATTAATATTTTCACTGAATCCTTCCACTTTAAGTAGCACTCCATCAGATTGATCATCCTTTGAAATCACTCTTGCACAGGCAAAAATTTCAGGGATTAAATTAATATTGCTCATAGGGATAAAAAGTTTTATCTGCACAAAAGATTTCTCTAAGATTGATCTAATCGAAGCTTTTAATTCGTCAATTCCCCTCCCGCTTAAAGCAGAGATAAAAAGTGCATTTTTATACTGCAATTTTAAAGTATCAAGTTTTTCTGAACTAATTTTATCAATTTTATTAAAAACAATAAGTTGCGTAATATTCTCTCCACCAAGCTCTTTTATTGTTTCCTTAACAGTATTAAACTTTTCATTAAAATCCTGGTCAGAAGCATCTACAAGAATTATTGCAATCCACGCGTCGAGTATTTCTTCAAGAGTTGAGTGAAAAGCATATATCAGAGTATGAGGAAGATCTCTTATAAAACCAATGGTGTCTATAAATATGACTTTATAATCTCCCACTACATTTCCAACACGAACAAGGGTATCAAGAGTTGCAAAGAGCCTATTTTCAACATATGCTCCTGCATCTGTCAATCTGTTCATAAGAGTTGATTTGCCTGAATTTGTATATCCAGCAATAGCAACAATGGGTATATTACTTCTTAACCTTCTTTTTCTCCTGGCTTCTCTTTGCTTTTTAATCGAATCAAGTTTCTCTTCAAGAATTTGGATTCTCTTCTCAATATATCTTTTTTTTAATTCTGTTTTCCTTTCACCAGGACCTTTTAAGCCAATCAAAGAGGCTGTTTGTTGATCAAGGTTTATATCATCATGGACAATCTCGGGCAATTTCATACGAAGCTCAGATAGCTCAACCTGTAACTTCCCCTCACCCGTCTTCGCCCTCATTGCAAAAATCATAAGTATGAGATGTGGTCTGTCAAAGCAAGGAACACCGATTTCTTTTGAAAGATTTCTCAACTGTAAGTATCTGAGTTGAGAATCTATGAAGACATAATCAGCTTCGGCAAGCTTAACAATTTCCTTCAGTTCTTCTACTTTCCCTTTTCCAATAAAATAAGCGTAATTTACATCTCTTAAAGTTTGAGAAGTTTCAGCTACAATCTCAAAACTAAGGGTCTCGACAAGTAATCTAAACTCATTAAAAGACTCATCTTTGATTTCTTTTTTTCCGGGATCTAATATTTCAACTAAAACTCCTTTTTTCTTCAAGTTCTCACTCGCTTCGGAAATACAATCAAAGAAATAATAAAACTAATCAAAGAGAGCAAGAGAGAACCTACAATAGCAGTCAAAAAAGAATCAATAGAAAAGCCTCGTACAAAAAATGCAACTACTTCGAGCAAGGCCGCGTTTATTACAAAAAGAAATATACCAAAAGTCACCAGCATAAAGGGGAGAGAAAGAAAAATAAGAAGAGGCTTAAGCATTGCATTCACAATACCAAATGCAATGCTTGTAAGAAAAATGCTCATAAAATTTTGGAAATGGAAGCCATTAATCAACCTGCTTACAATAAAAAATGAAATAATGTTGATGCTCCAGGAAAGGAAAAATTTACGCATTTTTAATTCCCCCTTTATATTTCTTTGCATGCAACTTTATGAAATATGATTTTGCAAATCTGTGCGACTCGTCCCGTACTCTTTGAAGCAATTTCAATTCCTCTGAGTCCTTACTTAATCTTACGGGTTTATCTCTCCCTTCAACAAATATTAATTCTTCTTTCTTGGCAAGAGAAGCAATATCAACTGAAAGTTCATAGAATTTTTTTACTTTTATGGCTATATCCAGTTGGCCTTTACCCCCATCTATAAGAAGGAGGTTCGGAGCTGCGTTTGAAAAATCATCGCTTTCACCAAATCTTCGAGTTAAAACCTCTTCAAGCATTCCAAAATCATTGGGACCTTTTGTATACTTTATTTTAAAATGCCTGTATTCTTTTTTATCTGGTTTTCCATTTGCAAAAACAACCATCGATCCAGTAGCATCTACTCCAGAAACATTTGAAATATCGTAACCTTCTATTCTTATAGGAATATTACTCAACCCAAGAGTTTCTTTTAATTCCTCAAGCAGCTTTTTCTCTTTTAATCCAAGATGCCTCGAAATATAATTCTTCAAATATTCACTTGCATTTTCTTTTGCAAGAGAAATAACATTTTTTGCCGTCGTTCCTCTTGGACTTAAAATCCGTACATTACGTTTAGTTTTCTCGCTCAAAAGTTTGCCAAGTAACTTTCTACCTTTTGGAAGTTTCTCTAAATAAATTTTCTCACTTTGTGCATTAAAAGGATAAAGAAAAAGAAATCTTTCGATTAATTCTCTCTCACTTATATCTTCGTAAATATCCATCATGAAAGGATAGCTTGAAACAACTCTTCCATCTCTAACCGATACCCTGATTACACAAGCATATGAGTTATCAATCTTTGCCGAAAATGCATCAAAAGAGATATTTTCATTCGTAACAACTCTCTGTTTCTCCATAATTGAAAGTATGCCTTTCAATTCATCTCTGTAAATGATTGCTCTTTCAAAATCAAGCTCATTTCTTGCAGTTTCCATTTCTCTTCTAACTGTATTGACAACAGTTTTATTTTCTCCTTTTAAAAATAATTTTAATGAATCAACCATTTTTAAGTATTCTCTCAGAGAGATTTTATGTGCGCAGGGTGCACTGCAAAGATTAAGATGATATAATAAACAAGGTAATAGTTCTCTATCGTCTCTGATTTTTATGCTGCAGTTTCTTATCGGGAATATCTTTCTTATACCTTTTATTGTTTGTTCAACCGCACCACCATGAGGAAATGGACCAAAGTATTCACCTTTCTCTCCCCTGATCCTGTAAACTTTTAAAATTCTTGGATACTTTTCACTGGTTATCTTGATATAAGGGTAGTTTTCATCATCAACAAGCCTTATATTAAAAGGTGGAAAATGCTTTTTTATAAGATTATTTTCAAGAAGCAAGGCTTCTTCCTCAGAATTTGCAACGACAAAATCAACCGTTCTAACTCTTTCTGAAAGAGCTATTGTTTTTGGATCTTTTGGCCTTATATAAAAAGTAACTCTCTTTTTTAGAGATTTTGCCTTACCAACATAAAGCACCTTCCCTCTTTCGTCCTTCATGATATAGACACCAGGAGAAGAGGGAAGGTAATGCAGGTCGTCTGGAAAATAAAGACTACTTTGCATAATCAATATATCTTGTTTCTCTTACAACTGTGATTTTAATAACTCCAGGATATACAACTTCCTCCTCTATTTTTTTTGCAATATCATGGGAAATCTTATATGCCGATTCTTCACCTATTTCTTCGGGATTAACTATAATCCTGACTTCTCTTCCAGCCTGGACAACAAATGCTTTCTTTACCCCACTAATAGAAGAAGCTATTTTCTCAAGAGCCTCCATTCTCTTTATATACATCTCGAGATTTTCTCGTCTTGCACCAGGTCTTGTGGCAGAAAGAGTATCTGCTACCTGTATAATAACATCGAGCACGGTTTCTGGTTTAACATCGTTATGATGTGCCTTAACTGCATGGACTATTAATTCGTTTTCTCCAAACCTTTTCAATATTTCGCTTCCTATAACAGCATGGGGTCCTTCTATTTCAGAAGTAGCAACTTTTCCTATATCGTGCAGTAAACCTGCCCTTGTTGCAAGAGTAACATTTTCTCCAATTTCTGAAGCAATTATATTCGCAATGTGTGCAGCTTCAATAGAATGTTGCAATAGATTCTGCCCATAGCTTGTCCTGAACTTCATTTCGCCAATGATCTTCTTGAGTTCGGTGGAAAACCCGTAAAGAGAAAGGTTCATCAAAGCATCATCGGCTTCCTTTACTATGATTTGCTCTACTTCGTTCTCTGATTCCTGAACAAATTCTTCGATTCTTGCAGGATGGATCCTGCCATCAATTATAAGTTTTTCAAGAGCCTTTCTGGCAACCTCCCTTCTCATAGGGTCAAACGATGAAAGAGTAACAGCCTCAGGAGTATCATCAATTAAAATATCGACCCCTGTTAATGTTTCAAAAGTTCTTATGTTTCTCCCTTCCCTTCCTATTATTCTTCCTTTTAATTCATCTGAAGGCAATGGAACAACCGAAACTGTCGTTTCAGAAACATAATTAATTGCACAGCTTTCCATTGCTTGTGAGAGAAGGACTTTTGCTTTTTCGTTTGCTTGTCCTTTCAGCTCTTCTTCCATTTGAACAATTTTTTTAGAGTATTCTTTTTCAAGTTCAGCTTCAACCCTTTTCATTACAATATTTCTTGCTTCATCCATCGTCAAACTGGCAATTCTAAGGAGCTCGCCTTCAATACTCTTCCTTTTTATTTCAAGGTCCTGCTTTAATTTTGTTAAATACTCATCTCTTTCAAAAACCTCTTTCTCTTTTCTCTCGACATTTGCCATTTTTCTGTCGAGGATCTCTTCTTTTTTAAGAAGTATGCCTTCTGTTTCCTGAACCACTTTTTGTTTGTCTTTAAATTTTGCTTCTAATTCAACTGTTTTATCCTCGAATTCTTCTTTAAGTTGAATCCTTTGTTCCCTTTTTTCGGCCTGAACCTCTGCTTCTAATTCTTCTTTTCTTTTCTTCAAATATTCATCAATGGAGCCAATTTTTGTTTTATTCAGATAATTTTGAAGTATTAATCCCATTATAAAACCAAAGGCAAACATAAGTATTGTTATTATTACATACATTAAGTATGGTACGTCACCTTTAAACAAAGTTCCTCACCTCCAATCAAATTTTGTTTTCGGCGAGGACTTCCCGAACGATATATGACCTGAAACCTCTGCTTAACAAATAATTATAAATTTTATCAGGGGATTTTTTATTTAGAAAGGAAATAGCGTTTTCTTTCTCCTTTAAAGGAGTATAAACTGTATCGAGCATATTTTTAAAAATAGTTTTATCTATTCCCCTTTTAAAAAGCTCGGCTTCTACTTTCAAATAGCCAAACTTCTTCAAAAAAGCATATTTTTGAATAATTTTTTCAGCATATCGTTCATCAGATATTAGTCCTCTGCCTTCAAGATCTTCAACTACTCTGTTTACTGATTCAACGCTAAACTTTAACTTCAACTTTTTCCCTATTTCATGTTTTGAATAATCTCTTATCGCAAGCAAAAAAAATGCATAATTACAAATATCTTCATTATTTTTGCTGTTCTGGCTCTTCTGTCTTTTTGAAGAACTTTTCATTTATCTCTTTCCCTACCTTACCAAGTAAATCTGGATTACCTTTTAATAATTCCAAAGCATTGTCCCTGCCCTGACCGAGTTTAACATCTCCGTAAGAATAATAAGAGCCTGCTTTCTTAATAATCCCTGAATCTACTGCTACATCAAAGAGACTTGCTTCCTTCGAAATTCCTTGGCCATATATGAGATCTACAATGGCTTCTCTATAAGGAGGGGCAACTTTATTTTTAACAACTCTAATCCTGATTCTGTTTCCTTTCTGTTCATTGCCCTCTCCGCTTATAGATTCAACCCTCCTAACATCAAGTCTTACTGAAGAATAAAACTTTAATGCCCTTCCTCCTGGAGTCACTTCAGGATTCCCAAAAACGACTCCAATTTTCTCTCTTAGCTGGTTTATAAATATCATGCATGTTTTAGATTTACTAATTGACCCACTGAGCTTCCTTAAAGCCTGCGACATAAGCCTCGCCTGAACTCCCATAAACGAATCACCCATGTCACCTTCAAGTTCTGTTTTTGGAACAAGTGCCGCTACCGAATCAAGCGCGCAAACGTCAATTGCGCCAGAACGAACGAAAGTATCAATAATTTCAAGTGCTTGCTCAGCATAATCTGGCTGTGAAACAATCAATTCGTCTATATTAACTCCTAAATTTTTCGCGTATTCAGGGAAAAAAGCATGTTCTACATCAACAAATAAAGCTTTCCCTCCTTGTTTTTGGGCACTTGCAATAGCCTCAAGTGCAAGCGTTGTTTTTCCGCCTCCTTCTGGACCGAATATTTCAACGATTCTACCCCTTGGGAAACCTCCAACACCAAGTGCAATATCAAGAGAAAATATACCAGTAGGTATAACCACGACGTTTAAATTTGCTTTTCTATCGCCGAGGCGCATCACTGAACCTTTTCCAAAATCCTTTTCTACTTGCGCTATGGCAAGTTTTAAAGCATTTTCTTTTTCATTCTCATTGTTCATCTTATCATACCTCTCTTTTTTTCTACTATTATAACTTACTTTGAAATGAATTCAAACTCAAAAATTTCTTTGTAAATTGGTCCTTCGGGCCTTAAAATGCTTTCAAATAAGATAATTCCAGATGCAGAAACATTTAGATTAAATTTATCAAAATTAAAACGTGAAAGGTCAGCCTGACCGTTTTTTACCCTTCCAAAAGTGATATGGGGAACATAGCTTTTCTCTCGTTGAATACCAAACCTCTCAACTGCAACGTCGACTCCCTTTATTGCTTTCACTAAAGTTTTTTCTGGATCATTAATAGAAAAGAATAAAACTCTTGCAGAAGAAATATCTGGAAAACCAGAAATACCCGAAATAGAAAAACTAAATGGATTAAAATAATTTAAAGATTCTTTAACTACGTTTTGCAATTCTTTTAGCAAGGATTCTTTAAATTCGCCAAGAAATTTAAGAGTAACATGAAGATTCTGTTTATCCACCCATTTTACATCACTAAAAAGGGGCTTTAATTTATTCTCTATTTCAAAAAGTTCATCTTCATAAGGAGTTGTCTTTAGTGCTATAAATAACCTCATTTTTCCCTTCTTTCTTATGGACAGCCAATTCAAAAGGAGAAGCATTTACAACTTTTCCTATAAAAATATCCCCCTGCTTTACCTTTCCATCAATATAAACAATATCGTCTATTTCAGGAGCATCGTAAATTGTTCTACCAATAAATTTTCTTAAATTTTTATTATAATAATCAACAATAACAGGGATTTCTTTACCTAAAAATTTTTTATTTCTTTCATAAGCAATAGCTTCTTTCAATTCCATCAATTCGCCAAATCTTCTCTTCTTTACACTAACGCCTACCTGCGAGTCAGTTTTGTAGCTTTCAACCCCAGCTTCATTAGAATATTCAAATATACCAAGATGGTCGAACTCGAACTCCCTAAGGAATGTTTTCAATTCTTTAAACTCGTCCTCTGTTTCAGAAGGAAAACCCGCTATAACTGAAGTTCTTAGAGCTATTCCTGCTTCTTTAAACATGGTAAGTGTGGTTTCTACATCTTTTCTTGAATATCCTCTCCTCATTTTGCCTAAAATTCTGTTATTTATATGCTGAATGGGAATATCCAGATATGGTACAACTTTTTTACTTTCCCTCATAAAATCAAGAAGGTTCAGAAGAATAGGAGAAGGGTAGGCATATAAAATTCTGATCCATGATAAGCCACTGGTATTGTCAATCCCCTGTAAAAGTTCAATGAGTCTTGGCTCCTCGTATAGATCAATGCCGTATTGTGTTGTATCTTGAGCAATAATGTCAAGCTCTTTAACAGAATCCTCTGCAAGAGATTTTGCTTCTTTGATTAAAAAGTCCATTGGCAGACTGTGCAGGTTACCTTTTATCGCAGGAATAAGGCAAAAGGCACATTGGTGACTGCAACCATCAGCTATTTTAAGATACGAATAATGAGGCAGAGTTACTTTTATACGTGGTGAAATTAATTCTTCAAATTCATCAGATACAAATACTCCTGGTTTTTTTATGGCTTTAACTATATCATTTATGTTATTTATGCCCGTAATGCTGTAAACATCGGGAAATTTATCAATGAGTTCTTTCTTTAAAAGTGAGGGATAACACCCGGAAACTATTATTTTTTTTATTTTTCCTTTTGATTTTTTTTCAACAAATTCTTCAATTACACTCTCTGATTCTTTTCGAGCAGATTCAAGAAAAGCACAAGTATTTATAATAATTGTATCTGCTTCCTTGGCATCTAATGTCACATCAAATCCATTTAACAATAAATTCCCAAGAATTCTTTCTGTGTCAACAAGATTTTTAGGGCACCCAAGGCTGATTATTGAAACTAAGTCCCTGCTCAAGGTTTGTACTCCACGTCAACTACCGTATCTGTCGCACTTACAACACCAAGGTTTGTCCCATTTTTAGTAACAAAAACATGTTTAGCATTTCCATATCTAATTTTTATATAATTTTTCCCTTTTAATTCCTTTGTTTCCCCCTGGCCAAGAAAAAACTGAGAGTAAACGCCATCAATATCTACACCTAACCAGCTCTTTTGATCAGCTTTTAAAACAAGGTCAATGCCTGATGGTTTTTGCGGCTCTACAATAGGAGGTTGCAAAGGTGTAGTCTCCTCTCCCGGATTTTCTTGAGGTGAATTATTAACTTCACTTTGAGAAGGTTGTTGAGTTGGCTGAGGAGCATAGACAAACCTCTTTAATACAAAAAATAAAATAAGTAGTACGCAAATTGAAATTAAAATTATTATTAAGGTTACATTTTTTCGCTTAGGCTCTAATGGCTTTTCTTTGAATAATTCTCTATAAGATGCTAAAAGAGGCTCTGCTTCGATGCCGAGTAAGTTAGCATACTTACGGATGTAAGCAACAATAAATCCATCGTAATAATGAAAATTATTATTCTCTATCTCTTCAAGGTAATAGGGCCTGATAAGAGTCTTATCGGCTATTTCCTCTATTGTAAGCTTTTGTTTTTCTCTTTCTTCCTTTAAAGTCTTTCCTATATCAATCATTCTTCGATTGCTTCCCTTACTGCCTCCTCCACATTTTCAATAAGTCTAAAATTCATCTTTTTAAAAACTTCTGCTGGTACTTCTTTAAGGTCCTTTTCATTTGCCTTAGGTAGAATTACTGTTTTAATTCCGGCCCTATATGCTCCAAGAACCTTTTCTTTGACTCCACCTATTGGCAAAACTCTACCTCTAAGTGTAATCTCGCCAGTCATAGCCACATCTCTCTTTACTGGCTTACTTTTCAAAATAGAGACAAGCGACACAAATATTGTGATTCCAGCTGAGGGTCCTTCTTTAGGAACGGCTCCTTCTGGCACATGGATATGAATATCATATTTATCATAAAAATCAACAGGAATCGCAAGTTGGTCAGCATGGGTCCTTACATAGCTCAAAGCCGCCTGAGCGCTTTCTTTCATAACATCTCCGAGTTGGCCAGTGAGCATTAAATTGCCCTTACCTGGCATTTTAGTAGCCTCAATGTATACGATATCACCTCCTGCTTGCGTTACTACCATACCACAAGTAACTCCAATCATACTCTTTTTCTCTGTTTCTTCTCTTAAAAATTCAGGAGAGCCGAGATATTTATCAAGGTTTTTCTCTGTAATTCTTGCATGGACTTCGCCCTTTTGCACTTTATTTTTTGCCACCTGCCTAGCAATTTTCATTATAGAGCGTTCAAGGTTTCTTAAACCAGCTTCTCTTGTATAATCATTAATAATTTTAAGGATCGCATTATCAGAAATCTCAACATCTTCTACTCTAAGGCCATGGTTTTCTATTTGTTTAGGAATAATGAACTGCCTTGCAATATGCAGTTTCTCTTCATCAATATAACCAGGCAAGGAGATACTTTCCATTCTGTCAAGAAGAGCAGGGGGAATTGTGTCTGTAATGTTAGCAGTCGTAATAAAAAGAACCCCTGAAAGATCAAAAGGTAACTCAATATAATGATCAGAAAAAGAGTTATTTTGCTCAGGGTCGAGAGCTTCAAGAAGTGCTGCCGTTGGATCGCCCCTGAAATCTGCACCTACTTTATCAATTTCATCGAGTAGAAAAACTGGGTTTCTAACTCCTGCCTGCTTAATCCCCTGAATGATCCTTCCAGGAAGTGCGCCTACATAAGTCCTTCTATGGCCTCTTATCTCCGCTTCGTCTCTTATTCCTCCCAATGATACATGAACAAATTTTCTTCCCAATGTCTCTGCGATGGCTTTTCCAAGAGATGTTTTTCCAACACCTGGAGGACCAACGAAACATATAATGGGCCCCTTAATATCGCTTTTAAGTTTCTTTACCGCTATGAGTTCAAGTATTCTTTCCTTAATATCCTTTAAGTCATAATGATTTTTATCAAGAATTTTCTTTGCCTTGTCTACATCAACGGTATCAACAGTCGCCTTATCCCAGGGAAGAGTTGCAAGCCAATCAAGATAGTTCTGAATTACTCCACTTTCAGGACTTAGTACTGGTATTTTCTTCAATCGGTCAAATTCTTCATTTATTTTGTCCATAACATGCTTGGGGAGTTTTCTACCTTTTAACTTCTTCTTTACATCGCTGATAATTCCAGCACCTTCACCCTCTTCTCCAAGTTCATGCTCAATTTCTTTTAATTTCTCTCTGAGGAAGTACTCCTTCTGACCTTTTTCAATTCTATTTCTCACTTCATCATCTATCTTTCTGCTAAGTTCAAGAATTATATTTTCTTTTTCAAGAATCTGAATAATTATTGTAAGCTGCTCTTCGACTCTTGGTTCAGCAAGTATTCTCTGCTTATCTTCAGTGGAGACGAATAAATTCGAGGATATAATTGCAACAAGCCTCGGGGACGTGTCAACATTGGACAAACCAAGAATGGCCTCCTGTGAAACCTTTTTGTTTAGCTCAGAATAAATAGCAAACTTATCCGAAGCAACTCTCATAAGAGCATCAAGACGGGAAGATTGTTCGAATATGTCTTCAATCGGCTCAATCTGGACCTTCCAATGGTCACCAGAGCTATCAAATTTGCTTATCTTAACTCTTTGGATACCTTCTATAAGAATCCTGTATGAACCATCTGGGAGCCTGAGGACCTGAATAATCTCCACACCAACTCCTACATCAAAAAGATCGCCAGGTGTTGGTTCTTCAACGAACCCGTTTTTTTGAGAAGCAACAACAATCATTTTATCGCTGGATAAAGCCTTCTCTATTGCAGCAATTGATTTCGGCCTTCCAACAAGTAAAGGCACTACCGTATAAGGGAAAACAACTAAATTTCTTAATGGAATAAAAGGAGCTTCGCTGAGTATCCACTTTTTGTCCATACAACCTCCTAAGCTAATTTTTTAATATAAACCTTAGAACCTGTACTATTAATCAAAATTGGGTAAGATGTTCCCTCAAGAAAATTCTTATTTACAATACCACAGATATATACACCATCGGAACCCGTTATCAAATTGTTTGCCTCTTTACAATTCTTTCCGCAAAGAAAGCATCTTGGTTCGTCTACTTCTTTCACTCTTTATTTCCTCCAATCTCAAGTGAGCGTGAAATAATCTGGTCAATAAGTCCATACTCTTTTGCTTCTTCAGGAGACATATAAAAATCTCTCTCAGTATCTTCCTGAATCTTTTTAATAGGTTGCCCTGTAAGAAGAGCAAGGATCTCGCTGCCTATTTTTTTAATTCTTAAAATTTCTCTAGCCTGAATTTCTATATCGGTAGCCTGTCCCTGCGCACCTCCCCATGGCTGATGAATGAGAATACGAGAATGAGGAAGGGCATATCTTTTACCTTTCGTCCCTGCTGCAAGGATTATTGCAGCAAGCGATGCTGCCTGACCCAGACAAATTGTTGCAACCGGTGACTTTATATACTGTATAGTATCGTAAATAGCCATACCTGGCGTAACTTCACCACCAGGACTATTTATATAAAGGTAAATATCTTGAGTGGGATCCTGCGCCTCAAGAAATAATAGTTCTGCAACCATAAGATCAGCAACCTCTCCGTTAATTTCACCTGTAAGAAAAACAATCCTATCCTTTAAAAGTCTCGAGAAGATATCATAGCTTCTCTCTCCTTTACCTGTCGTTTCTATTATAAATGGAACAATCGGCAAATTAATCACCTCCAATATTTATTATAGCATTTTCTTTTAATATTAAAATTGCTTTACTTCTAAATATTTCATTCCTGATTACACGCGCCAAATCTTCTGTAAGGTTTATCTCATTTGTGTTAACTTTATGATTAAGAGCAATATTCTCAAACTCCTTCCTTACCTCTTCCTCTGTTACGTTCAATTTATTTTCTTTTATAACTTGCCTTAAAATTAGTTCTTCCTTAATTTCATTCTCAACGATTTCCCTTGCCTCATTTTTAAAATCATCTATCGTTTTATTATCTTCTTTCATCACATCTTCTATTTTTTTACCAACCTTAATATATCTTTTCCTAAGTTCGTTTCTTCTCTCCTCAACTTCTTTTTCAACAAATTTTTGAGGTAATTCAACTTCGAGTTTCTGTGTAAGAGTCTTTAAAGCTTCTCTACCTCTATTTTCTTCAAACTGCAATTTTTTATTTTCTTTAAGTTGCTCTTCTATTTTTTCCTTCATTGCTTGTAAATTTTCGAAACCGGCATCTTTACCAAGTTCATCGTCAACTTCCGGAACTATTTTCTTCTTCACGCTGAGAATCTCGAAGTTAATTTCGGTAGTTTCGGCTTTAACCACAAAAGTGTCCCCTTTCGTTTTACCAATGACCTGGGTTTCAAAATCTCCTATAATCTTATCTTTCCCAACCTCGGCTGTAAGTGTTTGAGTTTCATGTCCTTGATAGCTGATACTTACCTCTATAATATCACCTATTTCTATTGACCCATTTTTTGGTTGAAGCTCAATAAAAGAGTCTCTGATCTCATTAACCTTTTGATTTATCTCTTCCTCGGAAACAACCGAGTTATAGTTCAAATGTATTTTCTCGTTTAAATCTACGCTTACTTCAGGGAAAAACTCAATTTTACAAGAAAAAACTAAAATATCGTCTTCGACTTTTTCTACTTTTAAATCTGGTTCCCCTAAAGGAGCTATCTTTTCTTTTTCTAAAACTTCGTTTAAACCTTTATCAACAAGAATTTCAACTGCTTCTTCTTGAATTTTACTTTCTCCAATATATCTGGCACCAATTTCATAAGGAGCTTTTCCTTGACGGAAGCCCGGTATTTTAGCCTTAGCAGAAAGCCTTGTGTAAGCTTCTCTTTTGGCATTCTGTATCTCTTCAGCGTTATTTGTGTATTCCAAAAATATTTCTGAACTTTTTCGTTCCTTTATAGTATATTCCATGTTCCACCCCTTTAAATAGAAAAATAAATATTAAATGGTGCGAAGGGCGGGACTTGAACCCGCATGAGTTTCCTCACTGGATCCTAAGTCCAGCGCGTCTGCCATTCCGCCACCCTCGCAGAAATCTCAAATAAAAAATGGTGGGTCCTGCGGGACTCGAACCCGCAACCTACGGATTAAGAGTCCGTTGCTCTACCAATTGAGCCAAGGACCCACCTAAAATGGCGCGCCTAGCAGGATTCGAACCCGCAGCCAACGGATCCGAAGTCCGTTGCTCTATCCAATTGAGCTATAGGCGCACCTGGTGCGCCCAACAGGATTCGAACCTGCGACCTGCGGATTAGGAATCCACTGCTCTATCCTTCTGAGCTATGGGCGCTCAACAACATCAACACATATGGGGTGGGTGAGGAGATTTGAACTCCCAACGGCCGGATCCACAGTCCGGTACTCTAACCATTGAGCTACACCCACCACATGGCGCGCCCAGCCGGATTCGAACCAGCGACCGACGGATTAGAAATCCGTTGCTCTATCCTACTGAGCTATGGGCGCGATGGTCGGGGCGAGTGGATTCGAACCACCGGTCTCATGGTCCCAAACCATGCGCGTTACCAAACTACGCCACACCCCGAGCATCTACTATTTTATATATTCACGATAAAAAATCAAGTAGTTATAAGAGTTAAATTAAACTTCTCAAGTTGACATTATATCTGAATTTGAATTAATCCTAAAGATTATTTTGAAAAAATATAATCTACTGAAAAAAGTGTAGATTTACTCTCTTCTAACCTGTAATCTGTTCAGCAGGTTCCAACAGATTAAAACTACTTAGTACATTTCTATACTTTTTAATTAGAATTCTTTTTAAGCCATCTGTAACCAGAGGTCAATTTTAAGAAAGCTAATTTTAAGCCAATTTAGATAATCGTTACCTCTGAAGTTTTAATTTAAGGCAGCGCATATACCATTGAATATAGATAAATACTAAATGGAATGCCGCTAATTTAAGCCTATAGAGAATTAATTACGTATAACGATATTTAAATCAGCCCGCGTAAGCTTAATTTACCTCAATATTCATTAAAAAGGATAATATTTTCTATAAAGAAATAGCTCTAAATAATCGACTGAGCCTAAGTATTTCTATTTTTAACTACGGAGCCCATGCAACTATTCTTGTCCATGTTGATTCCATTTCAATCCCCTTAACGTTAAAGGCACCCATATAAACTCTCTTATTACTGAGTTTATCTATATCGCCGCCGAGATTTTCAGCATGAACCAATCTTCTGGGAAACAATTTTAAATGCATAATTTGATAATAAACTTCTGGAGGGAACATTTCGTCCCAACTCTTTCCGTATTTTTCCTTAAGCCTCTTATCAGCTTCCTTGAAGAGACCTGGATGCCAGTTTCTCAAAATCGTGTTCATCGGATGATCTGCACTTCCGCAATCAACACCAATCCACTTAAATTTCATAGAAAGAGCCCAATCTGGGAAATCAGGACTTGGTCCAGGGTGTTTAACCATATATCTTATTTCATCTACCCCCTGCTCATACCATGCGTACTTATGATAGCCAGTATTAATAATAAGGATATCTCCCTTTTTTATATCTACTTTCTTCATAAGCATTTCCGGAGTATATAAGCCGTAATCCTCGACCTCATCAGAAATGTCAACCACTGCACCAGGGCCTACCCACTCTTCAAGTGGTACCTGTCCTATTGCTCTTCCTGCACCATAAAAGTGAATCTCACCATCCATATGTGTTCCAACATGGTTACTTGAGGTAATAATTTGACCATTAGCTCCCTGTCCCATATGGGCACCAGCAATTCTTTTAAAATACTGAAGCCCAAGAGGCATGTAACTTGGCCATGGAGGTGTATGAATACTTAAGGGCTGAGTTAAATCATACATCTTTACTTCTTCTGTCATAAACTTTATAAATTCTTCGCTTGTCATAATATCCTCCCCTGAATAATTTTATTATTCTACTTAAATAAAAGTTAGAAGCAAAAAGCAATTTAGAACTTTATACAATAGTGCTTCCTGCTTCCTAAAACTAAATATACATCTAAGTCAGTTAAATATAGCATAGAGTAAAAATAAGAAAGTAATTCACCCTTCTATTTATTCCCCAACAATTTTTTTAATGCGTCCAAAGTTTCTTCATCTTCAGTGGCAGGCGGTTTCCAATCGATCTGAATGGTTTTAACTCCTTCCTTATCAAGGCTTTCCTTGAATGAAAGTAAACCAATGTTAATAACCTTTAATTCCTTTTTAAAAAGTTCGTTTGCCAACATCATTAACCTCCAATACTCTTTAAAATATATCCGGCTAATCTCGTTGCTGAAGCATTCCTTTCAAATACCACTGCACCAGCATCCTTAAGCATGCTTATAAGTTTTGCTTTATCCTGAGGATCTTTATCTGTTCCAGTAACAGTTGCAATAATAATTGCATTGCTTATTTCTCTTGCTTTTTTAATTACAGGTGTCAGTTCTTCAGCAGGATTAGGATTGGTACCATAACCTATAACAACATCAAGATAAATAATTGCAACGGTCGGATCATTTGCTTCGTTAAGTATTCGTTTATTTCTCAATTCAAAATCAATCTGTGGATGAGGTCTTCCAACTGTAAATTCATCCTCGCCAAGATCAACTGCAGTATGTCTGACACTTTTCCAGGAATCTTCAAGTTTAAGAGAAGGATCAAGCGGAGCGTTAGAATTTATACCTCCTAAAATATCCTTCAGGAGAACCTGGGTTTCATAGACAAGGGTCCCTCCCTGGAACAAGCCTCTAAAATACTTCTGCTCTCCTGTTAATTTCCTTGCAAGTTGTGAAGCCAATTCTTTTAATTCACCATCTTTACGACCAATCTCTTTCTCAAAGTCTTCCATAGAAATACCCTTAGAAATACTAACTGCGAGAAGTGAGGCATTTTCAAGGTCTTTTGCTGGAATTGCACCAATCTTTTTAACTAATTCAGGGTCTGCTCCAAGGAAAGCAGCAACAACTGGCTTATCGGTCTTCTTGAGAATTTCGCCTATTTTTTCAAGAACTTCCGGGTGTGGTGGCTTGGAAACAAGTGTAATGACCTTTGTTTCAGGATCATCAATAAGAGCTTCAAGCCCGGTAAGGAAAGACATGCCTTGATAATCCTTCTTGACATCTATCCCACCTGTACCAATACCCTGTGAAATACCACCACCTGCATTTGAAATGATACAGCTAACTTCCTGAAGTCCTGTACCTGCAGCAGAAACAATTCCAATATCACCTCTATTAACTACATTCGCAAAACCAAGCGGTGCCCCATTTATGATGGCTGTACCACAGTCAGGACCCATCACAAGAAGACCATGTTCTCTTCCATATTTTTTTACCTCAAACGCTTTATCTTTTGGAACATTATCCGAGAAGATCATCACATGCAGACCATGCTCCAAAGCTTTCATTGCTTCTCTTGCTGCATACTTACCTGCAACCGACACAATAACCATATTTGCATCGGGTAAAATTTCTAAAGCTCCTTCAAGACTCTTGGGCATATATTCTTCAGATTCCTGAGACCCCAGGTTTTTAGTTTTCAGAAGTTCTTCTACCTTCTGAATCGCTGTAATGGCTAATAATTCATCTTTTGCCTTTACCACAATAAGCAAATCTGATTCTGATGCTCCTTTAAATTCCTCTATTAATAGTCCGGAGGATTCAAGAATTGACTTATTCTCTTTTGTGCCAATCATCAAAGCTGCATCTTCAACGCCATTAAGTTTTGTTGCTTCTCGAGCAACCAACATAAGGGATACAGAATCATAATATTCGCCCTTTTTAATAACTCCTTTCACTGCCATAACAAACCTCCTTCTAAAAATTTTTTCAAACTAATAATAAAACCAGTTAAAATATCTGCACCCGATGTTTCTCCGAAATTAAGTATTCTACGAGTAACAGATTCAACATTTTTCCCATCAGACAAAATAGCCAATAAATAATCTTTAAAATATTCGTAAAAACGACCAACAGAAGAATAGTAGATAAATGTATTGCTTAATACATTGCCATTTGAAGATTGAAGATAAAATTTCTCTCTTATATTTACGGTTTTCACCCCGGAAAGTTGTTCGAAAATATAAAGAGCAATGACTATTCCATTAATAATATCGTCTCCCTGGGGCGTTAAACCAAAACCAACGCCCTTTAATTCATTAACCGCATCAAAATAACCATTCATCAAAGCTTTAAAAGTGATTTTAATTTTTTCCTTTAAATTTCTTTCGAACAGTGTTTTAAAAAACTTCTCTCTACCGTCATCTAAAAGAAATGCACTGCTGAACTGAGGAGCTTCTTCTACAACAACTTTCTCTGAAATTTGTAAATTGCACATAAATTCGCCCCTGTTCGAACTTGATATGAAAATCTCTGAATCATACTTCTCTGCTCCACTAAAATCAATCCCATAATCGTCTAAATACAAAATCTTATCATGCCAATTTATATATTTAAACTGGCGGAAGTCATCAATATCTACCACAATGTTATTAGGTCCTCTTCCTACAGCAGGCGCAACAATAGAGATAATTCGGGATGAAACTAACAAATTAATTACGTTCCTGAAGGTAGAGTGAATCCTGATTTGTTTCCAATCACTATTCAGATTTATACAATCACCAAAAGATTCAGCTATCAAAGCTATTTTTTGCATCATTTTTATCTTCTCTTCAGTAAAAATAAAACCCCCAGGATAATTTTGGGGGATTAAAGAATATTTAATTAAATTATTCTTCAAGTCCTTCTGGGACTTCAAAGTGCTCTGCTACCTTCAGCATGTCTTCCGGAACCGGACTTATAAGGCCAGAGCCAATATAGTCCTCGAGATATTTCTTTACTGTGGTGTTCCAGTATTCTTTTGTTACATAGTAAACCCTTGCTCCACCAAGTTCATGTTGAACATCAGGCCACGGATAAGATGGTTGAGCCATTCCTATTCCCCATCTCTTCCATCCGTTATAACTTTCATAAGTAGCCCAGAATTCTTTTTGCCCGAGAATTTCAAAAGCATAATAGCACTTTGCATAATACATTACAGCACCAGCCTTCATGCCTCTCATAAATGCAAGTGTGTGCAAACTGATGTTTATATCCTCATCCATAAGTCTTCCATTTGCAAATGCTGCAAGTTTACCATCTACTACACCAACAAAATTGTAAGGGTCCTTTAATCTATTTCTTAACCAGCCAAGAAGTTCTGCATAAACTCTTGCGCCCACGATGTCATAAAAATCATGGTCAATGTCTAAAAGATTTTTTACAGCAGGAAGTAAAAGGGAAATTTCATCTTTCCTCATTTCCCTGATAACCATCTTCTTCCCGTTTGGAAGTTCAATAAACATTGGACTCCATGGCGGGAGAATCATCGGCGAACCGCTTAATATAGGTTCAATTTCTTCTACTTTGAAGACAATTTCGGATTGTGAAACTTTAACTGGCGGTTGTTTTTTCATTGTACTACCTCCCTTTCAAAAAGATGTCTTAATTTTATCAAAAAATCTTTATTAAGTCAATAGAGTGAATTAAAATTAAATTTTAGATAAGTAACTTATTGACACCGCAGTTTTAACAGATATAATATAATCAAATTTTATTAAATATAAGGAGGCATTATGAAAAAGCAAATTCCTGTAAAACTCAGGAAAAGCGAGTACAAATTCGATGCAGAATGGCTGGAAGGATTGCTGCAAGCCCCTATTAGAGTCCCTGAACTTAAACCCATGTGGTCCGAGATTTTAGACAAACAAGGAAACAAGCATGATGTTCTTATTCGTCCAATCAAGGAAGAAGAAATCGACCCGGTGCTTGGTATTCTTCAAAAATTTCTATTCGCCGAATATGACTACTATGATATTGTCGGGGCAAGAGTATTTGCAGAACTACTTGCCATTAAAAGAAAGAGAATGAAAGACGAATACTTTTTCTTAGGATTAGAAAATGGAGTTCCCGTAGGTATTGCAAATGGAAGGCTCCTAAATGAAAAAGTAAACATCAGCCTGCATACCATGGCATTTCTAAGGCAAGTAAACGCTGGTGCTGTTCTTTATTATGCAAAGGCGTGGTATGCTTTTGAACTATGCAAAAATGAAGAGTTCTGGGCAACATTTGAAAGCTATAATGGCTGGGTGCTTGGTGGACTTCGTATGGCAATGCATAGCTACCCCTGGCCAGAATATCAGCATGAATTAGGTGGCGCGACCGTTTTTTATGTTACGAAAAAAACTTGGGAGGAAGAAGTAAAGGAGAACTATCTCCCACAAATAGCCAGAACAAACTTCAAGCCCGCTCCTAAAGAACTCATAGAAAAGAATGAAAAATTAGTAATGCCAAAAGACGAAGATTTAGAGATATAAATCCTTTTTTAAAACTTAAAGAGCCCCGGTAACTGGGGGCTCTTTAACTATTTGTGTTCTTTTTCTATCTCCCTGATCAATTCAATTATCCCTAGCTTGATATCCTGGGGTACATCAAAATTCAAAATTATGTTTTCAGCCTCCTCGAAACTTTTTCCTTCAATGGTTTTTTCAAGTTTTACAATTTCTTCACCAGTTTTTGCTAAAAAATCACCCGAGATTTTTACCTCTTTGATAAAGCCTTTCTTAAACCTTCCTTTAATAAAAATTAATCCGCTTGTGACCTTTTTTGTATAAACCTCTTCATACTCAATTTCTCTACTGAAAGTCCACTCTTTTTTACCATATTTCTCTTTTACAAATTGATTCGTCAAAGATAACTCTTTATCTGTCAGTTTGTCTTCAAAAAGCTCTACATTAAATTTTTCTTGAAAAGAAATTAAGAATTTCTTATAAATCTCGGACACCGGGATTTTACTATTTACCTCAAGCGCTATTGTGGTTAATGCCTCTTTTAGAGACCTAAATTCCTTATCTTCAAATTTTGGCTTGACGTATTTTACAACACTTGAAAGAAAATCCAGATCCATATTTACAAGAACTGTACCTGTATGTGATATCGCATCTCCTATCATCGTGTGAGCAGAGCCGAATATTTTTCTTCCGTTTACGACGACATCATTTACTCCCCTTGATTGTCCTTTAATCCCATACTTTGAAAGAAACAAAATTATAAAATCACTAAAGTCTTTATATATTTCTTCTTCCGTTTTAAGTGATATAAAAGTTCCAGTTCTAAACAAAACTGTAAACATAAAATTTCCAAGGTCCTGATAGACTGTTCCTCCAAGGTTATGTCTTCTTAAAATTTTGACTCCATGATTCTTTGCAAACTCGACATTAACAGTATCAAAAGGAGTTTCAAGAAACCCAATTAAAACGCTCTTCTTCACTCTTCGTAGCCTAATGGTATTTGGATATGATTTATCTGTGTCCATTAATCTCATCATAGCCTCTTCGAGGGCATAATGTTTTACTGGATTGGTTATATTATCTTTAATTAATCTAAATTTTTCCATTATAAAATTCACATCTCTCTTTTTTGCACTCAGGGTTTGTTTCACTAAATGCACAAACAATTTTATCAGGAAGCCCCATATCGAGACTAAGATATTTCTTCAGATATTCATTAAGAACCATTAATCCGACATAGACACTTTCCTTACAACATCTTGGGCCTCCAGCTCTTGCAAGCCTTTTAAGACATTCAGATGTTGCATCCAGGACAATGCTTCTTTCCCTATCACTCATATAAGTTGCTTTAAGAAGCATTGAGAGAGTAGCTCCAACGCTTGAACAAGCTCCACATGTTCCAATTGATCCACATACTCCATAAGGGAGAAATTCCGTTCTTCCTATCAGAACTTCATTTCTACTGGGGTCCCATTTTAATTTCCCTTGATTTTTAAGAGCGGTTAAAACAACTGGCCCGAGTACAAAGTGATGCTCTTTCCCAAACATATTAAAAGAGGGATGTTTAAGAAGAACTGTCATTATTTTTAAAACATCTTTTTCCTTACTATATGAAAGGTACTTTATTGTAATCTCTTTTTGACTTAAAATCCTACAATCCTCACATACATAGTGCCCATTAGGACAGATATATTCTGTTTCCTCTTCCTTACCACAATATATACATTTACCAACTGTATGCTTTTCTATTAATTCCGCACCACAAATTGGGCAGTAAAATTTAGCTTCCGCCATGTCCTTTTAAATATTTTTCCATCATTTTTAGATCTTCTTCAACTATTTCTTCAACCTTTTCTCTATCAGGTATATTTGTAGTTGCAACCCATCTGCCATCAATAAAAATAGAAGGGATACCAATAGATTTTAAACTCCCCCTAAAACCGCTTGTTGCATCATCAGGAATCGGTTGGCCTTTATAATATATGTTTATTTTTATTTTTTCTGGATAGTCTTTTGCTACTTCCTCTGAAAGTTCAATCATTCTTTTGCACTTAAAAGTTGGTGGTGAAGCAACATAAAGTTCGATTAAAACCCTTGGTTTAAATGTTTCTTCCATCTCAATTCTCCATCCAGTACAATTAAGAACAAGAAAAGGGAGGCAATGCCTCCCAGTAACCTTGTTCTTACTACTTTTTCATAATCATTAAGAACTCATCGACCTCTTTTTTACCATTAAGGATCGCCATGGCAATTTTTTCAGCAGTTATTGGCATTGATTTTATTCTTATGCCAAGAGCATCTTCAACTGCATTTGCAATTATAGGAGCTGCAGGGATCATCGGGTGTTCACCGATACCTCTTGCACCATATGGTCCATCTGGTTGAGGTACTTCAACAATTATCGGCACGACTTCATCAGGGATATCTAAAGATGTTGGGATTTTATAATCTGTAAAATTAGGGTTAAGAATTTTGCCGTTTTCATCAAATCTCATGTCTTCATACAATGCAGTGGCAAATCCCTGTAAAAGGCCTCCATATATTTGATGTTTAATATTCATGGGGTTGATTGCTTTCCCTGCATCAAGCGCCTCTACAGCTTTAAGAATTCTTACTTTCCCAGTCTGCTTATCTATTTCAATTTTTACTGCGGCAGCACCAACCGTATAATGTACATTCGGGTGTCCACCTTGCGCTGTTTCAGGATCCTGAACAGCTGAAGTGAACTCTGGCATAAATGAGCCACTTCCAACTATTGCCCCACCTCTGTATGTACCATTTTCTGTTTGAATTCCCCCTATTACAAAATCTTTAAGAAGTAACTCAAAACTGTTGTGTAATCTACATTTAACCTTTTCATCTTCAAGATAAAGTGTGTCCTTATCATAGTGATAAACTTCGTGGACAACCTCAAATATCCTGTCTCTTATTTGAAGCGCTGCTCTTTTAACAGCATTTCCATTTGCCCATGTTACATGAGATGCAACAGTCTGCCAGTGATAGGGGTTTCTGTCCGTATCCGGGAGTTCAACCCTTATCTTTTCAGGTGGAACAGTAAGAATCTCTGCGGCAATTTGAGCCATGGCTGTAAGGTATCCCTGTCCAATCTCCATACCTGACACAATAATATTTAAGCTACCATCCTCGTTGAACTTAATAAAAGCAGTCGATGAGACATTTGGTGGCATAGCCGGAGCTTTCCAGAAAATAGCAAAACCTTTTCCAATTGCTTTACCTGGATCATTTGAAGTTTCTTTCTTCCCCCAATCAATCTCTTTTGCAACTTTATCAATTGCTTCAAGCAATCCGTTCGGATTCATTGGTGCACCGTAAGCAACAGAATCTCCCTCTTTTATTCCATTTTTTCTTCTGAACTCTACTGAGTCCATGCCAATAGCCTTTGCAATTCTTGTCATATGCGACTCAACCGAAAATAACATCTCTGAGTATCCAAAACCTCTGTAAGGACCTGCCGCAGGAAGATTTGTATAGATGCAGTATGAATCAATTTTCACATTTGGAATTCTATAAGGACCTGTTGCTGACAAACCTGATGCATTTACAACATTTGCACCATACTCAACATATGGACCAGCATCCCAGTAGTTTGTTATTTCAAATGCAGTAATTGTTCCGTCGTTCTTCACCCCGACTTTTATCTTTGAGATAACCTGTTGTCTCATATACGTATTATAAAACTCCTGATCCCTTCTCCACATTACTTTAACAGAGTTACCTTTAACAGCAGTTGCAAGAGCAGCAGCGATAATTTCCATAGTTACTCCGGCCTTCCCGCCAAAGCCACCACCAACATACGGAGCTATTACTCTAATATCTTTATGCGAAAAACCAAGCGGAGCAAGTGCATCAGCAAAAAGATTCCTCTGAGTATAAGGGGATTGAGAACTCGCCCAAACAGTTAATCTCCCTGAATAATCTAACAATCCAACAGCAATATGGGTCTCCATGCAACAATGAGCATATCTTGGAATTCTGTAAGTATCTTCAAAAACAAAATCTGCCTCTTTGAATCCTTTCTCGACATTTCCTTTCCTAACTTTTGTATGGTGGGCAACATTTGTGCCACCTTTTGGAAAAAACCACGGCACATGCGGATAATTTCCAAGGTCAGGATGCACTACTGGAGCATCTTCTTTTAGTGCCCCAATCGGGTCAAAAACTGCAGGAATAGGTTCATACACGACTTTAACAAGCTTTGCAGCTTTCAATGCAGTCTTCGGATCTCTTGCTATAACTGCTGCTACCTGCTCTCCGACAAATCTCACTCTGTCCTGGGCAAATATATATCTATCCTTCATATACAAGCCAAACTTATAAGGAAAGTCTTTTCCAGTAACAATCTTTACCACTCCGGAAACCCTTTCTGCTTCAGAGGCATCTATACCTTTAATCAACGCATGTGCATAAGGACTTTCTACGATCTCAGCATAAAGAAGGTTAGGTCCAAATTCAATATCATCAACATACTTAGCAGCACCAGTTACTTTTTCTTTTTCGTCAAGCCTATCAACGGGCTTACCAACATATTTATATTCCTCCATTTCGCTCTCCTTATTTCTTTTTAACATCAAGAATAGCTTCGATAATTGGAGTATACCCTGTACATCGGCAAAGGTTTCCAGAAATAGCTTCCTTAACCTCTTCTTCTGCTGGATTTGGGTTTTTCTCCAAAAATTCCGTTGCAGTCATTATTATTCCTGGAGCACAGAATCCACATTGAAAAGAATTATGTCTTATGAAAGACTCTTGAAGAGGAGTAAGTTTATCTTTTGATAACCCTTCAACTGTCAACATCTCCTGACCATCGGCCTCAATCGCTAGTATCAGACATGTTCTAACGCTTTTCCCGCTTAAGAGAATTGTACAAAGACCACAGTCTCCTCTTCCACATCCATACTTCGGGCTCTTTATTCCAAGTTTTTCTCTCAGGACATCAAGGAGTAAATCATTTGGTTCTACATAAACATTCCTTTTCTCGCCATTTAAAATAAACGAAATTTTTTTCACCTCTTCCTCCTAGATTAACTTCTTTCCATAAGAAGGGCCCTTGCCATTAAGCCTCTCAACTGCAGCCTTAATTCCCCTTTCAAACATAATCTTTGCCACGTGCAATCTATACTCCTTTGTGGCTCTTACATCTGTGATAGGAGATATTTCTTCAGGCACTAAATTTTTAGCCTCTTCGATTAAAGAATCTGTTAATGACTTTCCGTTTAGAAGTGTTTCTATTTTTTTTGCTCTGCCTGGTAGCGGCCCAACTGCACAGAATGCCAAACGATATTCATTTCCCTCCAGTGCAAGGATACCTAAACCAACCTGAGCAAGATCTTCTCCATTATATCTACCAAGTTTTACGTAGCTTCCTCCATTTTTTTTCTCGGGGAGAGAAATGGTAATTCCATAAACAAATTCATCCGCATTAAGTGCAGTTTTTCTCGGCCCGAGGAACCAGTCAAGGATTGGAATAATCCTTTCTCCTTCTGAACCTTTAACAACAACATTTGCTTCATATACGAGAAGGGCAGGACCACTATCGAGCGATGGAACTGCAGAACAAATGTTACCTACAATTGTTGCCCTGTTTCTTATTCCCATTGATGCAACAGTTTTAGAAGATTCCCATAAAAGTGGAAACTTTTCTTCTACAACTTTCGAATCGATTAGATCATTGAAAGTCACAAGGGAACCTATAAAAAGCCTATTGTTTTTGAATTCAAGCTTTCCAAGCTCAGTGAGTCCTTTGATATCTATAACTGCTTCTGGAAATTCTAAACCATCTTTAATTCTCACAACAAGATCAGTTCCACCTGCAAGAAGGCGAGCTTTACCTTTGTATTTCAAAAGAAGTTCAATAACACCTTCGATGCTTTCTGGTTTAAAATAATCAAATTCATGTGCTATTGCCATAGTTTCCTCCTCTAAAATAAAAAAGAGAAGAGGAGTATTCCTCTTCTCTTTAAAATTAAAAATTATTTTACTTTCCAGGCTATAAATCTACCCCACATTGATTCTGCTTCCATGGCTTTTGCAAGGAAACATCCTATATAGTATCTACCACTTGGAAGATTTGCGATGTCCGTTGAAAGATTTTCTGCGTGCACAAGATGCTTTGGGAAAAGTTTTATATGCATAACCTGATAGAATTCCTCAATCGGATACATCTGATCCCAATCTTTGCCAAACTGCTCTTTGAGTTTCCTGTTTGCTTCTTCAAATGTTTTAGGATGCCATATTCTCATTATCGTATTCATCGGGTGATCTGCGCTGACAGCATCGACTCCTATCCACTTAATTTTCATATCAATTGCCCACTGTGCAAAGTCAGGTGAAGGACCCGGATGTCTTACCATATACCTAAACTCATTTGAGTCCGGGCTATTCCAGCCGTACTTGTTCCAGCCAGTCTTTATAACAAGAATATCCCCTTCATGAATATCTACAACTTTTTTTATCATATCGGGAGTATAAACACTTACATCGCTTACCATATCAGAAATATCAGCTATAACGCCAGGACCAATCCAGTCTTCAAGTGGAACCTGCCCAATTGTTCTTCCTGCAGGATAGAAGTGTTTCTCTCCATCCATGTGCGTTGCCAGGTGGATACTTGCATTACATATTGATGCATTTCTACCAAGACCAAACTGCTGTTGACCAACTCTCTTAAAGAATTTAACAGTAAGAGGCTCATAATTTAGCCACTGAGGAGTTCTCACGCTGAATGGTACAGTGAGATCATACTGCTCCATTGATTCCATAATCTTAATAAACTCTTCATTATTCATACCATCTGGCGCTTCGTATGCGGCTACTCTTGACCACGCTGCCTCGGTTTCCATAAAAGGTATAACTCCATTGAAGAACCATATCCTCTTATTCAGAACTTTTTCTATATCTCCTCCTATATTTTCAACGAAAACTAAATGTGACTCTGGAACCTTAATATGCATAAGTTCATAATATTTTTCTGGGGGGAACATTTCATCCCATTCTTTTCCATAATCCTTTCTTAGTTTATCTTTCGCCTTTACAAAATCTCTCTCGTGCCAGTATTTTATTGGAGTGTTCATTGGATGCTCAATACAACCGGCATCTATACCAACCCATTTAAACTTCATCTTCATGGCCCATTCAAAAAACTCCATGTTAGGCCCAGGATGACGCACATAAAAACCGAATTCGCTTGAGTCAGGCTTCTCCCAGGAGTATTTGCTGTACCCGGTGTAGATAATAAGAATATCTCCTTCTTTTACATTTGCCTTTTTAGTAATCATTTCAGGAGTAATAATACCATAATCACTCACCAGATCAGAAATATCAACGACGATTCCCTGCCCTGAAAGTTCTTTAAAAGGGATGTCTGAAATTGCCCTTCCACCAGAGTGGTAAGCCGTTTCACCAACAAGATGAGTGCCAACTGAATTGCTCCAATTCAAAATCTGCCCATTTGCACCCTGTCCACCTCCATAAGCTCCTGTAACTCTCTTGAAAAAGTGAACCTCAAGCGACTTGTCATGTGGCCATGGCGGGGTGAAAATAGAAACTGGCTGCGTTAAATCATACACTTTCGCCTTCTTCATTAACTCTAAGAATTCTTCATTTGTCATGTTTTCCTCCTTCCTATCTTTTTATTTTTTAACTAGCATACTTCTTAGCAAAAGCAACAACTGCCTTCTTAAATACTTCCATTGGTGCATCAATAAGACCAGCACCGACTTGCCCAACTCCCGCATTCTTATGCGCAACACCGGTATCAATAAACGGTGCTACATTTTTTTCAACAACTTTTCTAATATCTATCCCTGTTGGAGTTCCCCTGAAATCAAAGTACGGAATCTGATAGACATTGTTTTCACCAATTGTAATTTCGTACATTGCAAGGTTCTTTGAAACTGCAAGTTTGACATTTCCTCCTACAAACTTAATTATTGCAGGTGCCGCAGCAATTGCCAGGCCGCCGAGACCGGCAGTTTCCATTATAGAACTATCTCCAATATCTCTACCAACGTCTTCTTTCGTAAAGCCAGGAAATAGAAGAACATCTGGAACAGGAGATTCTGCAATGAACCATTCATCGCCAAGACCAGATACTTGAATACCCCAATCTGTTCCGTTTCTTGACATAACAGTAACCATTGTGCTTCCCTCGACGTTCCTTGCAGGGTCAAGAGAAGCCTTGCAGCTTGCCATGATAAATGGAAGGAAGGTGTGAATATTTGCCTGCATAAAACCAATTACCTCGTTTGTGCTCTTTATATCTTCCATGGTTTGGAGAAGATAAGGTGTGATTTTCGCAAATAAAAGATATGATGCAGCTCTGCTTCTATTGTGAAGTTCATCTCCCATTGTAAGCGCCTCAGCTATTATAGGTTTAAGCTCCATTCTACCTGCCTTTTTTATAGCCTTACTTAGAACAGGTAGCATAATATTTTCCATCCACTTTAACCTTTCAATAACATCCGGTGTATATGCGCCCATTCTCAGAACTTTTCCAATCCCCTCATTAAGAGTGTTAAAAGCTCTGTTACCAAATGTTTCATTTTCAACAACAGCAACAGGCATTGATGCAGAGACAATTCCAGCCATTGGTCCAACAGTATTATGATGGTGGCATGGTTCAAATTCTATTTCTCCTGATGCTGCTAGTTTCTCTGCTTCTTCTGGGGTTTTTACAAATCCCTCATACATTAAATCGCCTATAACTGCGCCCTTTTGAGGACCACTCATTCTATCCCAGGTTACAGGTGGGCCCGCATGAAGAATGAGATTTTTCTTCATTCCAGGTATCACATCAATTGCTTTTTCAACACCAACCCATACAGGCCTTGCATCAACAAGTCTTTTAAAAGCCTCTTGATTGGCCTTTTCGATGTCTATCATAATTACCTCCCTATAAAAAATTTAATAAATTATACAACCAAATTTTCATAAGTCAATTATATAACCTTCTCATTACCACTGCAACCTTCAACTAATTCAAGCTTTGATGCCTCTTGCACAAGAAAAATAATGGGAAAAAATAATAATATTTACTCTTTAGATTATCCCTCTGTTATAAACAAATCTTTTATCAGAAAATTTTAATTAATAGAAAATTATTATTTTAATAATCCCTTCAACTTTCACTCAAGTAGTTCCTTTTTTACCTCTATTTGGCTCCCATTCAAAAAAAAGTGGTTTATGGCCTCAATAAATTGTTTCGGGTAAGGAATAGTAAAAGCTGCCCTATCAATACTTTCATTTTCATTCATAAAATAAATTGCAAGACATACCTGATAAGTCAGCTTTCCTTTATGATGATCAGTCACGGCCACAGAGATAAGTTTTTCTTTTGGAATCATTAACTCCCTTTTATCAAACCTACCTTTGTAAAAAAGTCCTTGCTTTAAAAATAAAAGCTGGCCTGATGAATTAAGTAAATCACCAGGTTCAGACTCTCTACCAAAATAATGAACTCCATAGGTTGCAATTAAAATGTCTTTGAATCTTTCCCTTACCTTCCTGACATCTCTCTGCCTGAACCAGGCAAAGATAACAAGGGCAAAAATAAAAAGAATCCCTATCAGTAAATAAGGCAAGTTTCGCATTTCCTTTACATGTAACTTTTCATTTTACTGCTGAAAGATAATAGAGTATCTTTTTTTTCGCCATATTGTACCTTATCCCTTTTCTAATATTTAGAGCAGCAAGAAGTGAATCAGCGATTTCATCGTCATTCTTTTTTTGTTTTCTCAGCTTCCTCATAAATTCAATATTTTCCTGAATTATTCTTTCAAAATTAACTCTTTCAGTTAACCATCTATAGGAGAGAATTATAAAAGAAAGTATGAGGCCCAGAACCAAAGCTATTAAATAGTCATATGAGGGATTTTTGATTAAATATCTAAAAATCGAATTTGGGTTGCCTTCAGTAAATATAAGGTAGAAAAGCATAATACACAAAAAACCTATTAAGATTGCGTAAATAACCTTAATGCTTCTCTTCACTAAATAACTCCTCATTTAAAGAGGGCACAGAATAAAAATGTGCCCTCTTTTCTTTTTAAGTATTCTATTTCTGAACTGCCTCGAAACCTGCGATTTTTCTCTCTTCGCCTTCCTTCATCTTTGCCCATTCAGCTTCAGCTTTTTCCCAGTTTTCAGCAGTAGCTTCTCTTTCCCAGTATGCAAGCCCTCTTTCTTCCCTTGTTGCACCAGGAATCGTATTATCAAGGGATATTCCAATAATTGCAGAGACAGCCATAGGAGTGCTTAGAATTGTACTGATAATGGTTCCAATAACTCTAAATGCACTTCCGTCGGCACCCCATAAAATTGGATGAGCACCAAACCATGCAGGGAATGAAAGACCACCAAAAAGTGCAAGACCGAGTATAAAAAGATTTCTTGAGTTATTCATGTCAACATACTGAAGATTGGAAAGTCCAACGGAAGCTATAAAACCGAAAAGAGCTACATACATTGCACCTACTACAGGTTGAGGAAGAGTAGCAAGTATAGCTGAAAACTTTGCAATCATAGGAATAAAAAGCATTAGAATTGCGCCACAGAAGATAACTCTTCTGGCAGCTACTCTTGTAAGTCCTATAGAGCCAATATTCTCTGTGTATGATGTAGAACCATTTCCTGACTGTAGAATTCCAGCGACAAGACAACCAAGTCCTTCTGCACCAAGGCCTTTTGAAATCATTTTTGCTGTTGGAGGTGGTGCTTCAGAAATCCTTGAAACGGAGTGATAATCACCGATTGATTCAACCATAGAAGATAAATACGCAGCAAGCATTCCAAAACTACCAGCTATGGTAATTTCATTTATTTGTGGAAATCCCCACTTAAACGGAATAAGAGGTTTTATCCAGAACCACGGAGAATTTTTAATAAGCTGAAGTCCATTTGTTAGATTTGCTGGATTAGTAGCGGGAATCCAACCTGCCAGTGTCCCGATTAGAGCAGCTAACCATCCAACAGCAATTGCTGTGATTATAGGAAATAGAAGGAAATATTTAACCTTTCTTGAAAGAATCTGGGAAAAAATTACAACAGCAACAAGAGTGATAAGTGAAATAACCCAATTGGTTGCCATATATGGAGCTCCAATTCCATAGAGTGCAAGTCCAATCATTGTTATCGTTGGTGCAATACTAATAGGTCCAATGAGTTTTTTAAGCTTACCCATTATTCCAGAGTAACCCAGTATAATTTCAAAGACAGAAGCAAACATTATACAAGCTGCAACTTGTTGTATCTGTACCTGCCAGTTTCCACCTTTTGCAGCAACCATTCCAATAATAGCAAAAGTTGGTCCAAGGAATGAAAAACTTCCACCCTGAACAATTGGAAGTCTGGTTCCCGCTCTCGAAAGCTGGAACAAAGTTGTGATACCTGAGTTAAAAAACACAGTAGCAATAAGTAGAGCAAGCTCCTGAGGAGGAAACCCCATAGCCCCACCGACAAGCAATGGAATACTTACTGTTGCACCAAACATAATTAGGTACTGCTGAAACCCCAACATAAATGCCAGGGGCCATTTCGGTTTGCTTCCTATAGGGTAGATTACCCACCCTACAGTTTGTTTTTCATTTGCCATTTAAAACCTCCTTTAACTTTTTAATCTCTTCAAAATCTTTTTAAGATTCCTTCAAAAACTTTTCATGCCTTTTTCCTTCTACACCTCCTAATTCCTTTCTATAAAAACTTATCATCAAAATATGCTAAATAATATCTTTATTATACATAAGCATATTTTTTTTCAAAGTCAAGGGTTAGATAGAAAATTTTTTAATAAAATTTATTTTTTCTAAGATTTATTTTAAAGAAAAATATGCTTAAATACATCCTTTTCAAAGTTTTGTGCCTCTGGAATTAAGAGTTTCTACATTAGCAATCTGCTCTCTAGTTTCAGTCTGAGGAATAGTAATTTTTCTAACAGACAGGATTCCTTTTATAAAAAGTCTGGAACTTCTCGATATAAGAAAACAAGAAATGGCAAAAAGTATAGAATAAAATAGTTCAATTGTGTAAATAATCCTGCTGTCCTGAGATACTTTTGCAAGGTTAAAATCGATGCTGATAAGTCCGAGTAAAAGAAAATAAATTGAAAGAGAAAAAAAACCAATAAAAAAACCTGATATTTCATTCATTGATGACAATGAAAGCAAAAGAACTGCAAACAAAAAAACATAAATATTATTAAACGGTAATTGTAAAAAAGAAATGTTCCGATCTAATAAAACAAAAATTGAGGAAAAAACAATCGAAAGCAAGAGAATTATAATAGGAAAAGCAAAGTCTTTCCTGAGCTTGATGCTATCAATCTTATCTCTATGTCTATTCTGAAATACTCTAAAATAGCTTATAAAAATTGCTTCTATTAATGAGAAAATTAATATAACTGATAATGAAGCAATTCTGTCTAAACTAAAGATTGAGGCAAATGATTGATGTATAAGGATAACTTTAACGAGAATATATGGGGCAAAATAAGCAACAATAGATAATACACATAAAATAAAATTATCAGAAATAGAAATTAAGATTAAAAGAACAAGTAAAGAGATTAAAAAAGTTAAAATATAGAAGTTAATAATATTTATGATGGGAATATAAAGGCTCAAGGAAATCTCTTCCAGCCATCCAAAAATCATTCCTAAAATAAGGCTTAAGGAAATAATTATGACTCGCTTATTGCTCATTTAAAATTAAACTTCAAAAGAAAAGATTTATAAGCAAGGTATGAAGAGTAAAGATCGACTTTTGAAAGAAGCTCAAAAGGCGCATGCATTGAAAGGAGAGGTGGCCCAGCATCTATTGTCTCTATTCCCCTCTTAGCCATAAATTTAGCTACAGTTCCCCCACCACCAATATCTACTTTTCCCAGTTCTCCCATCTGCCAGGGAACATTTTCTTCATTGAACAATTTTCTCACTTGATAAACGAGTTCAGCTGAAGCATCACTTGCACTGTATTTTCCCCCAGAACCTGTATATTTAGTCACCACGATGCCACGGCCGAATATTGCTGAATTCTGTTCTTCAAAAGCATCTTTATAAAGAGGGTCAACTGCGGTATTTACATCAGCAGAAATAGCAGACGAATGGTGTAAAATTTCTCTTGCTGAAGTTTTAATCATTTTTCTATCTATAATTTTATCAATAACATACTCAAGGAAATCGCTCTGTGCCCCGGTCAAACCATCGCTCCCAATCTCTTCTTTATCAAAGAGAACCACTGCTGATGCTTTTTGTGAATCTTCCATATCAAATAATGCATGCCCACCTGTGTAAGCACAAACTCTGTCGTCATGGCCATAAGAGGCGATAATACTTTTGTCAAATCCAGAATCTCTCGCGGGTCCCGCAGGTACAAGTGTCAGTTCAGAAGAAAGAAAATCTTCTTCGACTAAGCCATATGTATCATGGAGTAAATTCAAAACAAACTTTTTAAATCTTTCTTTCTCTTTGTCATCGCTATCAGGTATGCTACCAACAATAGGATCAAGTGCTTCTCCACTTATAAATTCACGAGCATTTTGCTCCATCTGTTTTCTTGCAAGGTGTGGTAAAAGATCAGAAATTACAAAAACAGGATCATCAGGCTTTTCGCCAAGTGAAAGCTCTACTTTTTCACCATTTTTAAGATAGATAACTCCATGCAGAGCGAGAGGCACTGTCACCCATTGATACTTTTTGATACCACCATAATAATGAGTTTTAAACATTGCGACATCAAATCCCTCATAAAGAGGATTTTGCTTTATATCAATCCTCGGGGAATCAATATGGGCAAAAACAAAATTAATTCCTTTTTCTAAAGAATCTTTACCTTCTCTAAAAAGAATTATATTCTTTGACCCATTTATAGCATAAAATCTGCCATTATCAGTTTTATTGGAAAAAACATCAACAAAACCTTTACTCTCGGATTCTTCTTTAAAAAAATCAACTGTCTCCCTCTCTGTCTTCGATTTGGAGATAAATTTTTTGTATTCTTCCCCGAATGAGTTTACCTCATTTCTGTCAAGAATTTCCCAGGCATTTTTAGTTTTGTACCCAAAATCCATAACTCCTCCTTAAATGTTATCTAAAATTATTAAAGTTTTAAAAATCATTTGAAAATAAAAACTTATATAAAATTATAATACATTTGCATAAAAAATGATTATTAATAAAATTTAAAAAAGGAGAGAATATGTCCCTTACGGGAAATTTAAACGATTTCAGTTTAGAGGAGGTAATTCAAACTATTTTAACAAGTAAAAAAAGTGGGAAACTCGAGATCTTAGGTAAGATGGGAATTTATGGCATATTCTTCGAAAACGGAAAAATTATACATGCATTCGGACCATTTACAACAGGAGAAGAAGCAATCAAAGATGTATTTCTTGAAGACGTAGGAGATTTTGTATTCAAACAAAATTTAGTTCTTTCACCTCAAACAATTAAAAAAGAAAGCATAGACATCTTGATGGAAGGCATCAATATTAGAAATGAACTCCTGAGTATATCAAAAATGCTTATGAAAGACTCCAAAATTCAAACAGCAAATGGCTTTCCTGAAACAATAGAAATAAGCGGAAAAGAGTGGGAAATTTTAAAATTTCTAATGAAAGGAAAAACTGTTAAAGAAATAATCGAAAAACAAAATTTAACATTTACTGGATTCAGTAGAATTATTAAGAATCTCTACGAAAAAAGACTTATAACCTTATGAACAGATTAAAGGTTAGAGAAGAGTAAAGAATAGGAGGCTAAAAAATGGAAGAAGGCAGACTTTCAAAAGCACAGATTACATTCACAGAAGAAGAAATGAAAAAGATAGAAGATTACTTCGGAGAATATCTTTCAGAATCTGAGGCAAAAGATATAGTACTTTTAAATAAAAGTGGAGAGCTTTTGGTTAAAACTGGAGACATAACCTCTGATGTCGCTGTTACCGTTTCAGCGCTTGCCGCTGGAGTATTTTCTGCAACAAATGAACTTGCAAGAATACTTGGAGAAAAAGAATTCGCAGTAACTTTCCACCAGGGTCAGGAAATGAACATTCACATTTCAATGATAACTCCAAATGCGCTTCTTGCAATAATTTTCGACAACAGAGCTCCAATGGGTGCTATACGATTCTGGTCAAAAAGAATAGGTAAAAGCATTAAAGAAATAATAAGAAAAGCTGAACAGAGACCACCAAAAGAGGGACCAAAAGGACTAAAAGAGGAATTGAAGAATGAAATAGACAATCTTTTTTGATGAACCTTCTTTAGAAATGGTGAAAATTGAGCACTTTAAATTTTGCAAGAAAAGAAATCTCATTTAAAATTGTTTATTATGGACCTGCTATGAGTGGTAAAACTACCAACCTTAGGTACATTTATACTGCTCTGCCTCAGAAAATTAAAGGAAACTTCACAAGCATAGCAACCGAAACTGAAAGGACACTATTTTTCGATTTCCTTCCTCTGGAGCTTGGTACAATAAAAGGTTTTACCATAAGATTAAGTTTATACACTGTACCAGGGCAATTCATATACAAATTAACGAGAAAATCAGTACTAAAATCATGCGATGGGATAATATTTGTTGCTGATTCTCAAAAAAGAAGAAAAGAAGAAAATATAGAAAGCTTTATAGATATGATGGAAAACCTTAAGGAATTTGGTGAAAGTCTTGAAACTGTTCCAATTATTATTCAGTATAATAAAAGAGATTTAGAATATATTCTAAGGATTGAAGAGCTTGAAGAATCTTTAAACAGCGAGAAACAATTTGAGTCATATGAGACAATAGCTACTCGAGGAGAAGGGGTAATTGACACTTTGAAGGGAATAACAAGACTTGTTGTTTCGAGGATGTGAGATGAAACCAACATTTATCGGCATTGCTGGCGGAACTGGCTCGGGAAAAACCACTGTAGCCGAAATCATAAGAGAAAATCTCGGCGATGGAAAAACTGCAATTATTTCAATGGATTCTTTCTATAGAGATTTCCCGGGATTAACACTTGAAGAACGGAAAAAAATTAATTATGACCATCCATCAGTTTTTGACAGCGAACTTCTTGAAAAACATTTAAAAGACCTGAGTAAAGGAAAATCAATTAAACTTCCCATTTATTCTTTCGATAGATACGAGAGGACGGGTAAGTTTGAGATTGTTCGTCCAAAACCAATTATAATAGTTGAAGGAATTTTGCTTTTTTATTATGACAACATAAGAAGTTATTTCAAAATAAAAATATTTGTTGATACCGATCCCGATGTACGAATCATAAGAAGAATCAAAAGGGATGTTCAAGAAAGGGGCAGAACACTTGAATCGGTCATCAAACAATACCTCAATACGGTCAGGCCTATGCATATCCAATTCGTAGAGCCAACAAAGCAATTTTCAGACATAATAATCCCGCGTGGCGGAAAAAATGAAATTGCAATGGATATTATCATCGCAAAGATCAGAACACTTGTCGAAAAAAAAGGTTAGAGCCATGTTAAAAACCTTTAAATCAACATAAGCATAAACTCTTCAAAATATAAGTAATTTTATATCCAAGATGCTGAAACGAGTGCTTGCCGAAAGCTCGGAAAAAATTGCAGCATGACGCCTCGAAACAATGGACTAACTTATAACTTAATTTCAATCATACTGCACCCAACCATTTCTAAAACCTTCTTCTCTTAATATTTTTATTGATTCCATAATCTCTAATCTTGTCAGTTTCCTGTTTATTTCGGGAAAATTTTTTGCAAGATATACAGGCACGTACTGGCTCATAAGACTTATATAAATATCCGTTGAAAATTCCTTTTTTATAATTCTCAATCTTTTTCTCAAATTCTCAATACCATTTGGAAAAACAAGAATTCTTATAATAACACCCTTCCTCATAATTCCTTTTGAGTCAAAAGTGATATTACCAACCTGTCTTAACATTTCCTTAATTGCCGAAAGCGTAAAGGTTGAAACAAAAGATACGCCAGAATATTTAATTCCTTCTTCATCAGTTGCATACCTAAAATCTGAAAGATATATATCAATAAACCCTTCAAGCAGCCTTAAAACTTCCAAAGACTCATAACCGCTGGTATTTAAAACAATCGGCAAACTAAGCCCTTTTTGCCTGGCAAGGCGAAGTGCTGCAATTGATTGGGGTAGAAAATGAGTAGCAGTTATTAAATTTATGTTTGAAGCATTCATTGATTGAAGTTTCATCATTATTTCAGAAAGTTCCAAAACAGAAACATCTTTTCCTTTCCCCAGTTGGCTAAAGTTGTAATTCTGACAGTATACACACCTCAAATTACAATTGCTGAAAAATATTGCGCCTGAACCATTTTGCCCCGAAACGGGAGGTTCTTCCCCCTTATAGAGAGTGTAGGAAGAGATTCTTGGAACAACCTGAGAATTACAAGTTCCTTGCTCTCCCTTGAATCTATTTGCTCCACAGTTTAATGGGCATAAATAACATGGAGACAACAATTTATATAGTTCTTTTATTTTTTCCAATTCACTCATTAATAATTTCCTTTAACTTTTCAATTTCTGCCTTGCTTTTCTCTATAAACACTTCTTTTCTTTTGATTTTATTAATTGAAAAATATTCTTGCGGAATTAACCCAAAATTCGCACGCATAGGTTGAGGATTTTGAAGTTGATTCTGAGTTATAAATTTTATGAGTGACCCGAGCATTGTATCTTGAGGAACCGAAACTAACTCTTTGCCTTTAAGTAATCTCGCTGCATTTACTCCCGCAATAAGCCCGGTTACGGTTGATTCAGTGTAACCTTCAACCCCACAGAGCTGTCCTGCTATAAAAATATTTTTGAATTTTTTAGTTTGGAGAGTTGAAAGTAGTATTTCATTGCTCTTTACATAAGAATTTTTATGGATAGAACCGAAACGTTCAAAGTCTGCATTTTCAAGTCCCGGAATTAATCTAAAAACCTTCTTTTGCTCAGCATAAGTAAGAGAAGTTTGAAATCCAACAAGCTCATAAAGAGTGTCTTCAATATTCTCTCTTCTTAATTGAACAATAGCATGATATTTCTTATTAAAGCCTACCGGAGTAAGCGGTCCAAACCGCATTGAATCAAAACCTCTTTTAGCAATTTCCTCAACTGGAAGGCAAGCTTCAAAAAAGACTTTATCAAAATCATGAGGGGTATGTTTTTCTGCATTTATAAGTGCATTATAAAAAGTTTTATATTCTTCTTCTGTCATCGGAGAATTAAGATAATCATTAGTCTCTGCATATCTTGCTCCGTAAAACATTTTACTCAAATCAAGGGATTCCTTTGTGACAATCGGGGATATAGCATCAAAAAAGTAGAGACTGGTCATTCCCAATTTTTCTTTCAAATTGCATAAAAGATCGAAAGAGGTCAAAGGACCTGTAGTTATTACATTTATTTCATCAACAGGGAAATTTGTAACTTCTCCTCTTTTAACTTTTATTCGAGGATTATCCTCAATAAGTTTAGTAATTTCTTTAGAAAATTTTTCTCGATCAACTACAAGGGCTTTACCACCCGGCAAACTGTATTTAAAAGCTACTTGAAGAATCAATGACCCTAGATTCTTGGCTTCCTCTTTTAAAAGACCTCTTGCATCCTTCATATCAAGAGAACCTAATGAATTGCTGCAGACAAGTTCAGCAAAAAGTGAAGTCTTATGAGCTTCGGTCAACTTTTCGGGCCTCATTTCATAGAGAAAAACGTCTATTCCTTGTCTTGCAATCTGTAAAGCTGCTTCAGAACCAGCAAGGCCTCCACCTATAACATTAATTATCATAAGTTTTTATATATCTTCCGGCAATTCTTTTCACAAGCCCTTTAATTTCCATCTCAGTCAGAATTTGATTTAACTTTACGGGTTTTATTTTTGTGCCAAAAGATATTGATTCGACTGTATTTGCTCCATTTTCAAGCACTCCTAGTACTAAATTTTCTTCATCGCTAAATTTAACCTCGTTCCTTTCTCTTTTTAAATTTCTAAATTCATTTATGTTTTCAAGTATATCTGAAATATCCGTCAAAGGTATTGCCCCGTCTTTTATTAGTTTATTTGTTCCTTTACTGAAGGCACTTGTTACATTACCGGGAACAGCAAAAACATCCTTGCCTTGTTCAAGGGCAAATCCAGCAGTTATAAGAGAACCACTTTTCTCTTCCGCCTCAACAACTACTATACCAAGAGAAAAGCCACTTATTAATCTATTCCTAAAAGGGAAATTGTACTGAGAAGGTTGAATTCCTATTGGAAATTCAGATATAATTGCGCCGTTTTTTAAGATTCTTTCGTAAAGAGATTTGTTCGATTGAGGATAAATAACATCTATTCCTGAGCCAAGAAATGCTACAGTCCTTCCATTAACGTCAAGAGCTCCATTATGGGCAGAAGTATCAATTCCGTAGGCAAGCCCACTTACGATAGTGATTCCAAGAATAGCAAGTTCATTAGAAAATTTTCTTGCAATAGATCTCCCGTATTCTGTGCATTTACGAGCACCTACAATGCCTATTGAAAAAACATCAGAATCCTGAATTTCGCCTTTTACATAAAGAAGTAATGGAGGGTCTTTAATTTTTCGCAATTGTTCAGGAAAAGTATTTGAATTAAACGGATAAATTTTAACAGAAAGCTCCTCTGCTTTTTTAATCTCCTCTTCTGCTGCTCTATAATCATCTTTTGAGAAGTTGGGTTTAAAATTCCCGTTTTCTTCAAACTCTTTAAGCAAAAACCTGGTATTTTGTTCTCTTTTCTTAAATCTTTGTAAATTGAGTGCAATCAGATCTTCTAATTTCATAGCTAAATAATATAATTTATTCCATTTTTTAAAAGCACAGGAAAGGCAAGTTATTCAATTAATTTTGAAAAATCGACTATTTAAGATAAAATAAGAAGAGGTTGTAAATAACCTCCAGGGCGAGGTGAGCTATCCAAAAGATAGCAATTCCTGACCGGTGGTAAAAGAGCACTGCTCTTAAGCCCACGACCCTCTTCAAAGAAGAGGTGGATCTGGTGAAATTCCAGGGCCGACAGTAAAGTCTGGATGGAAGGAGGTGAAGTATGTCCTGGAATCAAACTAATCGAAGGAATAATTTAAAAAAATTAATTTATGCAGGGATTCTCGCAGCATTAAGTTTTGTTCTTATGAGGTTTACAGAATTCCCAATTTTTCCATCTTTTCCTTTTCTCACGATGGATCTTAGTGATATTCCTTTACTTGTTGGTGCTATCCAACTTGGACCTTTGTATGCAGTTGCAATCGCACTTATAAAAAACTTATTGTTCCTTGCAAGCGGAGGAAGTCAAGGAGGAGTTCTTGGAGTTTTTGTAAACTTTATTGCAGTAGGTACATTCGGCTTAATAGTAGGGCTTATCACAATAAGAAAAAAGAATCTACCAACGGTTCTTGCTGGTCTATTTACTGGTTTTATTGCAATGACTCTTATAATGATTCCTACGAATCTATGGGCAGTACCACTATTTTCCCCAAATTTTGCGAAACCAGAAATGAAACAAGCACTTTATGACTACATTCTTAAAATAAACCTTCCATTTAATCTTATAAAGGGGTCCATTGATACTACTGTTACTTTAATAATTCTCACTGCCTTGAAGAAAAGAAAAATTACTTAGCAACTACAAGGTTCCTTGAAATTAAAAAAGGGGGCAAATGCCCCCTAAGTCTTATAAATACCTAATCTGTATTATTTTGCAATACTTTTCTCCAATGCTTCTTTTGCTTTATTTACGAGCTCTTCAAAAGTTTTCTGGTCATTTACTGCCATATCTGCAAGAATTTTTCTATCAATTTCAATATTTGCAAGTTTAAGACCATTGATAAATCTGCTATAGCTCAAATCATATTGCCTTGAAAGGGCATTTATTCTGGTAATCCAGAGCTTTCTGTATTCTCTTTTCTTCAATCTTCTGCTTATATACGAGTACTTCAATGCATGCATTACAGCTTCATTTGCAACTCTAAACCTTCTTGAAGCAGCGGCCCTGTACCCTTTTGCCATTTTAAGTATTTTCTTATGTCTTCTTCTAGTTACTGTTCCAGCTTTAACTCTCATAAAAATCACTCTCCTTCTTACTTAAGATAGGGCAACAAAGCCTTAATATTCTTCTTATCACTACTTGATAAATTCCTCAAAGTGAAGTATTTCTTTTTCTTTGCCATGCTCTTTTTCTCAAGGTGATGGCTATGCCCGGCACCTAGAAAAACAATTTTACCACTTCCTGTTACTCTAAATCTTTTTGCTGCTGACTTCCTCGTTTTCATTTTTTTTAACATCTTTACCTCTCCTTTCCTTAAATCTCTTTAAAGTTTCTTTATTGGGCTCCAGTGAGAAGATCATATTTCTACCTTCCATCTTTGGCTTGAAACTTACAATAGCAATATCAGAAAAAGCCTGGATAATTTTATCTGCAAGTTCAAATCCCTTGTCTGGATAAGCAAGTTCTCTTCCTCTAAACCAGAGTTGAATATTTACCCTATTTCCATATTCTATGAACTCTCTAACCTTCTTGTTCTTTATGGAAATATCGTTTGAATCAATTTTTAGTTTATATCTCATCTGTTTCACTTCAACTTTTGTCTGCTTTCTACGCGCCTCTTTCTCTCTTTTGTTTTGCTCATAAATATATTTCCCAAGATCAACAAGCTTGCATACAGGTGGATTAGATGAAGGGGCAACTGCTACAAGGTCATATCCTCGCTCCTTTGCAAGGCTAAGCGCGTCTCTAGAGCTTACAACACCAAGCTGAACACCATTTTCATCAATCAATCGTACTTCTTTCCATCTTACGTTTTCATTCGCAATTACATCCTTTGCTTTAATTACCGCACCTCCAAAATAAAAAATAGGTAGCCGAGGCTACCTTTAATTTCTATTTATAAAACCTTCTCACAAGCCTCTGGCTGTTTAAGGTAGAGCATACGCTCATTTATCATACATAATTATAATGAATATTCAAAATTAATCAATAACCTTATCTAAAATTTCTCTGTTAATCCTGGAAATAAGCTCATTAAGTTGCATCGTGCCTAAATTACCCTGTCTTCTCTTTCTTATAGAAACAGAGTTTTGTTCAATTTCTTTATCGCCGATAATAATCATATACGGTACTTTTTCCAGTTCTGCATCTCTTATTTTTGCATTTACTTTCTCATTTCTGTAATCCACTTCTGCTCTAAATCCATCCTTAAATAGTTTTTCATAAACATCTTTTGCATACTCAGCGTGTTTATCGGCAATTGGCAGTACTTTAATTTGAACAGGAGCAAGCCAGGTAGGAAATGCACCTGCATATTGCTCAATCAAAGTTCCAAAAAATCTTTCCATAGAACCAAGCACCACTCTATGTATCATAATAGGCCTGTGTTCTCTACCATCCTCCCCAATATAAGTTACATCAAACTTTTCTGGAAGAGCGAAATCAACCTGGACGGTGGGTCCCTGCCATTCTCTACCTATTGCATCGACAAGTTTCACATCAATTTTAGGGCCATAAAACACTCCTTCCCCGGGGTCAATCTTATAAGGGAGACGAAGAGTTTCAACAGCAGATTTAAGCTTATTTGTAGCAACTTCCCAGTTTTCAAGTGTACCAACATATCTGTCTGGCCGTGTTGAAAGATAAACATTGTATTTAGAAAACCCAAAAGTCTCAATCATATATTTGGTAAATTCAATTACTCCAATGATTTCTTCCTCGAGCTTTTCAGGTGTTACAAAAAGGTGTGCGTCATCCTGGGTAAAACCTCTTACTCTCAAAAGACCGTGCAGTACACCTGCTCTTTCGTATCTATAAACTGTTCCAAGTTCTGCAAAACGAATTGGAAGATCCTTATAGCTTCTTGTCTTTGATTTGTATATCATAATGTGGAATGGGCAGTTCATTGGCTTTATCTCATAAGAACCCTTATCAACTTTCATAGGTGAAAACATGTTTTCTTTATAAAAATCCCAGTGACCCGATGTTTCCCAAAGTTCTGCTCTTGCAATATGCGGAGAGTAAACAAATTGATAACCTCTCTTAATGTGTTCTTCTCTCCAGAAATCTTCAATTACTTTCCTGATTATTGCTCCCTTCGGATGCCATAATATTAAACCAGGGCCAAGATCCTCATTTATACTGAAAAGGTCAAGTTCTTTACCAAGTTTCCTGTGGTCTCTCTTTTTTGCTTCTTCAAGAAAGTTCAAATAATTTTTGAGCTTCTCTTCGGTTGAAAATGCAGTGCCGTATATTCTCTGGAGCATTTTGTTCTTTTCGTCACCTCGCCAGTATGCACCTGCAACCGAAAGTAACTTGAAATGTTTTGCATAACCGGTTGAAGGTAAATGAGGACCCCTGCATAGATCAACAAAATCTCCCTGCTTATATATTGTAACTGTTTTTTCTTCAATCTCTTCAATAATTTCAACTTTATAGTCCTGACCCATATCTTTGAAAAATTTTATCGCTTCTTCCTTATTTAAAACTTCTCTTTCGAATGGAAGATTACTTTCAATAATTTTCTTCATCTCAGCTTCTATATTTACAAGATCTTCTGGGGTAAATGTATGCTCTAAATCGAAATCATAGTAAAAACCATTTTCAATGGCTGGACCTATTGCAAGTTTGGCATCCTTGAAGCGATGTAAAACTGATTGCGCCATAATATGAGACATGCTGTGTCTTAAAATTTCCTCACCTTCTGATGAACCAAGGTCTACGGGTTCCACTGAACAATTATTAACTAATGGCTCAATTAGGTCCATGAGCTTTCCATCTATCTTTCCTGCAATAGTTGTATTAGAAAGAGCATTAGCATCAGCCAAGGCATCTCTTACGGTAATTCCTTTGTTTAAAAAAATAACTTTCCCACTTATTTCAATTTGAATGGAATTTTCCATTTTCTCCTCCAGAAGTATGGTGGGCGATAGTGGAATCGAACCACTGACCTCTTCGGTGTCAACGAAGCGTTCTACCTCTGAACTAACCGCCCAATTTCTTATAATTTATACGGAATTTAGCTTTTTTGTCAAGATTATGAACAGAACTACATAAATCCTGCTAAATTTATTTTTTCAGTATATTCGTATAGATAGCAGTTTCGTATATATCGGGACTTATTCACTGCTTACAAAAATATGATTAATACAAGAAAAGCCAAAAACCTGGTATTTATTAGTTATGCATAAAAGAAAAACATTTGTCATAATTAAACTATGCGTTAGAATGCCTTCTCCTGAAAACGTTCCTAAAAATATCTAATACATTATCAAATCTTCTCAAAATTACAACAGAAGTTGAAAATAACATATAGGATCTTAAAACATAGTCTTTGTTAACAAAAACAAGGTACAGCATCAATATAAAGCCAATTGCTTCTCCAATCTCAAGAGGGGAAAAGTTTGAAGAAAATTTCC
>Ga0315279_10000917_pt1 | contig 52617 bp, 40 predicted proteins | sample YL17G06_20_MG_FD_203694 | JGI IMG/M metagenome (GOLD analysis project Ga0315279, IMG submission 203694) | Sediment microbial communities from Yellowstone Lake, YNP, Wyoming, USA - YL17G06_20 | ecosystem: Environmental > Aquatic > Freshwater > Lake > Sediment | place: USA: Wyoming | collected... | reverse complement strand
CACATGATTCAATCCCCTTGGAAAGAATGGGAAAAACAACATACAAGCCACGGTCAATCGCACTCTGATTGACCGTGGGCCTTTACCCATGACCACAAGCCCACGGTCAGCAAACCACTGACCGTGGCTACCTGCTGGCGGCCGCCGCCTGATTCGAAATGTCCAAACTCCGGGAGACGGCCCGGCGGGCCGTCTCTACAGCATCTTCTCAACAATCGAGGGAACGGCTTGGAGGGATTCATCCAGTTTGGCGGGGTTCTTGCCGCCGGCCTCGGCCAGGTCTTTGCGGCCGCCGCCGCTGCCGTCCACTAGCGCAGCAGCCTGCTTCACAATCTTGCCGGCATCGAGCTTGTTGGTAAGATCTTTGGTCACGGCGGCGATGAGGTTGACTTTTCCGTCCCCCACGCTGCCCAAAACAATCACCCCCGAACGAAGCTTCGCGCGCAGCTCGTCAATCATCTGGCGCAGGGCAGAGCGGTCGGTAACGTCCACGCGCGCGGAAATCACCCGCACGCCCTTCACCTCTCGCGCTTGCCCGACCAAGTCGCTTGCTTCCGAAGCGGCGTGCTTCATCTGCTGCGCTTCCAATTCCTTGCGGAGCTTCTTCTCGGAGTCGGAGAGCTTCTCGACCGCCTGAAGTAGCTCGTCGGGTTTGGCCCGCAGGGCCTCGGAAAGCAGCGCCAGCGTCTCGCTGGCGTGACGCAACTGCTTGAGCAGACCTTCGCCCGTCAGCGCTTCGATACGTCGCGTCCCCGCGGCTACGCTGCTCTCCGAAATGATCTTGAACAGGCCGATATCGCCCGTACGCCGAACGTGTGTCCCGCCGCAAAGCTCCTTGGAGAAGTCGTTGACGGAGACCACGCGTACCTGGTCGGCATATTTCTCCCCGAATAGCGCCATCGCGCCGGAATTGACAGCCCCGTCCAGATCCATGACCTGCGTCTCGACGGGCTGGTTGGCCAGCACGCGCGCATTGACCAGGTCTTCGATGTCGAGCAGATCCTGCTCGTCGAGGGGCGCGTAGTGGGAGAAGTCAAACCGCAGCCGGTCCGGCGCCACCAGCGAGCCAGCTTGCTTCACGTGCGTCCCAAGCGTTTTTCTCAGCGCGGCATGAAGCAAATGGGTCGCCGTGTGATTGCGCCGAATCGAATCCCGCCGCTCACGGTCTGCGGAGGCGAAGACTTGCATTCCGACGTAAAGACCCAACCACACTTTCACTTTGTGAACGGTCAGGCCCATCACTGGACTATAGGTGTCCAAAACCAGAGCCAAGTCGGCGCCAAACTGGTCGGATTTGAGTCTCCCGGTGTCACCTACTTGTCCGCCGGCCTCTGCATAAAATGGTGTGTGGTCAAGAACAACTTCCACTTCCTGGCCCGCGTTCGCTTCGGTCAACGGCTTACCATTCTGGAGCAAGGCAACAATGCGGCAGTCGCTGGATGCGGTTTGTGAGCAGCCATCAAACGCGGTCTTGGCCTTCTCGGCGAGTTCGGTGTAGGCGGGCGACGCAGCTTTCTTCTCCGCGCCCTTCCAACTCGCCCGCGCCCGCTCGCGCTGCTTCGCCATTTCCGCTTCGTAGCTTCTCCGATCGATGGTAAGGCCCCCGATGTCGAGAGTGCCTACGATGTTTTCTACGAAATCAGGTCGAAGGCCGAACGTGTCGTGCAACTTAAAGAGCTCGTCCCCCGGAATGACTTTCTCTCCTGGGGCGGGAGCAGGTCTTCCCGAAGGGGGATATCCAAGGTAGAATGATGGGTTTTCCGACCATTCCGGCAGTTTTCCGCCGAATTCAGACCAGTGTTGCTTCAGTTTGCTAAAAGGGATCTCGACCGCATTGCCCGGCCATGTGGGAACAACAACAGGCGACTGTTCGAGACGCTGCAGCCCTAGCCGCGTCGTATGCGCGTAGCGCTCTTCTTCGATCTTGATGGCCTTTGTGACGTGGTGCTCATGTTCAACGAGGTCGGGGTAAGCGTCCTTCATCATCTGCACGACATGGCCGGACATCTTGTAGAGGAACGGCTCATTCAGACCCAGCGTCTGGCCGTGATAGAGGGCGCGGCGGAGGATGAGGCGCAGCACGTAGCCGCGGCCTTCGTTTGAGGGCAGCACGCCGTCGGAAATCAGGAAAGTGGCAGCGCGGGCGTGGTCGGCGATAATGCGTAGCGAAACGTCGGTATCGTGGTTAGCGCCATATTCCGCGTTGGCGAGGCTGGCGGCTTCGTCGATCAAGGGCCGGAAGAGGTCTGTATCGAAGTTGGAGAGCTTCCCCTGAAGGACAGCCGCCAGCCTTTCAAGCCCCGCCCCGGTATCAATGGAAGGGCGGGGCAGGGGAGTGAGGTTCCCCTGCGCGTCGCGGTCAAACTGCATGAAGACCAGGTTCCAGAGTTCTGTGTAGCGGCCGCACTCCTCGGGGCAGGGAAACTCGCAGTCGGTGTGGCCGAGATCGCTGGCAGCAGGTCCGAGGTCGTAGTGGATTTCCGAACAGGGTCCGCACGGCCCCGTTTCGCCCATGGCCCAGAAGTTGTCCTTCTCGTCGCGGCGAAAGATGCGCGCGCGCGGGACGATCTTTGCCCAGAGGTCCTCCGCTTCGTCGTCCCCGCGGAAAATCGTCACAAAAAGTTTGGCCGGCGGTATCCCGAAGTCCCGGGTGACCAGTTCCCAGGCCCAGGGAATAGCTTCCTCCTTGAAGTAGTCGCCAAAGGAAAAATTGCCGAGCATTTCGAAGAAGGTGTGATGCCGGCTTGTCCGGCCGACTTGCTCCAGGTCGTTGTGCTTCCCGCCGGCGCGCACGCACTTCTGCGAAGAACAGGCGCGTCGGCCATAGGCGGACTTCTCGCGGCCCAGGAAGACGTCTTTGAACTGGTTCATCCCGGCGTTCGCAAACAGCAGTGTCGGGTCATTCGCCGGAACGAGCGAGGACGAGGGGACGATGCGATGGTCGCGGTCCTCGAAGAACTTCAAAAATCGGGTTCGTGTTTCACTCGATGTCATTTTTGGTTGTCAGCGGCTAATTCTGAATTATGAATTATGAATTATGAATTAGAACCCCTCACCTCTGCTAACTCTTTTTGCGTTTGGTGCTGAGGATGATCGAGCTGATGACTGAAATCAACTCTTCCGTTTCTTTCATTAGAGGATTGAGATTCTTGGTTGGAACAATGTCGCACTCCGCCATGAGGCGAACCCAGTAGAGGCTTTCCCGACCTTCCTTCTGGGCAATGCCGAGCTTATGAACGAAGTCGGCCCGGCTTTCAGCTGATTGGGACTCCTCAATATTCGCGCCGATGGAGCATGCTGCCCGCAAATATTGTTTGCCCAGCACCCAGCCTGCGCTGTCCTTTTGCCTCTGCAGGTGCTGGTAAAGTTTGACGGCGCGGATGGCATACTTGAACGACCGCGCCCGGATGTCGGGCGGTTTCTTGTTGTTTCGGAGGTCAGGCTCGGCACCCACAGGTATGCCCGTTTCAACATTCATAATTCATCATTCATAATTCGTAATTCACTATTCACCATTGACAATTTACGTCCCTTGCCCTTCCAAGTCCACGACGTCGGCATCTTCCGCGACGGGTTTGAGTTCCGGCCGGGCGCGCACCGCCTTCATAATATCATCGGCGCGGAAGCCGCGGCGCAGCAAGCTCTGGCAGAGGGAGGAAAGCCTGCTGAAGGTGACCGGCAGGCGGAGCGTGCGGATTTTCTTGTCGAGCGTTCGCTCCAGAAGCTCGCGTTCATCGCTGGCTTCGAAAGCCTGCTGAAGGGCAGGATCGATTTGCCGGTAGTCAACGAGCTTGGCCTTCAGCTCGCGCCGGACGCGCAGGCGGCCGAAGGCACGGTTCTGGACCAGCGAACTGGCGTAGTGCTCGGCAAACTTGCGGTCGTCCAGGTAGCCGAGTGCGCGGAGGCGCGCCACGGCGTCGCGGACCTCTTCGGTGGGCCCGAATTTCCTTTGCAGTCCCCGCCGCAGCTCGGCGATCGAATAAGCGCGGCGCGCCAGCATGCGCAGCGCCGCCTCGAAGGGACGTGAGGGAGCGGCGTTACTTTTTCGCAAACCGATCCGCCTTGGCAGTTCTCTCCATTTCTTCCCGAGCTGCATCCGTGGTGCTGGCGATGCCGGCAATGCGAAGTTTGAACTCGTCGGGGTTGGTGGAGTTCAGGAGCGCCTCGTCGAGCGTGATGAGGCCCTGCTGGTAGAGGTCGTACAGGGACTGGTCAAAGGTCTGCATCCCATACTGGGAAACACCGGCGGCGATGGCGTCGTGGATCTGGCGAGTCTTTTCCGGGCTGATGATGCAGTCCCGGATATACTCGGTGGCGATCAGCACCTCGACGGCCGGAACCCGCCCGATGCCATCGGATTTCCTCACCAGGCGCTGGGAGACGACCGCTTTCAGAGTACTCGCCAGTTGCAGCCGGATTTGCTTCTGCTCGGGCGGCGGGAAGACAGCGATGATGCGCTGGATGGTCTCCGTGGCATCCGTGGTGTGGAGGGTGGAGAAGACCATGTGGCCGGTCTCCGCCGCCAGCAGGGCGGTTTGGATGGTTTCCAGGTCGCGCATTTCGCCCACGAGAATGTCGTCAGGGTCCTGACGCAAGGCAGAGCGGAGGGCTACGCCGAAACTGGGCGTGTCCACCTCCACTTCGCGCTGGTTCACGAACCCCTTCTTGTCGCGGTGCAGGAACTCGATGGGGTCCTCAATGGTGATGATGTGGTCCGTGCGCGAGGAGTTGATGCGGTCGACCATGGCGGCCAGCGTGGTGGATTTGCCGCTTCCCGTAGTGCCTGTCACCAGCGCCAGGCCGCGCTGCTCCAGGCAGACCGTCTCAATGACCTTGGGCAGATAGAGCTCCTCCAGCGTCCGGATCCGGGTGGGGATGACGCGCAGAACCATGCCGACGTTGCCGCGCTGCTGGAAGACGTTGACGCGGAAGCGTCCCAGTCCCGCGACGCCATAGGCCATGTCCAGCTCGGTGTTCTCCTTGAACTTCTGCTTTTGCCGGTTGGTCATGATGCTGAACGCCATGTTCAGCATGTCCTCGCTGGAAATGCGCTGGTACTGGGTCAGCGGCCGGAGTTCCCCGTCGACGCGGAGGTAAGGATGGTTTCCCACCTTCAGGTGCAGGTCCGAAGCCTTGTTTTCGCAGGCCGTCCGAAGCAGCGTGTCGATGGTAAAGCCGTCAGTGCCATTGCTCATTAGGGTTCCTCACCGGGGTAGTTCCCTGATTTTTGCTCAAGTTAGCACAGCCGTCCGCGAGTGTCAAAGGGAGACAGAAGACAGGAAGTCAGGAGACGGAATTTTAGCCAAACGTATTTAAAATTCTCCACGCTCCTGAGCAGTCGAAAGTCGACAGTTGAAAGTCGAAAAGGGCGCTGCCGCAAGAATGTGCGCGACGAGCTGCACAGACTTTGGCGGTAAGAAACTAAATGCTGAATGGCGATTGGTGAATAGAGCGTCCTCAATGCCCAGAGGGTGAGGTAACTGTGGGGCGGGCCCGCGTTTGGCGTCTCCCTGGCGTGGCGCCTACTTGGCGATCTCTGCCTCGTGTCCAGCCTCCTGCCGTGCCAGTTCTCGGGTTGTGTGCATTTCGCCGCGAACCGCCCACGAGGAAGGGCTTGTGCGGCAAGGCTACCTTTCAGTGCACAGCGCAGAATCGTTATGCGAATGAGCAGGCTCTCGTCATTGTCCGGCCGTGACCGGTTGCGCGCAGAGCGTGAGCCAGGCGTACTTATCCTCGGCCTGTCCTTGCACGATGGAAAGAAATCGTTCCTGGAGCTGGCGGGTGATGGGGCCGGGCTGGCCCTTGCCGACTGTGATGCGGTCCACGGAGCGGATCGGGGTGATCTCCGCCGCCGTGCCGGTAAAGAATAATTCGTCCGCAATGTAGAGCATCTCGCGCGAGATGCTCTGTTCACTTACCGTGTACCCCATCTCCTGCGCCAGAATGATGACGCAATCGCGCGTGATTCCGGGAAGGACGGAAGCGGACAGCGGCGGCGTGATGATCTTTCCGTCGCGAACGACGAAGATGTTCTCGCCGCTTCCCTCGCTGACGTGGCCGGCGACGTCGAGAGAGATTCCTTCCACATACCCGTTGGTCAGAGCCTCCATCTTGATCAGTTGGGCGTTCATGTAATTGGCGGCAGCCTTGGCCATGGCGGGCAGGGTGTTCGGGGCAATGCGTTGCCAGGAGGAGATGCACACGTCTACGCCCTGGCGCAGAGCTTCCTCCCCCAGGTACTTGCCCCATTGCCAGGCCAGCAGATAGATCTCGATGGGATTCTTCAAGGGGTTCACACCCACTTCGCCGTACCCGCGAAAAACCACCGGCCGGAGGTAGCAGTGCTTGATTTGGTTCACCCGGACGAGGTCCACCAGGGCCTGGACCAGTTGCGCGCACGTGTACTGCAAATCCATGCGGTAGATCTTGCAGGAGTTCACGAGCCGGTCGGTATGCTCCTTCACACGGAAGATGGCCGGCCCCTGCGGGGTGTCATAGCAACGGATACCCTCGAAGAGGCAGGAAGCGTAGCTGATGACGTGCGACGCCACGTGGACGGTGGCTTCCGCCCAGGGAATGAACTTCCCGTTGTGCCAGACCTTCTCGTAGTAACTCACCGCCATAGTCTCTTCTCCGCTCGCCGCGCTGGATTGTAAGAAGCCCTCATCATACGCTCGGCCGTAAAACTCAAGCCGCGCAACGCCAACCGCGAAATTATAGCACGGGGGAATTTTCTGGCTTCCGGATATTTCCGCCGCCGCAACAGTTTCAGCCCCGAAACACATTGCGCGGAGAATTCGTGGTCTTACGTGAGCTCGGGCGGGGGCAGGCGTGCAGAAGCCCGGCTTCCAGCCAGGGCAATCGTCGAAGGTTGTCGCGAGACGCGGTGGGCGCAGAGGGGGGGCTTGAATGCGCATATATAGTGCTTCTCCGGCTTATGACCACAATATAGCCGGCGGAAAACCCATACAAAACCGTCCAAAATGGTATTCAAAGCCTAAGAAAAGGCACAGAAACAGCAAAATGTGCTTGACAACCCTAATCTTTGGGCGTATAAAGCCAAGTAACGGCCTCGTTTCCCGAGGTCTCACGCTTGATTTTCGCCGATTTCCTGATTTTTCCTGGCAGAGCACACCCAAACATTTTGGGGAAGGTTGGGACCATGGACGAAACCAGACACCTTTCAGACCGCCGCGAGGACCCGGAATACTTAGGCATCTCTCGTGAGGCACTCTTGAGGCAGGGCAAATCCGAAGGCCCCGGAATCAGTGGCCGCCGGAGCACGCGCCTTCCCATGGCAATTCCCATCACCGTCAGCGGCATCGACGCGTGCGGCGGAACCTTCAAGGAAAACACTTTTACCCTTTCCATCAACAGGCACGGGGCGGAGATTGCCACCAATCGTCAACTAGCCCTGGACGGCGAAATCCTGGTCCAAAACTTGGGCTTGGGACGTACGGTCAAAGCCAAAGTTGTCCGGGTGCGCGGGAGGCGCTCTCCCAGGTCTCCTTTTGAAGTCAGTGTGGAACTCTGGGAAGCGGAGAACATCTGGGGGGTCAGATTCCCACCGTCGGACTGGCAGGAAAGTCTTCGTGCCCCCGCGGGTGGCCAGAGGCAAGAAGAGCCTCCCGCGCCCTTGCCCGTAAGAGGCGCGCTGGCGACTTCTCTTTCCCCAGCGCCTCCCCAAAACCCTGAAGGCACGCCTGCCCAACCGGCGAGGAAGCCGGCGAGCCCCGAGGTGCCCGAAGCGGCAACACCCTCTGAAGCAGTGGCCGCAGCAGGCTCCCCGACACCGCCAGGAGCCGCAGTCAGCTCCGGACCAGACACCGCGGCCAAGGGGTTGGGAGTGAGCAGTTCGCTCCAGCAAGCTAGCCCAGCGGCGGCAGTGGAGCCCCAATCGCCTGAGGACAAGCCAGCCAAGCCTCTCGACCAGCTTGCTGCTGAGACGCACGCCATTCTCCGGGAGGCGGTGAACAGTGTAGAAGGGAAAGTGAACGTCGTGCGCTCGCTCGAGCAGCAGCTTGATGAGATGGCGGGTCGCGTGAAGACCTCGCAGATCGAGCTGGAACTCTTGCTTTCCACAGCGCGGCTCATTCGGAAGGACTGGCACGCCGGATTTGACAAGGCCCAACGCCAGATTCGCGAGGCCAGCGCGGAGGCCGTTCAGTCTGCCAGCGAAAAAACAAAGGAAACGTGGCGGAAGGAGTTCGAGTCGGCTTCCTCCACTTTACTGAACCAAGCGCAGAAGCACCTGGAAGAGGCTCAGGCCACCTTCCGCAGCCAGGAAGGCGCCTTCCAACAGAGCCTCCAAAAAGCCCAGCAGCAAATCCAGGAAGGGATCGGAAATGAGTATGCGAAGGTCAGACAACTCTTTGCGCAGCAGGTCGACGGGGCGAGCCGGACCCTTGCTGAGCATTCGGCCGACGCCGTAGCTTCCCTCAATCTCGCCGCAGAGGAGGCCTGCGCCAAAGTGCCAGCGGTTCCCCCGCAGGGCGAACCTAGTCTGCAAGGGGAAGCGGACGGAAGCCGGAAACAAATGGCTGAGTACTCAACTGCGGCGCTCCAAGGGTTCCAGAATTACCTGGAGGTCATGCGCAGAGGTTTCGAGACCGAGTTGCAGGAGGCCGTGCGACAGCTCAGGGATGTGAGCGCGAAGGAGGCGTTGGGTCGGTTCGAGGAGAGTATGGACGCGCAGGTCGAATCTTCGGCACAGCGGCTTCATCGGTGCGCCGAGGACACCCTGGAGATGTTGCAGGAGGAATTCGGGACTTCCGCGATGAAGCTTGTCGACGAAACGCACGGGCAGCTTGCGGCCGTCACCGCCCAAACGCTTGCATCGCTGACCCGCGAGAGTGAAGCCGCGGCTGAACAATACCGCAGCCGGCTTCAGCAGATGCTTCAGGAGTTTGAAGACGCGAATGCGCGCAGGATGGAGAGCTGCCTGCAGGCGACTTTGGAGACGCAGCGGGAGGCTCTGCTGGCCGAACTCGAAGAGAAGATGCAAGGCTTCAGCGAGCAGGCGGTCGCCGCAGTCAGCAATAAGGCCGAGCAGGTCGTTAAGGAAGCTGCCGACACAATGTATCAGCAAGTCGGCGTGGTGACGGTCCTGATGAAGGATTGCGCGGATCAGGCCAGGGCACAGCTCGAACCTTACTTCCGGAAGTCGGCGGAAGATTTCCAGAAACAAGTAGAAGGTCTCTCGCGAGCCGCGCTGGAAGGCCACCGCCGGGAATTGGAAGTCCTTGCGGAGAACCTTCACCGCCGCCTGCAACAGGCCGCGCGCGCGGTCTGCGGCAACGGCATGCCGGCCGCTGGCACCACCCTTGCCTAAGGGCGCAGTGGCCTTGGCTGAAGCTGCCAGCCAGCCGAAGTCAGGAGCCAGAAGTCAGAAGGCAGGAGTCAGACGGCTGAAGCCCGAAGTTGACAATCGTCAATCAGCAATCGGCAATCATAAATCACTCCCAGCGCATTTCGCGTTTAAAGGCGAAAACAACGCCTTTGCGCGACCGGTAGGCTAAAATCACATAGGCCAAGGCAAAAACGTCGATCCTGGGGCAAGCCAGGGCCGCGGGCAGGGCATTCTAGCGAACTGCCCGGCCCGGGACGCTGGGCCAGAGTCCCTGCCGCGTTCGCGGCGCTGTTTATCGGGCAATGTGTCCCAGTCCAAACAACGAAGGCAGAAGCTAGGAGTCAGAAGCCAGAAGGCGGAAGTCAGAAATCAACAATCGGAAATCGTCAATCGGCAATCGCTAAAGGCGCGCGGATTTGTGTCATTATGTGGCAGGAATGAAAAGGCTCTGCGGACGAACAGGAGGAGGGATTATGCACGAACGGATGGCAAGGAGATTCTCGTCATATTTGTTATTTTTCGTGATCTTGGTTTCTGGTTGCTACCTACGCGCCGCGTCCCATGCAGCGGTCTTTAACGTCAAGGATTACGGGGCGACGGGAACGAAGAGCGACGACGCCCAGGGTGCCATTCAGAAAGCCATCGATACTTGTGCGGCAGCCGGCGGAGGGATGGTCTACATCCCCCCTGGCGAGTACACTTCCGGGACGATTCACCTGCGCAGCCACGTACGGCTTTACGTCGAGGCTGGTGCCACGCTGTTTGCTTCCAAAGACCCTGGCGCCTTTGACAAGGCGAGTTTGGTCTACGGCGAAGGCCTTGAGAACATTGGTATCGAGGGCCGAGGGACTCTCAACGGCCAGAGCGAGTACGAATGGCGGCTGAATGACATAGACGACCGCTACATCCGCCCGAACCAGTTGCTCATGGAGGCTTCAGGCAAGCCTTTGCTGCGTTCCTTTCCCAAAAGCGTACCCAAAGAAACTAATCCTCCCCATCTCGTGTTGCTGCTCCGCTCGAAGGATGTCCGCATAACCGGCCTGTCGTTCATCCGTTCGCGAAGCTGGACCATGAATCTTTACGCCTGCGAGCGAGTGGTCATTGACGGCATCTACATCTACAGCAGCCTGAAGGAGGCGGTTTGGGCAGATGGCATCGACCCTGATGGCTGCAAAGATGTCCGCATCGCCAACAGCACAATCGAAACCGGAGACGACGCGCTCGTTTTTTATTCCTCGAACATCTGGGGGCCTGCACTCCCCTGCGAGAACATCACGGTCACCAACTGCCGGCTCTCCTCGGCTTCGAGTGCGCTGAAATTCTGCGATGGCAATATGAAGGCCATAAGGAATGTGACGGTGGACAACACTTTGATCACGGCTTCCAATCGCGGCATCGCCTTTATGGTCTTCGATGGTGGTTACGTGAGCGATGTCGTGCTCTCCAACCTGATCATCGAGTGCCCGCGCTTCGACTGGTTCTGGTGGGGCGATGGCGATCCGATCCATTTCAACATCAAGCGGCGGAGCGAGGTGAATGGGCAGCCTCCCCAGCCGGGCGAGCCTCCGGCAGGTTCGATTCGCAATGTCCTGATCCGCAACGTCATTGCGCACGGCAAAGGCTCCTGCTTCATTAACGGTCATCCTGATAGCTGGCTCGAGGGCGTCAGTCTAGAGAACGTCAAACTGTTTTTGTCCACCGATCCGGCTTCCCCCTATGACAAGAGCGTACATGCCATGAATTTCCGCTGGGCCAAGGATCTGAAGCTGAAAGATGTCCAAGTGATCTGGGACCAGCCGGCGTCGGAGAAGTGGGAAAGCGCCCTCTACCTCGAAGATGTCAAGGGGCTCGTGCTCGATGGTTTTACCGGAAGACAGGCGAAACCGGAAACGGATATGCCGGCGGTGGTTCTCAAGCAGGTCGAGGACGCGATGATTCGCAACGCGAGGGCTCAGCAAGGGACATCAGTTTTTCTCCGCGTCACGGGAGAGAAAAGCCGCGGAATTTGCCTGTCCGGCAACGATTTTCGCCGGGCAAGAATCCCGTACCGCCTGGATAGCGATGTAAGGCGCGAGGAGATCAAGGAGCTGAACAACTTTCCGCCGGCAAAGTAGATCGGAGCGCGAGGGATGGGCGGGGAACCACGCAGTTCCGAGGTCGCTGTACAGGCTTAGTCGTGTGCGCTGAAACATCGCAAAGGCATTTGTGATCCTCAGCCCTGGGGCCGCGCCGCAGCTTCTCGTAGGTGAGCACATGGTAGGGAAGGGCGTTGTCGCCGCAGCGACCCCTCCCGTGCGGGAGCCCCATCCCGGCAAGGCTGGGACAGGTGCCGGTGCTCCCCCACCCATCGACGCCCTGCTGGATCGCGCCATTTGATTTGAAACTGGCCTGACTCGGCAGCAAGAGAAAGGAGGAGAAAGCGGGATCACCAGTCCTGCGGCGTGCGCCCGGGGTAGTAATTCAGGATCTTAGCTGCCGCAGTGGGCTGCCGGGTGCTGGATATTGGGGGAGAAGTGCGTACGATTTTACCTCGGCCATAAATCGTGCCGGGTGTTCCGCCCCAAACCTCCGCTGGCGGCGCAAAGAACATCTCGACCGTTTTACCCACCTCGACGGCTCGTTCGGACTCGAACAGCACTCCCGTGCGGCTGACATTCTGCGTTCTGCCCATGTGCCAGCCAAATCCATCGGTTTGGCGGAAATGCAGCGGCAGCTCAACTTTGACACGTGGCGCCCGGGCAACACTGCCTTTCGCTTGCCTCCACCATCGGGGCTTCCACATGCTTCCACCTCGCCCGCATGGGACTGATTTCACAAGCTTGCTCTGATGATACCACAATTAGTGCCACCGCACATCACACGCGACTTGGGATCGCTGTGCCACCGCTTTTTGCCAGCTTCCATTAAATCTTAGGAGGATGTTGAAACACGCTGGCTGGCGCTGACCTTTCTCTTCAGGTCTGCGCCAGCCCCGCAGGTCCACCGTGGCGGAGCTTCAGTGCTGCCCTGACGTCCACGGCTGTGGCTATAATATGTGGGCCTGTGTGGTGCCGATTGAGGGACGAACCGGGGCACACACTATGGTTCGACGAGGCTCGCTGGACTGTCCCGTTCTCGCTGATGCGTCTCAGCTCGGCGAGTGCTCTTGGGAAGGATGGTTTGGGGTGTGTGACAGAGGTATACTTGCGGCCCGAACGGACGATTGACACTACTTTCGGGTCTGTCATGCTGATCTGTCAGCTGACGGAGAAGCATCCCGGTATTATTGTTGGCACGGGTTGCGCTGTCACATGCGGCCGGAACTATTTGGGATGAGCTTCAGAGCACTCGGGTCAAAAACACGAGGTAAAGGTCAACTTCAAGATCGGGGTTAACTCGCCTGCTGGGGCGGTTTGGGAAGGGAAAATCTTATGCGAGAATCTTGTGACGCTATAGTCGCCGGACATATCTGCCTGGATATTATCCCCACGTTGACGAGTGGGCAGCTCGTTTTCGTACCGGGGCGACTTTTTGAAGTGGGCCCGGCAGTGCTCTCGACGGGTGGCGCGGTCTCAAATACCGGCCTGGCATTGCACAAGCTCGGTGTGAAAACAGAACTGATGGGCAAAGTGGGTCGAGATTTGTTCGGAGAGGCCATCAAGAAGCTTATCGCCAGGTATGACGTGGGTTTGACGCGGGGCATGATCGAGGTCGAATACGAAGCCAGCTCCTACACCGTCATCCTGAGTCCACCGGGAGCCGATCGCATGTTCTTGCACTACCCCGGTTGCAACAACACGTTTGGCGCTGATGACATCGATTATGATCGGCTCGCGGGCGCGCGTCTGTTTCACTTTGGCTACCCACCTCTGCTGGCGCGTTTCTTCGAGCGCGACGGGGAAGAATTGGCTGACCTTTTCCGGAGGGCCAAGGCGACAGGGATCACGACGTCGCTGGACATGGTTATGCCCGATCCAGCCTCGCCCTCCGGTCGTGTGGATTGGTCGCGCATCCTTGCTGCCACCTTGCCTTACGTGGATATTTTCATGCCGAGTTTGGAAGAGACGCTTTTTATGCTGCGCCGCGAGACTTTTGAGGCTCTCGCCAAAAAGAGCGGCGATCTGCTGGCGGCGATTACACCCGGATTGGCCAATTCGTTGGCGAAGGATTTATTGGCGATGGGCGCGAAAGTCGTGGGCTTGAAGGCGGGCTACTGGGGACTGTACGTACAAACCGCCAGTGACCAGGCGTGGCACGGGGCGGGCCGGGCTGGCCCCAAGGATCTCACGGCATGGTCGCGGCGCGAAATCTGGTCGCCCTGTTTTGAGGCCCACGTAGTCGGAACGACGGGCGCAGGGGATGCAACAGTGGCCGGCTTCCATGCCGCCGTGTTGCGCGGTCTGTCGCTCGAAGAGGCGGTCACAACAGCTACGGGCGTCGGAGGCTGTAATGTCGAAGCAGCCGACGCTCTCACTGGGGTGCGAGGCTGGGAGGAAACTCAAGCGCGCATCGCCGCCGGGTGGCCCCGTAAGCCCCTCTCCCTGGACATGACAGGTTGGACTCACGATGCCAGTATGGGCCTGTGGTTCGGCCCACAGGACCGCGGACCTAATCATCAGACCTTTTGAGGTCTGCACAACAAGGTGCCACATGAACCCCCTCACCTGTCCCGGCAAGCCGGGACACCCTCTCCCCCAAGGGGGAGAGGGCAACTTCTTCCACCCTCTGTCCGTCAGTTGAGGGACCTAGGGGCCGGGGGTGCGAGGTTGCTGTTACTCAATTCCGCGGATATCAGTAAGGAGGAATATTCATGAATCTATTGACAACCTTAAAAGGATCACTTCTTGAAACATTCTTTCCGCCAGCCTGGGACTTGGCACAATGGGACGCTTGCGTCGCGGATGACCCCGCGGCCATCCTCGTGCGGCAAACCCACTGGCACGCGGATTTTTCGGTTCGGATGGCGAACAACGTCGAAGACTTCAATGTCCTGCTGGGGCACGAGCTCGCCCTGGAGATCCGCCGCTGCCGCGAAGCGGGCCGGGAACTGGCTTTGATCCTGCCCGTGGGGCCGATGGGCATGTATCGCTGGGTCGTCTACTTCCTTCAGGAATGGAGAATTCGTTGTGACCACGTCCACGGCTTTAATATGGACGAGTGGAGCGACAGAGAAGGGAACACGCTCCCGCCCGACGACCCCAGGGCATTTCAGAATGCCATGGGAGGCGCGTTGTACGGGCCCCTCGGGGAAGCTACGGTGCCCGTTGGACAGCGCTTTTTTGCCACCCGGACGAGTCTGCCCGAGTACGCGGACCGCATCGAGGCATTGCGCGCGAAGGGAGCAAAGCTGGTAGTCGTCTATGGCATTGGGCGGGCTTGTCACATCGCCTTTTGGGAGCCTCACTTCGGCGCGGAGTTTCCAAGTGACGACGTTTGGCGTCGGCAGACCCATCGCCTGGGGGCGAAGTTGCATCCGCTCACCATCGAGCAAAACGCCATCACGAGCTTTAAGAGCCGGACAACACTCGTGCCCGCTTTTGCCAACACGATTGGTCCGGCGCTATTTGCGCGCGCTGATTACGCGATCGGGGGCGCGGACGGTGAACTCGGACGCGGGATGCAGTGGCAGGGCTTGTCGCTGTGGGTGACGTTGCGCCATCCCACCACCCGTCATGTGCCCTCCACCTGGATGCCACGCCAGCCAGGTGTGCTTTTCTTCACCCGCGCCTTGGCTGGGCCACTCGTGCCGGAGGTTAACTAGGGTTTTCGATTGACGATTGCCGATTGCGGATTAGCAGAACGTAGGAGGAAGAAGACAGGAGTCAGAAGTCAGAAGAAAGAAGGCGGCTGGCCTCCATTGTCGATTCTGAAGCGATGCTCTGAAGCAGCGATGCGAACGTATTTGTGACGCTTTTTATGGTAACCCTGGCCGTACGTGCTTCCTCGCCTGCCGTTCCCCTTCGCAAAGTGAACATGCGTGCCTTACACTTGCAATCTTGCGGGAGACAAATGCCGGCAATCCGTTGTTCTGGTGCAGAGAATGCTATAGGAGCGTACGTAAGGGAGAAGGATTATGCTTGATCCCCATGAGGGTCTTCGGATCCTGGATTGCCAGGCTACCGACCACGAATACCTCCACAAAGACTTTCACGGTGCACTGTGCTACGGCATCAAGTACTTGGACGACCATTACGGCCCCGAAGCCACCGCAAACTACCTGAGGCAGGTCGGGCGCAGTTGCTATGCGCCCTTGAGCGAGCGGCTGAAGAACGAGGGCCTCTCGGCGCTGGAAAGGCACTGGAACCAAATCTTTACGAAAGAGGGCGGGCAGTTCACTTTGGAGTACCAGGATGGCATGCTGGTGCTAACGGTTCACGAATGCCCGGCGATTGCGCATTTGAAGAAGATCAATCAACTCTTTACCCCCCGTCACTGCGAGACAACTGTGGTGGTCAACGAGACGATCTGTGGCGACGCAGGCTACAGGAGCACATGCAAGTACGAGCCGGGAGAGGGCCGGTGCGTTCAGAGGTTCTGGAAAGTGAAGGAGTGAGAGCATGATTCCCTGTGCTGAATTCATTCCTGCCTACAGCGAGCTGTTCAAATTCCTGGACGCCCAAGGCGGCAAAGAAGCGGTAGTGAGATTCTGGGAGAGTCTTGCGGACGAGTTTCTCATCAATTTGCATGACCTCGCGGCAGCCAAAGGATTGGCTGGCTGTTTTGAGTACTGGAGCCACACGCTGACGGAGGAAGCGGCTGACTTTCGGATGACGCTGGATGAGAAAAAGGGGATCTTCGAGATTGAAATGCGCCATTGTCCCAGCCGCGGACTGCTGAACCAGTTGAAGCATATCGAGCCGTACGAGCACTACTGCGAGCATTGCGACGTGCTGTATCGTCGCGTCTTGGAGCCGCTCGGTTTCAAATACAACATTGATCTCAGCACCTGCAAAGAGGCGCGGTGCAAGCTGACCATCGAGAAAAAGCCCTCCACTTGACAAAGGACACCCACGGTCCCCGATTGAAATGGCCTGCGTCGAGTCCTGGCGCCGACCCGTCACCTGACGGATTGACCCGTCGAGGTGGATTGGCGATGGGCGAGTCGAGAGAAGGGAAAGGATGACTTCCTGCACCGAATTTGTTCCCGCTTAGCGCGAGCTCTCCAAATTCCTTCACGCTAAAGGCGGCAAAGAGGCGGTGGTGAGATTCTGGGGGAGCCTTTCGGACGCCTTTCTTACTAATACGAACGCAGCAAGAAAGGTTACAAATCGGGGTCAGCGTGCCCAAACTACGTTCACAACCCTCGCCCCCTTGGGGGAGAGGGTACCCGAGGGACGAGGGCAGGTGAGGGGGTCTCGATCGCCGGTGCGCAGGCGTAACATCTCTAAATGCGTTCGTATTAATTTACGTGACTTGACGGCGAGTAAGGGACTCAGCGGATGTTTCGAGTATGGTTGTAATCATCCAATCCTTGCCTTCGCCCGGCTATTCTTTGGAGATAATGTCAGAAGTGGTCGCACGGCATTAACTCGTTTGCGAATTGTGAAGGAGGGCTACAATGACCGCAGCAACGACAGAGAAGCTGGCAATCCATGGGGGGCCCAAGGCAGTAACCAACAAGTTAAAGATTTGGCCCCAGTTCGACGACCAGGCGATTAAAGCGGTCGAGGAAGTGCTGAGGTCAGGAAAGGTGAACTACTGGACTGGCCGCAAAGGGATGGAATTTGAGAAACGGTTCGCGGAGTGGCAGGGCAGCAAATATGCCATCAGCGTTGCCACCGGCACCGCCGCGCTGCACGTTTCCCTGGCGGCCTTGGGTATTGGGCCCGGCGACGAGGTCATTGTGCCCAGCTACACGTTCATCGCCACGAGCTTTTCCGTGCTTCAGGCCGGGGCAGTCCCGCGGTTTGCGGATGTGAACCTCGAGGATCACTGCATCAGCGTCGCCTCGGCGGAAAAGCTGGTCAACAAGCGAACCAAGGCCATCATCCCCGTGCACTTGTATGGCAATGTCTGTGACCTGGACGAGATCATGGCCTTCGCGAAGAAGCACAACCTCTATGTCATTGAAGACAACGCCGAAGCTTGCGGCGGCGTTTACAAGGGCAAGAAGACAGGAACGATCGGCCACCTCGCCGCGTCGAGCTTCTGCCAGAACAAGACGTTCACCACGGGGGGAGAAGGCGGCATGGTTACGACGGACGACGAAGAGCTGGCCTGGACCGCCCGGAGCTTCCGCGACCACGGTTACGACGTGAAGGAGCGGCTGAACCTCCTGGAGATGGAGCAGAAGCTCCCTTACATTCATAACCGGCTGGGCTGGAACTATCGCCTGACCGAGATGCAATCCGCGATCGGCTTGGCGGAACTCGACCGGATGGATTCCTGGAACATGCCCACCCGTCGCCGGAATGCGCGAATCCTTGTCGATGCTTTGAAGGATCTTCCACAGGTCAAATACCTGCCGATCGACACCCCGGAGCGGCAAAACGGTTGGTACGCACTTGCCGTCTCTTTAAATATTGAGAATATGAAGTGCGACATAATGCAGTTTGTCGAGGCCGCGGGCGCTGAGGGCGCGCCGTGTTGGAAGGTGTTCTGGCCGCAGTGTCACACCGAGCGCGCCTTTCGGGAACACCAGGGCTTCGGCCGATCGGGGTTCCCGTTTACCTCCAAAGAGTATGCTGATCCACAAAGCGTGGACTACCGCAAAGTCGAAGTTCCCAACGCTACTTGGCACGAGAGCCACACCTTTACCTGCTTCGCTTATCCGTCCTTTACTGAAGAGGACATGCACCAAATCGCGAACGCACTGGTGAAGGTGATCAAGGCATATTCGAAATAGCACGATTCTTCGTTGGACTCAGTGGTGTGTTTCATAAGTTCGGTGACGAATCGCAGTATCCCCTCACCCGGCGCTGCGCGCCACCCTCTCCCCCAAGGGGGCGAGGGCAGTAATCCTAAATCGTGTCTCCCCTCGCCCTCTTGGGGGAGAGGGCAGTAATCCTAAATCGTGTCTCCCCTCGCCCCCTTGGGGGAGAGGGGACGGGGGTGAGGGGGTCATAGCACGGCCTCCCTATACGTCACCGCAATTGTGAAATGCAGGACTTAGGCGGGGACGTGGGCTTGGCCTGGGCGAGACGGTGACAATGTCCGCCTACGCTCGTAGCTGGCCAGGAATCCCCGTAGGCGAGAGGCGTTTCCATGGGCAAGAACAGGCTGTCGCGGTGGTGGTTCCTCCGCGCGGGCGGAGCGGCAGTGCTGGGCGTGAGCTCCGGCTGGGACGCGAAGCCACTAACGCCACCGAACGCGCCTGATGTCTTGGGCCGGCGACCGCAATCTTCTAAGGGGGGAAGCGCCATGGCGAACCTAAGAATTGGGATTGCTTGCGTGGACTACACGCCCGAGTTGGGCCTTCCCTTGATGGGAAACTTTCGCGACGATTACGGGGCGCGGGGCGTACACGAGCCCTTGTATGCTCGCGCCCTGGTGTTTCAGGATTCGGCCGGGACGAAGTTGGCGTTGATGTCGGTCGACATTTGTATGGTCGATCGCGACAACGCCGCGCTGATGCGCCACTTTATTGCGTCGCAAACCGACCTGCGTCCCGAAAACATTATCATTGCGGCGACCCACACCCACAGTGGGCCCGCGCCGATGAATCTGGGCTCGCTGCCCAAAGCGGACGACGCGGCCATTGAACGGTTCTTGACCAAGGCCGCCACTGCCGCAGTCGTGGCTAACCAGCAACTCAAGCCGTCGCGGCTTACGTTTGGCACAACACAGGAGAGGCGGCTTTCCTTCAATCGCCGGCTGCGCTGTAAGGATGGCAAGACGCACATGAACTGGGAAGGATTGGACCCGGAGTTTGTCCTCGAACCCCTGGGGCCGATCGACCCGCAGGTTATCAACTTGACGGTCGAGCAGGAGGGCCGGCCGGTAGCGGCGGTGGTGAATTTTGCTTTGCATCCGGCGATTCTGGCCGGTGACAACTGGCTTTATTCCGCCGACTATCCCGGCTATTTGGCCGAGAGCCTCTCGCGGCTGACCGGCGATGGATTCCTTACGGCGTTTTTCAACGGCTGCTGCGCCAACGTGAATCACGTTGATTACTCGGATCGAACCCAGGGCCGGGGCTATCCGATGGCCCAGCGGGTGGGCTATATGCTGGGTGTTGCGGCCGACGAAGCCAGGAAACGTGCGGTGCCGGTGGAAGGGAACGGGTTGGTTCTTTCGAGCGAGAAGGTCCGACTGAAGCGGCTGAAAATCAGCGAAGAGCAGTGCCGCTGGTCCGAAGAGGTTGTGCGAAAGGCGAAAGAGTCCCCGGCGCGCGGCCAAGTAGACGGCCTTCCCGACGAGCATTATGCGCGGACCTGGTTGGAGATGCGCCAGAAGCAAGAGGCCGACGATTTCGTGGAAGTCAACGCCCTGCGCATCGGCGATCTGGGGATCGTGGCACTGCCGGGTGAAGTATTCTGTGAGTTTGGCCTCGAAATCAAGAAGCAGTCGCCCGCAAAGCACACCATCGTTTTCGAGCTCGCCAACGATTATATTGGTTACCTTCCTACGCGGGAGGCTTTCAGTCAGGGCGGTTACGAACCCACCCCGGGAACGACGCTCTATGAAGAGGGTGCGGGGGAGAAAATCACGGATTCTGCTATAAGACAGCTCTACAGACTCTTTCCCCAATGAGGTGAGCGGATCATGCCAGGCAAGATCAAGTGGGGAGTCATTGGTTCCGGTGGAATTGCTCGCCGCAGAACTATACCGGAAGGAATCGTCCCTGCCAGGAACGCGGAATTGGTGGCGGTATTCGACATCATCTCCAAAGCCAATGCCGAGGTTGCCGAGCAATTCAGCGCCAGGGCTGCGGGGAGCATCGACGAATTGCTGGCAGCGGGGATTGACGCGGTCTACGTTGCCACGCCGGCGAACAGCCATTATGAACAGGTGTTAGAGTGTGCCCAAGACGGGAAGCATGTTTTGTGTGAGAAGCCCCTGGGGATGACGGTTAGGGAAGCTGAAGAAATAATCGCAGCCTGCGGGCGCGGGGGTGTGCAGTTAGGCTGCGGTTTCATGATGCGTTTTCATTCGCAACATCAAAAAGCCCTGAAGCTCATTCAACAGGGAAAGCTGGGTCAACCGGTGTATGGTCGCGCCCAGCTTTCCTGCTGGTACCCTCCGATGGAGGGCAGTTGGCGGCAGGACCCCACCCAGGGAGGTGGCGGTTCGCTAATTGACATGGGGGGGCATTGCATCGACTTGTTGGAGATGTTTTTCGGGCCGGTGAAGAAAGTAAGCTGCTTTACCAGCCGTACGGTTCATAAGTACGCGTCCGAAGACAGCGCCGTCGCCATGCTTTTCTTTGCGAATGGTGCGCTCGCCACGGTGGACGCATTTTTCTGCATCCCCGACGAAAGCAGCAAGAACATTCTGGAGATCTACGGCTCGCGCGGTAGCATACTGGCGAAGGGCACAATTTCCCAGGCTAGCGCGGGGGAGATGGTGGCTTTCTTCGACGCAGGCGACAAGGGCTACGAGGCCCAGCAGGCTCGCGCGGCGGGGCAGGGTCTGGAAATCACTCCGGAGCCCGTGAATATCTACCGCGGCGAAATCGAGGAGTTCAGTCAGGCTCTTCTCGATGGGCGCCCAACCACGATCAGCGGCAAACTCGGCCTGCGAAGCCAGAAGATCCTCTCCGCCTGCTACGAGTCAGCAAAGACCGGAAAGGCGGTTTTTGATTTTTGATTTTCGATTGCCGATTTTCGATTGCCAAAGCAGAGCCTTGGGTTTTCGATTTGCGATTGCCGATTTTCGAGTTTCGCTCGCCGCTTGCCGATTAGCTCCAATCGTCCCGCCGCGGCGGGATCAATCGTCAATCAGCAATTAGCAATCGTCCCGCCGCGGCAGGCTCAATCGTCAATCGTCAATCTTGTTCAATCGGCAATCGCACGGCGTTCCGCCGGCACCAGCTTGACTGGGCCCAGCAGGCCCGACTCCAGCAGTGGATCGTTCTTGGTCCAGTGCTTCCAGCTCGTAAATGTTAGGTGTCCGGTCGGGCTCGGCTTATTCTCCAGCAGCCACTGCGGCCAACGGCGTAACACTTCGCCCCAAAATTGTGGTGTCCATTCGGAGTCCTCGGCCAACTGGGCGTCGCCGATCAGGCGGTTGGGCCAGAGATTGACGACCTTGACCTCCAAATCGTTCGCTCCTGCTCTGGCGGCATCAGTGATCTCGACGCGGAAGGGCGGCTTCCACAGGATGCCAAGGTCACGGCCGTTCAGTTTCACTTCCGCGATCACCTGGACGCGCCCCAGGTCCAAGTAAAGCGGTCGATCCTTGCCGAGCATGCCGGTGGGCACGTCAATCTGGCGGCGGTAGGTCGCTGTGCCTGAAAAGTACTTCACGCCTGGGTCGGGGTAATCCGTCCACGAAGCGAGCCGCTCCAGCGTGACGTGTTCGGGCGCACCCCAACCTTTGGGGAATTCCAATTCCCACGGGCCGCCGATCTCGATTGGACTCGGCAAGTCAGCGACTTCCAGCGTGAGCGTGCGGCCCCCGGCGGTCTTCAGCTCATAGGCTCCCGGCTGCCAAACCAGGGCCTGAAACTGCCCCCCTTCTCCCTGTCCGACATCAAGGGGGCTGAATTCGTGCTGGAGCTGGATCTCGGGAGCAGGAGTGGGTGGGATTCCTGAAATCTCAATGCCGTTTCGCCTAACTGAAACGACTCGGTCCGGCGGTGGCGAGGCGTCACTCCGGAAGATCACGAACACCGATCCGTTCGGGTCCAGCCGGAGCGGGATAAGCGTACGGCCTCCCTGCTCGTTGTAGACGGTAACCGGTTCGACGCGTCCCGTGTCTGGCCACCACAGTTCGGGTCGCTTCCCCTGCACGCGGAACGTGCACAGGTATTTCCTTGGCTGCCCGGTAGCGCTGGCTACGAAATAGACATCGCTGCCATCGATCGTGCGGTGGATATACCGGATCTGCTGGCCTACGGCCACGCCGAGGCCACTGAAGTCCGGCGGCGCATTCAGCCCCGTGAGCACATCCTGCAGCGGCCTTCCCCATACAACCTTTCCCTTACCATAGCCGTGCTCCGTGATACTTATGCCGTCGCAGTCGCCCCAGAGCTTGCGCGCGCGTTCCCGTACCTCTTTATCGGATTTGGGATAGTCGGCCAAGCTCGGTGACTTGGACGGCCGCGGTCCCACCACTGTGGCCCCCGCCTCGACCAGTTCGCTGATCTTGCGCAGCAGGGCTGGCGTCATCGCGTCGCCAGACGGCAGGACCAGCACCCGGTAGCTCATACCGTTGGGCAGGACCAAGCGGCCATCGCGGACCGTCACCCGGGTCAGCAGGACCTCGGAAGGGAGACTGTCGTAGTCGTATCCGGCGGGCATCGGCGGCTGCAGGCGCTCCGTGTCCGGAAGTTCATTGGGCGCCTTTTCGCTGCTAAGGTAGGCAACATCCGCCACGAACTGACCTTGCTGCAGCAGGTACTGGCAGCGAGCGAGGTAAGCAAGCCATGCCCGAGACTGCTCCCACCAGGTGTTCGTGCGTTCATAATGAATGCCCCACGGCCCCATGGTCATGCCGGGCTTGCGATCCAGCCAGGGCTGCGCAGAGTATCGATGGAACACGAAGCGGTTGACGCCCAGCGTGAAGGCTTGGTCGCCCAACGGCTTCAACCGGAACGGATGGTTCTGCCACTTCCCGTTAGCCGGTACGGCCGTGAAGGATTCCGCCGCGACAATCGGCCGGCCGTAAACGTGCGCGGCCGACGCCATTTCCTTGTTGCAGGAACTGGGTATCTCCCCGGTCCAGAACTCACTCATCGGCACATCCGCGCGGCCGCCGTAAGCAACATCCTCCAGGGGGCCTCCGCCGTAAGCTTCTATCGACAACGACAGTCCATGCTGGTGGCTGATTTCCCTCATGTGTCCGGCGTAGTTCTCGAGCAGCATATCGGCAACCGTCCGCCGCAGGTCCCGCAAGAAGCGCTCCGAAATCTCTGAGCTTTCCACAGCACGGCCTGTGAGGATGGGGAGGTAGGGGAGCAGATCATACCCACGCCTCTTCTGGAATTCCTCGCGGAAGCCCGCCGTCCAGTTCTGCGAGCCGGTTTCCCAACTGTCGATGTGCGTCATCGTCAGGGCCTTTCCGCCGATGGCCGCTTGGTCCTCCAGAAGCTTCCCCATCAACCCCGCGAACTGCACTTCCACCGCCTTCTTGCTGAGCTTGTCGCACTCGAGGCCGAGGCTTTCTTCCGGCGCCGGATGGTTCATTTTCCCGGTGGAGGTGTGTCCGATGCGCAGCAATGTCCACTTGCCGGCGGGGACGTCCCAGGTGAGCCGCCCGTCGCGATCCATCTTGGCGCTGAGATCCAAAACCTGATCCCGGCGCACCGCCATCGCCGACGACAGGGCGGGCTCGGCAGAAAACACATCCTGGCGAATGTAAGCCGCTTTCCCAGGAATATCTTCAATCCGCAAGTCCGCGTGCAGGTTCACCTCGCCGAGCGGAATGCCCTTGGCAAAGGTTTGGAAGAACCAGTCTTCCGTTGGCGGTTTCAGGACGATCCTGTAGTAGCGAGCAGTCACTTTCGGGAAGTTCACCGAAGACACCGGCCAGCGCAAGGTAAGCGGGCGAATCGATTGGAAGTGCTGGCCATCGTCGGAAACCTCCAGCGTCCCCTGGAGTTCGGAGTTCCAAGGGTCCAGAGCGACTGTCAGGGCCTGCGCTGTGAAGGGCTCAGGAAATTCAATATTCAGGTACTGCGGCTGGCCCGCTGGGGGCAATGGCAGTAACGCAACCGTACCGGGGTTGCCATCGATTAGCTTCGCGGCATCGAAACTTTTCCGCTCGGCGCCATACGTCAGCCGGGGCGAGCGTTGGGCCATCCGAACGCTCTCTGCCGGCGGCGTAGGAAAAGCCAACACGGTGATGTCGCCGTAGTAGTCGCGGACCGTCTTCGGTTGGGGAAGCGTTCCCCTGAAGCGCGTCGGACCCTGGAGGTCTGTCTCACTCCACACCAGCACCTGCATGGATAATTCCGGCGTTATCCAGGGGCCAGCGCTGCCGCACCAGCCGCCATCATTGTTCATGTTGATGGTGATGCCGAGCCGCGTACCTTCCTTCACGGCGTGTTGGATCATCTCCCTCCACAGGGGGCTCAAGAAGCGCGCGGGCCCTTTCGGGACGTACTGGTCCACCTCCATATACAAGACGCCGCGAATGCCTACCCGGTGCATCGCCTCGAAGTCAGCCGTGATGCCTTCGCGAGTGAGGTTGCCGTCGGAGACAAACCAGTAGACCCACGGCCAGGCCGAGTCCGGCGGATTTCGGAAGCTGTTTGCCAGGTCACGGTCGGCAGCCAGCCCGCCGAGGCGGGTTACCGCCCAAAGTCCAAAAAGCGCGATTCCCATCAGGCTTCGTCTTGTCATGACACATCTCCTATTTTCGATTGCCGATTGTCGATTGCCGATTTTCGATTGCGAGACCACCTTGACGGCTCAGTCGACAATCGGCATCCAGCAATCGGCAATCAGCAATCGTCAATTAGGACGCTCTTGAGCCGCTCGGGGACCAAGGGATCGTACAAGGGCAGCAAGAAATCCGCCTCGGCGCGTATGCGCGCATACGCGCGTAAACACTCCTCCAGACTCTCCATGATCCCCAAGGGGATCTTCTCCTCGACGTTGCGGTACTTGAAGAAACAATCGGAAGCTACGACCTTCCCGGCCGCGGTATGGACGGTATAGGCCATGGAAGAACGATGGTGGACCCCCGTCCAGAAGGCGCGGATTCCCGGCAGGATTTCATCTTCATCTTCCAGCAAGCGCAATTTTTCCGGCGCGGCAATATCCAGGTAGTGAAGTACGTCGTCGGGGATGCGAAGCTTTCGGGGGATGTGCATTTCGTATTTTGGGGCATGGAAGTCTTCAATCCACCCTCGCTTGGAAATACAGACCGTAGCGTTCACAAAGAGGGGGATGTTCCCCGTCGCATAGGCTTGCAGCGGTGTGATCAATAGATAGTCGACGTCTGAGGGCTTTATTCCCACCCGGGCCAGCGCATTCTGAGGGCGTTCGCTTCGCTGTCGAACCATTTGGGACCGCGGATCGATAGCTTTTTTCCAAGCCTTGTTTAGAGCTCTCAAATCCTCGGGCGGGCCTGTATTAATGATTAGCGTCTTGCCCGCGCCGCGAATAACCACCATCCAGAAGTGCAGCGCTTCCCACGTATCCCAGGCGCTCAACCAGTAGACTTCGGGCCCGGGAACTTCGCACTGCCCCATCTTCAGCACCTGAATCTCGTAGGTCATGCGAGTCTCCTTGTAGGGGCGAGCGGCGCTCGCCCCGGGGCCGAACGCCGTTCGGCCCTACTTCCCCTCGAGGGGTTTCGATTGATAGGGCTCTTTGCTGATCAACTGGCTGGTCATTCCTCCGTCGGCGAGAATGTTGGCTCCGGTAATTGATCCCGCGCGGTCACTGAGAAGAAAAGCGGCCAGCTCACCGATTTCCTCCGGCTCGATCACGCGTTCGATGGGGATGTTGGACTTCCAATACGCATCACAGAGTCCCGGATCCGGGGCGGCCGCTTGGATTTCCTTCCAGATTTGGGTGTTCAGTAACCCTGGTGAAATTGCGTTCACCCGGATGTTTCGTGTGGCAAGTTCTACAGCAACGCTCTTGCCGAAGCCAACCATACCCCACTTGGCAGCGTCATAGGGACCCGAGCCCGGCAGCACGGCCTGCGTATGAACGCTGGCGATATTGATAATGCTTCCCCCGGGGGGATTTTGCTTAAGCATTTGCCGGCATACCTTCTGGGTGAGAAAGAAGGCGCCGCGCAGGTCAACCCCGATGACGCGATTCCAATCCGCAGGGGTCGTATCGAGGAAGGGCTTGGCAAAATTGACGCCGGCGTTGTTTACCAGGCCGTCGATGCGGCCGAACCGCGTGACCGTCGCCTCGATGAGCCGGTCGAGATCGGCGTCATCGCTCACATCGCAGCCGACAGCCTGGGCTCTTGAGCCGAGCGCCTGCGCGACTTCCCGCGCCGCACCTTCGCGAACGTCGCAGATCACCACCTGGGCGCCTTCGCGATAACAGACACGCGCGATCCCTTCGCCCAGTCCCCCCGCCGCACCCGTAACGATGATAGTCTTCTGCGCGAGCAGCATCCGAGATACCTCCTCCGCAAATGCATATCTCCGCCGTGCAGAAAGCAGAAAGGCTTTTGACTTCTGACTTCTGACTTCTAGCTTCTGACTTCTTTAGTACGTGGCGCGTCCTCCACTCGCATCGTAACACTGCCCGGTAACAAAGCTCGCGTCATCCGAGGCCAGGAAGTGAACGACCGCGGCAACCTCTTCCGGGCGCCCCAGACGGCCCATGGGAATCTTGCTGATCAGGTATTGAATCTGTTCCGGGGAAAGCTGCTCCAGAATAGGCGTCGCAATGACTGCCGGCGCAACGCAGTTCACGTAGACCCCCTTGCTCACCACTTCCTTGGCCAGCGCCTTGGTCAAGGCGATGACGCCGGCCTTCGCGGCCGAATAGGGGATCATGTTAGGGTTGCCTTCTTTCCCGGCCATGGAGGCAATGTTCACGATCTTTCCGTAACCCCGCTCGAACATGTGGGGAAGGACGGCCTTACACCAAAGAAATACGCTCGTGAGGTCAAGGGTCAGAACGTGATTCCACTCTTCCAGAGTGACCTCGCCGATGGGCGCAGCCCGTCCGGCGATCCCTGCGTTGTTGATGAGGATGTCGATCTGTCCAAGTTCGCGCAGGACCCGCTCGGCGGTTTGGGCAATGTCGGCTGCGCAGGTCACATCGCATCGAATGGCGAGAGACCGCCGACCCTGCGCGCGAATCCGCTCGGCCACTTTCTCCGCCCCCGGCAAATTCAGATCCACAACGGCAATGTCGGCGCCTGCCCCGGCCATACGGAGTGCCGTGGCTTCGCCAATTCCCTGAGCCGCCCCGGTAATGATTGCCACGCGATTCGATAAGTTCATGGCTATACCCACATTATTAGATTCTTACCATGCCAATGTGCGCAGCACGCGTTCAACAATCCGCGTTGCTCCGTCACTTTAGACTTTCGACTTTCAACTTTCAACCTTGCCGGTGAGCGAGTAGCGCAGACCTGTTTTGGAGGTCTGCGGTTCGTCCCCCATTGACAGCAAAAAGCCGCGGACCTGAACGACAGGTCCGCGCTACGCTTGCTACGGGCCCTCTTCAGTACCCTGCTAGGGAACCGTAGCCGGGGGAAGGATACCACGACCCGCTTATGCCGGAGTAGGGTGGGTACCTGGAAAAGTCAGCAGTGTTGAGTCAGAGAAATTGGAACGAATTCCCCCGCGGTCAAGAGGGGCCCGGTCGAACTACGCCATGTTGATGTCACTGTCTGGCCTGACGGTATCCCCCCACGCCGAAACCGAGGGGGATGGGAAGCCTACGCGGATATAATTCACGACTATGCTGATCGCGGTTAGGCGGCCAAATGCTTTTTCGGATAGGTGGGTGATCTTGTCCCTGCTAGGCGACCCACAACGCGCGAGATTTGCGCCACGCTGGCCTCGAATCTCTTCGCGTGGGCGGGCTTGTGAGGGCTGCAAGTGCAGGTCTTGGCGTGCATGTGGCACGTCCCGCAGGTTATTTAACGCCATGTTTTTCAAGATTTGGGGCTTTCCTCGCCGCCCGTGCTCAAAGGCCGCAACCCTACGAGGCAGGTTCGCGCGCCTTGCTACTCTGCCCGCAGGGCCGGAGGGAAGCAGAGGGGTGGGCAGCGCTTTGACGGCTTCCGAGAGAAGGTTAAAAGGAGGCAGCCTGGGGTACACTTGCAGCTAGCCGGGCGCCCAAGGCGGGAATACCCGTATTATGCCAGGCTCAAGCGATGCGGAAGGGAGAAGACCCGTGGCTAATACTACGCGACGAAGCTTTCTGACCGGGACCGGAAAGGGCTTGGCGGCAGGACTGGCTGGCACGCGCAAGTCTACCGAAAGAAGAGGCGACCCCGGCGAAACCCGCTCGCCTGGGTTGCTGCCAGGCGACCCACACGATTTGCCCGCCAAGGACCAGCGGTTGAAAGTGCGAACGCTCGACACGCCTCGAGTGCCGCCACAGTTAGATTCCCGGACGAAGTGGGAAGCTCGTGCGGCGCGGTTGCGGGAGCAAGTGCTTGCCGCCGCCGGGTTGTGGCCATTGCCGAAGCGCACGCCGCTGCGCGTTCAAATCTTTGACCGCATCGAGGAACAGGACTTTTCGGTCGAGAAGGTCTATTTCGAAAGTTACTCCCGATTCTACTGCACGGGAAATCTTTTTCGGCCGCGCGAGGGCGGCCACAAACCGCCGTTCCCCGGCATTCTCTGCCCGCACGGGCACTGGAATTACGGGCGGCTGGAACACAGCCCGGCAGACGAAAACGGCTGCTCCGTGCCGCAGCGCTGCGTGAACTTCGCTCGACAGGGTTACGTCAGCTTCGCCTATGACATGGTGGGACGGAATGATAGCTTCCAGGTCCCGCATGACTATGGCCGCGATCAAAAAGCCCCCTGGGGCCTCGCGCCGGAAAGTATGAGGCTGCACTTGTGGGGGGTGAGTCTGCTCGGGTTACAGCTCTGGAATTCGATTCGCGCGCTTGATTTCCTCTCGTTGCTCCCTGACGTCGACCCACAGCGGATCGCGGTGACCGGCGCTTCCGGAGGCGGCACACAGACTTTCCTGCTCACCGCCGTAGATGAGCGCGTGAAGGTGGCGGCGCCGGTGAACATGATCTCTCACTTCATGCAGGGAGGGTGCTTGTGCGAGAACGCGCCGAACCTGCGCATCGACACCGATAACATGGAAATTGGTGCGCTGGCTGCGCCTCGCCCTCTGCTCCTGGTGTCGACAACTGGGGATTGGACCCGCGATAGCGAGCGGATCGAATACCCAGCTATCGCCGCAATCTATGGCCTGCTCGGCGCTCGCGACCACGTTGCGCACGAGCAGTTCCACTACCTTCACAATTATAATCGCGCGAGCCGCGCGGCGGTCTCTCGGTTTTTCGCCCGCTCGTTCAGTAAAGAGCCGGGAGAAACCGCTTTGGGCCAGGCGGAGGAAAAGGGAGGCTTTTCGCTCACGCCCGACCGGCTGCTGGTCTTCAGCCGGCGCCTGCCGCCAGCCGACGCAGTGGATGCCAGGCAGCTCATGGATAACTTGGTTGCGTCAGCACGGGCTCAGTTGGAGGCGGCGCGACCCCAGCGCTCCGAACGGCTTGAGGCCTACCGCAAGCAGTTCGGTCCTGTGTTCCGCGCGGCGCTGATGGCCGAATCACCGTCACCTGATGAGCTTCGCTGGTGGCCAGCGAACGATTTGGTCCAGCGGTCTGCGAGGCAGAAGGGAAACGGGGAGCGCTTGATCTTGTCGCGCGCTTCGGTAGGAGACCGCATTCCAGCCGAGGTGGTCAACCCGCGAAGAGGCGTTCAGACGGCCGCGTTGATCGTCAATCCCGATGGCGCAAGAGCCGCACTCGGCACGGCGGAATCTCCTGCACCCATGGCAGCAGAGTTGAGGAAACGCGGTTGTCTTCTTTTTTCCATTGATGCATTTCAAACCGGGGAGGCCCGTGACGCGGCACGGAAAATAGAAGCCGACTTTTTTACGACCTATAACCGCACCGATGACTTGCAGAGGGTCCAGGACCTGCTGACCGCCGTTACCTATTTGAGGCTGGCTTGGAGACCGCAAAGGATTGTAGTCATCGGCGAAGGTTTGGCGGGACTTTGGTGCTTGTTGGCGCGACCCTTTTTCTCCACTCCGTGTGCCGTAGCCGCTGATGTCGCCCGTTTTGACAGTGGGAGAGACGAAGCTTACCTGGACAAGTTACATATTCCCCTTTTGCGGCGTGCGGGAGACTTTCAGACCGCGGCCATGCTAGCTGCACCTTGGCCTCTGATTTTGCACGACGTGGGCAGCCTGTTTAGCACTGAGGCCTTTACTCAAGCTTTTGCTTTTCAGGCTGCGAGCGCGCGCCTGCGCATATCAAGCACCGAGCTGCCGCCCGCCGAGATCGCAGCGTGGCTGCTGACCTGTTGGGAGGGTGGCTAGGTAAGTACGGGTGGGTCGCTGACTCTGCGTCACGCGGCTGGCAGCGAGAAGGGCGGTTTGGGGACGGTCAGGAGACTCCAGTGTCGCGCTACCGAATTAAGTGGAACATCGGGTTGTACTAATACAAACGCAAGAAATAATGTGCATTGCGGTGGTCGAAAGGGAACAAGTCGAACCCCCTCACTCCTGCCCCTCTCCCCCAAAGGGGGCGAGGGGGAAAGAAACTCATGGATAGTAGCCCTCGCCCCTTGAGGGGAGAGGGTGTCCGTCAACTGACGGACGGGTGAGGGGTGGGACAACACCCTGCCGTGATGTAACTTTTGAATTGATGGCAAGCAGGGAGGAAGTCATGCGGCGCTCTACGCTCGCCTTGTTAGCTGGCATTGTGAGTGTGTTATGGGGACTTGGCTGGACCGCGGATAGTTTTCAAGCTGGGCAGACGGAATCGCGGGCGGAGTTGGGAGATCGGCTCTCCCAATGGGCAACCATCGAGGCACACGACAAGGGTGTACCTGTTTATGCCTTCGGGTATACGTACGTCTACGGCGTCAGCCCTGACTTTGCGCCGGGAGTGATTTTGCAGGAGGGCAACAATGCGCCGGCAACGAAGATTCGCCCCAAGAAGTCCTGGGAAATTAAGGACAATTTTTTCGGCTCGACACCTGCCCGGGAACCTCGGACGGCCGCCAATGACGACCAACCGCTGCTGGGCGTGCACTTAATCGACGGGGATATCCTCAGTATTTGGTCGAGCCGCGGGCAGAACCAGCCAACTGTTCAGCCTGAATGGATCAGAATCGACCTTCCCCAGGAGGCTTTTATCAACCGCGTCGTTCTGGTAGGACACCCGGAAGGGATGGGTACGGGAGGTCCCTCTGAACCCGGCCTGGAGCCGGCGAAAGCTGGTCAAGCGTTTCCACGCATGCTGGAAATTCGCGCCAGTCGCGACGCTTGGCACTTTGATACGGTCTACCGAGCGGATTCCTACACTCCCCAAGATATCAGGGGCCGAAACGAGATCCGCTTCAACCCGCGCCTGGCCAAGCAAATCTGGATCATCGGGTCAGACCTTCCTCCCACATACTATTTTGGCCACTGTTTCTCCCTTGCGGAAGTGGAAGTCCTGGACACGAAGGGCGTTAACCTCGCGCTGATCAGCCGGGGAGCGGGCGTGCAAGTCTCTTCCACACACACGGGATTCGCCATGGATCGCTTTACGCAGGACATGCTGTGGCCGATCCAGTACGACTTGGGGTACAAGTGGACTCGCGTCGGCTACGACATGAGTCTCTTTCAATGGGCCTACGTGGAAAGGGAGAAGGGGAAGCTCCACGTTGATGATCGAGCCGAGGCAGCCGTCACCGAGGCGGTGAAAAACGGCCTCCAGGTGGTTATGACCCTGGATAAAGGGAATTGGCTCTATGCGCCCACCCCTCGCAAGCTTGACCGCACGCGCGACCTGATAGAGACCTACTCGAACAACCCCGGTTGGCAGAAGATCGTGCTGGAATACCAACCCCAGCTCGACGGATACCTGGACTACGTTCGGTTCATGGTGCGGCAATTCAAAGGTCGCGTTAAGGTTTTCGAAGCATGGAACGAGTGGGGTCCTTACTCTTACGAGGAAGGGAAGAAGTATGCCCGGCTGCTGAAACGGGTGATTCCGATCATCCGCCAGGAAGACCCTCAAGCGAAGATCATGCCCGCTTCCTCGGGGTGGCTAATTGCGGACGACTTCGGATTCTTCAAAGCATTGGGAGACGAAGGGCTGCTCTCGCAAGTCGATGTAATCGGATTCCATCCTTTCTACGATCCTTCCCCGCTCGATCCTTATCTCATGTCCTTCGCCTCCGACTTTCCGCGCTTTAAGAAAATGATGGAGGGATATGGGTTCAAAGGATCGTACATCGCCAGCGAGTGGGACTTCTTCTCGGCTTACCCCCCTTCGGACCTTCCCGGTTACGTCAACCGCGAAGCGCACAGTGAGATGCAAAAGGCAATCTACTCCGCCCGCCTGGCCACCACTTTCGCCCATCTGAATATTATTAACCTTTGGAACGAGACCTTCCAGACCATGGAGACGATGCGGGGCTTGAGCCTTCTGCGCAACACTTTCCCGAACGAGGTTATCTGTCCCACGCAACCGGAACCTGTTTACTACATGGCGCGGACGCTCTCGACGGCTCTGGAAGATGTGAAAGGCTACGACCTGCCCGTGGCCTTCAGCAATGACCGCCGGGAGGTTACGCACTGCGGCTTCCTCCGGGGGAATGGGGAGAGGCTGCTGGCGCTTTGGTTGCCGGGAGTGGCCGAGGAACGAGGAGAGGAAGGGACATTTCTCGCCACCGATGTGGTCCTCAAAGGCGTCAAGGGACGAAATGCGTCGATCATAGATGTGCTGAATGGAACAGAGCAACCGCTTGTGGCCGACCAAAGTGCGGAGGGGATGTTATTCCGGAATATCCGCGTACAGGAATGGCCACTGATCATCCGGGTGCCAGAATGAGGAGAGGCGTTTTGGACCCCGGCGAGTTGCTTCTGGTGCGCCGCAACGCGCGCGCTGGGCTATCGGTTGCAGTGATGCGAGGAAGGGCGCCGAGGCAGTCAGCTATCATTACCCTGATCCTCGAAGTGATCTACTGGGGGTAAATCAACCCTTTCTTGACGGCATACAGGACCAGTTCCGCAGTCCGGTGCAGGCCAAGCGTTTCCATGACGTGCGAGCGGTGGACGGCAACCGTGTTGACGCTGATGTTCAGCAGCGTGGCAATCTCCTTGTTGGATTTGCCCTGGGCGATGAGCTGCAAAACTTCCTTCTCCCTTAGCGTCAGCCGCTCGTGGGGTTCCTGGCGGGAATCTTGGAAGGATCCTGCCTTCAAGCTCTCCAGGACAATCTGGGAGATGCCCGGGCTGAAGTAAGCCTCTCCTTCCGCCAGAGCCCGGACGGCCCGCGTGAGGTCCATTTCGATGGCGTTTTTCAGCATGTAGCCTTTGGCGCCCAATTCGAAGGCTTTGCGGACATAAGCCTCGTCGGAGTACATGCTGAGGATGAGGATCCTGGTAGCCGGGTCGATCTTGAGGATTTCGGCGGTGGCTTCCAGGCCTCCGAGTTCCGGCATCGAGAGGTCCATCACCACCACGTCCGGTTTCACTTCCTTGCATTGTTCGATGGCCTCGAGGCCGGTTCGCGCCTCGCCCACCACCGTGACTTGCGGGTCGTCTTCCAGAATGCGCCGAAAGCCCTGGCGCACCAGGGTATGGTCCTCGGCAAGCAGAACTCGAATTTTCTTTTCGCCAATGTTCACTGCCATGGGTCAGCCCACCTTTTCCGCCGTTGGGCGGAGTGCCTCCCGATCAACGGGAATGCGGACGTTCAGCACAGTGCCTTGACCAGGAGCGGAGCGGATGGTGAAAGTCCCGTTCAGGTGCTGGGCGCGCTCGCGCATACCCATCAAGCCGATGCCGTTACCCGGGGCCCGGTCCATTTCACTGGCGAGCGCGAATCCGGCGCCATTGTCGCGGACCTCCAGGCTAAATTCGCCAAGCTTTTCGCGCAACACTACCCAGGCTTCCTGAGCTTTGGAATGCCGCGCGACGTTGTTAAGCGCCTCTTGGAGGATGCGATAAATGTGGATAGCTTCCTCGCGGGGAAAGAAGCCCTCCGTAAGATCGCGTTCCAAGTGCACCTGGATGCCCGTCTGGCGGGAGAACTGCCGGACAAACCATTCCAGGGTTTCCTCTAATCCGAATTCGTCCAGCATGGCGGGGCGGAAAATCTGCGAGCTGTCCCGAACATTCTCCAGGGTTTCCGCGACGATCTTCTTCACTTTCTGCACTTCCTGAACGAAGATGGAATTCTTCTCCAGGCCTTTCTGCTCCGCCCGGCTGAGCATAGCACCCAAAGCCGTCAAAATCTGCCCGAACTCATCGTGCAAGTCGCGCGAAACCTTCTTGAGGGTTTCTTCCTGGACCTCAATCAGCTTCCAGGAGAGGTTGCTCAGTTGCTGGGATTGGGCCTGAAGTCTCTCCGCAAGGTGATGGAGCCGCGTAAAGGTTTTGCGGTTGGCCTGAAGCGTGTAGAGTCCCGTGGCCAGCGCCACGAGGAACAGGACGCCGATCAGCAGCAGGATGTCTTTCTTGACTTTTCCATACACCAGACTGACTCGCTCGCCCGCCTCCGCTTGAGCCTGGTCGTTCAAGGTGAGCAGCCGGGACACGATCCGTGAAATCACCTCCCGTTTTTCTTCCAACTGAGATCGGATCAGGTACCGGGCCGTGGCCTCGTGGCCCTGGTCGGCCAGGGTGAAAGCTTCGTCGGCGATCATCCAGAAGTCCTCAAGAACGCTGCGCAATTGCCGTCTCTCTTCGTCCCCGGCCGGTGTATTCACTGCGTACCGTGCTTCGAGGGTAAGCGCCTCGTCCATGTCCTGGCGTACGCGGATGAATTCGCCCTTCCAGTAGAAGATGGGATAGCGGCTTTCCGGCAGGGTCATGTCCCGAAGCGAGATGGCCAGCAGGTAAGTGGCGTCTTGCACGCGCAAGAGCTGCAAGGAGGCCTTGCGGTTCTTCTGCACCACGTTGGCCTGGAAGTCTTCCAGCCACCGGATCTCGTGGAGGGTGTACACGGCAAAGACCATGAAGATTGCGAGGGTAACGCAAAGGCCTACCCACAGGCGCACCGCGGGCGACGGGATCTCGCTCAGCAAGTCGTGTGCGGGTTGGGGCTTGCGCATGCCTTGATCTTTCCTGCCTATCAGGTACACCTTAGCGCATTGCGCGGATTGCATCAACGGGGATACGGATTTGCGATTTTCGACCCCGCCCCGGCCGGGGCCGTGGGTTGCCGATTTTCGATTGGAGAACCAGGGCGCCAGCCAACCGTCAACCGTCCATCGACGACCGGCAATTGCACAAGGAGTTTTCGTCAGGCGGAACCAGCGGCTTCCAGGACCTACGGATTCTTCGGGCTCCTCCCCCGGTCCGTATACCTATTGACAATTCCCTTAATGTATGATAGGAGACTCTTGCGTTGAGACAGGAAACCGCCCCGGTCGGCGCTTCCAGTCCCCGTTTTCGGTCACTGAGTTAGCCCCGGTGGACGCCCACGTGCGGATTTGGCGGCGTTTTTGTGGCCTGGCAACCAGCCTCGGGGCATTCGCAACCCTGCTTCTGAGTCCCTGCTTTCCCGCCCATGCCGGGCAAAAGCCCGATCAATCCGAAGTCTCCAGCCATGAAACCCAATCCACCTTTCGACTGCGTGTCGAGCGCAACGTAGTGGTTGTGCGCGTGGTCGTGCGCGACTCCAAGGGGCGCGTGCGCCGCAACCTGGGCAAAGATGATTTCAGCTTGTTCGACAATGGCAAGCCCCAAGTCATTTCCGCATTTTCGGTGGAGGAAGTCAGCGCTCCACCCGTGCCCGTGCAAGCCCCGGCGAAGGAAGAAGCAAAGCCTGCGCCTGTGCCGGAAGCACCCTCGGTTCCCAGCACCCCCCAACGCTTTGTAGCGCTGTATTTTGACGATCTGCACATGGCGATTCCCGATGTGGGGCGAAGCCGTGCGGCGGCTGACCGATATCTCGCCTCCGCGCTACAGGCGCAGGACCGCGTGGCAATCTTCACCTCGTCCGGCGTGGGCGAGCTGGAGTTCACGGACGACCGCGCTAAACTTCACAAGGCGCTTTCTCGCCTTCAGCCGCGGTCGAAGGCCTTGCCGACGGCCGATGCTTGCCCACAAATCAGTGAATACCAGGCATATCTGATCACCCAGCTACATGACGACGACGCCGCTAGTATCGCTAGGGCGGAAGCCATTAAATGTGATTGCGGAGACCCGCCCGAGGACCCCTGCCCAGACATGGCCGCGCAGAGAGCGGACATGGAAGCGCACCAGGTTTGGAAGCTTGCCGACCTCCAATCGACGTACGCCCTGGACAAACTCGCGCAAGTAGTGCGCCGCCTCGCCACCATGCCCGGGCAGCGCAATCTGCTGCTTGTCTCCTCGGGGTTCCTTTCCGCCACGCATGAACTTGAGGTTGAAGAGATTATTGACCGGGCCTTGCGCTCCAGCGTAGTCATCAGTGCCCTGGATGCCCAAGGCCTATATACCTATGGCGGGAATCCCAACCCGGTTTTGCTCCTCAGACGGCTTGATCTGGAGGCACAAAAGTCGATGATCGAGCACCAGGGCCTTACGGTGGTCCGCGATGTCTTGGCAAATCTGGCCGCGGGGACTGGGGGCACGTTCTTCCACAACAGTAACGACCTTGACGAAGGGTTTCGCACCGTCGGCGCCTTTCCCGAAGCTTATTATGTCCTGACTTTCTCACCCCCGGATCTCAAGGCGGATGGCGCATTCCACACGCTCAAAGTGCGCGTCAACTCACCCAAGCCTCTGACGGTCCAGGCGCGTCGCGGCTACTTGGCGCCGACCCCGCGTGGCGGGGCCGCCGCAGCAGGCGGGCCTAGCGAAACGCGAACCCAAGCAAAGGCAGAGGTTGAAAATGCGATCTTTTCCCAGGAAGAGTCGCATGGGCTTCCGGTGGAGGTACGCACGGAGTATTCCAAGCTCAACGAGCAGGAGGCGACGCTTTCGGTGCTGATTCACCTGGATTTGCGGGTGCTGCGCTTTCGGAAGGAACAGGGCCGCAATCTCAACGTACTGACTTTTGCGACCGCGCTGTTCGACCGCGACGGGCAATATGTGACAGGGAACGAGCGGGTCCTGGAATTGCACTTGAAGGATGAAACGCTGGAGAGGCTTTCGCAGCCCGGGTTCACCGTGGCAACCAGGCTGAGCGTGCGGCCCGGGACGTACCGGCTGCGCGAGGTCGTACGCGACGCTGAAGCCGGGCAAATGTCCGCCATGAATTGCGCCGTGGAAATCCCTTTTTGATGATGCTTAGGGCTTTTCCTTAGCGAGGTGGTGAAGGCCCTCGTTTCAAGAGGGTTTGAACATATTCTTGGAAAGCTGTTTCGAGCGTGCGGGCAATCTTTCCGGGAGCTTCGTAGTTCCAATCCGGGCTGATGCTTCCCACACCAGCCACTTCGCGGGTGGTGGAGCTGATGAAGACCTCCTCAGCGGAGGAAAGGTCTTCCGGGGACAGATTCTGTTCTTCGATTGCGATGCCCGCGCGGGAGGCGGCCTCTAGCAGCACCTCGCGGGTTACACCCGGCAGGCACCCTGACGACAGTGGGGGCGTCAGCACGCGGCCGGCGCGAACCAGGAAGAAATTGGCGGACGTGCACTCGACGAGGTGGCCTTTTTCGTTCAAGAGCAGGGCGTCGTCAAAGCCCTCTTGGTGAGCCTGCTCAAGTGCCGCCGCATTCTGGACCCACGACAACATCTTGGCCCCCGCCAGGCGGCTGAGGGAGAAAATGGCGTTAGGGAGAAGCTTCAGCCGATGTGCCGCGGGCCAGGCCACCAGTTCCCGCGTAAACCCCAGCAGGTCCGTCGCCGGCCGATCTTGAGCTTCGGCCCAGAGTCCCCCGCGGTTCTTCACGAAGAGGAGGCGCGCCACGCCTTCGCTGCGGTGGTTGGCTTCCGCCAGCTTGACCATCGCTTGCCAGACCGCCTCCAGCTCGCGCCCTAGCGTCATGCCTAGCCGCTCCGCGTCATGCACCATGCGCGCCCAGTGGCGATCGAACGCAAACGGGTACCCCCGGTAGATGCGCAACGTGGTGAAGACACCCCAGCCCATGAACAATCCCATCTGTCCAGGGGAAAGGCAGGCTTCCTCCAGAGGGACGATCTGTTCATTATGAAGAATAAAATGGTCCATGACGCGGAATTATCCCTTAAACAACTGCGTTCATTGCACAGGTCTTGCCAGAGGATAGGGCGCCCAGGGCCGCCAGCAGCGGCTGCGCTTTCAGCATCATCTCTTCGTGCTCGGTTCGTGCCTGGGAATCGTAGACAATACCTCCGCCCACGTTGAACGTCGCTACGTCCCGCTCGAGGAGCAGGGTACGGATCGCGACATTAAACTCCATTCTACAGCGGTTTGACCCGGGTAAACCGAAGATTATTCCCACGGCGCCCATCGAGACGCCGCGCGGGACGCGTTCGATTTCTGCCAGGATCTCCATCGCTCGGATCTTTGGAGCGCCCGTAACCGAACCACAGGGAAACAGCGCCCGCAGGATCTCCCCGAAGCCGATGCCGGGCCGCAGCGTTCCCTCCACGTGAGAAACCAGATGAAAGAGGTGGGGCAGGGGCTCCGTTTCCCAGAGACGCACCCGAATGGTCTGATAGCGGCAGATGCGGCCTAGGTCGTTCCGCAGCAGATCCACAATCATCACATTTTCAGCCCGATCTTTGGGGCTGGCGAGTAACTTAGCTCTCGTTTCCTCGTCGTCGTGAGCCCCGCGCGCGATGGTACCCTTGATGGGGCTGGCCAGAACCCGCTCGCCGAAAACGCGGAAGAAACGTTCCGGCGAGTTGCTCAGGATAGTGCGGTCAGGGCTTTTCAAAAACGCGCGAAAGGGCGCTCGGCTGCCTCGAAGACGCTGGTAGATGCGCTCTGCGGGTTGGCCCTCAAGGCCTACAGAGAATCGCACCGTTAGGTTCGCCTGGTAGATGTCTCCTGCGGTGATGTACTCGCGAATCTTCGTAACCGCCGCCTGGTAGGATTCCTGATCGAAGTTGGTGTGAAACTTCGTCGGTGGGCCCAGGTTGTCCAGCGGAGAGGTCCCGGCGGGGACAGCCAGTTTGCGGACTCGTGGGTAGTAGGCAAATGAGACGTCAGGCAGGGAACTAAGCTTCGCGAGCGGGACCGGCTCGAATAGGCGGCCCAGTTCATAGGAGAGGAAACCGATGGCCGCGCCCGCCGGGTATCGGGCCGCGTGGCAGGTGAGCCATCTCCCGAGCTCCTCAAACGCTTCGGGGCCGCCCTCCAGCACGCTGACCGGATTTGCCGCCACGTATGCCTGTGCACCGTTGCTTCCTAACCATCGCCCTTCGAGGACTGCCGGTCGGGCGTCGACGGGCCAGTGCCATATCTCGTTCAGAGGCGCGTCCTCCATGGTTTCGATATACCATTCCCGGGCGGGCTGAAGAGAGGGGCACGGTTGCGACGACTGGTTCCAGTAGAGAGGCTGCGACTACCACGGAACGCGCACCGTGAGAGGATAATTCAGGCGCAGACGGCAGCGAGTCTCGGGTGCCAAGTTGACGTCGTGCCCTCGTGGCCAGACGATTTCGTAGCCCATCAGGGCCGCCCCAGCCAGCGGCAGGAACTTAGAAAGCGCTGCGGGGCCTGTTGCGGCTTTCACGCCGCCCAACGCGCCCATGCCGGCAACACCGACCAACACAGACTTCCAGGAAAAGCCCCGGCCGCCAATCAGGTGTCCTTCCGCATCGAGGTGGAAATCAAGCGCTGGGACCTTCTCCAAAGATGCCAGAACTGCGGCCAGCGGTTCCTCTTGCCCATTCGGCAGCGTGATTCTCTCGAACCGCAGGCCGAGTTCAGCCGAGCGATGCCAGCGACCAGAGGAACGGACGTAAGTGACGCGGCCGTCCAGCAGACTCCCCGAAGGCAGCGCCACGTACCCGTTGACATAGACAGGCTGAAGCAGGCGCGCCGTGATGAAATCGTTCACGTGGTTGACTCGGGTGTGAATACCGGAAAGCACCTGTACCGGAACCTCGGTCTCCGCCGGCACCGTAAGAGTCTGACGTGGGCTTTGCACCGAGCTAAGCATCAGAGCGGACTCGCTCCGGTGGGTCAGGACGAAACGCGACGCAGCGTCTTGCGACCACGCGGCGAGCGTGCAAAGTGCTATCGCCAGGGCTGCCCAGAATGTCTTCGCCATCTTTGCCTGCCTCCTTAGGGAAAGAGCATCTGCCGCCGTTGGGCCCTTGCACCAACTTTACACTGGGCCACCTCACCGGCTGGTTTGTTGCTCGTCTCCAGTCAGCGCAGCCGATCGGCCGCTGCCCATTTTCGCGCTTCCAGGCGTCCGAAATCAAGGGTGGGCGGGAAACCTACACGACAGCCCGCAGCCTGCGCCCGAATTGCCCCGCGTTCAACTCTTTGACTTTTTGACTTCTTCAACCGTCGAAGAGTCGAACAAGTTGAAAAGTTGAAAAACCACCCGGCGCAGAGCCCAAGCTCGCGCCAGCCACTCTTCGACCACGAACAAAAAGGCCCAACCCCCCCCGGGTTGGGCCAGGAAACGCTGAAGCGGATGCTGCCTACCCAACCTTGACGACTTTGTCGGCCTGAGGACCTTTCTGCCCTTGGACGATCTCGAATTCGACGGTGTCACCTTCTTGCAAGGTCTTGAAGCCTTCACCCTGGATGGCCGAGTAATGAACGAAGACATCAGCTCCGCCGTCCTGGCCGATGAAGCCATACCCCTTGCTATTGTTGAACCACTTCACCTTACCTTGAAGTCTTGCCACTTGCGTCCTCCTTGAATTTACTTTGGGGTTGCTCCTCCCTGGATACGCTGAAAAAAGCAAAAGCCGAGAGTCCTATCGACCCCCGGCCCTACTTCCATGTACACGTTCCCGTCGAGAACACCCTGCTTACTCCTAACCTCCCTATTCATATACGCTCCTAGCCTGATTTGTCAAGGGAATATCGCAGTTTCAAGTAAACGGGTCTTGACCTGGGTCAAAAGGTTATCTTGGGACCGCTAAGCAGCCAGAGAATACCCACGAGTGTCTTCCCGTCGCGGATTTGCTTGCCACGAACCATTTGGAATAACTGAGCGCGAGTAAAGTGCCCGACCTGAATGCGCTCGTCCGCCTCAGGCCGAGCTTTCGAGCGCGTCAAGCCGCGCGCTTCCAGCAAAAACATCCGCTCGGTCAAGAAACCCGGACTGGAATAGAAGTCGCAGAGGAGCTTGAACGAACGCGCGCGGTAACCGGTCTCTTCGTACAGTTCGCGACGAGCGCTCTCGCGGGGAGTTTCGCCGGGCTCCATGCCGCCGGCGACCAATTCCCAGAGCCATCGACGTGTGGGGTATCGGTACTGCCGCACCAGCACCACACGCCCATCCACGAGGCAGGGAAGCACGACGACAGAACCGGGATGGCTAACCACCTCGCGCTGGGCGGTCACGCCGCCGGGCTCCATGACCTGGTCGAGCTTCAGTTGCACAACTTTCCCTGTGTAGATGGTCTGGCTGCTGAGAACGCGCAGGCGAGCACTCAACTCAGCTCTCCTTTCACGACGCACCGGTCTGAATTCGGCAGAGCGCACGTCGGCGGAATCGCATATTTCACCGTCGACCCACCTGCGCTGAGCAGTTTCACGGGGTTCCTATGCCCACTCACCCTGAGAGATCGAGTTTCTCGATGAGCGCTTTGGCGTCTTTGGGGGCCTCCGCGGCCTTCAGGGCGTCCCGGTCGTGTTGGATCTTCTCCTTGAGCTTGACGTAGGCGGCGTGCTTGGCCTTGTTTGCCTCCACCTCTTCCTTGGGGGCTGTGGGGTCCTGCGCAGCCCTTTCCAGACAAGTCAACACTCCGTCCACCATCGTGCCGTAAAGCGTCAGCTTGGTCAGGGTGCCTTTCTGGTGGAAGGTCTTCGCGAAATCCGCAAGGCTCTCTTTCCTTACCGTCACGACCAGCTCCGCCATGCTCTTCTTATATTCCCCCCCCATCGCTTCCTCATCTTTGCATGCCTGGGCGGAGAGTCGGGGCGACCCGACGAAGACCCCCAATCCAGCTCCCAGGAGGAAGATAATCCCTATCCTGCTGCCCATGGTTGCGCCTCACTGCGTAATTGTCGAGGTTATTGATGTTCCCCTCTCAGGACAGCCTTTGCTGGAGCCTGGGGGCCCAACTGAGCGCATGGTAGCACAAGACCACGGCGTTTTCCCTAATTGCTCGGTTTCATGTCGTGCAGCGCCACTCTATACCCGGCACCGGATGGCGCCCTGGACTGGACGGTAGCGCTCTGCGCGCGGTAGAGACGCTCCGGTGGAACGTCTCACGCCGAAGACGACCCACCCGAATCCCCGAAGGGGATTCACACAATAGCCGGGGGCACCGCCCGGAAGCCGGAACACCCCGACCCCCCCATGACCCTGAAAGGGTCGTACAGACCAGGGCACAGGCCCTATGGGGAGCCGTGACACCACCTCATGCGCCCCTTTCAGGGTCGGGCCTTGTGCGGTGGCTCGTCTTTCGGGGGCGTTGCCCCCGCCTATTGCCTGGTGCCCTTGCAGGGCACGACGACCCGCGCCTTGACTTTTGAGTCCAGCGTTGTGCCTGAGGATTTGCCTCGCTGATTCTCGCCCGCCGAAACGTCCGTTATAATGCTAGGGTACGATGGCGGGGTTCCCAAGGGCACGTTGGGCCGGTGATCAGCGGAGGAGAGTTTGTTCACAATAAAAATCACAGCCTTGATTGTGGATGACGAACAGCCGGCGCGCGATGAGCTGGCGTTTCTGCTGAAAGGCTTCCCCGATGTCGAGGTGGTAGGGCAGGGGAAGAACGGCGTGGAAGCCATTAACCTGATTCGAGAACTGGGTCCTCACCTGGTCTTCCTGGATGTGCAGATGCCCGGCCTTGACGGTTTCGGGGTCATCAAGAAGCTCCTGGAGAAAAAGGTGCGCCTGCCGTATTTCGTCTTTGCGACCGCCTACGACCAGTACGCGGTGCAGGCCTTCGAGGTGAATGCCGTCGATTACCTCTTAAAGCCTGTGGCGCGCGGCCGATTGGACAAGGCCCTCGCGCGTGTGCGGAGCATGATGGAGGCAGCAGAAGCAGCCCACGAGAAGCTCGACCGGCTGGTCCAAATGATGGAAGAGCGGCCGGTGGCACAGAAAAGCAAGTTGGTGGTCAAGAGCGGCGGTCGCCTGTTCCTGGTCGATTCCGATGACGTCATCTACGCCAGTATCCAGGACGGGGTAATCAGCATCGTGACGCGGGACATGGAAGGCCAGTCCAATTTTCGGACCGTAGAAGAGCTGCAAGGCAGCCTCAATCCCAAGACTTTCTGGCGTGTGCACCGCTCCTACCTGGTCAACGTGAACCGCATCAAGGAAGTGGTGCCCTGGTTCAAGAGCTCCTACCAATTGCGCATGCAAGACCGCAAGCAAACTGAAGTCCCCGTCAGCCGCGCCCAAACCAAGAGACTGCGCGAGTTGTTCAATTTGTAGCGGGGGTGCATGACTGCGGTGAATCTGTAGCGGCGGCCGGCGCCCGCCCCGGTGCAATTGGGGACTGCCGTCAATTTGTAGCCGTAGTCTATGGCGGTGGTCAGCCTCCCGCCTACTGCTTACTGCCTTCTGCCTGCTTGGAAAAGGGCCGCAGACCTATAGGGCAGGTCCGCGCTACCGCGCTGCCTATCGCATACCGCCTCCTGCCTATTGTTTTTTCTTCACTGGCACTTGGAAAAGTATTCCTGAATCGCTGTCACCAGACCCGCCATCGTCGACTCGTACGCTTCGATGGTGACGGTGAGACCAAGCTTGCGAAGGGTTTCAGAGGTGACAGGGCCGATGGAGGCGATGGCGACTCCTTTCACAACCTCGTCGATTTTGTTTTCCCCCACAAGTTTTGCGAAATTGGCGACGGTGGAAGAACTCGTGAAGGTGATCACGTCCGGGGGCGGTGTAAGCAGGCGTTCAAGTTCTCCGGCAGGGAAGTGCGGTAGCACGGTTTCGTATGCTTCGACCACCTCCACCCGCGCTCCTCTTTCGGTCAACACCCGAGGGACGACGTCGCGCGCGACCCTGGCGCGTGGAATCAGGAAGGCTTTGCCGCGCAGGTCGCGGTCCGCGAGGGCTTCGAGCAGGCCCTCCGCGCGGTATGCGCGGGGCATCAAGTCAACTTGTATCCCCGTCTTGGCGAACTCGGCGGCAGTCGCCGGCCCGATGGCGCCAATCGTCAATCCTTTCAGGTCGTGGACGTCGCCCCCGGAGACCCGCAGACGCGCCAGAAAATTGCGCACGCCGTTCACCGATGTCACCAGAAGGTAATCGAACTCCCCCAGGCGTCGGATGGCAGCGTCCAATGCTTCCCACGAAACCGGGTCGCGGATCTCGATGGTGGGAATCTCGATGACCTCGGCGCCCAGCGCGGCCAGCTCTTCGTGCAAGACCCCGGCTTGTTCGCGGGTGCGGGTGATCACGATCCGCTTGCCAAACAACGGCAGGCGCTCGAATCGGTTGAAGCGATCGCGCATGTTCACCACTTCGCCCACCACCGTAATGCCAGTCTGCAACGGACGACTGGCAACCGGCCACTGACAACTGGCAACTGACGGCTGACAGGTGACGATTGCAGGCCGCGGTCTAGAGCCCGGCGGCACGCACCGCATGCAGAATTGCTTCCGCGCCCAGTCTTAACAACTCCTCCGCCACCGCGGCGCCCAGGTGCTCGGGGTCTTCCAGAGGACCGGTCGCGGTGACGCGCAGAACCTGATCCCCCGTGTGGCTGGCCACGACCCCCCACAACCGTAACTGCGCGCCTTCGGGGGCGGCATGACCCGCGATGGGCACCTGGCATCCGCCACCAAGCTGCCGAAGCATCGCGCGCTCCGCCCTCACCGCCAGGTGAGTGGCCCGGTGGTCGAGTGGCTGGAGGGCGCGCTGGATGCGGGTGTCCGCCTGGCGAACCTCGAGCGCCAGAGCGCCTTGGCCGACGGCCGGGCACATCTGCTCGAGAGTGAAGTAAGCCGTAACGCGTCTCCGGAGACCCAACCGGTGGACGCCCGCAGCGGCCAGAACCAGCGCTTCGCAGTCGCCGCGGTCGAGCTTCTTCAGACGTGTGTCGAGGTTGCCGCGCATCGCCACGACTTCGAGGTCCGCGCGCAGAGACCGAAGTTGGGTTTGCCGGCGCAGGCTGCTGGTCCCCACGCGCGCCCGCGCCGCGAGCTCCCCCACCAGTCTGCCATCCCTGGAAATGAGCACGTCGCGAGCATCTTCGCGAGGAGGCACGGCGGCCACCACCAGGCCTGCGGGCTGGACGGTCGGCAGGTCCTTCATGCTGTGCACGGCAAGGTCCACCTCCCCGGCTATCAACGCCTCTTCGATTTCTTTGATGAAGAGGCCTTTGGTTCCGGCTTGGGCGACCGCCTGAGCAATGGATGCGGGGAAAGGCTGAGCCGACGAAACCTGCTGAAGCTTGTCGCCGGTGGTCTTGATGATGCGGATTTCCACCTCGTAGCCGGCGGCGGCAAGCTGGTCCTCAACCCAGTTGGCCTGCCACAGAGCTAGTTTACTCCCTCGCGAACCGATGACGATGCTCATAACAATTCTGAATTATGAATTATGAATTACGAGAGCAAGCCCCAGAGACAACCATCAGGCTCCAGTTCCTATGTGAGGCGATTGATAATTCATAATTTATAATTCATAATTCCTAATTTGCCCGCCATTTATCAGTTGCCCCAGCGATTACAGTCCGAAGATTTTGCGGATGAGCCGCACGAGCGCCACATGCTCAGGCTGCCCTGCGCCGTTTTTCAGTTCGGTGATGGGGCCATGCACGATCTTGTTCAGGATGCCGCGCGTCAGCGCGTCCACGGCGTCGCGCTGCTGGGGCGTTAAGTTGCTCAGCGGGCCACGATAGCGTTCCATTTCGCTTTCACGGATGCGGTTCAGGCGCTCTTCCAGGGCGACAATCGTCGGCACCACTTCGCGCGACGCCAGGCGCTTCATCATCCTCTGGACTTCCTGCTGAACAATTTGCTCGGCCCAAACCGCCTCGCGTTCGCGCTGTTTCTTGTTGGCCTCTACCACCTGCTGGAGGTCGTCGATGTCGTAGACAAAGGCATTATCGAGCTCGTTGACGGCCGGGTCGATGTCGCGCGGCACGGCGATATCCACGAAAAACATGGGGCGATGCTTGCGGGCCGCGAGTAGCACTGCGGCTTGGTCCTTGCTCAGCACAAAATGGGGCGCCCCAGTGGAGCTGATGACGATGTCCGCCCTGTTGAGGTAATCGAGGAGCTGCTCGAAGCGGATGGCGGTGCCGTGAAAGGCCGCGGCCAGTTCCACCGCGCGCTCGTAGGTGCGGTTGCTGACCAGGATGGCGCTGGCGCCGCTGCGCAGCAAGTGCCGGGCGGCTAATTCACTCATCTTTCCCGCCCCGATCACAAAGATCGTTTTGCCCTCGAGCGTGCCGAAGATTTTCTTGGCCAGCTCGACTGCGGCCCAGGAGACCGAGACGGCCGCCGTGCCCAGCGCCGTCTCCCGACGCACCCGGCGCGCCACCGCCAGCGCCTGGTTTACCACTTCGTTCAGCGTGCCGTTGAGCGCGCCTGCCTGGCGGGCGAGTGTGTACGCTTGCTTCATTTGGCCCAGGATCTGCGGTTCACCAAGGATCATCGAGTCCAGGCTCGACGCGACCCGGAACAAGTGGTGAACGACCTCCTGCTGGCGGTGCCGGTAGAAGAAGCGCTCGAAAGGGGCGAGGTCGCAATGGTGATGATCGGCCAGAAAGCGATGGATGATCGGCTCCGCCTCCACGTTCTGCTCCGCGGAGGCTGCTACCTCGACGCGGTTGCACGTGGAGAGAATCAGCCCTTCTCGGATCCCTTCGCGGTGCAGCAGGTCGGACAGGGCTTCGGGCAGGCGCGCTTCCGGGATGTTCATCTTTTCCCGGACTTCCACCGGCGCCGTGCGATGATTGATGCCGACGAGTACCAAATTCATAAAAAAAGCCGGGATTCGGGATTAGGGATTGGGGGTTCGCAAAAGCAATCCCCAAACTTGGGCGCACAACTGCGGTTCCCTAATACCGATTCCGATTCCCTAATCCCGATTCCCGAACCCCGAACCCCGATCGTCATGGAATCTGCCCCAGTTTCGGAATATACCCGTGCTGTCCGCTGAGCAGGCTGATGCCGACAAAGGTCAACATCATGGCGGCAAAGCCGAAAATGGCCACGTAAGCGGCGCGCCGCCCGCCCCAGCCGCCGCTCACCCGCGTCGAGAAGAGCCCCAGGTAAATCAGCCAAGTGATCAGTGACGCCAGGATTTTCGGGTCAAGTTCCCAGGGACCCTTCCAGGTCCGGCTGGCCCAGACAAAGCCCGTCACGATGCCCAGACTCAAGAAGGGAAAACCGAATACCAGGGAGCGGTAGGAAAGTTCGTCCAGGACGTCGAGCGACGGCAGCCGGTAGTAAAAAGCCCGAGGGTTTTTGGATTTCAATTCCTTCTCCTGCATCAGATACATCACGCCAGCAACGAACGTCAGGAAGAAACCCGTATAGCCCAAGATCGTCGAGCCGATGTGAACCAGCAGCCACCCTCCACGAAAGGCGGAAGAATCGAAGGGACGTTCGGCATGCAGCGCGGAAATGAGCGTCAGGAGGAAAACCAACGGCAGCATGAAGAGGCCGAGGGAAGTGATCCGGTAGCGCAAGTAGACGAAAAAGAAGGCCAGCGTCACCAGGAACGCATAAAACGACAGCGCGCCGCGCACGTCGGTGACCGGCAGGCGATGGATCCGGGCAGCTTGGGCGGCCAGGGCTAAGGCATGGGACAGCAGGCCCAAACCTAATGCCCCCAGTGAGGCTGTCGACAGAGAGGGGCGCCGGCGGATGACTGAAGGAAGAATCAGAACTATTCCGAGACCGTAAAGGCCCAGGGCAGCCCATAAGAACGCATCGCGCATAAATGCCTCAAGCGTGAAGCCCTACAAATAGAAATTATAGCATTTGCTGGTGCTCGCCTACCCGCCATCCCCCATGGCGAGAAGTTCATGCGGGGGGGCTAACAGCGAGGTGTGCGCTTGTGCTCTTTCCCCACGTGCCACCTACCATCTACCACCTACTGCTCTTGTGCTCTTTCCCTACATGCCACCTACCGTCTACCACCTACTCCTTTTGTGCGCTTGTGCTCTTTCCCTACGTGCCACCTACCATCTACCACCTACTGCTCTTGTGCTCTTTCCCTACATACCACCTACCGTCTACCACCTACTCCTCTATGGTGGGAAGTTCATGCGGCGCAGGAGGTCCTGGAAGCGCGGGTCGGAGCGCAGACGGTCAACCCTTGGATCCACTTTGAGAAGCTGGAGGGCGTTCGAGCGATCCTCGTAGGCCTTTTCCAACCACGCGAATGCCTGGTCGGGATCGCCCAGGGCGGCATAAGTTTGAGCTATTGCGTAAGGTGAGACATACCTTCGCTTCGAGAGCTCTTCCAAATGAGAGATAATGTTCAGGGCTTCGGTTCTCTTCCCCGCGGCCGCATAGCCGCGCGCGAGGTGTGCTGCTAGTGCTGGGTTGCCTTGTTCAAGAGCGATCACCTTCTGGTACTCTGAGATGGCATCTGCGTATAGCTTCTCTTGTTCATATGCCCAGCCGAGAAAAAGGTGTGCCGGATAAAACCCTGAATTTAGCTCCAGCGTGCTTCGGCATTGGGCAATGGCTTCGTCGTAGCGACGCGCGTAAAAGAAAACCAAACCCCCAGTCGCGTTGATCATGAGCGAGAGGGGGTCCAACTCCTGGGCTCGTTTTGCCTCTGCAATGGCTTCATTATGTCGCCCCATGGCCGATAGATACCCGGCGTACCAGTGATGAGCAGTCGCGTAGCTCGGATTGAGCTCAATGGCACGTTTATATTCCTTCTCCGCACCTACCCAGTCCCAGTCATACTTGAATCTGGCATCGCCCAGTGAGGTGTGGGCCTCGGCCAGTGTTTCGTCCATCTCTAAGGCTTTGAACGCGGCTGCCCTCTCGCGAGGGTAAGCTTCCTTGGGCGCCATGAAATTCCAAAATCCCAGGACAGAATAGGAGTCGGCCAACCCGGCGTACGCCAGCGCGCAGCCGGGGTCCTTTTCAATCGCCTGTTGGAAATACTCGATACCCTTTTTCAGGCCTTCTTCCGTGCGCAAATTCCAGTAATAGCGGGCTTTGAGTTAGGCCTCATGGGCGTCGGGGTTGACGGGGCGGGCGCCGGCCAAGCGCGCCTGTTCCTGGGGCGTCAGCGCGGCCTTCACCTCACCGGCAATCGCCCGTGTGACCTCGCCCTGCAAAGCCATGACGTCGGTCAACTCGCGCTCATAGCTCTCCGCCCACAGGTGCCTGTCCGTGGCCGCCTGAATCAACTGCGCCGTGATGCGCACCCGGTTGCCAGCTCGGAACACGGAGCCTTCGATGACACCGTCCACACCCAGGGCCTGTGCAATCTCACGTAGCGGCTTCTTTGCCCCTTTGTATTGCATCACGGAGGTCCGGGAGATTCCTTTCAGGGAGCTAATTTTGCTGAGGTTGGTGATTAGCTCGTCCGTCATCCCATCGGCGAAGTATTCCTGCTCCGGATCGCCGGAAAGATTCGCCAGCGGCAGCACGGCGAGGGATTGCATTTGTAGGGGCGGTTCGCGAACCGCCCCTACGATTGCTCCCAGCCGGTCGCGCAGGCCAGCGACGTTCAAGCCGAGGAGCGCGGCGAGCAGCATGAATGCGGCTCCGACCCCTGCCGCTGCCCAACGCCATCGCATCCTGTAGCGGCGCTCTATGAGCGCCGTCTCTTTCCGCCGGTCATAGACCGGCGCTACAGCCGCCCGGCCGGATTCCGTATCGCGTTTCAGGCGCTGTAAGTCGGCCCGCAGGTCGGAGGCAGTTTGATACCGCAGCTTGCGGTCTTTCTCCAGCGCCTTGCCGATGAATTCTTCCAGCTTGGCCGGCAGTTCGGGATTCAAGCGCACCAGTGAGGCCGGCGCACGGTTCAAAATCGCATCGTGGATGACGGCCGTCGTCGCCCCGGAAAACGCTGGCTGCCCCGTGGCCATCTCATAAAGCACCGCGCCGAAGCTGAACAGGTCGGTACGCGCGTCGAGCTCTTCGCCTCGCGCCTGTTCGGGCGACATGTAGGCCAACGTCCCCATCGCTGTACCGGGGGTGGTGAGGTGCTCCGGTTCAACCGAAGCCGTGGGCGTCCCCTGTAGGGCCGGCCCTTGGGCCGGCCTGGCCGGGGCAAGCCCCGGCCCTACCCCGAATCCCGAACCCCGAGTCCCGAGCCCCGTTAGTTTTGCCAGGCCAAAATCTAGAATCTTCGGCTGCCCGCGCGTGGTGACGAAAATATTCGCCGGCTTGATGTCCCGATGCACGATGCCTTTCGCGTGCGCAGCGTCCAGGGCATCAGCAATCTGAATAGCGAGGTTCAGCAGTTCGTCGATCTGTAGGGCCGACCCTTGGGTCGGCCTGGCCGGGGCAAGCCCCGGCCCTACCAGCCGCTGCTTCAGCGTCTGCCCTTCCAGGAATTCCATGGCGATGAACGGCTGGCCTTCGTGTTCATCGATCTCGTAAATCGTGCAGATGTTGGGATGATTAAGAGCCGACGCAGCGCGGGCCTCGCGCTTGAAGCGGTCCAGGGCTTGGGGATCCCGTAGGGGCGAACGGCGTTCGCCCTCTTCGGGCGGGCGCGCGCCGCGTGCCCCTACGTCCGGCAAGAACTTGAGCGCGACCATGCGGCGGAGCCGGGTGTCCTCGGCCTTGTACACCACACCCATCCCGCCGCCACCCAGCTTTTCCACAATGCGGTAGTGGGAAATGGTCCTGCCGATCATGGGGTGAGGACCTAAGAGTGACATCAACAGGAACTTCCGCTGCGAGCATCTTAGGCTGCGCCCAGAGGCAAGTCAAGAAACGGTCACGTGCCCCGATCCGTCGGTTAGAGTAGCGCCGGGCTTTAGCCCAACATGTGCTCCGATAGATCGGAGCGCTACATCAAAATGAGTCACTACCCAATCAGGTTGCAGGTTGACTTGCATGCTCTCGTCCGATACGCTCGCTTCGACCCAGGAGATAACCCATGAACCGCAGATCTTTCTTGCCCTTCCTGCTCACCCCCACCCTGGCGAGTTCTCGCCTTCGTGCCGGGATTCGCGACGCTAGCTCTGCGCCCGCGATGAAGATCACGCAGATCGATACCACTTACTGGCCCCCGAGCGCGGAGGTGCCATGGAAGCCGAACTGGGTTTGGGTGCGCGTGCACACCGACTCCGGCCTGGTCGGCCTTGGGGAGACTTACCCCCGCACGGAGGTGGAAGCCACCCTCGTGCATTCCAGCGTTGCGGGCATGCTGCTGGGGCGCGACCCGCGCGACATCGAGCGCATCTGGGCCGACCTCTACCGCGCTTTTGATGTCCAGGTGACCGGCGGCGCCGAGATGCGCGTCCTAAGCGCCATTGACTTGGCACTGTGGGATCTGCTGGGAAAATCCCTCGCCACTCCCGTCTACCGTCTGATCGGGGGGAAATCCAATCCCGAAGTGCGCCTCTATAACACTTGCTTCGGATTTAAGTACGACTTCAATAAAGAGCCTGAAAAGATCATGCGGGAGTTGATCGATCGCCGCGGGATCAAGGCCATCAAGATCTGGCCGTTTGACCAGGCCGCACAACGCAACCGGCACCAGTACGTGACCCATGCGGACATCGAGGGAGGCCTTTTCCCGGTCCGCAAGCTGCGCGACACCTTCGGTGCGGAGATCGAGATCCTCATGGAGTTCCACAGCAACTGGAACCTGACTTCGGCCATCCGCATTGCTAAGGCGCTGGAACCCTACCAGCCGATGTGGCTCGAGGACATGCTGTTGCCGGGCAATTTCCAGCAGTACCGCCAACTGGCCGAGGCCACGTCGCTTCCGCTGACCATTAGCGAGCGGATGGCCGGACGTATGCAATTCCTGCAACTGCTGGAATCCCGCGCCGCCAAGTATGTGATGTTCGACGTGACCTGGTGCGGTGGCTTGAGCGAAGCCAGGAAGATTGCCGCCATGGCGGAGGCGTATCAGTTGCCGATAGCGCCTCACACTGCTGGTGGGCCGCTGTTGTTCTATGCCTCGACTCATCTGTCCACTGCAGCCACGAACCTGGCGATTCAGGAAAGTTGCCAGGTGTTTTACGAATCGACTTGGCCCGAGATGCTGGCTAATCCTCTTGTGCCCGTGGACGGAACCGTGCGCGCGCCCGAACTACCGGGCTTTGGGATGGAGATCAAGCCGGAGGTCTGGGCCCACCCCGCAGCCGTCACGCGAACTTCCACGATCTGACCATTGACGGTTGTCGATTGACGATTGTCGATTGAACGCGAACTCGTAAGTTGCACGCGAGCCTTACCCTCCTGGAAGCGAAAGGACCCCTCACCCGACTCGCTACGCTCGCCACCCTCTCCCCAAGGGAGAGGGCTGGCTTCGCTGCCCGACAGCTTGCGCCTCTAGCCTTCTCCCCAAGGGAGAGGGCTGCTTCGCTGCCCGACAGCTTGCGCCTCTAGCCTTCTCC